>Ga0114972_10001447_pt1 | contig 17885 bp, 16 predicted proteins | sample M_140807_EF_Meta_FD_87354 | JGI IMG/M metagenome (GOLD analysis project Ga0114972, IMG submission 87354) | Freshwater microbial communities from Lake Montjoie, Canada to study carbon cycling - M_140807_EF_MetaG | ecosystem: Environmental > Aquatic > Freshwater > Lake | place: Lake Montjoie... | reverse complement strand
GGTCAGACCTACGCAAAGGTTCCGTACAGCGGCATGAAGGTGCTGGGACATCTCGAACACCGACCATCACTCGGTCTGTCGCAGCACCTACGCGAATTACCCAATGGCCTCGACGTTCTGTGCGGCGGCACCTACGGCGAGGATGACGCCGAAGTCACCAGCTGAGTGTGCTGACCGTGGTGAACGTGCAGGAGTAGATCCGACGATCGGTGCCGACCGCCGGGAACAGCACCGACTGCATGAGGCTGCCGGAGTCGACCCGAGTGACCTCAGCACCGGTGACGATGTCGCGCACCACGTACTGCTCCATCCAGCGATCGTTGTCGTGATGGTGGCTGAGGAACAGACCGTTGTCGCTGTCGAGAATGAGATGACTGGCGTGGTTCTGTTCGACGCTCCAACTCGGCGTGAGCGAACCATCGGCGGCGATGGCGAAGCCGGCGAGCACACCGTTGCCACTGTCGTATCCGACAGCCATGCGCCGGTCTGCGTCGATGAGCGGCGGATTGGCGATGACCCCGCCGGGAAGTCCGCAGACTTCGGTGAGCGAGACCTCTGCAGTCTCGAGATCGACGCGCACGAGATGCAGTGGCGCAGTGTTGGTGCCGACTCCCCGGAACGTGCCGATGTAGTTCTGACTGCCGTCGCCGTTGTCGAGGAACCATGCGGCGCCCAACGTGATGACGGCATCCCAGCCGTAGGACTGGCCTTCCATCGTGCGATAGCGGGCCACGAAGGAGGAATCGGCCACCAGCTCCGAGCCATTCCACACGGCGCGCATGAGCGAGGTGTCGCCCACGACGTACACGGTGTCGCCATCGGCTGACAGCCGGGCAATGGATCGTTCGGGCAGATCGCAGGTGGCCACGATGGCCAGCGTGGTGGGATCGAGCACGAGCAATTGCGTGCCCGGCATCGATGGGTCGTACTCGGCGCCAGGCAACGTGCCACCGAAATCCTTGGTGACGACGTGACCGGAAGGCAGCGTGACGAAGCTGTTGTACGGCCGTTCCCGAGGCAACGTGACCGCAGCCAGGACTTCGAGTTCGGGACTCAACCGATGCGCGTGATTGCCGAAAATGGCAAGTAGCGAACCATCGGCCAGCACACCGATACCCCCGGGCCAACGGGCGCCACCGGGAAGATCGTCGATGCGGGCGAGACATTCGAGTGTGACGGGGTCGATTCGTTCCACCCATGCCGTGGTGGCCTCATCCATGGCATTGCCCTGCATGAACGCCCGGCCCGAGTTATCGAGCACGACCATGGTGGCTCCGAAGGCGTCACGAGAAATGACGATCGGAGTTGCTTCAGCAAGGCCGGCAAAGGTCCCCGCACGGGTCTGTTGACGACGTGAACCGCCATCTTCGGTGAGCCAGGATTCACGCGTCGCGTCGGTCGTGGTCACTGGCGGGTCATGTCCGAGCGCTGTTGTGCTTCGGCAGCTTGCTTCGCCTCGTCCTTCTGGAACGGCACGAGTTCGATCTCGACCGAATCAAGCACACCCTCGAACGGGAACGAATCCGAGTATCGCTGACTGACCGGCAGACCGCAGTCGAAACCGACCGATGCACCCACACTCGAGATGACGCGCATCACGAAGGGGATCTCGACCGACCCGTGGACCTCGCCGTCGATGAGCAGATGAGCGGCGCCGTTCTTGCGGATGCGCTGGAAGTCGACACCCACGACCGATGTACCAACGGGAACCTCAATGTCTGATTCGACGATCTGATGCTCGCCGAGACAGTTGTAGTCGAACACGAGTCGTTCGTTCTGCAGGAACACCGTGAAGCCCGAGTTGCCATTCCCGACGGCATAGATGACGCCGTTCTGCCCGGCCTGGCGTTCGATGTTGCCGAACAACTTCCAACTCCGCCCGGCCACCGCCGCAGAACTCTGCGAGGGCAGCGGAGCCATCGGCGGGCGATACACATAGCGGCGATCGTTGCCGTGGGTGAGGTGATCGCCGAAGCGCACCCCGAACAGTTCGATGCCACGATCGTCGAGCGGAAGCACGCCGAACTTGGCAGCCTCCCCCCACCACAGCTCGATGAGCTCGGCGAGTTTCTCGGGGTTTGCGGTGGCGAGGTTCGTGCACTCGGAGGGGTCAGCTGCGAGGTGGTAGAGCTCCCAGTCGTCATCATCGAACGACTCGCCGGGGGTGTGGCGGGTAACTGCCTTCCATCCATCGGCGTAGAGGGCGCGATGGCCGACCATCTCGAAGTACTGCACCGGATGCGAGGTGGGTGCGTCGACCGCAGCAGCATCGAAGCTGTAGGCCAATGACGAACCGGCCACCGGGAACTGCTCGAGTCCCTTATAGACCGACGGCACTTCGACACCGACAACGTCGAACACGGTGGCAGCGAGATCAGTGACGTAATGGAACTGACGACGGATTCCGCCGGCATCGGCAATGCCCTTGGGCCAATGCACCACGAGCGGAACGTGCACACCGCCCTCATGCGTGTTCTGCTTGTACCACTTGAACGGTGTGTTGCCGGCTTGAGCCCAGCCCCACGGATAGTTGGAGTGAGAGTTGGGTCCGCCGATGGTGTCGAGGTGAGCGACTGCTTCGTCGGGGGTCTCGATCATGAAGTTGAAGAACTTCATCTCATGGAGCACGCCGAAGGGGCCGCCCTCCTGAGATGCACCGTTATCGGACATAACGATGAACACGGTGTTGTCGAGTTTTCCGAGCTTCTCGAGTGCGTCGATGAGTCGACCGATCTGCACATCGGTGTGCTCGAGGAACGCGCCGTAGGCCTCCTGCAGACGAGCAGCGAGCACGCGGTGGTTCTCGGGAAGCGTGTCCCATTCCTCGACACCCGGGTTGCGGGGAGCAAGTTGCGTGTCGGGACTGACGATGCCGAGATCGCGCTGCTTGGCGAACCAGCGCTCGCGGGTGACATCCCAACCTTCGTCGTAGCGTCCGCGATGACGTTCCAGATACTCCTGGGGAGCCTGATGCGGGGCATGCGTGGCGCCGAACGCGATGTACGAGAAGAACGGACGATCGGGCCGCACCGAGGTGCTGTCGTGAACGAACTCGATGGCCTTGTCGATGAGATCCTCGGTGAGGTGGTAGCCCTCATCAGCAGTCTTCGGCGGATCGATGCGATGGTTGTCGTAGGTGAGGTCGGGATTGAACTGATCGGTCTCACCATCGAGGAATCCGTAGAAGCGATCGAAGCCGCGCTGCAACGGCCAAGCGTCGTAGGGGCCGGCGGCGGATGCTTCGTCCATGGGGCATAGATGCCACTTGCCGAGGGCAAAGGTTGAGTAGCCCTGGTCGCGGAGCACCTCGGCGATGGTGGTGGCGTGCGGAGTGATCTTGCCGGTCATATGCGGATAGCCGGTGTTCCAGTTCGAAACACTGCGCATCCCGACGGTGTGATGGTTACGACCGGTGAGCAGCGATGCACGTGTGGGCGAGCACAGCGGCGTGACATGGAAATTGGTGTACCGGAGCCCACCGGCAGCGAGACGATCGATATTGGGCGTTACGAGATCGGAGCCGAAACAGTTGAAATGCGAGAAGCCGAGATCATCGAAGAGAATGACAACCACGTTGGGCGCGTCGTCGCCGGGATGGATGGGAGCGGGCCACCACGGGGTGGACTCCGCCTGGGTGTTGCCGATCGAACCGCCGAATTCCGGGCCGGTGAAGGGAGCATCAGCCATGATCACTTCACCCCCATGGGCAACATCTCGGGGGTGAGTCCCTGCTGCTGGCGATCATTGCGATGCGAGACGCGCGTGTGAGTCGATGCGTGGGTGATGACCCAGAAACGACCTTCGACGATGGCATCGGTGACATTGCCGGCGACAACTGCAGGGTCGAGCGCCGTGGTCTGCATGACCGACTCGAGCATCTCCATCGAGACGGACTCGGGCTTACGAAGTCCGAGATGGGCAGGTGCATTTCGGGTGGACTCGAAGATCTTGGTACGAACGAGTTCGGGGCAGAGGCAACTGACCCCGACACCGGTTCCGGCGAGTTCCATGACAAGCGCCTCGGACAGGCCCACGACGCCGTACTTGGCTGCGTGATACGCCCCGAGCATCGGCGTGGCGCAGATACCCGCCTCCGATGCGGTATTGACGATATGACCCTCGCCCTGTTCGATCATCAAGGGCACGAACGCATTCACCCCGTAGGCCACTCCGAGCAGATCGACGCCGACGATCCAGTCCCACACTGCTGGCTTGGTGCGCCAGGTGGATCCACCGGAGGCGACACCAGCGTTGTTGCACAGCACATGTACAGCGCCATAGGCGGCAACCGCAGCGTCGCGGAGTGCTGCGACCTGCTCGGCATCGGAGACGTCGCACACCACGGCGGTGACTGCAGCGCCGGTGGCAAGAAGGCGATTCGCCTCCTCGTGCAGCACCTCGGACTCGATATCGGCCATGACCACCGACATCCCCTCGGTGAGGAAGCGCTCGGTGATCGCAAGCCCGATACCTGATGCGGCCCCGGTGACGACCGCCACCTTGCCGCTGAGCTGCATGCCCTGAAGTTCCATTTCCATCCCCTTGTCGTGTATTGACATCATTACTGCCAGAACCTACGTTCGGCAAGCGGTCGTCCCCTGCGGCGAACCCTGCCTGAAACCAAGGAGCGAACCATGTCCGAGAGCACCTCATCGCCCACCGAACGGCGCATCGCGATCGTCGGCGATGCCAAGCATTACGTCGGCCCCGACCTCGCCCGCATGCTTGCTGCGTCGAACCACGATCTGGTCCTTGGTGATGCATCGGCCGAGCTGGTGGCCGAGCTCGAAGCCACCGGCGCCACGGTGGTGACCCTGGAGCGCACCTCCAACATGAGCCGACCCGAGTCGGCACCGGCACTCGCCGCCGCCGCACTCGAACATTTCGGTCGCATCGACGCCGCCGTGTTGGCCTCGGGTCAGATCATCGGCGGTCGGTTCGTCAATGCCACCCGTGACCAGTATCAGAACCTGTTCGATGGCTGCATGGTTGCGCCCTTCAACTTCCTGCAGGCGGTGCTGCCCACGATGATCGAACAGCAATCCGGTCAGGTGCTTGTCATCACCAGCGCTTCGGGGGCTCGCCCGGTGTTCGGTGCATCGCTCTACTCCTCAGTTCGCTCCGGGGCCAACATGCTCGTTCGCGGTGTGGCCCAAGAGGTCGCAGCGAAGAACGTGCAGGTCAATGCGGTGGGCACCAACTACATGGACTTCCCCGAGTTCCACGACGCCGTCGGCTCGCATGACCCCGCAGTTCGTGCCGAGGTCGAGAAGCAGGTTCCACTCGGCCGTCTGGGCCAGATGCCCGAGTTCGCAGCGTTCTGCCGGGTGTTCCTCGACGGCACCAGCACATTCACCACCGGCCAGTACATCTCCTACGCCGGCGGCTGGGCCTGAGCAACTGGACCTTCCGACCGCAGCCCATCTGGCTCGGCCAACTCCGCAGATCGTTCAGTCCGCTTCGACCACCGAGCGGCCGTTGCCGCACCAGTGGCAGGCCACCTCTTCGATCGATTCGTTGAGCACTTCTTCGCTCTCAACAGAGAGTTCACCACCCACTGTGTAGTGGTGGAAGGCACGTGTTCGCCGCGTGGACGTGACATCGAAACGGGTGAGGTTGCCGCACGCCGTGCAGCGATATCGGGGGGAGTTCACGGCGGCGAGCATACCGATGCTTGTTCCCGAACGCCTGTTCGACTACAACTGCTGTCGTGACTCCCCGACCCGCGGTGCCGACCCAACTGTCGCTCGACGACCTCGGCACACCGCTGTGTGATGTCACGTTCTGCGTGATCGACCTCGAAACCACCGGCGGGTCGCCGACCTCGTGCGGCATCACCGAGATCGGCGCGGTGCGGTTCCGAGGGGGCGAATGTCTCGGCACGTTCCAGACCCTTGTGAATCCGGGCTGTGCGATACCACCCGAGATCACTGTGCTGACCGGCATCACCCAATCTATGGTGTACCCGGCCCCACGGATCGAGCACGTATTGCCCACGTTGCTGGAGTTCATCGGCGATGCGGTCATCGTCGGACACAACGTGCGGTTCGATCTTGGTTTTCTCCAAGCCGCACTCGAACGAGATGATCGTCCGCGACTCACCAATCGCTCGGTCGACACCGTGGCACTCGCCCGCCGACTCATGCGCGGCGAAGTTCCGAACTGCAAACTCGGCACGCTGGCCGAACGACTCCGACTCCCGAATCGACCCTCCCATCGGGCCCTCGACGACGCACTCACCACCGGAGACCTCCTGCACCTGCTGCTCGAACGCGCGGGGCGACTCGGCGTCACTGGACTCGATGATCTGCTCACTCTGCCCACGATGGCCGGACACGCCCAGGCAGGGAAGTTGCGGCTCACTGACAACCTCCCGCGTACACCGGGCGTGTACCTGTTCCGCTCGGCGAGTGGCGATGTCCTCTACGTGGGCAAGGCCACGAATCTTCGGGCGCGGGTGCGCTCCTACTTCTCGGGCGATGAGCGTCGCAAGATCGGTGCCCTTCTGCGTGAGACCGTGCGCATCGATCACATCGAGACACCTCATGCGCTTGCCGCTGCCGTTCACGAGGTCCGACTCATCCACCGGTTCACACCGCAGTACAACCGGCAGGCCAAGGACTGGTCGAAGTACGTGTACGTGAAACTCACGTTGAACGAGAGCTTCCCGCGGCTGTCCATTGTCAAGGAGGTCCGCGCCGACGGCGGGTTCTACATCGGTCCGTTGAATTCTCGCTCGGCGGCCCAACGAGTGATCGACGCCATCCACTCCGCAGTTCCGCTGCGCCGGTGCAGCACCCGTGTTTCGGCTCGTAGTCAGCGCGAGGCGCCGTGCACCTCGGCCCAACTCGGAGTCGCGATGTGCCCATGTGTGGGCGGCATCGATCCGTCCGACTACGCGCGCATCGTTGATCGTGTCGTACGCGGACTCACCACCGAACCCGATCTCCTCCTCGCTCCGTTGGTCGAACGATTGGCGCTGCTCGCCCATGAGGAGCGCTTCGAAGAGGCCGTTGATGTCCGCGATCGGGCAGAAGCGCTCTCGAGTGCGTTACGTCGCCAACGTCGCTTCGAACGGCTGCGCCGTGCGGGTCGCCTCTGCATCGAACTTCCCGATGGCAGCGGCGCACAGTTCGAAGCCGGCCGTATGGCGGCAGCGTGGGGCGCCGGTGAATCGCCAGCCGAACATCGCCTCCCCGATGTAGAGCCAGCGGGGACTCTCACCCCGCTCCCTCGCGAACTGGCCGACGAATACGCATGTGTCGCTGCGTGGCTCGACCGCAACGCCCACGAACTCACCATCACCGACTGCGATGGTGAGTTCACTTCGGTGCTCCCCGCAGTCGAGTCGTTCACGCCGAAGAAGTCACCAGTGGCGTCCGAGGTTCGTCATGGCGATCGACCCGACCAACCCGGCCAGCGGCGGGATCAACGCAGTTCGGCACACACCTCGACCAGGAGGTCAAGCACACGACGTGCGGCGCCGGAGTCGATCGACCGCTGAGCGGCAGCCACTCCGTCAGCCAGATCATCGACGACGCCCGCCACGACGAGGCCAGCGGCGGCGTTGAGGCACACGATGTCTCGATGCGCTCCCGACTCCGCGCCGAACACCCGCTCGGCGATACGGGCATTGGCCGCAGCATCACCACCCGCGATTGCTGAGGGAGAAACGGCTCCGATTCCCACCTCGCCCGGATCAAACTCGCGCGTGGTCACGACTCCCTCACGTAACTCATGCAGCGTGCTCGGGCCCGTTGTCGTGAGTTCATCCATGCCGTCACTACCCGTGACCACCATGGCCCGCGGTGAACCCCGCTCGGCGAGAGCACCGACGACCATAGCCGCCAATCGAGGATCGCTGACGCCGATGACCTGCCTCAGCACGCCGGCCGGATGGGATAGCGGACCCAGGTAGTTGAACACCGTCGGCACTCCGAGTTGGGTACGCACCGGCCCGACATGACGCATGGCCGGGTGGAACGACCGGGCGAAACAGAAACCGATGCCAACCTCGGCAACACACCGGGCCACTCCCGCACCATCGAGCTCGACCGCCACTCCGAGAGCCTCGAGCAGGTCGAAGGACCCTGAGGTCGATGAGGCCCGACGATTGCCGTGTTTGACCACCCTGGCTCCAGCTCCGGCGGCTACAAAACTCGCCATCGTCGAGACGTTGAGCGCATGCAGACGACGGGTGGGTGACCCACCCGTGCCCACGATGTCGATCGCATCAGGGCCGGCAGGAAGTTCGATGGGCGCCGCACTGGCCATCATTGCGGAGACCAGACCGGTGACCTCGGCGATCGACTCACCCTTCATCCGCAACGCCACGATGAACGCAGCGATCTGGGCATCGGAGGCCAACCCGCCCAGGATTTCGCGCAGTGCAGCACCACTCTGCTCAGCAGTGAGATCCTCGCCGCTCATGACCGTCCCGAGCAGGACGGGCCAGCCCCCGAAGTGTTCGAGCTCAGAGGCCACCTCGGGCACGGAATCTGATCGCTGGGTACTGGCGGCTTCGGTCATCGCCCGAGTATGGCGCGATTCAGGCGGTTCGGCGGCGCTGACGGATCATGCGACGGCGCTCGCGCTCGGTGGCCCCACCCCAAACACCGTCCTTCTCCCGAACGGCGAGCGCGAACTCGAGGCAGGGTTCCCGCACCTGACACTCGGCACACACGGCTTTGGCGGCAGCCGCATCGGCGTCGTCGTCGGTGGTCGGGTAGAAGATCTCGGGGGCGAGGCCCTGACAAGCAGCCTTCGAGTGCCACGTGTGGTTCATTGAGGGAAGATTCCTGCGGAGCGGCCTCTACGAGAGGCGCTGGAGATTGCGAGCGATTGAGTATCTCCCCGCAGCGATGGGAGACACAAACCGAGCAGAGATCCGGCGGTTCGAGCGTTCGGACCCAGCACCAATGACCACCGGGAGGTGGGTGCGATCGGGTTCAGTCGGCGGTGAGTCCGAGTCTTCGGGCGAGCAGGCGCAACGGATGTTCGACAGGTCCGGCACCAGCCTTCGCGAGGGTTCCTGCAGCAGACGGGCAGTCTCCGACGATCTGGACACCCACTTGTGACCCTTCTGCACCTCCGGATCCACCTGACCTGCCTGAAGTGAAAGCTGCGATGGTTCGGTCGACTGCGCCGGCCGGGACCCGGGGATCCGGCGAAGCGCAACCGGTCACCACCTCAACCTCGAAACCCGAACGTCCGAGAAGTTCCGCCGAGGGGGAACCCGCACCCATCGATCGTGCACGACATGGCGCGTGGACGAGCACATGCCCCGCATCCGGAACACGTAGCGAATGAAATCCACTCCCGGGCTCGAGAACATCGACCAGATATGCGCTCGCGTCATGGGCGTGTTCGGCCACCAGATCGGCGTCGGCGCCACCGACGAAGGCTGGATAGGAGGTGCAGATGACCGACAGACAGTTGGGTTGGGGAACGATGATCTCGCGTCCCGAACGCACCGACTCCGCCAGTCTGCGGACATTTCGACGGGCGAGTGTGACGAAGCCATCAATATCGCCGGCATCGAGTTGCGGTGCTCCGCAGCACTGCAACCCCTCCGGAAGTGTGCATCGGACGCCGACGTGCTCGTAGATCGCCACAAGGTCACGGCCGAGCGAAGGATCTTGATGTTCCACATGACAGGTCGGGAAGAGCGCCACTGTGGGGCATCCATCGAGACCATCAGGACCGGAGCCATCTGGGCGCTTCCGGAACCAGGTCGAGAAACGGGTCCGGGTCGTCAGCGGAGCCAAGATCGCGTTCGAGATCCGGCGAACGCCCGAGACCACACGATCAGTCGCAGGCAACGAACTGTTTCGAACCCGGATCTGTCGGGCACGCGCCATGAGCTGCGGGATCTGCACCGAATCCGGGCGCAGTCCCGGACCCTCGGGACACCCCACGGCACAGAGACCGCAGTCGAAGCAGGCGTTCACCACGTGATCCTGCTCGGCGGGTGTGAGCGCAGGAACAGCGACGATTCCGGGACCAGAGCGGTCGAGGAGCTCAAACAGCCGGGGGAACACATCACAGCGACTCACACAGGCCCGGCACTGCCCACAGACCGACGCCGAACGTGCGACCTCTGCACGAAGATCTCCCTCGTCGAGGTACCTGGGATGGAAAGGGTCGGACACAGACGTCACGACAGACGACCCTACTGACTGCCGTCGAAGCGTCGGTGCACATCCGTCTGCACAACCTCGCTGCGCCGGTCCTCGCTCATGCGTCCACCCGATGCCCGACGTAGGCTCCGAACCCATGACCCCTGGCGCTTTCAATCGCTCCGAATCCCTGCACTCGCTCGAGACGACCCAGTTCGACGTCGTTGTCATCGGCGGCGGCATCACGGGTGTCGGATGCGCTCTCGACGCCGCATCGCGAGGACTGCGCACCGCACTCATCGAGCGCGACGACTTCTCCTCGGGCACCTCCTCGAAATCCTCGAAGCTCGTGCACGGTGGGTTGCGCTATCTGCAGCAGGGCGAGATCCGGCTCGTGTACGAAGCACTCCACGAGCGTCAACGCCTCCGTCACAATGCCCCACATCTCGTGAAGGTCCTTCCCTTCCTCATCCCGATCTTCTCCTCGAAGGGCGTCGTCTCGAAGAAGTTGGCCCGCGCCATGGGCTCTGCCATGTGGATGTACGACTTCACCGGAGGGGCCCGCATCGGCAAACTGCACAAACGGGTATCGAAAGAAGAGGCCCTCGCGCACTTCCCCACCCTTCCAGCGAACCGCCTCATGCCGTCGTACCTCTACTACGACGCCCGGGCCGATGACTCCCGCCTGTGCATCACCGTGGCGCGCACTGCTGCGATCGAGTTCGGCGCCACCGTCGTCAACAGCGCGGCAGTCACGGGTCTGCGCAAGAACGCTGCCGGCGGAGTCTGTGGTGTCACCGTTCAGGCTGATGGTCGGACGATCGAGGTCTCAGCTTCGTCGGTGGTCAATGCCGCTGGCGTCTGGGCCGACGATGTCATGTCATTCGACCAGCCGGAGCACCGTCGAACGATCCGACCGGCAAAGGGCATCCACATCACCGTGCCGTGGCACAAAGTTCGCAACGACATCGCTGCGGTCATTCCCGTTCCCGGCGACAAACGTTCGGTCTTCGTCGTGCCGTGGGGTGAGTTCACCTTCATCGGTACCACTGACACCGATTACGACGGTCAGGTCGACGACCCGCAGTGCACCGCGGAGGACATCGCGTATCTCCTGAAGGCGATCAATGGTTCGATCACCACCGAGATCACGGTTGATGACATCGTCGGCACCTGGGCTGGTCTGCGCCCGCTCGTGGCCGATCCCGAGGCTTCCGGACGCACCGCCGATCTTTCCCGCCGCCACAAGGTTTCGGCCTCCATCAGCGGTGTCGTCACCATCACAGGCGGCAAGCTCACCACCTATCGCGAGATGGCTGCTGACACCATCGATGAGATCCTCACCACGGTCCTCGATGATGACGCACGGCGTCGGGCCAGCAAACGCTCTCGCACGAAGAATCTCCGTCTCCACGGCGCCGAGGGCTACGACGCTCTGATTGCTGCAGCCGACACGCTGTCACCGCTGGGCGGTGACGTCGTTCGTCATCTCGCCGACCGTTATGGAAGCGATGCCCGGGCTGTTCTGACCCTCGCCGAGTCAGATCCCGATCTCGCGGCGCCGTTGGTGCCGGGACTCCCCTATCTGCGAGCCGAAGCCATCTTCGGTGTACGCAACGAAATGGCCCGAACCCTCGACGACGTGCTGAGTCGCCGCACCCGGGCCCGACTCCTCGGTCGAGACGACTCCGCTGCTGCTGCTAGGTCAGTGGCCGAACTCATCGCCGGCGACCTCGAGTGGGATTCCGCAGAGATCGACCGCCAGGTCGCCGAGTACAACCGTCTCGTCGACGAGGAGCGCAACGTGCCCCAACTTCCCGAAGTTGCTCTCGACGTGGCGCTCGGTCACTGATGCCCGCCGAACCCACCGCACCCATCGCATTCGGCGGCTCCGGAGCTGTCAGTGCCCGCTTCGCGTCATCGATGGTCACCGTCAATGACGTCACGATCGAGCGACTGCGCTCCACCGGAGCCACGGTCACACTCAAGGCTGCCAGCATCGCCGAGGCCAGCCGTGACTGGTGGCCGCTCGCCATGACCTGGGCCGGTTCCGATCAGGTCGCTGCTCTCGCTGCGGCGATCGTCGCTCCCACGTCACCCGAACAGGTGGCCGATGTACTGCGGATCTGCCACGAACTGGGCATTCCTGTCACCCCCGCCGCAGGGCGCAGCGGCGTCGTCGGCGGTTCGGTTCCGCTGTTCGGTGGCGTCCTGCTCGACCTGTGCGGGCTGCGCGGAATCCGTTCGGTTGATGCCGATTCGATGGTCGTCGATGTGCTCGCCGGCACTTTCGGCGATGTGTTCGAGGAGCAACTGCAGGCTGAACACGGCCTCACCGTGGGCCACTGGCCGCAGTCGGTGGCGCTCTCCACGGTCGGCGGATGGCTGGCTTGTCGCGGCGCCGGGCAACTCTCGAACCGGTACGGCAAGATCGAGGACATCGTCGTGGGACTCGATGTGGTTCTCGCCGATGGCACCACCCTCACCACTGGCGGTCACGCCCGCCAATCAGCGGGGCCCGATCTCAATCAGCTCTTCATCGGCTCGGAGGGCACCCTCGGCGTGATCACCGGCGCCCGCCTGCGCACTCATCGCATCGCCACCACCACCCATCGATCAGCGTGGAGCTTCCCCACGTTCGAGGCCGGTGCCGAGGCATGTCGGCGGATCTCGCAACGCGGCCTTGCCCCGGCCGCGCTTCGGCTCTACGACGCCGCCGAGGCCGACCGCAGCTACAGCACCGGCGATGTCGCCGTACTGCTGGTGTTCGACGAGGGCGATCCCGAGATCGTGAAGGCGGCAATGGCAATCACCGAACAGGAATGCGCCGGCGGCACCATCAGCGCATCGGCGCTCGACGACTCGCTCGTCGAGAAGTGGTTGGGTCATCGCAACGATGTCTCTTCGCTCGAAGCCCTCATCTCTCGCGGCTATGTCGTCGACACGATGGAACTCACCGTCGCCTGGGCCGACCTCGATGCGCTCTATGTCGCCGTGCGCGATGCCATCGCCGCGGTGCCGGGCGTGATGGCAGCCAGCGCCCATCTTTCCCACAGTTACACCGATGGGGCCTGTCTCTACTTCACCTTCGCCGGTAAGCCGGTGGAGCCCACCCGAGCGGCGACCGAATCGCTCTACATGGCCTGCTGGAACGAGGGAACCTCGGCGGCACTGCGGATGGGAGGATCGCTCAGTCATCACCATGGCGTCGGGCTCAATCGGGCCCGCTTCATGGTCGATGCGCTCGGCGGTGGTGCCATGCACACACTCGAAGCCATCAAGTCAGCACTTGATCCGAAGGGAATCCTCAATCCCGGCAAACTCGGATTCACCAGTGGCTTCGGCACAGTGCCGTTCCCGGTCGAGCCCGGCGAATGAACATCTTCGATCGACGGGTGCTACTCAGTGGTGCGCTCTCCGGTCTGTTCTTCGCGCTTCCGGCGTCGATCGCCCAGCGCACGGTGTTCTCTGATGCTCCGATGAACGGCTTCATGCTGTTCATCGTCTTCTTCGCCGGAGCACTCGCCGGCTACGCCGCCGCCCGACCCATGCCGATGCACGCACTCATGCACGGTGCCGCCGCCGGCCTCATCACGTTCCTCGGCCCCCAGTTCGTGTTCCTGATCGCCAAACAACAGTTCCCGAACCCGTTGGCTCTCATCTTCGGCGGACTCATGTTCGCCTCACTCGGCACGATCGGTGCGTACATCGCCCTGTGGCGCGATGCCCACGACACGGCGAAGGAGGCCCGTTCATGAGCATTCTGGTAATCGACGTCGGCACCTCGGGTGTGCGAGCAGCAGTGGTGCATCCCGACGCCTCCATCTCGCATGAGCACCATGTCGAGGTCCTACCCGATTCCCCGATGGCAGGACTGGTCGAATTCGATGCCGCTCGCATGGCCGAAGCGGTGCTTGATGTGGCCCGGCGTTCGCTCAGCGAGCACGGCCCGGTCGAGGCCGTGGGTGTGGCCACCCAACGCGCCTCCTCAGTCGTGTGGGACCGGGCAACTGGTCAACCACTGGCCCCCGGGCTCGGATGGCAGGACCTGCGTACCGTCGGCGATTGTCTCGTACTGCAGGCCGACGGTCTCCGCTTCGCACCCAACCAGTCGGCCACCAAATTCACGCACCTGCTGGGCCTCGTCGACCCCGAGCGGTCGAAGGATCTCTGCATCGGCACGGTCGATTCCTGGATCGTCTGGACTCTCACCGAGGGCGCTGCTCACGTCACCGATGTGAGCAATGCCGCCGTCACCGGCCTCATGCACAGTGACGGCTCAGCATGGGACCTCGCACTTCTTGACCGACTTTCCATCCCCCATTCCGCGCTGCCGACCCTGGTCGACTCCTCGGGACCGATCGCCCCGGCAACGGCATTGCCCGGAGCTCCGATGATCTGCGGACTCGCCGGCGATCAGCAAGCGTCGCTCATCGGTCAGAGCTGTGTGGCGCCCGGCCCGGCCAAGATCACCTTCGGCACTGGCGGGATGCTCGACATGGTCGTCGGATCGGACCGACCCTCATTTGCCGGTCGAAGCGGCAATGGCTCGTTCCCGATCGTGGTCTGGCGTCGCGGCGAGGAACTGATCTGGGGTATCGAGGCGATCATGCTGTCGGCGGGTACGAATGTGGAGTGGCTCCGCGACGATCTCGGCATCATCGGTTCCGTGGCCGACTCGCACACAGTGGCCTCGCAGTGTGACGACACCGAGGGCGTCGTGTACGTGCCCGCGCTGCTCGGCCTGGGCACCCCCCGGTGGGATTTCGGTGCCAGAGGCGCATTGTTCGGCCTCACCCGGGGCAGCGGCCGACCCCAAATCGTGCGAGCGGTACTCGAAGGCGTGGCCCATCGCGGCGCCGATCTCGTCGAAGCAGCCGAAGCCGATTCCGGCACAAGCATTGCGGCACTGCGCATCGATGGTGGCATGAGCGCCAATCCCACGTTCGTTCAGGCACTGGCCGATGCGTCAGGGAGACCCGTCGAGGTGTCACCGGTGCTCGAAGCCACCACCCTCGGTGCTGCGTATCTCGCCGGGTTGGCCATCGGCACATGGTCTGACTGGGGCGATATCGCGGCCAGTTGGAACCCTCGCACAGTGGTCGAGCCCGGGCGCTCGCTTGATCGAGCGCAATGGGCACGGGCCGTTGATCGCGCTGCGCAGTGGTATCCCGACCTCTCGGCGCTCGACTTCTGATGCGCCGCTGCGGTCCCCGATCGGCTCTTCTGGCGGCGATCCTCATTGGAGCAGCGATAGCCACAGCCTGCTCCAGCACCCCCTCCGACCCGCTCGTCATACCGGGTGACACCCCCGATTCTCTGGCCCCGGACGGCGCAGTCATCGAACTCGTCGATGTCACGCTGAAACCCAGAGTGGTGGAGATCACCGAGGGCGGTTCAGTGGTCTGGGTCAACCGAGACCGCACAGCGCATCAACTGGTCTCGCTGGCCCCTAATGTGTTCGAAACCCCGAGACTGAACGAGGGCGAGTCCCACGTCCAGAGCTTCACCAAACCCGGGACCTACCCGTACTACTGCACCATCCACAACGAGATGAAGGGCACGATCGTCGTGTACTACGCACACTGACGACGCCCGGCACGCGACCGCACACGCGTCCGATTCTCGACGAATCCCTCCCCTTTCCCACCAAAAGATCCCCGCCATCAGGGCGATCCAGCACCACTGAGGACACACAACATGTCGATGAGCCCCGACTCCGAGACCAGCACCACAGAAAGACGCCCTGCTGACGCTGCGGTGACTTCCCGCCGCTCCTTCGTGCGCAGCGCTGCGCTCGGTGCCGCTGCTCTGGGCACCGTCGCGGCAACCGGCGTCGCTCTCGCCGGCGTGGCTGGAGCATCCGAGTCGATGACGAGTTCATCGGGCGGGTCAAGCGCCACCGCGACCGAACCTTCGCTCAGCGTGGTTGACTCCACGCTGCTCGTGTTCCTCCATGGGATCTCGCTCGCCGCCCAGCAGGCGCTGCAGAGCGCTTCCGACGCCACCTACCTCTCGAATACGGCGATGGAACGCCTCCGGGAGTTCGGCCGCCATCACCGCGATCAGGCCGCCCGCTTGGCCAAATTGCTTCCCACCGAAATGGCGGCCACCAGCACCGCAAATGCGACCCTGCTCTCGCAGATGAACGCCAAGTTCGCTGGCAGCGGCTCGCAGAATGAACTCCTCAACGCCGTCGCCGGATACGAGGAAAGCCTTTCAGCAACGTTCATCGAGGCTCTCGGACAGGCTGACCACTTCACCGTGAGCGAAGCCATCGCCGGATGCGCACCGATCCTCGGCCAGCAAGCAGCCTCAGCCGGTGCCGACGCCGGCCAGTCCCAGAGCACCTGGATGCCGGCGTTCGCGCCCACCAGTGGTGCGCTCACCCAGTCCGCCTATCCGATCCGCTGAGCCGGCACGAGACCACAGGAACAACGACACCATGAACGATTTCAGCTCAGACGAGATCCGCCGCAACCTTCGGGATTCAGCCCAGGATCAGGCTGCCGCACTCCCCTTGTTCGCCAGCGCCGTCGATCAACTGCTCGACCCGGCCACCGGGGCCAGCAGCGATGACAAGGCCACCTTCCTTGGTGTGCCCACCCGTCGCTCATTCATCCTGGGCGGCTCGGTCGTGGCGGCATCGGCGATCATCGCCGCGTGCAGCAAGAAGAAGCCCGGCCAGATCCCCGTCACCGCGCCCATCCCCGATCCTTCGGCAGTGAGCCCCACCACGGTGCCGGGCAGCGTGGCCAACGACCTTGCACTGCTGCGCACCGCACAGTCCATCGAGGCACTCGCCGTGTTCACCTACCAGAAGGCGCTCGACTCCGGGCTCCTCACCACGCCAGCCATCATCGACGCCGTCAAACTCTTCCAGTCGCAGCATCAGCAGCACGCGGAGTCGTTGAACGGTCCGATCACCGGTGCCGGCGGCAAGATCGTCACCGAACCGAACCAGTACCTGCTCGACGCGGCGATCACCAAGGAACTTGCTGATCTCACCGACGAGAAGAGCGTCCTGGCTCTTGCCCGCGATCTCGAGAACATCGCGGCCCAGACCTACACCGGTGCCTCTGGAGTGCTCACGCTGCCCGCACTTCGAGTGGCCGCCATGACCATCGGCAATGTCGAGGCCCGTCACATCACGGTGCTCAACGGCGCACTCGGATTCGCCCCGGTGCCACTGCCGATCATGTCGACGGCGAAGGCCATCGACCCCAAGGGCTACGTCAAATAGACCTACGACCCAGGCCTCATCGGTTCGCGTTGGGCGCTCAGTCGCTCCACCTGCGACACTGGTGGGGCGATGGTGAGCCGGACGGGTGACCGCGGTACGGCGCTGTGCGAACAGCGACCGTTCTGAGGAAGGTCGGGGCTCCACCGGGCAAGGTGCTGGCTAACAGCCAGTCGGGGCGACCCGCAGGAAAGTGCCACAGAGAACAGACCGCCGATGGCCCTCGGGCACAGGTAAGGGTGAAACGGTGCGGTAAGAGCGCACCAGCATCGGGGGTGACCTCGATGGCTCGGCAAACCCCACCAGGAGCAAGGCCGAATGTCGGAGACGAGCGGCCCGTTCGTCAGTCCTCCGGGACAGACACTCCGCTGGTAGGCCGCATAGATGGATGGTCACCCAGGCGCCGGGAGGCGCTGGACAGAACCCCGCCTACAGGCCGACTCACCATCGCACCGACTGATTCGATGATCTGACTCATTTGCGGGAGCGAACTACCCTCTGCGAGATGAAGCACAGGGACGACATCC
>Ga0114972_10001445_pt1 | contig 17889 bp, 12 predicted proteins | sample M_140807_EF_Meta_FD_87354 | JGI IMG/M metagenome (GOLD analysis project Ga0114972, IMG submission 87354) | Freshwater microbial communities from Lake Montjoie, Canada to study carbon cycling - M_140807_EF_MetaG | ecosystem: Environmental > Aquatic > Freshwater > Lake | place: Lake Montjoie... | reverse complement strand
ATTGCTTCGGGTGCGTCAACGGCTTGGTGCCCGGAAGGAAAGGTAATTGGGATTGGGATCCCGGATGGGCCCTGGTGAGTGCCAACTCGCGGAAGGCGGTGTGCGGGTTTTGACGACTTGAAGAAGAGGGGGTTGCACCTACCCTAACCCATAGAAAAACCATGGTTTTGGGGGCTTTGGCCGTTGAGCGGGCTCCTCTGGGAAAGGGTATCATGAGCAAGATCCAATCGATTCATGGCCGGGAAATTCTGGATAGTCGGGGCAATCCCACTCTTGAAGTCGAAGTGAAGCTGGGCGATGGCAGTTTTGGCCGCGCCGCGGTTCCAAGCGGCGCCAGCACTGGTGCCCACGAAGCTGTCGAGTTGCGTGATGGCGACAAGAAGCGCTACCTCGGCAAGGGAACCCTAACGGCGGTTCGCAATGTCAACGAGCGTATCGCTGGTGTTTTGGTCAACCACGATGCCTACAACCAAGCCGCGATCGACCGCGTGCTTTTGGAACTTGATGGCACGGCCAACAAGGCCAAGATGGGTGCAAATGCAATGTTGGGAGTTTCGCTGGCCGTGGCCCATGCCGCAGCGGCAAGCGCAGGCCTGCCCCTTTATCGATATTTGGGTGGTACCAACGCGAAGATTCTACCCGTTCCGATGATGAACATTATCAACGGTGGCAAGCACGCCGACAACAATGTCGACTTCCAGGAATTCATGATTATGCCGATCGGCGCTCCCAACTTTAGGGATGCGTTGCGTATGGGTGCCGAGGTGTTTCACCACCTCAAAAAGGTCCTTCACGACAAGCACCTCTCGACCTCCGTGGGCGATGAAGGCGGCTTTGCTCCCAATGTTGCCTCCTCGGACGAGGCGCTTGAGCTGATCGCAAAGTCGGTCGAAAACGCGGGATACCGCATGGGCGAAGATATCGTTTTTGCCCTGGATGCCGCCTCAACCGAACTTTTCGAGGAGGCCAAGCACAAGGGTAAAAACGGCTACTGCTTCTTCAAGAGCGCTCCCGACAAGATCGTTACCTCGGATGAATTGATCGACATTTGGGCAAAACTTTGCGCCAAATGGCCCATCAAATCGATCGAAGATGGTTTGGCCGAGGACGATTGGGAAGGCTGGAAGAAGATCACCACCGTTTTGGGCTCGAAGGTCCAACTAGTTGGCGACGACCTTTTTGTCACCAACACCAAGCGGTTGGCGGATGGCATCACAAAGGGTTGCGGCAACTCCATCCTGGTGAAAGTCAACCAGATCGGTACCCTGACCGAAACCCTCGACGCCATCGAAATGGCCCATCGCAGCGGGTTTACCAGCATCATCAGCCACCGTTCCGGCGAAACCGAGGACACGACGATCGCCGACATCGCCGTTGCGACCAACGCGGGCCAAATCAAGACCGGCTCTGCGTCCCGCACCGACCGTATCGCCAAGTACAACCAACTCCTTCGCATCGAGGAGGAGCTTGGAGCTTCCGCAAAGTACGGTTCTTGCGTGTGGCCTGCTTCGCGCCGCTAGAAATGGCAGGTTGGTAATTCCCCCTTGGGAGGTTTTCCCGAGGGGTCTTTTTTGCGAGCGAAAAGGTAAATGGAGCGAATCTCGCTTTTCTGTTTCGCAGCAAGCTATGCGGTTTCGCTGGGCCTTGATGGCCTGGCGGTATGGCGTGGCAATCCCGTTTTCTGGAGCTGGCCCGGGGCGGTAAGCTGGCTTCGGGGTGGCGCGTGGCTGATGGCGATGGCCGGGCTTGTCGCGCACTCGCTATATCTTTGGACTTGGCAGCCTCCCCTTGCCTGGCAATTTGGCGGGCTGTTGGTTCTTGCCTGGTTTCTGGCGGTTTTTGCTGTTTATGAACGATCGCATCCGGGACGTATTTCCTGGTCGATGTTTCTTCTGCCGCTTGTTCTCGGATTGGTTGGTGTGGCGACGCTGATCGGTCCACCCGCCCCGAGTGATGGCCGGATTCCGGGATTGTTCTCGACGGGTAGTCTTCAATTCTGGAACACGCTTCACGGCGTCCTTCTTTTGGCGGCGTCGGTGGTTCTTAGTTTGGCCTTTATTGCGTCTTTGATGTTTCTGATTCGCGCGCGGCAATTGCGCTACAAGCTCGCGCCGGGCCGGGGGCTCTCGCTTTTTACCCTTGAAGGGCTTGAGACGATGAACAAGCGGCTGATTGCGGTCGCATTTCCGCTTCTTAGTATTGGCATGGGTTTGGGCGCGGGTTTGTTGTTTGTCCATGCCTCGAAGCTCGACGGGCTTTACGATCCGAGGGTATTGGCCGCGATGGGGCTATGGATCACCTTTTTGGTATTATTTGGCCTCCGTTATGGGGCTCGTTTTCGCGGTTCTGTCATGGCGTGGATGACGATTTGCGCGTGGATCATTCTTGTGGTTTGCTTGTTGCTCCCCCATACCCTGCCGACAGGTCCAAGGGATGCCTCCCCAAGCGCCGGGGTCCTGGCGCCATGAATTTGCGGATGGTTGGATTCAGTTTTCGGACCACGCCGATAGAAATTCGTGAAAAGCTTGCCTTTGGGCCGGAATCGTTGCGTATCGCGCTGGAGAGGGCCAATAGCGAGCTTTTGTGCGAGACAGTCCTTCTTAGCACTTGCAACAGGGTCGAATTTTATTTGGCAGGGGAGGATGTGCCGCTTCCGGGACCAAAGGAAATTGCGGGATTTTTGGGCCGGATCCACAGTGTGAATCCCGTTGACCTTGAGAATCACATCTATTTTTATGATGGGCACGCCGCGGTAAGGCACCTGTTCCGGGTTACGGGATCGCTGGACAGCATGGTTTTGGGTGAGGGACAGATTGCGGCCCAGGCGAAACAGGCCCTTGAGTCCGCCCGTGAAGGGGGATGTGTCGGCCCAATGCTCAATGCGTTATTTCAGCACGCAAGGGTGGTGGCGCGGCGCATTCGCACCGAAACGGGAATCGCCCAGGGGCATGTTTCGGTTTCGAGTCTGGCAGTCGATTTTGTCAGGGAAGTATTTGATCATTTTGCGGACAAGACTGTGGCGGTTATCGGTGCTGGAAAAATGGGCGAGCTTACCCTCAAGCACCTCGCAGAGCTGAAGCCCAAGCGCATTCTGGTCACCAATCGGAGCCCGGAAAAAGCCCGGGCGATTGCCGCGGGTTGCGGCGGGCAAGCGGTCCCGTTTGAACAGCTCGATGACCTGCTTGTGCGATCGGATATTGTTCTTTCCACCACTGGCGCAAACGAGCCGATTGTCGATCAGGCGCGATGGCAACGGGTAAGGTCGCAAAGGCGCAAGGGAACCATGGTGGTTATCGACATCGCTGTTCCCAGGGATTTTGAGCCATCGCTTCATGATGGCGAGACAATGTGCCTATATAACATCGATGATCTCCAAAAGGTTCGCGAAGCCCGGATCGCCGAGCGCCGTCGGCATATTGGCGCGGCAGAAAGCCTTGTGGAAAATGAGGTCGCCGCTTTTGGCGCCGATTGGTCGCGCAGACGAAATGGCCCGGTAATTGCAAGGCTTACCCGGGATTTCGAAGCCAAACGCAAGGTTGTGGTTGAGCAACTGATGCAAAAAATTGCCGGCAGGGTTGCTTCTGAGGATCGGGCCACCATAGAAGGGGCTTTTCGGCTCCTGCAAAATCAGTTTCTCCATGGCCCGATCAGCGCCCTTGCGGAAGAAACTTCGCGGCCCGCCACGGGCCAACACACGCTTTTGGATGCGCTGCGCAAGCTTTTCCGTATCCACGATTAAACAAATTCCATGTGGAATTGACTGATGGCCAAACTCTATTTTTATTATTCCACCATGAACGCGGGGAAATCTACCGCGCTGCTTCAGGCGGCACATAACTATGTCGAAAGGGGCATGAAACCCATGCTTTTCACGGCACTTTTGGACGATGTAGCCCAAATCCACGGGGAAAAGGGTAAGATCGCTTCCCGGATCGGCATTAGTTCCAGTGCGATCCACTACGATCAAGGGACCAACTTTTGGACGGCAATTTCGGGAAATGTGCCCAATTGTGTCCTTGTGGATGAAGCGCAGTTCCTCTCCAGGGAGCAGGTGCAACAATTGGCACAGGTGGTGGATGAGGCGAATATTCCCGTGATGTGTTACGGTTTGAGGACGGATTTTTTGGGGGAACTTTTTCCGGGGAGTGCAGCACTCCTGGCTTGGGCCGACACAATTACGGAACTAAAAACGATCTGTTTTTGTGGGCACAAGGCCACCATGGTCGTAAGGGTGGCGGCGGATGGATTTGTGGAACGCGAGGGCAGTCAGGTGGAAATCGGCGGGAATGAGAGGTACATCCCTTTTTGCCGCAAGCATTTCAACGAATCCCTCAAATCGGGCCTTTGTGCCGGAGGGACAATTCGTTCCCAACAAAGAAGCGCCTTGCCTGAACAATATGAGATGGATAGCCCAATTGGGCCCCAGCGGTAGGATATTTGTTTAACAGAAAGCGGATCACGACAAGTGGTCCAGAAAGTTGGAGGCTTGCCATGAGCAGGTTTGTGGGAGTTGCGGGAATTCTGGCCCTGTTTATCGGGCTTGTCGCCAATCCCTTTGGAAACCTCTCCGCGGCGGAAACGCCTCTGGCAGGGGTTTGGCGCATTGTGGGGACACTGCCCGCACAGGGTGGTGGACAGGACAGTATCCTTGCCCTGATTGAGGTCGCCGGCGACGAAAAATCTCCGAAGATCACGGCACTGACCCATGGCATTGAGCCTTTCAAGGACTCGAAGGTCGTTGACCCAACGATCAAGGATGGCGAACTTAGTTTCAAACTTTCTGCCCCCATGGTCTCCCTGGGATTTGTTTTTGTTGTTCCCGGTTCAAAGGTTGTCCGTGCGGGTGGCCACATGGACCTTCGGGGTAACCTTCTCCCGGCCTATATCCTGAAGTCTGACAAAAAGGACTTGAAGGATGTCAAGCTTGAAAGCCCCGCTGAGGGGAACGACAAGTTGGAAGCCATCAGCAAGGCCGAAACGGTCGATGACAAGGCAAAAATTGCATCCGCCATGATCAAGGACCTTCCAGGTCGTGCGGCGACCATGCGTGGTGCGACTCTGGTTGTGCTTGCGGCACTTCGGTCAGGAAAGCCGGAAAAGGCAGCCCAGGTGGCGGACCTTGCGGTTCAGGCAGGAAAAGAGTTTGGTCGGGCCTTCTCCTCAAGGATCATTCGTGAAATTTCAGGAGAATTGGCAAAGGAAAAAAATAGCGCGGACAAGGCAGCAGAACTTGTCGGAAGCCTTTTGAAGGACTTGGGCGCCAATCCCCCGGCCCAGCAGGAAGCCGGACTTTTGATGGTATTGCGCACCGCTTTGGAAAAAACCGGCAAAACCGAGGAGGCCACCAAGATTGCGGGTCGTCTCGAAAAGCTGGAATCCAAACTGGATGAAGAATTCGAAAAGGAAAACATCCCATTCAAGCCGACCTCATTTGCCGGGCGCAAAGCCGGTTCCAACCGGGTGGCGGTGGTCGAGCTCTTTACGGGTGCCACTTGTCCTCCTTGCGTCGCGGCGGATGTCGCGTTTGATGGAATGCTCAAAACATATGCTCCAAAGGACGTGGTTTTACTCCAATATCACTTGCACATCCCTGGCCCCGACGCTTTAACGAACGCGGCCGCCGAGGCGCGTCAAAACTACTACGAGAAGGATATCGAGGGAACTCCGACGATTTTGGTGAACGGCAAGACGGGCCCTGGCATGGGTGGAAGCCGCCAGGGTGCCGAGAGAAGTTACCAGGCGGCGACCAAATTGATCAACACCTCCATTGTCGACGCGACGACGCCCGTGGAGTTGGCGATCGATGCCGGAGCCAGTGGGACCAAGGTTGGCGCCCGGGTTACCTATAAAGGCCTGAAATCCACCGAAAATCTCAAGCTTCGGGCTGTCCTGATTGAAGAAGTGGTCCGCTATCCCGGAAGCAATGGCCAGCGCCTCCATCACCATATTGTTCGGGATTTCCCGGGTGGAGTGGAGGGTGTCGCCCTGAAAAAGACCGAAGGGGAGGAATCCTTTACCGTAGAGATCCCTAAGCTCCGCGAAAAACTCAAGGGGTACCTTGATGGCTTTGAAAAAGAAAACGGTCCTTTCCCCGGTGGCCTCAAGCCCCTCGATCTGAAAAATCTCAAGCTCGTTGTCCTGATCCAGAACGACAAGACCCATGAGATCCTTCAGGCCGTTCAGGCGGACCTGCCCGAAGTGAAGTAAGCCGGTTCCTGATTTTCAAAGGTGGTCGGTTCCCGCGGGTTTGTCCTTTTTTGGGGGAGAAACCCGCAGTTCTTCTATTTCATAGATCATTTGTTTCTTTTGAGAGATCTTGAACCATGAGCCATGAAAACCAGCAGGGAACCCTTAAGCAATCGCTCCTTGAACTCATTCGGCGAACATCAACCTGTTTGCCCCAGGATGTCAACCAGGTGCTGCATTTTCAGCATGGACTGGAGACGGCGGGGTCCCGTGCGGATCTAGCGTTGGAATTGGTCGAAACCAACATCGACTTGGCAAAACGGCGGAGTCTTCCGATTTGCCAGGACACTGGCACAATCACTTTTTATGCCTCGGTTCCCGTGGGCTATGACCAGATTGCGCTTGAGAAGGCGTGCAAGTTGGCTGTGGCGGAGGCGACTCATCTCGGGTATCTTCGCCAGAATTCCGTCGATTCGGTGGATGGAAAAAATACAGGCGACAACCTCGGGCCAGGCTCTCCGGTTTTCCACTTTCATCAGCACCATAGTCCTCAAATTGATGTCCGCCTTATCCTTAAAGGGGGCGGCTGCGAGAACATGAGCTCGCAATATTCACTTCCCGCGACCCTTCAGGGCAAAAAATTCGACAGGGATCTGGAAGGGGTTCGGGGGTGTGTTCTGGATGCCATTCAAAATGCCCAAGGTAAAGGGTGTGGGCCCGGATTCCTTGGGGTGTGTATTGGTGGGGACCGCGCCACAGGCTATGAGTTTGCAAAACATCAGCTTCTTCGTGAAGTTGATGACATCAATCCGGATACAGAATTGGGTATTTTGGAGGCAAGGATCCTTGAGGAAGCCAATCAACTCCAGATTGGCCCAATGGGATTTGGTGGAAAGCTCACGGTAGGCTGTTGCAAAGTTGGGAAACTCAATCGCTTGCCGGCTTCGTTTTTCGTCAGCGTGAGCTACATGTGCTGGGCTTATCGGCGCCGCGGCTTTTTGCTTAATGCGGATGGAACGGTTTGCCAGTGGTTATACCAGGTTCCCGGTGAGTTTGACAACCCTGTTGAGCCGATGTCTCCCAATGAAAGGGTTCAATTGAATCTTGGCGACCGCCAGGCTATTCGGCTTGAAACCCCATTGGACGAGTCAACCGTTCGCAATCTCAAGGCCGGGGATATTGTCCTTTTATCTGGCAAAGTTTGCACAGGGCGTGACGCCGTCCACAAATTTCTCCATCAGGGTGGCGATATCCCCACACTGATGGACTCCGTTCTTTATCACTGTGGGCCGGTCGTGGTCGGCAAGCCGGGCGAATACCGCGTTGTGGCCGCTGGGCCAACCACCTCAATCCGTGAAGAGCCTTACCAGGCCGATGTGATGAAACGCTACAATATCCGCGCGGTGATTGGTAAAGGCGGAATGGGAGCCAAGACCCTTGCGGCGTGCAAGGAATTAGGCGGGGTCTACCTTCATGCGATCGGCGGGGCGGCCCAGATCTATGCCCTTTGCGTGGAAGGGGTCGATGGTGTCCACATGAAGGAAGAGTTCGGAAGCCCCGAGGCGGTCTGGGAACTGCGTGTGAAGGACTTCCCCGCAGTGGTCACGATGGACAGCCATGGCCGATCGCTTCACGCGGAGGTCGAGGCTCAATCGTCCAAAAATTTGGCGGGCCTGATTTAAAGGGAATTCCCCCAGGCTGGCCAAAGGTTCAGATGATGATGAAACAGCCTGAATTGCCTGTTTCTCAACGGATCTGGTTAATGACAATGGGGAAGGTCAATTGCCTTCCCCATTGTGAGTGTCATCGGTCGGTTTTTTTCCCGGTTTAGCCTTTTAAAATCGAGCAGGCCTCTTCAATGCCCGGCGCCTTGAATCCGTAGGCGCTTGCGGTCACCCGAGCCAAACCGGCAAGGTGGCTCCAGCGAAGGCTTTTGCGCGTGGTTTCAAAATCATCACAGGCAGTCCGGTAATATTTTTCCGCATGCAGGGCGCCATCTTCGCTGGTGGCGAATTTGCGTAGAACGCTTTTGGCGATTGATGGATCTGTGTGTAATTCGCCCATGCGTTGGACGAGGGCTACGGCCCGTGGTTGATCTTTTGCCCGGATGGTCACCTCCAGTTCACTAGCGAGTTTTTCCTGGGGGAAGGCTTTGGCGGCCTCGGCAACGGCTCCTGAATGGACCGGGTTCGCCGTGAGGATTTCTGTTCCCTGATAGGAGCGATCGCGGGAGAGTTGATAACCCGCAAGGATCAGGCTGCTGTTTCTGGTACGAGTGTTTCCCGACCGTGCGATTGCCCGCCAGGCATGGGTCGAATCGCCCGAGTGGACCCCCGTGGAATCGCCGTGGACGCTCCCTTCTGGTTTGCCGGGTTGAATGGCTCGCCCCTGGCGACCTTTGTCCCGCAGAACCAGGTGGTTCGATCCCAAAGCCAGGGCTTCGCCTATGTCCTCAGGATGGATCCCTTCAGCGAGGGCCAAGGCGACGGCTTCCGCCGCTGCCGCCGGGTTCGAACCCAACACGGTCCGTGAAAAACCTGAGATCCAAGCATCATCCATTCGCCTTCCCCCTTTTGAGGGGGTCAACAAATGATGGCGTTCAAGAAGGGTCGGGATCACCTGGCGGAGTTCCAGGGATTGCTGAACATACCCAACCGAGGCTTCGTTTTTCACACAATAATGCACGGATTGACGAAGAAGGGTGTGGGCATTGAGTGTTCCGACAAATCCCGAGAGTTCCAGGGATTTAGCCACCAGAACAGTGCGGTGAACCTCGGCTCCATCATCCACCATTTCCATCAGGGCATCGAGACCGAAGTTCGGCCCCTGATTGGCAAAGGGTGCAAATACCTGATCCGCTTTTTGCAGGTTTTTTGCCCGTGCGGCATCCCTGACCGATGCGGAGTCGGCATTGTCCGTGGAAACGGGAACAGGGGGTAGGGGCCCCATCGTATCGGGGCCTGGTCCCCGTTCTTTTAGGCGATTTGCGTTGCGGTAAAGGACCTTCAACACTGGTAGGGCGGATTCGGGGCGGTTGCCTTCCTCGTTGGCCATGGACCAGGCCGGGGCCAAGGCCATAAGGGTATGAAACCCAACATAGTCCTCCCCTCCAAAAGCCCGGGCATTGGCAAGGGCCGCACCGGCAACAAGTTCGCGAAGTGAGGTGCCCGAACGGATTTTGCCGACACAGGCGGAAATGATCTTGTCGGGTGGAGTTTGGGCCAAAAACTCAACCAGCGGCTCCATGGAACCAAAAGTAAGGCGGGCGGGTTCCTCGGCAGCCCAGGCGGGAGCAAGCCCCAAATCGCGGCTTACGGAAAGGCCAAGCCCAGCCAAAAGCATGCCTTTGGCGGTGTCGCTGAAGAGTTCACGACGATTGCGAATGACCATGACACGGTTCTCCGGAGGGGGAGCTTAAGGAGGGATAACCGAGCGATTTCAACAAGTTAATCCTACCACCTGTCGCCTTGGGACAACAGCTCAAGACCGGATTTGAATAAGATTTAATGTCTTAAATAGCAGAGTCTTAAGTGCCGGGCAGCCCGCTTCGGGCCTCGATCCGGATGGCGGCATCGTGTGGGCAGGCGTTTACACAGGCGGGTTTTTGTCCCCATTGACTGCTGCAAAGATCGCAAACTACAGCGACCTGTTTGATCAGTTTTTCGCTCACCTCAAGGACCTCCCCCTCGGCGGCTTGTACCCCTACGGGGAGCTCCGCCTCGTGGACCCCATCGATTCTCAGTTCAAAGAGTGTTTCGCGGTCCTTGCCGGTCGCCTCAATCGTGGCCACGATCCGGTTCCTTCCGGGGCGGATAATATTCTCTGACTTGTTAAGGACATATTCTCTCCGGCCCTGTTTATACCCCCATTTCGGATCGTCATTTATTAGTTTGCCATTTATTTTGACAAGCGAAGGGGAATTGGGACAGGTGAGCGAGATCCGGAACTGTAACGCAGCCTGCCACTCCTCGCGATCGACGGAAAACTCATGGGTAAAAGTGATGGGGCCAGTGTGGGGGATGTAAGGTGGGGCTGCGCCCTTCAATTGATGGAACTCCAATCCGTTGACAAGGGGTGGACGGATATTCCCATTGACATGATGATTTTTGGGTCCTTTGGTTGTCCATTGCCATCCGGCAAGTCCTTCGGGGAGAATTCCCCGGTCGTGCATCTGGATCGATCCATAAGGGCAATTGTTGGCGCAAAGACCACAGCCAATGCACCAATCCTCGATAACCATTTGCCGGTTGTTGCCCCGATGAATCGAACCTACCGGGCAACCGATCATGCACACCGGGTCCATGCAGGAGCGACATGCCGCCGGGACCAAATGGTTTCCAAACCTTGGACCATCCAGGAAAAGACGACTTTTTCCGTCTTCGTGGGTGTCAACGCATGCCCTGACGCATTCATCGCAACGGGTGCATTTGTCGAGGTCGATCAGCATCAGGCTTTGGCCCTGCATAAGCCCAAGCGCTTTGGCCCGTTCGGAAAATTGTGCGTTTGTGGTGGCGCCTCCCGATTGAGGTTCGGCCAGTTTGTCATTTTTGGCCCGAAGGGTTATCTCTTCGATGATTTTAAGACATGTGGCAGGGGATTGCTCGACAATTTCCTCAAAGACATTTTTTGGAATTCGGAACAAATGGACCAGCGATTCATCCTTGCGCCATTTCGCGGCGCGAACCTGATGGGACTCCCCGGGATCGCCATGGACATAAGCGATACATGAGGCGCTGCGGGGAAGTCCTGAAAGGACACCCATTTCTCCAAAAGTTTCGCCTTTGCTCAAATAGGAGATGATAAAACCCAAGCCGGATTTTTGATGGATTGGCCGTATGGTGCCGGGAAGTATCGTCTCCACCAAACGCCTTCCAAATGAGGTCTTGTCCAGATCGGACCACTGCTTGGGGTCCTTGTTCAAGGTGGAAAGGAAAGCGCGAAGTGTCGGGTTGTCGGGTAAAGTGAATAGTGAACAGGTTTTTGTATCGGAAAATGGAGATTTGATAAAGTCGTTTAGGGTGTAGACCCAATCCTGTTTGGCATCACCGGTCAAGTGCAACGCATCGGTGGTGTCCCCGATTATTTTGGAAAGTGACTGCCCAAGGCACAGGAATGGATTTGCCTCCCCCTCAGCGATGGGCGGCAAGCCTAGGGAACGCGAGGCCTCAATAGCCTTGGACCAGTCAGTAATATCCTCAATGGCGATCAGATCGGTCTGGTTTTTCGTTGCTTGCACCAGGCCCGAGCGGATAATATATATGCCATCAGATCGGTCATTCTCGTGAAAAATAACCTGGCCAATCTTGAAGCTAACCAGTTCAATTTGATCCTTGATTCGGTTCAATTGGTCGATGCTAAGTTCCGAGAATAGGGGCATCCGGGGAAGTTGATGTTCGAGCATCCGGTTTTTGTAAATCTGGTCAAATTCCTCACGAAATCCGGGATCACTTTCAATCAGATCAAGTACGCTGCGCAACATTTCCAGAAGGAACCCGTCCTTCTCGGCGACAATCGTTCCGGATCGGGGCGCTCCGGTTTTGCAGCTCATTTCTCCAAATAGTTCCCCTTCCAGTATCATCGCGGTCCTGGTTTCCAGATCGGCGTCACGGGGTGCGTCTATCGGAATATGCTTTGGACGATTGACTGGGGAATCGCTTTTTCTCCCGGAAAACCACTTTGAGAAGAGCCCCATGATCCCGGTTGGTTTTCCGGGTTTATGTCGCCGGGGCAGTGCAATTTGAAAAGCAACCGCCGGCTCGGATTCCAAGGGTCTTGTGGCGCGAGCATCGAGAGTGTTTTTTACCAGCAAAGCTTGTGTTTTGTTCCCGGCGATCAGTGCCGGACCAAGATTCGCAAGGTCTTCCGGTTTAAGTGGGTACATAGCGGTCCATCCCGCTTCTCCCTGTCGGACCAGAATTTCTCCCTTGCGAACGAAGCGAAGCTTGATTGCCCCTGGAGTTTCATCGAATTTGGGTTTGCGTTTGACCTTGGCAAAAAGGGAGATTTGCGCCAATTGATCACCGGTAACCAGGATATCCGTGTCCCGGTCATCAAGGCGTGCAGGTGGATTCAGAACCATTTTTCGTTCAGGGGCCATGATTGCCTCCCCTGGTCAACGCTTCAAGAGTGTGGGAGTATGGCCCGGATTGTATATCCCGAGATCCATTTTCAGGATGGTATTTGTGACACTCGGAACAGTCGGCCCGGGCGCCACCCGACCCCGTGTGATGGCAGTCCATGCACTGCTTGATGGTTGGCATCAGGATATCCGATGTGTTTTGGCTGAATTGCGCTTTGTGGCAGCTTTGGCAATCGAGATGTTGGTGGCTTTGATGACGAAAAAGTGCGTGCCGATTCCAACGCTTTGGAATATTGCTTTTAGCAAGCGGAATTGGGTCGGCGGATTTGGGATCCGCCGTGTGGCAATAGAGGCAGCCCGCCTGTGAAGGTTTGCCGTCCTTTCCAAATGGATGAAAAAGTTGCTCGGCAAGAAATTTCATCTGGGCTTTAGACCAGTCGCTCATTTCCCTTCTGGCACCAAAAACCCCGTTGAAAAAACCATATTGAAAATCCAGATAGTCCATGATTTGCACTTGTGGCGGATCCCCGATTAGTTTTTCGAGACGCTGCCTGAGTTCGCCAAGAGTGGCCGAAGTATCCTGGCCCCTGGCAGGATGAAGGGCCGGCCTGGCCTGGAAGTTGGCAACAAGGGTTTCGAACTTTGTATACCTTGGGTTTTTGCTTGGGGTGCCAGCCAGTCTTACAGGAACCGGGTGGCATGATTTGCAGTGGGCATCGTAGGAAATTTCTGTCATCAGATTTCCCGACTTGTCCGTTTGATGGCAATCGGCGCAGCGCAAGATCTTTCGGACGCGATTTGCATCTCCATTGGGGAGGAAACTGGCAATGGTAAAAATTCCATCTGGTTTGAGGTGGGACTGATGACTGAATCTCACCGTCCCTGGATCCGTGGATGGGCCACCAATGGCTTGATGGATACGCATTTCGGGATGGGATTTTGCATCAAACCCGGTGATGGATTGCGCCACTTGCGGTGGGGCGTTGTCTGCCCTTTGAAGGTCCTTGTGGCACTGAAGGCATTCGGAATCGGGCACCCTTTTCAAATCCCTTTCCCCCTGGTGTTCCTTGTGGCAACTTGCGCAGCTAGGCTGGAATTGTTCGGCCAAATGGTGGATGCCCGCATTGTGGCATTTTACACAAGAGGCATCACTTACAGAGGAAAAATTGCTGTTTGACAGGATCAGTCGTGCCGCCGGAGCGAAAGGTTCGGTGTGACATTGGGCGCAGGCGTTGTTAAAGGAGCCATGGGAATGGCTTAGTGGACCCGACTGAAACGCGGTTTTTTTGTCCAATAACAAAGCACCCATCACCAGTCCCAGGCTCACCAGGGCAGCAACCAGCATCCAGGGACTCCATCCCGAAAGGAATCTCCGTGCCGTTCCATATCGGCCCAGGTCGATCCATTCGGAAAGGTTCTTGGGATGTCGGAATGCGGAGGGCATGGGTTCTTGATGTCTCCTGAAACGATTCTGGATTTACCAATATAGTGCAGTGATAACATGCGCGATTCCCAGGATGAGCAACATCACGGAAAGGGGAACATGAATCAGGAGCCAGGTGTGGAGGATCTTGTGAAGCTGTTGCTGACGGGCAAGTTGGCGGCGCTCATTGCAATATCCTTCCAGCCTGGTCAAAAAGGCCATGAGGTTTGGTCCCCCCTGGATTTTGGCGGTCTGGGCGAAAATTTCCCGGGAAATCGGAGCATGGGCAATGGGACTGTCGACGGGCAGGACCTCACTTAGCCAGGGACGGGCGGTCTCAAGATAAAACCCTTGCACTCTTAAGCGGGCGACTTCATCGGCCAATTCCCCTACCGCCTTGGAATAAAGGTCATCTGACTGGTCCCTCATACGAAGAAGGATTTCATCAAGCTGGGAGAGGGGGGCCTCCGATTCCACCTGTTCCCGAATCAGGGCGGGAATGAATTGCTGAAGCAAAAGGCCAAGAATTCCTGAACCGATCACAAGGAAAACCACCACCATGAGGAGAAATTCCAGCGGACCACCCATACGGAAATGACTATGGCAAAGGATGAGGACCCCGCTCAGAAGTCCAAGCCACACATGTCCCCTAAGCCATACCCGTCTTTGGCCCAAAAACCACCAACTGGGAAGGCGCCTCAGTGCGGAAATCAATCCGGCAAAAACCATCAATGCGCTTCCCGCCACACCATACCAGAGCCCAACCGTATCTCCACCGCGCAAGCCACCCCCGGGCGTGAAATAGTCCAAAACGAAATACAGTGTGACCGCGCCCATGCCAACGGCAAAGGTTCCCACGATCCAGGAACGATGGGTGTGATCGATTAGCATCCGTAGGCTCCCAGGATCATTTCCCCTCCTGGAGATAGAATTTTAACTTGCCCATAAAACCGTCTGGATGAAATTGGTCTGGCGGAGAATCGTCCTGTTTCGGATTGGCGCCTTCCCCTCTTGCGGGGCGAACTCCCCGACCGGTTTTCAGTTTCAGATCCAGTCCGCTTTCATAACCTTCGAGAAACTTCAACCACTCCTTGTTTATGTTTCGACCAAGGGCGGCTTCATCTGAGTGATAGGTCAGGAGGGCCCAGCCCGTTTGGCGGGCGGAGTCAAAATCCCGTGGTGGAGCTTGCCAGATTTTGAGAAGTTCACTTCCCAATTTGGGACCGGTCTTTTGGTCAAGAGGTTGGGACGCAAAAGATTTGGCAATCGCGTCGGCCCAGTGGGCGATTTTTTCAGATGCCAACTGCATCTTTTTGGGATCACCAAAGGGGCGTGAGTAGGTCGCGTTCTCAAGTTCGCGGGTCAATTGGTCCACTTCCTCTTTGGACCCAAGCAGTTTCTCACCCATTCCGGGTAAAACCATCGGCCATGTTTTGAGCGGAACCCTGCCCGGTTTGCCGGGGTGGGTCTGGTTTTGACGCCAACTGCGTGGACCAAGGGGATGATGGCATGCGTAGCAATCAAAAAGGGCCCAATCGAGCATCTCGCCGTTAATTGAGGCGGTTTTGGCATGACTTGCCAGGAGACGCATCGATTCGCGCAGAGTGATCGCCGAGCCAACCAGCATCAGTTGGCTCTCCTCCCAAACGCTCGAATTGTGCCCCTGGATCTTTTGGACAACTTTGGGTTTCTCCCGCAACAGTTGCCAGTGCCTGGGCATTTGGTTCGACCAGCTTGCGACTTCAAAGCCTTGCAAGGGGGGATGGCCCGCCGCATACATGTCATGGGTAACGAACTTCCCCTGTTCCTGATTGCCCACATGGCACGACGCACAAAGGGCGGTGCGTTTGGCAGGATCCCAAAGGTCGGTCATCCCATAGTCGGATTCCTTGGTTTCCCGTGGGAGTATCCGGAAGGCGGATCGGGAAATCACCAGACTATGTGAGCCCACCCAGCGTTCATGGGCGCCATGGCAAACCACACATCCAACCCCTTCCTCCAATTGGAAAGATTCGTGTTTGGTCGCGCCTTTTTCGATGTTCACCGAATGGCAAGCCAGACAATCTGTGGCGGTTTGGGGTTCGCCCATGTTGAGCCGCTTGAGAATGTCCCGGCCCAATTTTCCTGTCATCGCGTTATAAGCATCCGCATGGCGGTCATGGGCCTTGAAGCGATCGAGTTCATCACCTCGGCAGAGGAGCGGGGGATCAGTGACTTGTCCCTTTTCGTGGCAACCTGCCGAGGCACATGCCTTGGATCCGAAATACAGTTTGGGCAACGGTTTTCCGGCGGCGGGTTCGGCCTTTGAAACTGCAATCGATTCGCCTCGAACCCCCGGTCGCAAGGTCAACAGGTTTAGGAAAAGGGTAAGACCGAAAAATGCAACGCCCAAGGTGAGTCCGCGCCAGAACCCCCTGTTTGAAGAGTATGTGCTCATCGCAAATCCTCCCCAAATTTTTGCAGCCATTTTCTCGACAGCTTGGAATCATAATTTTCCGGAGAATGCAGAATGCTATTGGTGTTTGTTTGAAATGCTGATGTCAAATCATCCTGAAGCTCCCCAAGGTGGTTCTCCAAATTGGGGGGAACTTCCTTTTTCAGATCCCTGGCATGCTGAAAATAAGCCCTTAGCATTATGTAAGTTTGAGTGTCCTGATCCCAATTGGGCTTTATTTTGTTCTCTTTGATCGATCGTTCATAAGCTTCAATCCAAGTCCGGACCTCTTTTGGGGAAGGCGGAGGCGCCAAGTGGGATGTGCCGTGATCAAGCTTTTTGGCAAGCTTTTCTGCCAAACTTCCGACTTCGGCCCGGTGGGATCCGATCTTGACCATCAAGCGGGTCAGGCTTCCCAAGTCTTCTTTGGCCTTTTTATCCCACAAGGAGTTTAAGGGAGAATACGCGGGTAAATTCCCCGAAAGGTTGCTCCAAGTACCAAATAGCATTTTTCCGTGGGAGGGGAGATTACCATAAAATCCACTTAGGGAATGATGGCAGGCGGCACAGTTGTATTCAGAAAGTTCAGGCCAGGGCTTGGTCTTTTGATTGCCCCGGTAGGACAAGAGTTCGAGCGCGGCTTTGGTGGTGATAACCTGACCCCTGGTCCAGATGTTCCAGGAATGATTGGGATCCCGGGCAATTTCGTCGGTCTGACGCCAATGTCGGGAGGAATAGTTTGCCAAAAAGGAACCCATTTCAAACCGCAGTCTCGGGTGGCCTGCAGCGATCAGGTCGTGATTGACATCCATCTCCTTTTCGCCCACATGGCAAGGAACACAAGTCCGGGTCCGGATCGCCAAATTCTTGGTGTCGACAAAACCGAATTTGGATTTTTCCGCGGAGGAAAGGGTTTTCCACGATTCCTGATAGTGTGCCGAAACCCATTGGGAGGCTTTTCCGTGGCAAGCCTCGCAACTCACACCATCGGCCGCGCTAAAACGCCCGGTATAGGAGCCTTGGTTCAGGGTCGGGTCGGGAAACACATGACACGATAGACAAAGGGGCTCTTTTTGGGGATCGGCGGTATTGGCGCTTTTTCCCAGATATCGGGCCAGCATTTTTTGGGAACGATCCGAGCCCAAAACCGAGGAGGCCTGGGCGTGGGGATCCGAAGCGATCCAGGTGGAGTATTCGCTCCCTTTGGTTCCGGAATGGCCATTGGCGTTGTGGCAACCCGAGGCGGAGCACGATCCGGCCCCTACCAGGTAGGGTTCCGTGGGAGATGCCGAAGAAGGGAGGTCAGGCTTGGGAGAAGGGAGAATTTGGCTGCAAAGGGCGGAGCAAAGGCTCGAAAGGCCGATTAAACCCAAAATCAGGCCGAACAGCCTTCCCACTAATACACCTCATCCGATTTTGAATACTCACACAAATGTAAGGATAGATTTAGGGGTTCGCCCACCGTGGTGCCACTTGGTGATTCCATCTTGGAAAGCAATCCAAATGGCTTACCAACCAAAACATCGGCTTTGTTTTGGGGGTGACTTCACGGAGCCCTCAACGGATCACCTCAAACCAAGCGCTTTCGACCCCAAATCCAGCCGATAAAGAACCTGGTTGTAGTTATACCGCGGAGTTTTCCATGGGTTTCCAGAAAAATCATTGGTGTAAGTCCCCTCGAAATGGACGAACCTGCCCCCCTCCCGGTCGAGAAAATCGTGATGGCAAACATTGTAAAAGGTCTGTTTGTCGTGGGTTAAAACCTTT
>Ga0114972_10001442_pt1 | contig 17922 bp, 15 predicted proteins | sample M_140807_EF_Meta_FD_87354 | JGI IMG/M metagenome (GOLD analysis project Ga0114972, IMG submission 87354) | Freshwater microbial communities from Lake Montjoie, Canada to study carbon cycling - M_140807_EF_MetaG | ecosystem: Environmental > Aquatic > Freshwater > Lake | place: Lake Montjoie... | reverse complement strand
TGATCGTTTGCAACCTTGCGGGGCAGGTGCTGCGCGGCAAGGGCGAATTGCGCAAGGTCGCCTTCCACATCCATGCCCGCATCCACATGGCCAACCCCAAGGCGGCCTGTGTCGTGCACGTCCATCCGCGCTACCTCACCGCATTGTCGATGATCGAGGGCGCGGAATTCTCCCTGTCGCACCACAATAGCCTGCTGCTGAACGACCGCACGGTCTATGACGGCGAAGGCAATGAGCCCGTGCATGATGATGCCGAGGGCGACCGCATCGCGCGCCTCATGGGCGATAAGACCATCATGCTGATGCGCGGCCATGGCGTGACGGTGGTGGGCCCCACCGTGCATGACGCCTTCGACGAGACCTACCTGGCCGAGCGCACCTGCATGTACCAGATGACGGCGATGCAAACCGGCCAGCCTTTGCACAAACTGCCCGAGGGGCTGCGCCGCAACCACACCGGCCCCTGGGGCGAGCGGCTGGATGCCCGCCTGCATCTCGACGCCTGGCGCCGCGTGCTGGATCGTGAGGAGCCAGACTATGCCCGGTAAGCCCTCCCGCCTCAGCTGGGCCTGACCGGCAGCCCCTGCGCCCGGAACCTGGCCTCCACCACATCCAGATCATGCAAGCCCGCCGGATTGGCCCGGCTGGGTTGCTCATGCATGCGCGGCGCCCGGTGCGTTCGCCACAGCAGCAGCAGCCGGGCGAGTTCCGTCAGCGGTGCCACATGGTCATCCACCCGCAGATCGATATCGGAAAAATCCTCGGTTGTGATCAGGCGCAGCGCCGCCGATTGGCGGCCGCGACGGTCACCGCCGGCTGTCTCGCCGGCATCGAGCGCCGCCAGCATCCGCTCCGGCAGGGCAAGTGCGTGGCCTTTGGCAAAAGCAGCGGCCGTATCGGCCACCACCGCCTCGCCCGAGAGCATATTGCCAGCGACCGACCATCCGGCATGGGTGACATGGCCGCACCATTCCACGCAGCGATCCCCCGTCCAGGCCGCGCTGCGACCATGGCTGTCAATGGCGTGAACCTGGCGCAGCGCCCGGCCCTCATCCATGGCGAGCGCGCCCGTAATGGCGAGGTCAGGCGCCACACCACGCGCCATGGCATCGAGAATGGCGGGGCCAAGATAACGGTTGGTCATGCTTTGCGTGGCGACGGCGCCCACGCCAGCGCGCAGATGCGGCACCGCCGCCCCCACCGCCAGGTTGCATGTCGTCACCGCGACGGCAAAGGCCCCGGTTTGGGGATCATGGGCAAGGATGGACCAGGTGATGGCGAGCACTCCATTTTGAGGCCTCATTATAACCCGATTCTATGGCCCGCCGAGGCACCGCGTTGCGCGCCGCGGGCGTCTCAGGCATGCAGGCGCCAAGGAGAAACGCCATGGTCCAACGTCGAAGCCTTCTGGCCGCCCCAATGGCGCTCGCTGCCCCTGCCTACGCCCAGCCAAGCTGGCCACAACAGCAGATTCGTTTAATTGTGCCCTTCGGCCCAGGTGGCGCGATCGACACGCTCAGCCGCACCATGGCCGCGCGTTTTGCCGAATTCGCCAATGGCCAAAATCTGGTGATCGAGAATCGCGCCGGCGCAGGTGGCACCATCGGCGGCGCCTATGCCGCGCAGCAGCGCCCCGATGGCAGCACGCTGATGATGGCCGATGTCGGCGCCAATGCCATTGGCCGGCTGCTCTACCCCGCCTTGGCCTATGACCCGGTCACCGCCTTCACCCCCATCATCCATCTGGTCAACCTGCCGGGCTGCCTGATCGCCCACCCCGATGTGCCGCAGCAGACGATGGCCGAGATCATCGCCGCCGCCCGCGCCCGCCCCGATGGCTTCACCTTCTCCTCGGCCGGCACCGGCAATGGCAGCCATTTGTTCATGGAACTCTTCCTCAAGCGCGCCGGTATTCGCATGGTGCATGTGCCCTATCGCTCGGGGGCGGAGATGGTCACGGCCCTCATCCGCGGTGATGCGCAATATGGCTTCCCCACCGTCTCCTCGGCGCTGGCCATGATCCGCGAAGGCCGCGCCAAGGCGGTGGCCATCAGCCTGCCCGGCGGCACGCCCGTGCTGCCCGGGGTGCCGGCGGTGGATACAGTGCTGCCCGGTTTCAATGTCGCGGTTTGGCACGGCATCGTGGCGCCATTCGGCATGGAGCGCTCCATGGTGGAGCGGATCAACGAGATTTTCGGCAAGATTGCCGCCCTGCCGGAGGTGCGGGAACGCATCGCCGCGGGCCAGGCCGGTCGCGTCGTCGGCGGCACGCCAGAGGATTTCGCCGCCCATATCCGCCGCGAATTCGAGACCTGGGCCCCCATTATCCGCGAAGGAAACATCCGTGCCGAGTGAACCCGCCACCCCCCGCCCAGCCTCCACCATCCTGTTGCTGCGCGATGGCGCGGCGGGGCTTGAGGTGTTCATGGTCGTGCGCAATCAGGCGATTGATTTCGCCGGTGGCGCCTTGGTGTTCCCCGGCGGCCGCGTCGAGGAGGCCGATGCCCGGCTGGGCGAGGCGTTTCGCATCGCCGCCATCCGCGAGGCCTTCGAGGAAAGCGGTATCCTTTTGGCTAGGCGCGGCGATGCCCCGCTGGCCGAGCACAGCCTCCCGCGCGAGGGCGATTTCCACGCGCTGTTGGCCGAGCATGGGCTGGAACCGGCCACTGACGCGCTGGTCCATTTCGCCCATTGGATCACGCCCGAGGATATGCCCAAGCGCTTCGATACGCATTTCTTCGCCGCCCACGCCCCCTCGCAGCAAATCGGCAGCCATGATGGCGGTGAGGCGGTGGAAAGCCTGTGGATCCATCCCGGTCGCGCAGTGGAGGAGGCCGATGCCGGCCAGCGCACCCTGGTCTTCGCCACGCGGCTGAACCTGCTGAAACTGGCCCGCTTCACCACCGCCGCCCAGGCGCTGGCGGAATGCGGCCCAGTGGTGACGGTGCGCCCCGAGCCTTTCAGCGATGAGAACGGGCGTTGGATTCGCATCCCGGAGGAGGCAGGCTATGGCGGCACCGTCTTCAAGGGGGTGGGGCGGCCGATGAAACCCATCGGCAGCTGAACTCAGAGAATGATGCGTTGAGGCGGAATCGCCGAAACCGCTCAATTATCCTCTCAGCAATGGCTGGGCCACGCGGCGTGAAAGCCGCGTGGCCCAGGCCTCAGCAATCCAATTGCTTCGCCAAATCGACAAAATCCTGGCAGACCCAATCCCAAGGGTCCTCGGCCGTCATATCCGTGGCCTGGCCCGGTCCGTGTTCGGCCCGCCGGAAGACAAAGGCAGTGGCCAGCCCCGCCGCCCGCGCCGCCCGCAGGTCGCCATTATGCGCGGCCACGAGGCAAAGTTCCGCCGGCGTGATGCCCAAAATCTCGGCGGTGCGGGTATAGGCCTCGGGCTGCGGCTTATAAGCCTGCACCGTCTCGGCCCCCAGGATCGCATCCCAGGGAATGCCCGCGCGCTTGGCCATATTGGCGAGCAGCAAAATATTGCCATTGGACAGCGGTGCCACAAAGAATTTCCGCCGCAGCCGATGCAGCCCAAGAATCACATCGGGCCAGGGGTCGAGCGCATGCCAAGCCAGGTTCAGCGCATCGAGATCAGCCGCCGCAGCGCTGACGCCATGATCGGCCAGCATGGTTTCCAGGTTTTCCCGGTGCAGCACATCCAGGCGGGTGAAGGGCCGGCGGCCGGCGCGGCATTCCTCCATCGCCGGCTGGTAGCGCCTCCGCCAGGCATCGGCCAGGGCGAAGGGGTCGAGATCGGGCCTGCCATGCGCCACCAGGAAGGGGGCCAGCGCGCGGGCAATCCCGCTGCGCCAATCCACCACGGTGCCGAAAGTGTCGAACACCAGGGCTTTCACGGCGGTCATTCGGCGGCATCCTTTTGGGCCCAGCGCTTGTCGAAATCCCAGACTTCGGGAAAGCCCATCAATTCGCAAATCCGGCCAAAGCCATAGCTTTCCTGCGCTGGCAGGCCGTTGGAATCTCCCATGGCCTTCAGATGGGAAAATGCCCGCTCAAACGCAGCGGCCGCCGCCAGAAAGCCCACGGCCGGGTAAATGGCCATGGCATAGCCAATCTCCTGCAGCCTTGCGGCGGGCAGGATAGGCGTGCGGCCACCCTCCACCATATTCGCCAGCAGCGGCTTATTGGGGAAGGCGCGGCCGATGGCGACCATTTCCGCCTCGCTCTCGGGGCTCTCAATGAAGACGATATCGGCGCCGGCCTCATCAAACATGTGGCCACGGCGGATCGCCTCCTCCAGACCCAGCCCGGTGCGGGCATCGGTGCGGGCCACGATGAGGAAATTCGGGTCGCGCCGGGCCTCCTTGGCCACGCGGATCTTCAGCACCATCTCCTCGGCCGGGATGACCCGACGGCCAGGGGTATGGCCGCATTTCTTCGGCACCTCCTGGTCTTCCAGCTGAATGCCGGAGAGCCCCGCGGCCTCATAGCCAATGACCGTGTGGCGCACATTCAACAGCCCGCCATAGCCGGTATCGGCATCGGCGATGACCGGCGTCTTGGCCATCTGCGCGAAGCGGCCCACCCGGCCCACCATATCGGTATAGGTGGCGATGCCGGCATCGGCCACGCCCAGATGCGAGGCCACCGTGCCGAACCCCGTGGCGTAGAGGCAGTCAAACCCCATGCCATCGGCGATCAGGGTGGAAATACCTTCGAAAATACCCGGGGCGACGATGAATTTCTTCGCGTCAAAGGCGGCTTTGAGGGAGGGTTTGGGCATAGGGCTTTTCCTATTGGCGGGTGATATGGCCGGCGGCACTCGCCGCGGCCCAGATACGGTCCTCGCGCTGCATGGCGGCGAGCAGCGGCGCTTGGGGGCGAAGATCGGGCTCAATGCCCAAAGCCGCAAGCCGGGCGAGAAAAGCCGGGCTCTGAAAGGCGCTTTCCATGGCACTGTAAATGCGTGCGCTCAAAGCATCGGCCATGCCGGCGGGGCCGAGCAGCGCCACCCAGCCGGCGAGGTCAAACTCCGCCAGCCCCTGCTCCTGGGCGGTGGGAACATCGGCAAAAAACGGCGTGCGGGTGGCGGTGGACACGGCAATAATGCGCGCCCGCCCGGTGGCCATATGCGGCGTGGCCGAGGCCGTGCTGGTCCAGCCCAGCGGCAGGTGGCCGGCGACCACATCGGTCATCAACTGCCCACCCGAGCGGTATTGCACATCGGGGATATCAAGATTGAGCCGCCGCGCCATTTCCTGGCCAATGAACTGGCTTAGCGCCTCGGTCGAGCCGGTGGAAAGCGCGCGCGGATTGGCGGCGGCAAAGCCACGCAGCCCGGCGATATCACTAAAGGGCAGCGCCGCGCTCGCCGCCAACACCATCGTGTTGCGGGTGAGCATGGCGATGGGCGTGACATCGCGAATTGGGTCGTAAGGCAGTGCCGCCATGGTATGGCGGTTGAGGATATGGGTGGAGACCACGGCGGTGAGGGTATGGCCATCCGGCTCGGCGCGAATCAGTGCCTCGGTGCCGATCACGCCATTACCGCCGGCACGGTTTTCCACCACGATCGGGAAGGGCAGGGTGGGGCGCAGCGCCTCGCCCAAAGCGCGGGCCAAAATATCAGTCCCGCCGCCGGCGGCATAAGGCACGATGATGCGGATGGGGCGGCTGGGCCAAAGCGTTTGGCCCAGTGCTGGCGGGGCCAGTGCGGGCCCGGCCAGCAGGATTGGCGCGGCCAAAATGGCGCGGCGGTGTATCGGCATGGTTGCTCTCCCCTTGATTTGATTGTGCGCCCGCATGGGGCCGCCATCAACCCAACCCCCGGCATTGCAAATCAACCAGAATCAGGCGCAGCCTAACCCACCCCTAAGGACAACCCAGCACCATGCCCGACACCCATATCCAAAACCCCGACACAGCCGCCCTCGCCGCCATTGAGGCCGTGGTGCAGACCTATCTCGATGGCCTGCATGAGGGCGACACCGTCAAACTCGCCGCCGCCTTCCACCCCGCTTCAGAATTGCGCAGCGAGAAGGACGGCCAATTGGCCGAACTCAAGCGCGATGCCTGGCTGGAAGCCGTGCGCAGCCGCCCCAACCCCAAGGCGCAAGGCCTTCCCCGGCATGACCGCATTCTGGCCATTGACCTCGCCGGCCCGGAACTGGCGGTGGTGAAGCTGAACTGCGCCATCCCGCCGCGGTTTTTCACCGATGTGCTGGTGCTTTTGAAACTGGAAGGTGGCTGGCGGATCGTCAGCAAGGCATTCCGGACCGAAATGCGCTAATCATGGCTTCCCCGGGGGATGGCAAAGCCTTCCCCCGGCATCGGTCTCAGCCCGATTTTGCCAGGCTATCAAAAGCCTTCAGCCGCGCGATTAAAGCCGGCATTTCCCGCAGCGGGATCATGTTCGGCCCATCCGAGGGGGCCGCATCCGGGTCCTCATGGCACTCGATGAACACCGCGGCCACACCCACCGCCACCGCCGCGCGGGCCAGCACGGGGGCGAATTCGCGCTGCCCGCCGCTGCTGCTGCCCTGGCCGCCAGGCTGCTGCACCGAATGCGTGGCGTCATACACCACCGGATAGCCGGTGCGCGCCATGATCGGCAGGCTGCGCATATCCGACACCAGGGTATTATAGCCAAAGCTGGCGCCGCGTTCACAGAGCATGATGCGGGTATTGCCGGTGCTGGCGATCTTGGCCGCCACATTGGCCATATCCCAGGGCGCCAGGAACTGGCCTTTCTTCACATTGATCGCCGCCCCGGTCTCGCCCGCCGCGAGCAAAAGATCCGTCTGGCGGGAAAGAAAAGCCGGAATTTGCAGCACATCCACCGCCTGTGCCGTTGGGGCGCATTGCTCGGCGCTATGCACATCGGTCAGCACTGGCATGCCGGTGCTGGCCCGCACCTCGGCCAGAATATCCAACCCCTGGGCCATGCCGATACCGCGCGCGGCATTCACGCTGGTCCGGTTCGCCTTGTCGAAGCTAGATTTAAAGACCATCGGCACGCCCAAGGCGCGCGACATCTCAGCCAGCGCCGCCGCCACCTCCAGCGCATGCGTCCGGCTTTCGATCTGGCAAGGCCCGCAGATGAACATCAGCGGCAGCTCATTGCCCACCGCGATATCGCGAATGGTAATGCTCATACCAGCCGCGCCTGCTTCACCGCCGCCGCGACGAAGCCGGCAAACAACGGATGCGGCTCAAACGGCTTGGATTTCAATTCCGGATGATACTGCACGCCGATGAACCAGGGATGCTCCGGAATTTCCACAATCTCCGGCAGCACCCCATCAGGCGACATGCCAGAAAAACGTAAACCCGCCGCCTCCAGCCTGTCTCGATAGGCGACATTGACCTCATAGCGATGCCGGTGCCGCTCCGTCACCACCGGCTTATCGCCATACACCGACCGCACCAGCGAATTTTCGGCCAGCGCCGCAGGATATTGCCCGAGCCGCATGGTGCCGCCCAGATCGGCATTGGCATCGCGCTTCTCCAACTGGTTGCCGCGCGACCACTCGGTCAGCAGCCCCACCACCGGCTCGGCACAGGGGCCGAATTCAGTGGAGGATGCACCGGCAATGCCCAGCAAATTGCGCGAGGCCTCAATCACCGCCATCTGCATGCCAAAGCAAATGCCAAAGAAGGGGATCTTGCGCTCCCGGGCAAAACGCACGGCTTCGATCTTGCCCTCGGTGCCGCGCTCGCCAAAGCCGCCTGGCACCAGAATACCATGCACGGCCTCCAGCCGGCGCACCGCGTCCTGGCTGTTCTCGAAAATCGCGCTATCCACCCAATCGAGCTTCACCCGGGTGTTATTGGCAATGCCGCCATGCGCCAGCGCCTCATTGAGGCTTTTATAGGCATCGAGCAGGCCGGTGTATTTGCCCACCACCGCGATGGTCACCTCGCCCTCGGGGGCGGTGATGCGCTCGACGATATTCTCCCAGCGCGAGACATCAGGCTCGCCATAAATACTGAGGTTGAAATGCCTTAGCACCTCCCGATCCAGCCCCTCATTGTGGTAGGCCAGCGGCACTTCATAAATGCTGCGCGCATCCAGCGCCGGAATGACGCTCTCAGGCCGCACATTGCAGAACAGCGCAATCTTTCGCCGCTCATTCTCCGGGATTGGCCGGTCGCAACGGCAGAGCAGGATTTGCGGCTGGATGCCCACCCCCAGCAATTCCTTCACCGAATGCTGGGTCGGCTTGGTCTTCAACTCGCCGGCCGAGGGGATATAGGGCACCAGCGTCAGATGCAGGAACAGGCTGCGGGTCGTGCCCAGTTCATTGGCGAGTTGCCGGATGGCTTCGAGGAAGGGCAGGCTCTCAATATCGCCCACCGTGCCGCCAACTTCGACGAGCACGAAATCATAAGCATCGGTATCAGCCTGCACCGCTTCCTTGATGGCATCGGTAATATGCGGAATGACCTGCACGGTGGCGCCGAGATAATCGCCCCGCCGCTCCTTGGCGATCACCTCGGAATAGAGCCGGCCCGTGGTCCAGTTATCGGCCTTATTGGCCGCCACACCGGTGAAGCGCTCATAATGCCCGAGGTCGAGATCGGTCTCCGCCCCGTCATCGGTGACGAAGACCTCGCCATGCTGATAGGGCGACATCGTGCCCGGATCGACATTGAGATAGGGGTCCAGCTTGCGCAGCCGCACCCGATAGCCACGAGCCTGCAACAGCGCCCCGAGAGACGCCGCAGCGATGCCCTTGCCAAGCGAAGAGACCACGCCACCGGTGATGAATACGAACCGTGCCATTGGAGCCCCTCCTAGACTGCCGAATCGACCGATGTAACCCCCCAACAGTGGGTATAGGCCATGCGTTTCAAGCCACGGCCATGCGGCGCGCTGGGCGTAGGAGTACCAACACAACCATGCCATAGGCCACCGTTATGCCAATGGTCAGCAGCCTATTCCCCATGGCAGCCAGCGCATCCGTGCCGATCTGCGGCAGCAATTGCCCGACCAATATGATGAAAACCGTCAGGCCTAGCTGTGCCAGCATCCCGCGCCATCCAGGCGCGCCATTGCCAGACGCGATCCATAGACCAATGCCCAGGGCGAGCGGAATGACGGCAGTATTCTCAGGCCGCAAAATTCCCACCACCAACACCGGCAGCACCAGCAGCGCGGCCCCCAAATTGGCGAAAACCAGCCAGCGCCCGAAGCTATGCGCCGCTGTGTCCTCCGGCAGGCGCAGCATATTCACCAGGGTAATGGCCACCAGCAGGCCATCGCCAGGGCTCAGCGCGGTGCAGGCCGCCAGGGCGGAGACAAGCGCCATCGCCTTTGCCAGCGCCCGCAACCCGGCGGCACTTTGCGCTGGCAAAATCAACGGCGGCGGCCGCGGTGGAGCCTGCGAGGGCAGCAGCGCATGCGCCAGGAACGTCACCACAATCGCCTGGCCCACGGCCAGGCCCATCAGGACAGGCAAGGGGCCAGCCTGTGCCGGGTCGGCCTTGATCAGCGAAGTCACCAGCACCGAGACCATTAGCGCCAACAAGGCAGGCACGTTTTGCGGCCTGAGCGCCAATTGGGCAAAACAGCCGCAGGCCAAGGCCAGCAGCAAGACCCAGACCGCGATCGGGCTATCCGCCACCGCCAGAAAACTGCGGGAGAGCACCCAGGTGATGGCGACCACGATCAGCAGGATCTGCAGCATCTGCAGCACCCGCGGCCGCGCGCCGCCCGGCATCAGCAGAAACACCGCCAGGATAGGCCCGACATAGGCCAGCGGCAGGCCGGAGAACATGTTCCAGCCCAGGAGCAGCAGCGGCGCCAGCCCCAGGCGGACAATATCGCGCCACTCCCTCATATCAGGAGAGATAGGCCAATACGCTGCGGATTCTCATCACCGCATAGGCAATCGCGTCCATCACGGGATGGCTGACGGCATAGGCCACGATGCTGGCCTGGCTGCCATATCGCAGGCTGCGCGGCGGCGGCTGCTCGTTGAACAACAGGGTCACCGGGAAACGCCGTGTGTCGTTATTGGGCTTGGTGGGCGATAGCAGCCCTGTCGCCTGATCCACCGGCGCCGTTCCACCAAGCCCCCAACCGATGCTCTCGACGCGCCCTGAGAAAACGCGGCCGGGCAGGGCGTCGAACACCATCTCAACCGAGGTGCCAGGCCGCATATACTCGAGATTATTCTCCCGCATCAACGCCGATACCCAATAGGCGCGGCCATCGATGAAGGTGAGCGCCGCCTGGCCGGGCGCTAAGTAGCTCCCAGGCGACAGGTTGAGATTGGTCACCACGCCGGTGCTGGGGGCAACAACGCGGGTGCGCAACAGGTCAAGCCGGGCGCGCTCCAGCCCCGACAATGCCTCACGCAGCTGCGGATTTGCGGCACCCGCGGGCCCAAGATTTTGTCGTGCGCGCTCGAGTTCAGAAGACGCAGCCTGCAGTGACGCTTCAGCACGGGCCAATGACGCCTGGGCGTCTTCGCCACGCGCCGGCGGATAGACGCCGCGCCGGACCAATTCCAGCACACGGGCCGTCTGCTCACGGGTATTGCCGCGCGCGGCCAGCGCCTCCGCCACCCTGGCCTGCGCGGTCTCGACCGCGGCGGTAGAAGCACCCAGCGTCTGGCCAACCTGGGCAACACGCGCCTCAGCCTGGGCGATGGCAATCTCATAAGGCCGGGGATCGAGGCGAAATAGCAGGTCGCCCGGCTGGACAACCTCATTGTCACTGACATCGACGGAGATCACCCGGCCGCCGACCTCGGGCGCCATGCGGATCAGAAATGCCTGCGCCGTCGCCTGGTGGCTGGTGGGCGTCATCCTATCGGCAACCAGGGTATAGGCGAACAGTGCGATGGCCACGCCAACAAGGCCGAGTACCAGTGCCCGAACCGGGTCGCGCTTGGCTGGGGCGGGGATATCATCCGTCATCAATGCGCCGCCACCGGCAGAAGCGTGCTCCATGGCAGGGGTTCGCTACGCATGGCGGAAATACCACAAAGGATTGCCGGCGCCGTCAGCTTGCGAAAAGCGAGGTGACGCTTATCGCCGGCCTTAGCACATCCGTCATTTTTGCCAAAAAAAGCCATGAATTTTATTGATCTGATGTTTGCCGGCAACGCCATCAGAGTACATAAAAGCTCCATAAAAAGGTCATCCCGCCATTCCAGATGGGACCGCCCCCATCGAGCGCTCGCGATACACTCAGAGCCTTGATCACGCAATCTTGCCGATCGGTATTATAATCTGGGTTTACAGCAATACAAAGCCATCCGATTAACAAAACACAAACGAATAAAGTAATAGTATTATTGCATAATGCATGTTTTTCGCCAGTAAACCCTACCATACCCATGCGAAACACGCCTCGCTGAAGATGTTTCGCTCATTCATGCATTTTGGGGTTGGGACAGCGCGACGATTCGTCTAAAAAACCATCCAACGCGGGGTATTGTCATGGATCGACTGGATGGTTGCCGGGTGCTGGTGGCCGAGGACGAGACCCTGGTGGCGATGCTGCTCGAGGATGTGCTGGCCGATGCCGGCGCAACCGTCCTGGGCCCCGCCGCCACCGTCCAACACGCGCTGGATCTGGCGATGACGGAGCGCCCCGATATCGCGGTGCTTGACTTCAACCTCTCGGGCGAGTCCTGCCTGCGGGTGGCCGACGCTCTGGCGGCAGCCGGCGTGCCCTTTGTCATCGCCACCGGCTATGGCGGTGATATCCCGCTGCCACAGCATGCAGCGGTTGAGAGCCTGCAGAAGCCCTACGACCCGGGGGTTCTGATCACCACGCTGAGCAGGATCATGGCGCACCGCTGATTGCCTCGCACGGGCTTGACGCCGGGCTGGCCGAGGGCTGCCATGCTGGCGCACCGGCAAAAGGCAGCCCGTTTTGGATCCCATCACGCTTGAAGTTCACTGGTCACGGCTGATCTCGATCGCCGATGAGGCCGCCACGGCGCTGCTGCGCACCGCCTTCTCCACCATTGTTCGCGAAAGCAATGACTTCGCCACCGTGCTCATGGATGCCGATGGCAATAGCGTCAGCGAGAATACCGGCGGCATCGCCAGCTTCTCCTGCATCCTGCCCCGCACCACCCGCGCCTTCCTCGATAAATTCCCGGCGCACACTTGGGCGCCCGGCGATTGCGTCATCACCAATGATCCATGGCTGGCCACCGGCCACCTGCCCGATATCACCGCCGTCTCACCCATCTTCTACCGCGACCGGCTGGTGGGTTTCGCCGGCTCCATCGCCCATAGCCCCGATGTCGGCGGCGCCCTCTGGGGCGCTGATTGCCAGGAGGTGTTCGAGGAGGGCGTGCGTATCCCCCCCACCCGCATCATGCGGGAAGGTGAGTGGAATCGCGACGTGCTGGAGATGTTCCTGGCCAATGTCCGGGTGCCGCGCCAGGTCCAGGGCGACCTGGAGGCGCAGCTCACCGCCAATGCCGTCTGCGCCGCCGGCGTGGTGGAGTTCCTGGAGGATTCCGGCCTCGATGACCTCCAGGCCCTGGGCGCCGCCCTCGCCGAGCGCACCGATGCCGCCATGCGCCGCGCCATCGCAGCCCTGCCGGATGGCGAGTACCACGCCGTGCAAGAGGCCGATGGCTTCGACGCCGAGACTACCCGCATCGTCTGTACCGTCAAAATCACTGGCGATACGATGGAGATCGACTACCAGGGCACCAGCCCGCAAATCGCCCGCGGGATCAATTGCGTGTGGAACTACACCCATGCCTATTCGGTCTATCCGGTGAAATGCGCGCTCGACCCCTTCACACCCCGCAATGAGGGCAGCTACCGCGCCATCACGGTCAAAGCGCCCGAGCGTTCCATTCTCAACCCGGTCTACCCCGCACCGGTCTCGGCCCGGCAGCTCACCGGCCATTTGCTGGCCGGCGCCATCTATCGCGCCCTGGCGCCGGTCATCCCCGAGCGCGTGATCGCCGATTGCGGCGGCGCGCCCACCATGCGCTGCCTCTTCTCCGGCCTGGATGCGCATGGCGACAGGTTCAGCCAGGTGCTCTTCGCCTCGGGCGGCATGGGTGCCGCACCGCATCGCGATGGCCTGCCCACCACGGCCTTCCCCACCAATGCAGGTGCCGGCTCCATCGAAGCCTTTGAAAGTGTCGCCCCCCTGGTGGTCTGGCAAAAGCAATTCCGCCCCGATAGCGGCGGGCCCGGGCGGATGCGGGGCGGGCTGGGCCAGGTAGCCGAGATTGAGGTCCGCGCCCCCGGGCCGCTCCGCCTCTCCCTGCTCAGTGACCGGCGCGAACACCCAGCGCTGGGCGTGCTGGGCGGCCAGCCCGGCGCCTGTTCCGATATCCAGATGAGCGACGGCACAAGGCCGCATCCCAAATCACGCACCGCCATAGGGCCCGGCATGCGGCTGACGATGACCTATCCCGGCGGCGGCGGCTATGGCCCAGCCGGCGAGCGTGACCCTGCGGCGCTGGCGGCCGATCTGCGCGATGGCATCATCACCGAGGCCGGCGCCAAGGAATACCGTTCATGAGCGCCCAGATCGCCCCCGCAGCCGGCGCACGCATCGGCGTGGATGTCGGCGGCACCTTCACCGACCTCGTCCTGCATGACGCGGCCAAAAACATCACCCGCACTGGCAAGCTGCTCACCACGCCCGACGACCCCTCCCGCGCCATCACCGAGGGCGTGGCCCGCATCCTGCGCGAGGCCGGGCTCACCCCCGCCGATGTCCACTCCATCGTCCATGGCACCACGCTGGTGACCAATACGGTGATCGAGCGCACCGGGGCCTGTGTCGGCCTGCTGACCACGGCGGGCTTTCGCGATTCCCTCGAGATCGGTCGCGAAATCCGCTACGATCTCTATGACCTCTTCCTGGAGCCGCCCCCCATCCTGGTGCCGCGCCACCTGCGCCGCGAGGTGCCAGAGCGCATGGCCTTTGACGGTGAGGAACTGCTCCCCCTCGATGAGCCAGCCCTTCTGCGTGAGGCCGCCTATCTGGTGGGGCAGGGGGTGGAGGCCATCGCCATCGCCTTCCTGCACAGTTACCGCAACCCAGCCCATGAGCGCCGCGCCGCCGAGATCCTGCGCGCCGCCCATCCCGATATTCCCCTCACCCTCTCCTCGGCCGTCGCACCCGAGATTCGCGAATACGAGCGCACCTCCACCGCCTGCGCCAATGCCTATGTCCAGCCGCGCATGCAGCGCTACCTCACCAAGCTGGAGGCCGATCTGCGCGCCACCGGTTTCACCGGCTCGCTCTATGTCATGCTCTCCGCCGGCGGCATCGCCTCCCTGCGCGAGGCCAAGGAATTCCCCATCCGGCTGATCGAAAGCGGCCCCGCCGCCGGTGCCATGGCGGCGGCCTTCATCGCTCGCCTCGCCGGGCTCGATGCCGTGGTCAGCTACGACATGGGCGGCACCACCGCGAAGATGTGCCTGGTGGAGAATGGCGCGCCCGACCACAAGCATGATTTCGAGGCCGGCCGGGTGCGCCGCTTCGCCAAGGGCTCAGGCCTGCCGCTCAAGGTCTCGGTGGTGGATATGATCGAGATCGGCGCAGGCGGCGGCTCCATCGCCCGCGTCGAACCCGGCTCCGGCCTGATGAAGGTGGGCCCACGCAGCGCCGGCGCCCGGCCCGGCCCGGTCTGCTACGGCCAGGGCGGCACCGAACCCACGGTCACCGATTCCGATCTGCTGCTGGGTCGGCTCGACCCCGCGCATTTCCTCGGCGGCGAAATGGCGCTGGACCAGGGGCTGGTGCTGCGCGCGGTGGAGAAGGGGGTGGCCGCCGCCCTTGGCATGGCGGTGGCCGATACGGCGCTGGGCATCAGCCGCATCGTCGATGAAACCATGGCCGCCGCCACCCGCATGCATCTGGCCGAGAAGGGCCGTGACCCGCGGCGCTACACGCTGGTGGCATTCGGTGGCGCCGGCCCGGTGCATGCCTGCAATCTGGCGCGGCTATTGAAGATGAAGCGGGTGCTGGTGCCGTTGGGCGCTGGCGTCGCCTCGGCGCTGGGCTTCCTGGTGGCGCCCCCGGCCACCGATGCGGTGCGCAGCCTAGTCGGCCGGCTGGAGCGGCTGGATTACGCCGCCATCAACGCCCTCTACGCCGAGATGCGGGCCGAATGCGAGGCCCTGCTGCTCGAGGCCGGCGCGGCGCGCGATGCCATCATCTACACCGCCGTGGCCGAGATGCGCCATGTCGGCCAGGGCTTTGAAATCCCTGTGAAGCTGCCCAGCCTCAGCCTCTCGGCCGATGATCTGCCCATGCTGCGCGACAGCTTCTTCGCCGCCTATCGCGAGCGCTTCTCCCGCGTGGTGGAGGAGGCACCAATCGAGGCGCTCACCTGGCGCCTCTCTGCCAGCGCCCCCGCCCAGCACATCTCGCTGCGGCGTGAGGCCACCACCGGCCCGGCCGAACGCGGCCGCCGCGCTGTGCGCTTCGAGGGCCATGGCGAGGTGCAGGCCGCGGTGCTCGATCGCTACGCCCTGGCGCCCGGCTTTGCTTTCCAGGGCCCGGCCTTGGTGGAGGAGCGCGAGAGCACATGCGTCATCCCCCCCGGCGCCGCCTGCCATATCGACGGCCATATGAACCTGGTCATAGAACTGCCCTGAAGGAGCGACCCATGCGCCTGCCCCGACGCCTCCTGCCCATCCTCGCCACACCCGCCCTCGCCACGCCCATGCTGGCCCCCCCAGCCTTCGCCCAGGCGGAATGGCCCAATCGCCCGGTCAATGTCGTGGTGGCCTGGCCGGCCGGCGGCAGCACCGACAGCCTGGTGCGGGTGATCACCCAGTTTATGGCGGGCGCCGCCGGCCAGGGCTTCGTTGTGGAAAACCGCAGCGGCGCCACCGGCACGCTGGGCCATGCCTATGTCGCCCGGGCGCGGGGCGATGGCTATACGCTGCTGGCCGGCACCAACTCCACCTATGCCATCGCGCCGCATCTGATGGGCAGCCTGCCCTATGATGACGCGGCCTTGGTGCCCATCTCGCTGCTGGCCACCACGCCGCAGATGCTGGTGGCGCATCCCTCACAGCCCTTCTCGGATTTCCGCGGCTTTCTTGCCTATGCCAGGGCCAATCCGGGGCGGCTCTCCTATGCCAGTTCGGGCAATGGCGGCACCAGCCATCTGGCCACCGAATTGCTGATGCAAATGGCCGGCCTCGACATGCTGCATGTGCCCTATCGCGGCGGCGCGCCCGCGGCGCAGGCGCAATTGGCCGGCGAGGTGCAGGTCACCTTTGTCGATGCCATCACCGCCATCCCGCATCTGCGCGCCGGCACCATGCGGCCATTGGGTGTTTCCACCGCCAGCCGCACGCCCCTGGCCCCCGAAGTGCCCACCCTGGCCGAGGCCGGCCTGCCCGGATTTGAAAGCAGCACCGATTTCGCCGCCTTCGCGCCGCCGGAGACGCCAGCGCCTCTGGTCGGCCGAATCTTCACCGCCTTCGCCACGGCGCTGGCCGATCCCACAGTGCGAGAGAGGCTGCTCGGCCAGGGTGTCACGCCCATTGCCGGCCGGCCGGAAGAATTTCGCGCCTACCAGTTGCGCGAAAGCGCCAAATGGGGCGCCCTGATCAGGGCGAGAAACATCCGCGCGGGCTGAACCCGGGCGGCCAGGACAGACAGGGAAGAAACATGGCCTATACAGTGGGTGATCTGGTGGCAGAATTCCTGCCGGCAGTGGGCGTAACGACGGCCTTTGGCATCGTCTCGGTGCACAATATCCCGATGCTCGACGCGCTCAGCCAGCGCAATGCCGTGCGCTACGTCATGGCGCGCGGCGAGATGGGCGGCGCGCATATGGCCGATGCCTATGCCCGGGTGACCGGCTCCCTGGGCGTGCTCTTCACCTCCACCGGCCCGGGGGCCGCCAATGCGGTGCCGGGGCTGGTCGAGGCCCGCTTCGCCGGCTCCCCGGTGCTGCATATCACCGGCCAGACCGCAACCCGGCATATCGACCGTGACATGGGCACCGTGCATGACGTGCCCGGCCAGACGGCCATGCTGGCCGCGGTCTCCAAACAGGCCTTTCGCCTGCGCTCAGCGCAAGAGGCGCTGGGCGTATTGACCGCCGCCGCCACCGCCGCTCTCACCGCGCCCACCGGTCCGGTCTCGCTGGAAATCCCCATCGATCTGCAGCGCACCGAAGTGGCAAGGCCGGATTGGGCCGCCTTCAGCCTGGCCCTGCCGCCAGCCCTGCCGCCCGAACCCCAGGCGCTGGCCGCCGCCATCGCCATGCTGCGCGATGCAAAGCGGCCCATGCTCTGGCTGGGCAATGGCGCCAAGGGCGCGGGCCCGGCGGCGCAACGCCTGCTCGATCTGGGTTTCGGCGCGGTGACCAGTTGGAATGGCCGCGGCATCATCGCCGAGGATGACCCCCGCACGCTCGGCGGGCTGAACGGCAATGGCTCCGCCCTGGTGCAGGAATTCTATCGTGGTTGCGACGCTATGGTGGTGGTGGGCAGCCGCCTGCGCGGGCATGAGACGCAGGATTTCACAATCGGGCTGCCCCAGCCGCTCATCCATGTCGATATCGACGCCGCCGCCAATGGCCGCACCTATCCCAATGCGCTCTTCGTGCAGGGCGATGCGGCGCTCACCCTGCATGCCCTGGCCGATGCGCTGGCGCCCAGGCCCCCGCAATTCCAGGCCGAACTCGCAGCCCTCAAGGCCCGCGCCACCGCGGCCTATGCCGCAGGCCTCGGCCCCTATGAGAGTTTTCCAGCCACCCTGCGTGCGGTCATGCCGCGCGATGCGCTCTGGGTGCGCGATATCACGATCAGCAATTCATCCTGGGGCAACCGCATCCTGCAGGTGCTGGGCGCGCGTGATGCGGTGCATCCGGTGGGGGCTGCCATCGGCCCCGGCCTGCCGCTGGGCATTGGCGCGGCGCTGGGCGGGCAGGGCCGAAAGACCATCGCCATGGTGGGTGATGGCGGCTTCGCGGTGAATATGCC
>Ga0114972_10001440_pt1 | contig 17926 bp, 16 predicted proteins | sample M_140807_EF_Meta_FD_87354 | JGI IMG/M metagenome (GOLD analysis project Ga0114972, IMG submission 87354) | Freshwater microbial communities from Lake Montjoie, Canada to study carbon cycling - M_140807_EF_MetaG | ecosystem: Environmental > Aquatic > Freshwater > Lake | place: Lake Montjoie... | reverse complement strand
CCGCCCTTCGGCGATCACCGGGATGTAGCTGGCCAGATTATCCAGGGCGAAGGTCAGGTCGCCCGACAGCATCGCCGGGATCACCTGCGCCGCACCGCGGAAGGGCACGTGCTGGCCATCCAGCTTGAAGCGATCGCAGAAATTCGCCCCGCAGAGATGCGCCGTGCTGCCCACCCCGGGGGACCCGAAGCTGACGCCCTGCTTGCGCTCCTTCGCCCAGGCCACGAACTCCATCAAGGTATTCGCCGGGCAATGCTGGGCGGAGACGACGAAGACGTTCGGCAGCTCCCAGTGCATGGAAATGATGTCGAAGTCCTTCACCGGGTTGAAGGGCAGCTTGCCGTAAAGGAATTGCGCGATGGACAGGTTGGCGACGGTGGCCGGCCCCTGGGTGTAGCCATCCGGCGCGGCGCGGGCGATCGCCTCCATGCCGATATTCCCGGTGGCGCCGGGCCGGTTTTCCAACACGTAGCTTTGGCCCAGCTTGGGGCCCAGCTGTTCGGTCAGCAGCCGCGCCAGCACATCGGTAGACCCGCCGGGCGGCCAGGGAATCACCGCGCGGATCGGCCGGTTCGGCCAATCGCCCGCGGATTGCGCGAAGGCAGGCAGCGCCAGCCCGAGGAGCGGGGCGGCAAGCAACGGTCGGCGGCGGATCATAACCCTATCTCCCTGGCGCGCCCCGGCCCGTGAAAGCCCGGGCCGGCAGCCCATGAGCATGCCCTTCAGGCGAAAGCGGCGGCAAGGCCGGTGAACATCGGCAAACCATCGGTGCCGTCGATCAGCGGGTCCACCTGGTTTTCCGGATGCGGCATCAGGCCGAAGACCCGCCGATTGGCCGAACAGAGGCCGGCGATGTTGCGCTGGCTGCCATTGCGGTTGGCCGCCGGGCTCACCGCGCCGTCGGGCGTCGCATAGCGCAGCACGACGCGACCCTCCGCCTCCAGCGCATCCAGCGTCGCGGCATCGGCGAAGTAGTTGCCATCGCCATGCGCCATGGTGGCGCGGAACACCGCGCCCGGCGCGAAGCCGCGGGTGAAGGGGGTATCGGCGCGCTCGACACGCAGGTGGCAATCCATGGACAGGAATCGCAGCGCGGCGTTCTTCAGCAGCGCGCCGGGCAGCAACTGCGCCTCGCACAGCATCTGGAAGCCGTTGCAGACGCCCAGCACATGCCCACCGCGCGCGGCGAAGTCATGGATCGCGCGCATGATCGGCGATTGCGCCGCCATGGCGCCGCAGCGCAGGTAATCGCCATAGGAAAACCCGCCGGGCAGCACTACCAGATCGAGCCCCGCCGGCAGCGCGGTATCGCGATGCCAGAGCATCGCCGGCGCCCGGCCGGTGGCGAATTTCAGCGCCAGCGCCATGTCGCGTTCGCGGTTGGTGCCGGGAAAGGTGACGATCGCGGCTTTCATTGCTGCACCACCTTCAACCAATGCAGCCCGCCGAGCAGCAGGATGGTGGCGAGCGAAGCGGCGGTCGCGGCGGTGACCCAGCGATTCAAGGCGCGCTTCTGGGTGGCGACCCAGCCGGCCGGGCGGGCGGCGCGCACCGCCGGGATGCGGGCTTCCCGCCAGCGCAGGCCGGTGGCGATCAGCACCGTCAGCACCGCCAGGATGACCAGGGAGAGCTTGATCACGCGATCTCGACCCGGAAGCTTTCGATCACCGTATTGGCCAGCAGCTTGCGGGCCATCTCCTCGACAGCGGCCTTGGCGCGGGCGGGATCGGTCTCGGCCACTTCCAACTCGATCAGCTTGCCGGCGCGGACCTCGGCAACGCCGGCGAAGCCGAGGCCGGCCAGCGCCTGGCCGATCGCCTTGCCCTGCGGGTCGAGCACCCCGGCCTTCGGCATGACGGTGACGCGAAGCTTCATGGTGGCGGTCCCTATTGCATCAACTCGGGACCGCGCAGGTCCCGGATACCAGCCTCGGGCAGGATGCCGAGGCGCCGGGCGACTTCCTGGTAGCCCTCCTCGACCTTGCCGAGATCGCGGCGGAAGCGGTCCTTGTCCATTTTCTCGCCGGTCTTGCTGTCCCAGAGCCGGCAATTATCGGGGCTGATCTCATCGGCCAGCACCACGCGCAGGTCGTCATTCTCATACAGCCGGCCGAATTCCACCTTGAAGTCGACCAGCGTGATGCCGACGCCAAGGAACAGACCGCTGAGGAAATCATTGATGCGGAGCGTCAGGGCGACGATGTCGTCGATATCCTGGGTGGTGGCCCAGCCGAAGGCGGTGATGTGCTCCTCAGAGACCAGCGGGTTCTGCAGCCCGGGGTTCTTGTAGTAATATTCGATGATCGAACGCGGCAGCCGCGTGCCCTCGGCGATGCCCAGCCGGGTGGACAGGCTGCCGGCGGCGACGTTGCGGACCACCACCTCCAGCGGGATGATCTCCACCTCGCGGATCAATTGTTCGCGCATGTTCAGCCGGCGGATCAGGTGCGTCGGCACGCCGATCTCCATCAGCCGGTTCATCAGGTGTTCGCTGATGCGGTTGTTCAGTACGCCCTTGCCGGTGATGATGCCCTTCTTCTGGGTATCGAAGACATAGGCATCGTCCTTGAAATACTGCACCAGGGTGCCGGGTTCCGGCCCCTCGAACAGGATCTTGGCCTTGCCTTCGTAAAGCTGCCGGCGTCGCGCCATGGTACGGGGATTCCTCGGCTCGGCCGCGCCCCCCCGGGCCAGGCGCGGGGCAGAGGGGCGGGGGGCGATGATTCGCCACGCCATTATAGCAAGCGGGGCCGGGCGCCGCCACTTGTGGCGCCCATCCAACATCCCTGTGCCGCCAGCCGCCCGGCCATGGCATAACGGGTGCCTCTCTCGGGACCTGCCCCATGCGCCTGATCCTCGGCCTGCTCGCCCTGCTTGCCTGTGTCATGCCGGCACAGGCGGATGGCTTCGACCTGCCCGGCCTGGCCGGCGATGCCGCCCGCTACCAGGAGGAGCTGCGCCGCAAGCTGCCCCCCGCCGGCATGGCCGCCCCGGCCCGCGCCGCGGCCGAACAGCGCGCCCGCGCCGCCGAACAGAAGGGCGATTGGACCGCCGCCGCCGCTGCCTGGGAAGAACGCCTCGGCGGCGCCGGGGATGCCGGGCCGGAGCTGTGGCTGGCGCTGGCCCGCGCCCAACTGGCCCGCACCCCGCCCGCGGCAACGCGCGCCCTGGAGGCCGGCTGGATCGCCTTTGAGGCCGCCCCGCCCGCTGCGGGGGAAATCCCGGCTTTGCTCATCATCGCGGACGCGTTGCAGAAGCTCGGCCGCCCGGCGCAGCAGCAGGCCGCGCTCGCCGCCGTGGTCGAACGCGCACCGGCCGAGACGCGCTACCAGCAGATGCTGACCGAAGCCCGCCGCGCCGCCGGGCTGCTGGTCGCCGGCGTGACCACGGAGCCGGAAGCCGAGCCGGCCCGCGCCTGCCTGCGCTTCACCATCCCGCCCAGCCGGCGGACCGATTGGCAGCCGGGCGACTGGGTGCGGGCCGAGCCGCCGGTCCAGGGCCTCACCGTGCTGCGGGACGGCGAGCAGATTTGCGTCGCCGGCCTGCCGCATGGCCGCACCACGCGGCTGATCCTGCGCGCCGGCCTGCCGGGGGAAGATAATCTCCGCCTCATGGCCGAAAGCGCGCAGGCGGTGGCCATGCCGAACCGCGACCCGCGCATCGCCTTCGACGCCAATCGCTTCCTGCTGCCGCGCGGCCAGGCGCCACAACTCGGCGTGACCACGGTGAATATCGGCACGCTGGCGCTGAAGGTGGTCAAGGTCAGCGAGCGCAACCTCGCCCGCTTCGGCCGACAGGCCTGGACGGTGGGTGAGCCGCTGACCGGCTATGCGGCGACCGATGTGGCGGAAAGCTGGGGCGCGACGATCTGGTCCGGCCGGGTGGAATTGCCGCCCTTGGTGCCGAACCGGCAGACCCGCAGCGTCATCCCCCTGCCCGAGGGCCTGGCCGCCGCCGGACCCGGCATGTACGTGCTGCTCGCCAGCCCCGGCGATGGCACCCGCGCGGACGCCGTCGCACTGCCGGTGCTGGTCACCGATCTCGGGCTTACCGCCTGGCGGGGGCGGGAGGGGCTGGCAGCGCAGCTCCGCGCGCTTGGCACCGGCCGGCCCATCGCCGGCGTGCGGCTGCGCCTGCTGGCCAACGGCAACGACATCCTGGCGGAGGCGAGCACCGATGCCGACGGCATCGTGCGCTTCGCCGGACCCTTGCTGCGCGGCACCGGGCCGATGGCGCCACGCGCCGTGCTGGCCGAACGCGGCGATGATCTGGTGGCGCTCGACCTCGATGCCGCCGCCTTCGACCTCAGCGATCGTGGCGCTGGCGGCCTGCCCAATGCCGGCCCACTCGATGCCTATACCTGGCTGGATCGCGGCATCTACCGGCCGGGGGAGACGGTGCAGGCCATGGTGCTGCTGCGCGATGCCGCCGGCACGCCCCAGGACGTGCCGGCGCGGCTGCGGGTGAAGCGCCCGAATGGCAGCCTGTTTGCCGAAACGGTCCCGGCGCGCGGTCCCGGTGCCGCGCTGCATTGGGCGATCCCGCTCGATCGCGGCGCGACCGCCGGGCTCTGGACGCTGGAGATTCTCGCTGATCCGGCGGCGCCGCCCATTGGCACGACGCGGTTTCGCGTCGATGCCTTCGTGCCCGAACGGCTGGAGGTGAAGGCCGGGCCACCGCCCGCCCCGCTCGCCATCGGCCAGCCGCTCGTGGTCCCTATCGACGCGCGCTTCCTGTACGGCGCGCCCGCCGCCGGGCTGGGCGGGCAGGCGAGCCTGCGCCTGCGCACCGACCGCGCCCCCTACCCGGCCTTCAAGGACTACCTGTTCGGCCTGGCCGATGAGGAGTTCGCGCCCGACCTGCTGAGCTTCGACATCCCCGCCCTGGATGCGAACGGCAAGGGCGCCGTGACCCTGGCCCTGCCCCGCGCACCGGATACCACCCGCCCGCTCACCGGCGCGCTGGAGGTGCGGATCGATGAGCCGGGCGGGCGGGCCTCGCGCACCGAAGTCGCCCTGCCGCTGCGCCCAGCCGGCATGCAGATCGGCATCCACCCGCGCTTCCCCGATGGCGCGGTGAACGCCAATACCGAAGCCGGTTTCGACATCATCGCCCTCGATCCCGAAAACCGTCCCGTCGCCGCGAAGCTGCGCGCCCGGCTGGTACGCGAACGCCCGGATTGGCGAATGGTGATCCGCAACAGCGCCGCCCGTTATGAGACGGTCTGGCGCGATGAGCCGGTGGACAGCACCGAGCTCGCACTGGCCACGACGCGACCGACGGGCTTCGCCCGCACCCTGCCCTTCGGCCGCTATCGGCTGGAGGTGAGCGAGCCCGCCGGGCTGGCCATCACCTCCGTCCGCTTCCGCGCCGGCTGGGCGGAAAGCGTCGCCGCCGAGGTCCCGGACAAGGTCGATCTCGCCGCCGACAAGCCGCGCTACCTGCCGGGTGAGCGGGCGAGGCTGCGGATCACCCCGCCCTTCGCCGGGCCGGCGAGCCTCGCCATCCTGACCGACCGGCTGGTCACGATCCGCGATCTCGAGCTGCCCGCCAGCGGTGCCGAGGTCGAAGTGCCGATCGATCCCGCCTGGGGGGCGGGCGCGCATATTGCCGTCACCGTCTATCGCCCGGGGGAAGCGCGCGATGGCGTCCCCGCCCGCGCGCTCGGCCTGGTGTGGCTGCAACTGGACCCGGCACCACGGCAGATGGCGGTGAGCATCGACGCCCCCGCGCAGATCCGGCCGAACCGGCGGCTGGAGGTGCCGATCCGCGTCACCAATGCCGGGCCGCAAGCGCAGGTCACGCTGGCCGCGGTAGATGAGGGCATCCTTCGCCTGACCCGCTTCGCCAGCCCCGATCCGTTGGCTTATTTCATGGGCCGGCGGGCGCTCGGCGTCGATATCCGCGACGATTACGGCCGGCTGATCCCGCCGCCCGAAGGCGTGCTGGCCACGCTGCGCCAGGGCGGCGACGGCTTCCTGCCGGGCGCCATCGACATCCCCCAGCGCACCGTCGCGCTGTTCAGCGGCCCGGTCGCGCTCGGCGCCGATGGCAGCGCGACGATCGCGCTCGACATCCCCGATTTTGCTGGCGAGTTGCGGCTGATGGCGGTGGCCTGGGCGGGCGAGAAGCTCGGCAGTGCCAACCGGCCATTGACGGTGCGCGACCCGGTGATCGCCGAAGCGCTGCTGCCGCGTTTCCTGGCGCCGGGCGATGAGGCGCGGCTGCCGGTGCTGCTGCATAATCTGGACCTGCCGGCGGGCGAGGTGACGGCGACGCTGACCGCGAGCGGCGCCATCGAACTGGCCGGGGCAGCGCGTCTTGCGGCGACGCTGGCGCCACAGGCCCGCGCCCTGCCGGCCAGCGCGATCCGTGCGCTGGGCACTGGTGAGGGCGTGCTGCGCCTCGCGGTCAGCGGCCCGAATGGCTTCAGCGCCACGCGCGAAAGCCGGATCACCGTCCGCTCCTCCCGCGCCCCGGTGAATGAGGCGAGCGCGGTGGAGATTGCCCCGGGCGCCGAGGCGCGGCTCACCCCCGCCACCGCCGCCTTTGTGCCGGGCAGCTGGCGCGCGACGGCGCGGCTTGGCGGGCCGGTGCGCTACGACGCCGCCGGCCTGCAACGGCTGCTGGAGGCCTATCCCTTCGGCTGCCTGGAACAGACCGGCGCGCAGCTGCTGGCGCTGGCCGCCTATCCGGCCGATGCGGCGATGCCGGCGGAGCAAGCCGGGCGGCTGCAACAGGCGGTGCAGGCGGTGCTGGGCAAGCAGCGCTTCGATGGCGGCTTCGGCCTGTGGTCGGCGCAGGATGCCGCCGAGCCCTGGCTGGGCAGCTTCGCGGTGGAGGGTTTGCTGCGCGCCCGCGCCGCCGGGGCCGCGCTGCCGCCTGCTGCTCTGGACGCCGCCCTGGCCCGCATCGCTGAGGATGCCGAGGCCAGCGAGCCGGACAGCGCCGAGGAGCGCGCGGCGCAGGCCTATCGGCTCTATGTGCTCTCGCTCGGCGGGCAGCCGCGCCTGGGCGCGGCGCGGCGGCTGCTCGAACAGTTGGATGATTTGCCGACACCGCTGGCCAAGGCGCAGCTCGGCGCCGCCTTCGCCCGGGCCGGCGATACGGCGCGGGCGGAACGGGCGCTGGGTGCCGCCTTGGGCGGGCCGGCGCGGCAGCGCTGGGGGTATGATTACGGCAGCCCAACGCGCGATGCCTTCGCCGTGACCCTGCTGCTGGCCGAAAGCGGCGTGCTGGCGGACCGGCTGGCGGCCCAGCGCGGCCGCCTGCCGGGCGCCGATCTCAACATCAATCTGTTGAGCACGCAGGACCAGGCCTGGAGCGTGGCGCTGGCGGGCGGGCTGGGGCGCACGGGCCAGCCGGTGCGGATTGCGACCGGCGGGCGCGAGTTGACCGGCGTTGCGGTGACCTTGCCGCTGACCGGGCCGACGACGGTGCGCAATCTGGGCACGGCGCCGGTCACGGCGCTGCTTTCGGTCGGCGGCATTCCTGCCCAGCCCCTGCCAGCGGGGCGGGATTCGATGCGGATCGGGCGGCGCTTCCTCGACCTTGCTGGCCAGCCGCTCAACCTTGATACGCTGAAGCAGAACCAGGTCTTCGTGCTGCAATTGCTGGGGCGTGGGGAGTTGGGCGAGGCGCAGCGGACGCTGATCCAGCAGGGCCTGCCGGCCGGGTTGGAGACTATGGGCGCGCTGCCGGCGGGCGACGTGCCTGGCATGCCCTGGCTGGGCAAGCTCAGTACGACGGCCGCGGTGCCGGCGCTGGATGACCGCGTGGCGGCCGCGGTCGACATCACCGCCGAGGCGCCGGAGATCCGCGTCGCCTTCACCATTCGCGTCGTCACGGCAGGGAATTTCGAGCTACCGGGCGCACAGGTAGAAGACATGCAACGACCTTCCGTGTATGCGAGACAGAACGGCGCGCGTCTTGCGATCGCGCCGGCGGATTGAGGAGCGCGTCACCCATGGCCACCCGGACCACGACCACCACCAAGCCCCGCAAGGCCCCCACGAAGACCGCAAGCCCGGCGAAGCCCGCCAAGCGTCCGGTGAAAAAGGCACCGCGCGGCGAGGCGCGGCTGCTGAATCTGACCGAGCGGGAGCTGGTGGCGATGGTCCGCCCCTCCGTCATCGGTGAGATGAGCGCGGCCGAGCTGAAAGCCGCCCAGCTGCGCCTGCGCGCAGCACGCGACCGCGCCCGGCGGATCGCCCGCACGCAGGAGCGCCAGCTTGCTGGTGAGGCGGCGCCGCGTCGGCGCCGCACGGTGCGCGACACCACCGGCAGCGTCGGCAAGGTGGAAGTGCTGCTGAAGGCGCTGGATGGCATCGCCGCCGAGGTGAAAAGCCGCCGCAAGCCGACCCAGGCCGAGATCGCCCGCAAGGCGCTGGCGATGAAGAAGGCCACGCAGGCCGCCAAGCGCCCGGCCGCCGGCCGCACGCCCAAGCGCGCCGCCGCGGCCAAGCCCGGCACCAAGCCAACCAAGCGGATCAGCGGCCCGCGCAAGGGCGCCGTCTCCGCCAGCGGCAAGCGGGCCCAGGCAAAGCGCGACGGGCGCTGACCGGCGCCCGGCCGGGGCGTTTGAGCGGGATGCGTCGAGGCAGATTCGCCGAAGGCGCTGACTCCCGCGACCGAACAAAGGCTAGAGCGCGATGCGTTGAGGCGGAATCGCCGAAGGCGCTGAATCGCGCGATCCAACAAAAGCTAGAGCGGGCTGCGTGAACGCCTGTGAACGCAGCACGCTCTAGCGCAGGGTGCGTGAGCGAGTGCGAACGCAGCGTGCTCCAGAGCAGCCTCCGTTCGGATGGATCGCGCGGTGATCCATCCGAACGGAGATAAGCTGCTCTGGAAACACTGGTTTCCAGAGGAAGAAATCCGTTCAGACGAGTCCGTCGGAACGGATATGGCTCCAGCCGATCAACTCTCCGTAGGTTGCCCCCGCGCCGCGCCAATCTGGCGCGCGGCGCGGTCATCATGCGCCTTGGCCACCGCCCCTCGCGGCCGCCCGACGCAGGAGAGCAGGATGAACGCGCACGAGCTGATGACCACGGGCCTGGTCGTGGTTCCCCCGGACATGCCCGTGAGCGCGGTGGCAGAGCTGCTCGCCAGCCGCAGCATTTCCGCCGTGCCGGTGACGGCGCCTGACGGGACGCTGCTGGGGCTGGTGACGGAGGGCGATCTGATCCATCGCCTGGCAGAGACCAAGCGCGGCCCGCTGGGCTGGTTCCTGGCGCTGTTCGGCGACCGGCGGAAGCTCGCGGAGCGGTTCGTCAAGGCGCATGGGGCGCGGGCCGCTGACCTGATGACCCGGGAGTTGGTCACGGTGGGCGAGGACAGCAGCGCCGAGCAGATCGCGCAGCTGATGGAGGAGCACCATATCCGCCGCGTGCCGGTGCTGCGCGAGGGCAAGCTGGTGGGAATCGTCAGCCGCGCCGACCTGCTGCGCGCCGCCCTCCTCCCGCCCCCGCCAACGCTGGAAAGCGGGGTGACGGATGCCGCGATCCTGCGCCGGCTGCTGGCGGCGCTGCGTGAACAGCCCTGGGTGGATTCCTTTTATATCCACCCCGATGTCGTGGGCGGGCGGGTGGTCTTCTATGGCTTCCACCGCTCGGCCGAAGCGCAGCACGCGATGGACGTCCTGGCGCGCGCCATCCCCGGGGTGCAGGCGGTGGAGGATCGGACCACGCCGATGCCGTTCTTCATGCCGGTATGAAACTAGAGCATGCTGCGTTCACATGCGTTCACGCAGCCTGCTCTGGCATTTTTTGGATCGCGCGATTCAGCGCCTTCGGCGATTCCGCCTCAACGCATCGCGCTCTAGCGGCTCAGCGCCCGGCGAGGTTCCTCAGCGGCTCGCCGCGCGCCCAGCGGCCGAGATTGGCGGCGAAGATCGCCGCCACCCTCTCCGCCAGCCCGTCGCTCGCGGCGGCGCTGTGGGGATAGACGATGACGTTCGGCAGCCCCCAGAAGGGGCTGTCGGGCGGCAGCGGCTCCATCCCGAAGACATCGAGGAAGGCGCCGGCGAGATGGCCGGAGCGCAACGCCGCAAGCAACGGCGCCTCCTCCACCACCCCACCGCGGGAGACGTTGACCAGATGCCGCCCCGGCGGCAGGGCGGCGAGCGCGGCGCCGTCGATCAGCCCGCGCGTCAGGTCGGTAAGCGGGCAGGCGAGGATCAGCCAATCCGTGCGCGGCAACAGTCCTTTCAGGGCGGCGTAATCGGCAACGGTATCGAAGCCGGGCGGTGCCGCCTGCGCGGCATCGCGGCGGATGCCGATGCGGTGCAGGCCGAAGGCGCCGGCCAGCCGCCCGATCTCCTGCCCGATCGGGCCGGTGCCGAGGATGACCGCCGTCTGGCCTTCGATGTCGCGTGGCTCCGGCGGGCTGTACAGCGGTTCCCAGGCGCGGCGCTGCTGCGCCTCCCACGCGCGGGGCAGGCCGCGGGCCAGGGCCAGCAGGCCGGTGATCGCGGTCTGCGCGACGGCGGGGGCGGAAGCGCCGGCGCTGTTGGTCAGCAGCAGGCCACGCGCCAGCATCTCCTGGTACACGACCATGTCGGTGCCGGCGGAAAAAGTTTGCACCCAGCGCAGGGTCGGGATGGTCTTAAGGAAATCGGTGAAGCGGACGAAGCGCGGGTTCAGCCGGTGCCGCGTACCGCCGACAAACAGGTCGCGGGTCATGAAGGCGACCTCGATCCCCGTCGCCTCCGGCAGGGGTCCTTCGGGGGCGACGGCAACCAGCTCGGCCGCGGGCACCGCCGCGGCGATGCGCGCGCCGTGCCGGGCGGCGCCGATGTCGGAGATCAGGACACGCATCGGCGCCGCTGCCGGGTCAGTCGCGGTAACTCGGGTCAATCTTGTCCAGCTTGCGCAGCAGCGCCGGCCAGTCGAGCAGGCCGAAGGGGCGGCGCGTCTTCGGCTGGTAGTTCATATAGGTCTGATCGATGACGTCCTGCGGCACCTGGATCATCGGCGAGTTGCAGGACATGGCTGCGATCTGCGTCTTGCAGGACAGTTCCAGCCGATGCAGCGCGTTGAAGCATTCCGGGATGGTGTGGCCCACCGTCAGCAGCCCGTGATTGCGCAGGATCATCGCGTTGTTGTCGCCCAGATCGCGCACCAGCCGCGCCTGCTCCGACAGGTCGAGCACCACGCCGCTGAAGTCGTGGTAGCTGATCTTGCCGAAGCGCATGCTGGTCTGGGTGTTCGGGATCAGCCCGCATTCCAGCGCGGAGATCGCCATGCCCGGCCAGGTATGGGTATGGGCGACGCAGTGGAGTTCCGGCTTGGCGCGATGGATCGCCGAATGGATGACGAAACCGGCGCGGTTCACGCCGTACTGCGTCTCGCCTGGGAAGTCGGGCGCCAGCAGCACGTTGCCGTCATAGTCGATCTTCATCAGCGAGGAGGCGGTGATCTCCTCGTACAGCATGCCATAGGCGTTGATCAGGAAGGCGTCCTCGCCAGGCACGCGGACCGAGACGTGGTTCGCGATCAGGTCGGACATGTGATAAACATCAACCAGGCGGTAGCAGGCCGCCAGATCGACGCGCGCCTGCCATTCCTCAGGGCTGACCTTGTGCCGCATCGAGGGCACGCGCCAGGTGGTTCCGTCCAGCATTCTCGGGTTCTCCTTCTTCTCTCGGTTTAGAGCGCGATGCGTTGAGGCGGAATCGCCGAAAACGCTGAACCGCGCGATCCAAAAAATGCTAGAGCGGACTGCGTGAACGCATGTGAACGCAGTATGCTCTAGCGGCCCTTGAAGGCCGGCTTGCGCTTCTCAGCGAAGGCGGCGGTCGCCTCGCGGTAGTCTTCGGTGCCACTGACCACGCCGACGCAGCCGGCGGCGAAGTTCAGCGCCTCGGGGAAGCTTGACTGCGCGCCCTGGCGGACCATGCGCTTCATCAGGCGGATCGCCACCGTGGGTCCATTGGCCAGCCGTTCGGCCACACCCATGGTATGCGCCATCAGCTGGTCGTCCGGCAGCACCTTGTTCACCAGGCCGATCCGCTCCGCCTCCGCCGCCGAGACGAAGTCGCCGAGCCAGAGCATCTCAAGCGCCTTCGCGTTGCCGACCAGACGCGGCAGCATCCAGGCGCCGCCATCGCCGGCGACAAAGCCGATCTTGATATAGCTTTCGGCGAAGCGGGCGCTTTCGGCGGCGAACAGCATGTCGCCCATCAGCGCCATGTCCATCCCCGCCCCGGTCGCCGCACCGTTCACCGCGACGAGATAGGGCTTGTCCAGCTCCTGCAGGGTCTTGGGGATGCGGTGGACATGGTTGATCAGGTATTGGCCGCGATCCCAGGCGGTCTGCTGCGCCTGGGCGTTGCGCGCCATGCGCTTCACATCACCGCCCGAACAGAAGATCCGCCCCGCCCCGGTCAGCACCACGCAGCGCACGGCATCATCGGCGATGCACTCGCGGAGCGCGGCGTCCCAGGTCTCCAGCATTTCCGTGGTGAAGGCATTCCCGGCATCGGGCCGGTTGAGCGTGATGGTGGCGATGCCCCCGGATTTCTCGAACAGCAACTCGCTCACCGGCGGTTCCCCCTATTTTCGCGCGCGAGTGAGGCTAGATCACACATCGGCCCGGGGGAAGATAGGATGGGTGACGTCGCGCCGGGTCAGGGTGCCTCGGCCTTGGCCGCCTTGACCGCCCGGCGCAGCTTCGCAATGCCGGCTTGCGGGTGACCACTGCCGCAAAGCCGCGTTCCCTCGGCGGCGAGGCTCCGAGACGGCTCGCGCCGGGCCGCCGGCATGCCAGCCAGCCGCGCGGTGAGGCTCGCGCAGTATTCCGTGCTCTCGCTCGTGACCCGTGGCGGCCCCTCGGCGGTCGCGGCGACGCCGAGCGCCAGCACCAGCAGCGGCGCGGAAAACATCCCGATCATGCTGAGAGTTTTAGCCCCGCGGTGCTCAGGCGCGGATGTGCAGCACATGACGAAACAGTCATGGCAGGGGAAACCGCAACTCCGCCCGCAGCCCCGGCATCGCCTCTCCCGCCCGCGCATCATCCAGCAGCAGGTCCCCCCCGTGTAAATGCGCCACCGCGACCACGAGCGACAGGCCGAGCCCCGAGCCGGGTGTTGCCCGCGCCTTGTCGGCGCGGAAAAAACGCTCTCCCGCCTGGGCGCGATCCGCGGGCGACAGCCCCGGCCCGTCGTCGCTGACCGCGATCACCAGACCGCTGGCCGTCTGCCGCGCGGCCAAGCGCACGCTGCCACCGGGCGGGGTGAATTTGATGGCATTGTCCAGCAGGTTGGCCACCGCCTGCAGCACCAGATCCCGATCGCCGACCATGGCCAGTTGCTGCGGCAGGTCGACCTCCAGGCGCTGCTCGCGCGCCTCGGCCGAGGCCTCGTAGAGCTCGGCCGCGTCGCGCAGCACAGGCACCAGATCGAACGGCGCGAAAGCCGCGCGTCGGGCGCCCGCCTCGGCTTCCGCGATGCGCAGCAGGGCGCGGAAGATGCGGCTGATATTGTCGAGATCGGCGATCCCTTCCTCGATCGCCGCGCGCAGCGCCGCCTCATCGCGCGCCGCACCCACCGCGTCCTCCAGCTTGGCGCGGGCGCGGGCGATGGGCGTGCGCAGGTCGTGCGCAATGGCATCGGAGACGCCGCGCACCCCCACCATCAGCGTGCCAATATGGTCGAGCATGGCGTTCATCGTCTGCGCCAGCCGGTCGAACTCATCCTCCCGCCCCGAAAGCGCGACGCGGGACCCGAGATCGCCGCCGCCGATCGCCGCCGCGGTCCGGAAGGCCGGGCGCAGCCGTGCCTGCAGCACGGACCGCAGCAGCCAGGCGCCCAGCAGCGCAAAAAGGATGACGGCGCCGGAGGCCCAGATCACCCCCTCAGTCAGCAACCGGCGGAGCATCTCTCGCTCGGTCTCATCGCGCCCGACCAGCAGGCGCAGCCCAGGCAGGTCCACCCGGTGCAGCCGGGCCTCCACCTCGAAGCCATCATGGCGGACGACGGTGCGGAACCACGCCCTCTCCGCCGCTTCCGGCGGCCAGCGGTCGATATTGCCGGCCAGCCGCAGACTGCCCGAGGCGTCCATCAGCAGATAGATCGCCTCGTTCCCGACATCGACCGCGAGGCGCTCCTCGATCGATTCCGCAACCGCGTTCTGCCCCGCCTCACGCCAGCGTTCGGACAGCGCCACGGCATCGGCGCGAATCGCCACATCCGTCTGCCGGTCGAGCGCACCCGCCGTCGCCCACCACAGCACCGCGACCAGGGCGATCGCTGCGCTGGCGAACATCGCCGCGAACAGCACGGCGAAGCGGAAGCCAGCGCTTTTGAGCAGCCGCGGGGGCGCGAGCTTGCCAGGCTCGGCACGTCGGCGGGCGGTCAGCGGCGGCGGCACCCGCAGCAGCGGCGTGTTATCCGGCATTGGCCGGCGATCAGGGCTCGTCGCGCATCATGTAGCCGGCATTGCGCACGGTATGGATCAGCGGCTTGTCAAAACCGCGGTCGATCTTCTGGCGCAGGCGGGAGACATGGACGTCGATGACATTGGTCTGCGGGTCAAAATGGTAGTCCCAGACCTTCTCCAGCAGCATGGTGCGGGTCACCACCTGCCCGGCATGGCGCATGAGATGTTCCAGCAGCCGGAATTCGCGCGGCTGCACCTCGATCCGCTTCCCGGCGCGGGCGACATTGCGGCTCAACAGGTCGAGTTCCAGATCGGCGACCCGCAGCTTGGTCGCCGGCACTTCGGCCGAGGGCCGCCGGCTGAGCACTTCGACGCGGGCCAGCAGTTCAGCGAAGGCGAAGGGCTTGGTCAGGTAGTCGTCGCCGCCCGCCTTCAGCCCCTTCACCCGCTCATCGACCGCCGAGAGGGCGGAGAGGAACAGCACCGGCGTGCGGTTGCCCTGGCTGCGCAGCGTCTCGACCAGCCGAACCCCATCGACGCCGCCCGGCAGCATGCGATCCAGCACCAGCAGGTCGAACGGCTCAGAGGCCGCCAGGAAGAGCCCATCGCGCCCACTGCCCGTATGCTCGACCTTATGCCCGGCCTCCTGCAGCCCCTTCTTCACGAAGCGGGCGACCTCGGCATCGTCCTCGACCACCAGAATGCGCATGGTGTCCTGTTCCTTGGTCCTGCCCAGTGCCTACTATGCTGGAGGAGACTGAATGGCGGGCGGCTCGCCCGGCGGTGTCTTATTGCTCATCCGACCCGACTTGATCGTACCATGTCATGTGGCGATTCGGCCGGGCCCGTGGGAGAGGGTCAGGACAGCTTTCGCTCCTCGGTCCCCAGGGCATCGGCCAGCCGGGCATTCGCGCTGCCGGGCCGGGCCGGCCGGCTCTGGCTCTCATGCGGCGCCCAACCGGTCATGGTGAGCAGCCGCAGGCCCGGCTCGATCCCTGCCGGTCCCGCTGCCGCCTCCAGCCGCGCGCCGGCCAGTGCCAGCAGCGCCCGCGGTGGCACCCGGGGGTCGCGCGCCAGCACGGCGTTCTGCTCCCCGGCCGCGCGCAGGTCGCGGAACAGGCCAAGCGCGCTGCGATAGCGCAACGGCAGCGCCTCAGCATCGGCAACCGGCAGGGCAAAGCCGGCACGTTGCAGCAGTCCGGCAAGGTCGCGCAGTTCCGGAAAGGGAGAGACGCGCGGCGCCAGCCCGCCACGCAATTGGGTCTCCGTCTCCGCCAGCGCGGCGCGCAGCTCGTGCAGGGTGCCAAGGCCGGGCAGCGAGGCCAGGAACAGCCCGTCCGGGCGCAGCGTCCGGCGCAATTGCAGCAGCGCCCCCGGTAGGTCGTTCACCCAATGCAGGGACAGGCTGGCGACGATCAGATCAAAGCTTTCGGCGGCGAAGGGCAGCCATTCCTCATCCCCCGCCACCGCCAGCCCACCGGCTCGCACCGCCATGGCCGGGGCGAGGTCGAGCGAGACAACGAAGGGCACTCCCCGCGCCTGCAGGCGCGGGGCCACCACGCCACGGCCGCCGATGTCGAGCGCGCGGGTGAAGCGCCGGGTGGTATCATCCAGGCGGTCGAGCAGGAGATCAGCCGCTGCTTCCAGGATCGGTGCCACCTGCCCGACCGTCGCCGCGGCGCGGGTGCGGCGTTGACGCAGCAGCGCCCGATCGAAAATCGCCGGCGAGGCCGCCTGGCTCATCGGCCCGGCCGGCCTCGGCTCACGGGGCGCGCAGGGCGTTGGCGAGTGCGGTTGCGAAAGCCCGCAGATCGGCCGGCGGCGGGGTACGGCTGGGCTGGGTGGCGCGCAGTTGCACGAGGTTCCCGGCGATCCCGCCGGAGCAGAGCAACCCTTCCACCGGCTGCCGGCCGAGCCGACCGCTGGTCGCGGCGCAGGTCAAGGCCGGGTCGCTGGCCGGCACGGTGAAGCGGCCGGTCTCACGCACCGAGCGGCCTGGCGCCGGCAGGGTCTGTTCGGCAATCGCCTGGGTCAGCGCCTGGCCGGCCTGAGAGCTGGTGGGGCCATCGGGGAAGGCGCTGCCGCCCGGGCGGGTTAGTTCGACTGTCGCCCCGGCGGCAAAGCGGCCATTGGTGCTGTAGCCGACCTCCTGCCCGCCATCCGGGACCGGCACGCTGCTGCCCTTGCGCAGTCCGGCGAGCTCGGTCGGCAGCCGCGCCGCGGCCTCCGCCGGCGTGCGGGCCGGGGTGGTGGCGCAGGCGGCAAGGCCAAGGCCCGCAAGCAGGACGGCGAAGGTGGCCGGGCGCATCAGACGCTCTCCTCCAGCAGCAGCGCCGGGCGCTGTTGCAGCGCCGCGTGCCGATCGCCGCCCAGCAACCCGAGACGGTGCACATCCTCGTAGATCATCTTCAGTCCAATGTAGACGATCAGGGCGCAGCCAACATAAGCGATCCAATGGTAGCGCTCCATCAGCTTCGAGATCACGGTCGCGGCAACGCCCATCATCACGATCGAAATCACCAGGCCGATGATCAGCATCGACATGTTGCCATGCGCGGCGCCGGCGACGGCGAGGACGTTGTCGAGGCTCATCGAGACATCGGCGATGACGATCTGGCGCAGCGCGGTCGCCATGGTCTTGGTCTCGTGCTGGGCATGGTCGCCGCCGGCCTTCTCATCATCGCCCGCGCGCAGTTCCCTGAAGAAGGTCCAGGCGATCCAGAGCAGAAGGAGACCGCCGACCAGCAGCAGCCCAGGGATCTCGAGCAACTGCACCGCGACAATGCTGAGGACGATCCGCAGCACGACGGCGAGGACCATGCCGAACATGATGGCCTTCGGCCGCTGCTCGGCAGGCAGGCCGGCGGCGGCGAGCGCGATCAGCACGGCGTTGTCGCCGGAGAGAATAATGTTCACGCCAAGGATCTGAATCAGGGTCGTCCAGTCCCAATTCTGGACGAAATCGGCAAAATTCATCGTGGGCGGCTCCGGCCTGGGTCTCTGTTCATGGCCGGTCGTCCGGCAAAACCCACCCTATGGCAGGGCGCCGGACCTGTGAAGGGTGCCCCGGAGGGGCGCCGAGCGGCGCCCCTCCCCCAATTCAAGGGCCCGGTGCGCCGGGCGCGTCCCCCGGCCGCCAGAGCGTCCGCACCGTCAGCGTCGCCACCGCGGCGATCGCCACCACCTGGGCCAGCGTCGCCAGCGCCCACATCCAGGCCGGGAAAACCTGCGGCACGGCGAGGTAGCCCAGCGGCAGCAGCAGGAAGGCATAGGCGCCCGGCACCTGGTCCGCGACCTGATGGGTGCCCTGCCAGATCATGTCTGCCGAGACGTAGAGGATCACCAGCAGGCCGACCCAGGCGATCCAGCGATGGCGGGTCAGGATATTGGCGATCAGCGTCGCTGCCACGCCCATCAGGACAACCGAAATCGCCAGCCCCACCACCAGCACCCAGGTATGGTCCTTGGCCGCGCCGGCCACCGCCAGCACGTTGTCCAGGCTCATCGACACATCGGCGACCAGGATTTGCATGATCGCCTGGCGGAGCGTCT
>Ga0114972_10001439_pt1 | contig 17927 bp, 6 predicted proteins | sample M_140807_EF_Meta_FD_87354 | JGI IMG/M metagenome (GOLD analysis project Ga0114972, IMG submission 87354) | Freshwater microbial communities from Lake Montjoie, Canada to study carbon cycling - M_140807_EF_MetaG | ecosystem: Environmental > Aquatic > Freshwater > Lake | place: Lake Montjoie... | reverse complement strand
TCCATGCAACCGATGCTTGCGCTGAGCCACCCAAGCTTTCGAGTGGCAATACAAACCACTGCGAAAGCCTTTGCTCCATCTTGTCCAAATCCAACTGAGCCGTGATTCGACCATCGCGCAAATCGCCGGAACCATCAACATTGCAAAACTCGGAAGTACACCCAACCTTGAAACTGGGCGTTCCATTCGCATTTCCAATAACATCCACGGATGCTTGGAGCGCTTGATCCCAACGTATCATCTTTCCTTGCACATTGGCCTGCAAGCTACCCAACTGAAGCTGATATTTGCTGGCCGGTGGCTCCGCAGACGGAGCGGTTAAGCCATTGGAGTTGTTTTCAACTCGGGGACTCCTACGCTGCATTGCATTCAATGACGCAACCCCAGACACGAGTTCTACTTGATCCTGCATCTTCAGCAGATCGGGGGCGACGCGACTAAGCTGTGGCAAATCCAATGTTCCTTGAATATCCAGATCCGAGTCCGCAATCCACGGCTGGGTGATGTTGGGAAGTACGATCGGCCACGCCAAATCCGCTTTAGCAATGATCGTCCCGACATCGCAATCCAATTTGGCACCACGGGTGCTCATCCGGTTCGGCGACATGCTCAAGTCCCCGCTCAGCTTGATCTGTTGCATTCGAGCTCCTCGTTCGCCGAGCAAGGTCGGAGCGGAGACTTGCAATTGATCGAGCTGTGCCGTTTGCACAATTGCTAAAACGGAATTAGCACCTGGAAACTCAACCTCGGCTTGAACCGTCGCATGCCCATCCACCCGCTCGATAGGCAAATCGGGAAGCCTGCGTTTAACGAGGCTGATCCATTGGAGCGGCATCCCTTGGGTGATGATGCTCATTCGCAACGCGGCGAGACCCGAAAGCATCGGCGCATTGGGGTTTTGGGTCACAGGCTGCGTTCTCACAGTGAACTGGCCACCTAGGGGAGACTGACCCGGCAACGTGGCTGTTTGAACCAAGACTCCTACCAAGGTCATCGGTGGAATGCTCTGCTCTGCGGTCGGTAGGGGAATGTCAGCCTCGGTGATCTTCATTTCCCAAGCGGTTTGCTCGACGCTGTCCCGAGCATGAACAATCGCATCTGCAATCCGAATTCGTCCCGCGTAGGATGGAGCAGGAGAACGGCTAGTCGTCGGCTTTTCGGACGCTGCAGGCACCGCCAACAGAGGCTTAATCGCCTCCTCGATATTCGTTGTCCCAGGCTGCACATCCAGCAATACCTGAGTATCACGTATCGTGATCGTTCCCAGATTCCGAGGACTTACAATCAGCGAAAGCATATTCAGCTCCGTGTCCACGGAGCCAACTTGGACCAGTTCCGCACCTCGGTCGTCGATCAACTTCAGTCCGCGGATTTTCAGAGGACGAAGCCACCCCCCTTCCATCGACGCCAAATCGATCCGCATGGGAGAAATCCCAGCGTTTCGATTGATCAAACCGACGACGAGGTCGCGGTTTTGAAGAGCCATGGGGACTGCCACAATGGGAACCACGACCAATAACAGCAGCATCGCAACTAGGACATACCTTCGTCGGATTCGATCCCTCAACCGCTTCGAACGCGGACGTTCGAAACCAGTGTCTGAAACTCGATGGTCTTCCATGAATCGCATTACCTCAGTCAAAATGACATCATTACTCGTACCAGCCAGACGGTTCGCACGCCGGGAGTGTAGTAGACGCGAGTGTAGTAAAATCGTCGGAACCGGGTCGAGATCATAAATATCACTCTTTGTTTGAGCGGGACAAATTGCTATCCTCGCCGTCGAGCGATGTGCAATTTGAGTCCGCCATCGCACAAGGTTTTCTTCCATCAGTTGTGTAGTCGGAGATGCGAGCATGGATGCAGCGTCAATTGTTGAAATCACCCGAATCCTAGGCCTAGCAGCCGCACTCGTCGGTGGATCCTCCTTCGGTGGTTCCTTCTTAGGGGGATCTGCGATAGCCGATGAATCCGATAGCTGTCCTTTAAAGTGCAATTCACCATGCGACCATTGCAAACAAGACAGTGAGAGTTGCAAACAAGAGGGAAATACAACCTCCGGGCCAGATGCTAACTCGGTGACAACGAGAAAGAATGCTGCTTGCGAAAGCACCGCCGAGGAAAGCACCACCGAGAAAAGTACCACCGACAACGGATGTAAAAATTCGTGTTGCGAAACCCAATGTCCAGCGATTCAGGAGTCGTCGGCTCAAATCGTCGCGACGAGCACTCGAACCAACTGCAACGCCTGTGAATCGAAGCAAAGCGATGCAGCTTCGGATCCTTTGCTCGTTAAGAAGTCCACAAAGAATCGCCAGCCGCAAACACTTGCGGTTTGGGTTTCGGACCTTTTGACGAATCAACCTCAGATCAAAGCGCATCTGGCTGTCCATGGCGTCGTACCCGATTTGGAATTAGAGCCTATCGTCAACTGCGGTCATAAGATCTGTGCAGGAAACAAATGCTATGAAGTCGAAGATGGCACTGTCGAAGGCAAGGCCTGCGACCAACCGGTCGATGAATCCGATGCAGGTAGTGAAGAAGACCCAATCATCATGGTGCCAGCCGCCCCACCGGTCCCCAACAGCTACCATTTCACGGCCACTACTTCCGAGACTTGGACCGAACCTCCCTCGGAATTGTCGGTGGCGGTTCAATCATTGGGTAAATCCCACGTTTCCGTTCCAGCTTCGCTCCTGCTTTCACTGATGGTGGAACGGGCTGATGCAACCGCACGTCTGGAATTGACTCAGGCGTTGATGGAGGAACGCGAAGCGCATGCTGAGCAAGTTCGAACTCTGGCAGAACAAAACTTGCAGCTTCAAAACCAAATCTCATTGATGGCCTCCCGGATGGAATATTCCAATACTGTCGCGGCCTTGGAGCATCAACGAGCCATCGCGACCCATCATCAATTCGAATCAGCTCCGCATCCCCAACAAGCACCCTCACAAAGCGCGCCCTCTCGCGATGCCTCAAAGCTGCAATCGATCCAAGAAGACCTGACGAACATCCGACGTCAAATCGCGTTGCTGAAATGGCATCAACCAGTTCCATTCGCGCCCAGCTACATCGGGGCTAATGCAGCGGACAACGAAAGCTATTCCTGGCGGCAAGCTCGGATTTCTCCGTATATCCCAGTATTCCCGCATGCGAATGCCGTCCAAGGCTCTACGGAATGCTCCAGCGATAAAAACAGTGTTGGCACTGAGGTCAAGTAAACTTAAAAATCGAAATCGATGGGGCACTCGGTATAATGCTCGGCGACGAAGAGCTTTCTCTCGTCCGTGATTCCGCTTCATGCCTCACTCCAATGCCGTGCCAATGCCCCTTCCTGTTGTCGATCTGATCCGTCATAAGCTCCTACTCCTTCAAGGACGTCTCGCGGTTGTCGAACCCGAACAAGCCACCTTGATGGAGGCGATGGGTCGAGTTCTCGCGCAACCGATCGTTGCTTTTCGGGATAGCCCCTCGATCGATGTATCCGCAATGGATGGGTACGCAGTCCAACTCTCAGATATTGGCCCTGCACCCTTGCCCATTACAGGGACCACAACCGCCGGTTCGATACCGATGGAACTGCAACCGAAAACCGCTATTCGGATTTTTACCGGCGCAGCGGTACCCCACGGTGCAGAGGTCGTGGTTCCTCGAGAGCATTGCCTTGAATCCGAGAACGAAATCGTGATCGAGGTTGCTGCAAATCGATACTCCCTTGGTACCAACATCCGACGCCGAGCGGAAAATGCGTCTCGCGGTGAGGAAGTACTCCAATCTGGATGCCTCATCGATGGGCCGCGCGCTTCTACGATCGCTACTTTCCATGAATCGCGATCCTTCCAAGTTCGCCGCAAGGTGACGGTGTCGATCATCAACACGGGTGACGAACTCATCGAAGCGGGCGAGCCGGTCCAGCCATGGCAAATCCGAGACTCCAATGGCCCTATGCTGCATACAATGCTCGCCGCGAATTCTTGGATCACCGTCCGACGTATCCATGCAAAAGACGACGCGGAAGAAATTAAGAATCGCATTGCCGAGGCTCTCAACCAATCCGATGCGATTCTGCTGACAGGTGGCGTTTCCATGGGAGACACCGATCACGTCCCAGGTGCGATCCAAGCTACCCTTTCCGAAATCGTGTTTCACAAACTACCAATTCGTCCAGGGAAACCCATCCTTGGAGCTGTTGGCCCTCGGGGTCAACTGATCATGGGGCTTCCTGGGAATCCGGTGAGCGTTGCCGTGACTTTTCGGCGTTTCGCCTACCCTCTGCTTTGCCACGTATCGGGCCAATCCGGATTGAAGTTCTCTTTTTCAGCCCAAGTCCATTCCAGCGACGAGAAAACGTTGGACTTGGTTTGGTTTCGACTGGTCACATTCAAGGAGCCTGGAATAGCCGAGATCCTATCCAACCAAGGCTCTGGGGACCTAGCAGCACTAGGTCGTAGCCATGGCTTTGTCGAAATCCCATCCGGAGCAACATCCAACGGCTCCTTCCAATTCTACGATTGGAAGGGGCTCACGCTGTAATGCATTGATGCGGCGGGATTCTCAACAATTACGCCCCTGCTATCGGATCTTGATCTCTTCGGACATTAGGGCCCAAGCCTTCGGCAACCCACTTTCTGGCTTAGTATTCTCATAAAAAACTCCCGAGCGAAAAGTAAAATCATCCATTGCTCCATCCTATCTGGAAGCCCTGCTTGGGAGAATAAATCTCTCTGGAACGAGTGGGGGAGACTTGAGAAATTGACCGTGCAATTCCATTGAGTTTTACTAAAATCTGCCGGATCAGGATCTGTACGAAACAGTCACTAGGATTCCCCCCAGCAACCCATACCCTCCAATGATCGTTACCATCGACGGACCAGCTGGAGCTGGAAAAAGCTCGGTTGCCAAGAAGCTGGCTAAAGAGTTGGGCTATCACTTTCTGGATACGGGAGCCATGTACCGCTGCGTAACATTGGCATGCCTGGAGCGAGGAATATCGCTGGGTGAGTCCGACAAGGTTGCCGATGAAGCTCAACGGCTCAAAATCGAGCTTTTGGACGATGAAGTCTTTCTCGATGGGAAAAACGTTACCGAGGAAATCCGAACCCCTCGAGTAACCAAAGCGATCAAACAGGTCGCGGATAACCTGCGTGTTCGGGCCGCCATGGTACAATCGCAGCGTCAGTGGATTCAAGGAAAAAATGCTGTGACGGAAGGGAGAGATCAAGGCACCATCGCCTTTCCGGATGCCCCATGCAAGATTTTCTTAACCGCATCTCCGGCTGAACGGGCGCGAAGGCGCGTCCTCCAATTGCTTCACGCAGGCATCGACGCCGACTTTGACGAAATCCTGAGGCTTCAAGAAGAGCGGGATAAAAACGATATGGAACGGGAAACCGGCGGGTTGCGTCCTTCCCCCAATGCGTTAACCGTCCAAACCGATGGCATGGATGAATCCCAAGTATTGCAGAAATTGCTTGAGATCGTGCGATCCAGAGTGCAAACTAATCCCTAAAACATCGTGGAGCCTCTAGCAACCACTCGGTTCCTCAAAGACGTTGCATCGAATCCGATAACACCTAGTACTCCAGTCCGCAATGACGAATGCAAATACCACCGAGGGCCAATCCTCCTCAAGCAAGCTTGCTTCTGAGAGACAGGAATCGAGCGTATCTAGGGTTTGCCGAAAAATCTTTTACCGGTCAATGCGGACACTCGCACGCCTTTTCGCCACCACCGCTTGCCGCATGCGCGTCGAAGGCCGCCATTTGCTCCCAGACCGCGGGGGAGCCATGTTGTTATCCACCCATCAATCCCTCATGGACCCAGTTTTGGTCGGTCTCTGCTGCAACCGTTTTATCAACTATCTCGCCCGGCACACACTTTTCAAGAATCCACTTTTTTCACTACTCATCCGAGTCTTGGATGCGATTGAAATCGATCGAGAACGGGGTGGACTCGCTGGCCTGAAGGAAATGCTCAAACGGCTCAAGCGAGGTGAAGCTGTCCTCTTATTCCCGGAGGGAACGAGAACAAGCAATGGTCGTATTGGGGAAATCAAACCTGGATTTATTCCCATCGCTCGACGTTCGGGAGTTCCTTTAGTTCCTATCGCAGTGGTTGGTGCCTACGAATGCATGCCCAAAGGTTCCAAGTGGCTAATTCCACGCCCCATCGCCGTCGTCTTTGGAAAACCCATACTCGAAAATGAGTACAAAAAACTTTCGGACGAGGAGCTGTTAACTCTCCTAAGTGAGTCACTGCATCAACTCTATGCACGTGGTTCTCAACTTACCGTGCTATCGAGTAAGTAATTCTCGGTTATCCGAAAGGCCTCACGGTCTGCGGTCATTCGTTGTAATCGTTACAAACGATCTCTTGAGCATTCTCCCCCCAAAATCACAAAAGTTCGGTTTATCAGGGTCATAACCTGTGCAAAGTTCGACCTAGCCTCTCTTGGATTCTGGAAATCCCCGTATACGGATACCTCGTTGGTATCCTCCAGAAATCCACAAGGAACTCAGCTTTGCTCGAGCTCACACCGACTCCCACTCCACCGCAGAAGAGTGCCTCTTGGGCTCTCGATATCGCACTTCCGATCGTCTTGGTCGGATTAGCGATCGCGTGTGGGCTTTTCGGAGTTTCGGGCCACCTCATTTATGGCCCTATCGAGCAACGGGCCCATAACATTTCCAAAGAGATCGGCAAGCGTTTTTCCCCAAAGCCGGATTTCGAAAACCTGCAAAGCTGGCTTCAAAATCCATCGGATCCATCGCTTCGATGGGTAGCCATTATTGATTCCTCTGATTCTCGAATCATCGCTGGCACACACCTGAATTGGGTCGGTTCCGTCATCGAAGAGGTACCGGACAAATCGTCGGCAAAACAACTATTTAATGCCGTGGCCAATTACTCCAAAGCGAAACCGTACTGCACGAGTGATGGCTTTTATTGCTACACAACTTCACTGGCTGCATCGAGCGATCCCAAAGCCTCCTACATCGTATCATCCTGCATCGATGTCCGATTAGAGCAGCAAACTTATCATCGAGTCATCATGCTGGGCGCGGCATGGATCTTGATTACAACTCTACTCACTATTAGTTTGATTTACTTACGACTTAATCGATTATTCCTGCGCCCAGGACATGAACTAGCAAACTCCATCCGGGACAACCGTGAATCCACGAACAGACGTTCAGGGCTACTCACAGAACTTTTCGCTGCTTGGAACGCTCACCAAGCCAAAGTTGTCGAGCATCGAAGACTGGTTGAAAAACTGATCGCAACTCGTGATCAAATGGATTCGATCCAAAACGTTTTTGATCAACACTTCCTGATCTCACGAGTCGACCGTTACGGGTACTTTGAGGATGTCAACGATACCCTGTGTAGAACCATTGGTTACAGTCAATCGCAGTTACTTCGAAAACCCATCTCAAAGCTATTCTCGATCCCAAACAATCCCGAAGCCCTTGAGTCCCTTTTGCAGTTCAACAACCAACCGGGGGTCTGGCGAGGAGATATTCGGGTGATGACAGAAAATGGCTCATACCTTTGGATGGATACCGCGGTCAGCGTCATCACCGATGAAAAGACGAAACGGTTCAGCTTGCTTTTTATCCAAGCGGATATCACCGCCAGAAAACAAGCGGAAGAGGCAACCGAGACCACCCAGAACGAACTGAGACAAGCCAACGAATTAGCAAATGCACTCGCCAAAGAGTCGCAAGCTGCTAGCCAAGCAAAGTCTGAGTTTCTGGCCAATATGAGTCATGAGATTCGGACGCCGATGACTTCTATTCTCGGCTACTCGGAGTTGCTGACCTCGGAACTTGGAAGCGAGATTGGAATCGAGGTCCAGAAGGAACATTTGACGACCATCAAACGCCACGGTGAGCACCTCCTAGCCATCATCAATGACATCCTTGACTTATCCAAAATCGAAGCTGGCAAGATGCAATTGGAAGTCATTTCCACATCGCCGATTTCGATTGTGAAGGATGCAATTTCACTGATGCATTTCAAGGCTCAAGAAAAAGGCTTATTGCTTGGATTCTGCAACGAAACCGAGATTCCAAACGCTATCCAGACCGACCCAGTCCGCTTACGTCAAATTGCTGTCAACTTGATCGGAAACGCCATCAAATTCACCGATCGAGGTGCGATCAAGGTTTCGCTTAGTTGCGACCCTATGCGAGAATTGCTGAGTTTGAAGGTAGAGGATACCGGGATCGGCATGACTCAAGAGCAAATCTCCAAGCTTTTCCATCCATTCACTCAGGCTGACACGAGTACGACACGTCGATTCGGAGGAACCGGACTGGGACTTCGAATCTGCCAACGGCTCGCCAATATGCTGGGTGGCGACGTCAAGGTAACCAGTCGATGGGGTCGAGGAAGCACGTTTGTGGCCACGATCTCCACTGGTCGGCTTTACAAGGTCAAGTGGGAAGAATCCGGCAAGATCGATTTCCAAAATCATTCCGAACCGAGACAACGTGAGAATCTATTGTCGAGTGCTGCTTTGTCGAACGATCCAGACACTGACGCTCCGTCCTACGACATTGATTCCTTCGAAGCGAATGAGGCCTCGGAAACCGCGCTAGCACGAATCCCAGGTCTCGCTATCCCGAACCCACCTCCTCAAAGCATCGAGAAACCACTGGTCGGGGTCCGCATACTCCTCGCTGAAGATGGAACGGACAACGCCAAACTGATCCGCTTCTTCCTCGAAAAATCCGGAGCTCAAGTCCAAATTCACGACAATGGTCGAACCGCATTATGTTCCTTGACATCCGACGGGACGATTGACGGAGATTTGCTGCTCCCACCCGCTTTCGACTTGATCATTACCGACATGCAAATGCCGGAACTCGATGGCTATAAATTTGCAAGCTTGCTGCGTCAAAAGGGCTGGAATCGTCCAGTGATCGCTTTAACAGCACATGCCATGTCCGACGATCGACAAAAATGCTTGGACGCCGGTTGCGATGACTTTGCCACAAAGCCTATCGACCGGAAAATACTAACCGAAACATGCGTTCGCTGGGCTTCAAAATCCAAAGCCCTCAATCCCGCTCTCGCATTACCGATTACCACATTGACTCCGAACATGACTTCAAATGCGTGATAAACTCACGCAATGAAAAGCAGGTTGGTTTTTTCGGGTGATTACCGGTTTTCCGCCTCCGTGTACCAGCCAATTACTCGTCCGTCACTATCGCCGCTAAGCAACGTCGTGCCGTCCTTGGAGAACTCCGAAGCGGTGACTTTGGCACCAATATGTCCAGGCAATGAATAGAGTTCACGCGCCTTGGTGTCCCAATATCTAGTGGCAAACCATACACTCAGCGTTCCAGAGTCATCTCCGACCACGAAAACATTTCCCTTCGGTGAAACGGAAACTCTCTGGATCACCGACTGATTCGCCAATGAGAAATCAGATCGTAACAATCGCCGCCTAGCTCGATCAATACGACACCAATCAATCCTGCTCTCCCGCCCCTTCTCGTTTCGAATCAGCATCAATAAATCTAAATCGCCATTCTGTCCATCCGTAGATTCGGCAAACCACGTCGCGCTAAGATCTTGGGCACTATCGCCCAACACACCCGGTTCCACTTCGAGTGGATTCCGAATCCAACCGCTGGCATCCGCCTCGACCATCTCCGCTCTACCGTGGTCAGATCCCAAAAGCCAACCCTCACCACTGGCGAGTGGAACAGCCCATCGAACATCGTCCACATCCAACGCTAATTTCCATTCCAAATCATCTCGCTTGCTAACCAAACAGGCACTCGACCGATTCTCCTTATCAGTACCAATCAAACATATCGATTGCCGGTTATTTGATATTGCGATGAATTGGACCTGTTGGAACCGATGCCGGACAGAACTCCATGAGTAACCTCTTTCCGGATCAATAAACTCAGCGGCACATACACCCTGATTATCCATCCTCATTAGGACCATCTTCCCATCCTGGGAAACAACCGACTGTAGACATTGACCTCGCCCTAATCGTTCCCCTGCGAACTCTTCCTTTCCAAGTTGGGACGCCAACTCGATTGCTCCGCGCGAATCCATGAGAACAATCGCGCCGTCGGTGGATTTCTGCGCCTTTACTAGTCCACCCGTAGGCTTGGCTGATTCGAATTGCATAGCCTGCTCTTCGTTAGTCAGATAATGCCAGTCCCCTGTTTTTTCAAGATGCGACACGACCGTAGGTTGTGTGGAACCGTACTCCCAATTCAACACGGAAAGCTTGCTCTTGCGTTTACTCTCACTCGATCGCACTGCGAATCGAAGCGTATCTTCAGAATCGCTGGATTTCGATAATTCCATATCGACATAGCTCCAACGCAACTCCTGCTCAGCCACAGCGAGTTCGGGATATTCTAGACTCCAATCGAGCCCTCCAAATCCATCTCCATCCCATAACAACCGCGCAACCCGACCGTGTTCAAAGAGTATGTAAAACCTTCGCCCATCCTTAGACCAGGCTGCTTGAACTGGCTGAAAGCGATTATTGATCGCAAGATCAAAATTTCGAAAACCTTCCCTATCCCACGAACTTGGATCCATGCGATCGATCACACGGACCGAACCGTATTCGTTAACCAACGCGTACAGATTACCCATGATGGGATGCGTTGACGCAATTACAGTTCCAAAGCGTGAATCTCCTACCCCCGATGTCCAATTCTCAGTTGAAATGCTCCAAGTGGATTTACCGTCACCGCAGATCAACTCCTTATCATCAGAGATAAACCCAAGCCTTACAGGGCCAGTTGAAGGTATTGGAAGCCGCGCGAGCATCCTACCGGTGGCAACGTCCCAGACACAGACCTCACATCGGTCTTGTACATTATCTAGATAGAAATTCGATTCCGATGATCGCCGTGCCGAGGTAGCAACCCAAGGATGTTTCGACGCACACGTAGCATCGACAACTTGCGAGTAGGGGGTATGCCCCAAGTAGTTCGTCGAAAATCCTCGACGCAGACCGCGAGACCCCGAGCTTCCACCAAGAAGCAGTACGCCGTTTGCGTCAACGACACAGGGTACGCCACCAGGCCCAAATCCGGTACTGGAGACCGAGACGGGAGTTTTGAGCAGAGCGGTTCCTCTTCTTCGTTCCTGTTCAATCCTATCCCAATGAATGACAACACCCTGTCGATCAAATCCCGCGATTCGATCCCCACTATCCATGAAACAAAAACCTGCGACGTCTGATTGCAACCCGGACAAAAATCGATCGTAAACCAACCTATCTGTCTGCCGAAGTTGCCAAACGTGAATAATGGGATCGTCGCTTCTCGACAAAACAGTACCATCGGCATGGCAGAGCACTTGATTGACCGCGCTCTTATGACGTCGCTGTGAACGATGCGTCTCAATGATCGCATCGAAATCCTCAGCCATGAAAACGTCAACTTTCAAATTACCTAAAGCCTCATCGTTGCCCGACCACGTAAGGGGTAGTGGTAAAACCGATCCATCAGCACAACCCAGGAGCAGAGTCGCTCCGTTCGGTGACATACATGCAGTAGTAACATTGCTTTCAATCGATGGTGGTAGGGAGATGGATACAACAGTCCCACTATTCAGGCTCGCAACAAAGCAGAAGTTACCAGCGGCCGGCAATTGACTGAATCCAAAAACAAAGCCCCCAAACTTTCCTTCGAGAGGTTGCAAGACTTTCAGATCACCGCGTATCGGAACAACCACAGGCTCTGAGAGCGTCTCTCCCTGCACTCGCCATTTCTATAATCCATTGTTGATCCCTCCTACAAGCCATGCACCATCGTTGCTGAAGGCAACCGAACTTAGTTTTCTTTTTTCAACCCCGGGTGCGGTAGACCGCCCACCGGATTCCGTTGCGATCAACACCGTACTCCATGTCGATTCGCTTGTGGCCCCAGAAGCGAATACCATTTTCCCATCCGGTGACAAAGAAAAATGCTGCATCGGCCCATCGACGATCACTCCTGGCTCATCACTCCAACGCAGATCGGTTTCACTTGGTCGTATAAAACGAATGCGCCCCTCACTATCTCCGATCATCAGACGCCCAGACGTGCGATCGAACGCAATTCCAGTCAATTTAGAGTCCGACTGGAGTCGAGCAAGGTCTTCGTTGTTGTAATATCGAATCCGCTGTATCGCCCAATTATCCAACATCCTTGCCACTTGAGCTCGCTCTACCTCAACAGGACTACTTGAAGCGATCGACTTCGTATCGAGTCCATCCGTCGCGGGCCACCCCTTTGCGATCTTTCCAATATCTCGGATCATTGCACTACTACGTGCCGTCTCAAGTCCGATCGCCTGAGAGTTGGATAGTGTGACATTCGATTGGTAGGTTCCCAACAATGCGACTCGAGCGTTTCGACGAGCCTCCCTCTCATTTTCCTTAGCTTGCCTCTCAGCTTCTCTTGCGTTCCGTTCCTCAACTCGAGCCAATTCGAGCGCTTGTGCTTCCTTCTTTCTCGCCTCTTCCGTCTCTTGAAGGGCCTTAACCGCCTTGCGTTCGGATGCCTGGGCCTGGGTCTTTGCTTCGGTTTCTTCTTCTTTAGCGGCCTTTTCCTTCGCGGCAGCTCGACTCGCAATCGCCGCTTGCATGCTGGCGTAATAGGTTGCAATCGAGAGCGAAACCGTTGCAAATAAAATCACCCCTGTCAGCAAGCGACGCGTGAAACGGAGACGGGATTCACGAAGAAGCAACGTTTCCTTGCGAACCAATGCGAGTTCTCGATACGAAGCATGTTCTGAATTGCCCGGGTCTAAAACCTGCAAACAAAGATCAAAATCTCCACGGTCGAGCGCTGATTTTCCATAAGCTAGCTTCGCTTTTTCAAGCCCCAGAATGGCCGATTGATTCTCGGGCCAAAGTTCGATGGCTTCCTGCATCGAGAAACAGGATCTTGCAAACCCTTCGTAATCGTTTGTCTTCTCCGCTAGTTCTAATACTTCCTCGGCACGCCGCGTTAAAGAAATACTCTCGGAATGCCTTAACACCTCCCGAATCGCATCCTGGAACATCGTTACCGAATCGTACCTGCTTTCAACCTCAGTCGACAGAGCCTTGCGAGCGATGTCAAGCAACGGATCTTCAACATCGCTTGGAACGATCTGATTACTCATCGCTTGCAACAAGCATTCTCTGACATTTTTTCCCCCGTGAGGCGCATGTCCTGTGATGATCTCATAGAGAATTCCACCGAGAATATAGATATCGCTCCCTTTGCCAATCTTGGGGACGATATGACGTGCCATCTCTGGCGACATATACGCAGGCGTTCCACTCATACTGAAGCTATTTTTGGCTGGCAACTGAATCGCCAATCCCCAATCCATAACGAGGACTTCGCCAAAGGCACCGATCATGACATTTTCAGGCTTCAAATCTCGGTGGATCACATTTCGCGAATGCGCAAAAGCAACCGCGTCGCACACTTTCATGAATATTTCAATATTCTCATCGCGGGTCCTGTTGCCAATCGAGTCTTGCCATGGCTTCCCATCCACCATCTTCATCGAATAGAAGAGCGTCCCATCGTCTTGAGTTCCTATCTCATGGATCGGAACGATGTTTGGATGGTCCAGATCCCCTGTGATGCGAGCTTCATAATAGAACTTCTTCTTCGCATCAAAATTGACATCCACCCCAGACTTTATCGCCTTGATCGCGACCTTGCGATCCAGTGCCTTCTGAATCGCTGCGTACACAACACCCATCCCACCTTCACCTAGCTTTTTCACAATGGTGTAGTCGGGTGTTGATCCAATCGCTCGATCGTCACTTTGTGACAAAGAACGCCGACTGATCGTCTTTAAGATGCTTTCTTCCGGCGATTCGACCTCGTGTTCGACTTGTGTCTTAGCACCTCTTCCACGTTCAACCGTAGGATTCGCCGGTGCCTTATCGTCCAATCCTATCGTCTTGTCTTTTGCGTTTAAATGAATGGTCGCAGTGATGGGAATCGCTCCGGAATCCATCGAAAATGCACCCGTTGCTAATGTAGACCCAACTTGAGAATCGATGGTGGAAGTCATCGTATCCAGCTCAAAATCCCTCCTCCCATCCTTTGGAAGATCTAACGTCATCACCGTAACATCGGTAGTCCCTTTGCCTGAAGATGACTGAACGTCGTTGGGAGGTTCGAACGACACGTTGCTCCCCATATCGATGGTTCCGCTAACATCCCCTAGCGTTTTTGAAGACTCTCCGACAATGTCCAAGGATTCGGGTAAATCAATAGTAGCCGAACCCGAAAAAGCATCGACGGTCTTTCCAAGATCGTTTCCACTTGACGGCTTTGAAAGTACCCCGCCACAATGCGGACAAGCTTGATCCGCCTGCATTGATTCAATATTTTCGTGACAGTGCGCGCAGTGAATCATGGCTTGCCTTGTTCCTCAATCCCAGTATTTTTCGACCTATCCTCCTCTTCTGTAACACCGTCCTCCTTGGTAACGATCGGCAACTCTTCGTTTTTGGAATCGAAATCCCTCACGGAGAACACCTTGAGTACCCTTACACCCATGGATGGGTCCAACGTAATGATCGCATAGGCACCCGCCGGCTTGCTGGGATTATTTCGATAATCCTCCACCCATCGATCAATATCACTCGCCGATGGAATCATTACACCTTTCGTATCCTTTGTCTCGAGTTCGAGTTCACCGTTAAGCAAGTTTGTTCGTACACTCGGCAATTTGCTGGCTCGTCGCAAAATCTCCTGCATCTCAGCTGACTTTAACATGACCACTTGCACTTCACCGCGATCCGGAAGCTCAGTTGAGTCGGGTTGACCGTCTTGGTTCCTGTCATCGAACCCAACCCGAATCACAATTACTTCCACAGCGTTTTCAGTAACATTACGCATCTCCACATCTCCTGTGATGCTTGGATACGTTGTCTCGATCACTGGAAGTGCTCGAACCGGTGCACTGAGAATCGTCGGTGTTACTACAATCTCGGTAGGCATCGGCAAACTCATTTTACGACCTGGAGCATAAACGTCATCCACGAAATCCGATTGTGGAGTCAAATCGATAAACCGCACCGACGCATCTTGCAAGCCTCCATTTTCGAACAAGAAAATCTCACTGGAACGACGGAATACAGCTGTGGTAGGTAGGGTCTGGAAAGAGGCTAAAAATGAATCACTGAATGGTACGGCTCGCTCTACTGCGGCTGCATCCGACGTTGCGATGTGGGCGGGAATAGTACCGTTCCACAGAGTGGAGGGATTTCCTGCCCGAAGCGAATCATAGAGTTCAGAATAGTTATCAAAAAGTTGCGATTTACCATCCGCATACTGAATCAAGATTTGAAATCCATACTCACCCTTTATTCCTACCTGGGTAGAAACACGCTGATGCACATTTTGCGTTCCATTATCCGCTGCAAGATCGGCCGCATAGAGAATATCCCGAGTTGAAAGAAACCCTGTAGCGGGCCCTCGTCCACCATCAAACGCCAGTGCGGTTAGTTCAGGCTGTAGCACATGTCGCAGGGTGGAAGGATCTAAATTGGATGCAACAATTTCTACGGATGCCCCGGGATTCATCGATAGTTCGGCGCCAGAGATCAAGACGATTTTACCGGGCGATTGACCGAAGTAAACCTGGGAAACACCTCCAGAAATAGTAAGCGAATTACCTGGCAACGTCTCCAACAAAATATTTACTGTATCCCCAAACGCGTTTACATGGCCGATCTCCACCGATCCAGCGTTGCGGAAAAACACGCCATAATCACGCCCAATGGATTCTATGTATGAAGCGCGGGAATACAAATCCGATACAGTTTCACCACTGATGAGCCGATTCGATGCTGAGATGCCTGGAGGCAAATTGCTACCAAGTATTCCCAAGTACTTTTGGCCAACTCGATCTGCAACTTGATTCAATGAAAACAGCGAGTCCGGAATCAATTCACCGTTCCTCATTGCCGTGATGCCTACAGCCCCAATCTTCGTGCCCGAAAGATGCACGTACGATGCCGCATAGAACTCAGCGATTGGAGAATAAACTCCTTCCTGTCCAATTGCATCGTAAAACTGGGTGTTCGTAATACTTCCCATACTCCTAACGGATAGCGTTTCCGTGGCAAACACATCGACTAAGGTTGTACTTGTACTCTCATCGACCGCAATCTGTTTAGCGGATAGAGATAAGTCACCGAGAGAAACCCACCCACCGCCAAAACTGATCCGCCCTTGGTGGGCATAAGCTGTCACGTCCGCCAAGTGAACGGTTCCCCCGCGTCCTACATCAATCGATCCATTCGCGCTTTCAATCGATGCAACACCAATCACGCTCCAGGAATCCGCAATATGGTCTGCTAATCGAATATCTCCAAAGGCACCGATCCTCAGATCACCTTCAATATCGAACCGTAGAGACGAAGTGTCTTCGATGTCTCCAGAGCTTTGAACTGTCAGATCTTTGGCGTGTGAATTCACGACGTGCACATCCGGTGCAGGCAACACCGCTTCAACCAAACTGAGATCTCCATGATGCCTAATTTGAACATCTCCAACGGATCGGTTGGCGTCTGGCTGGCTAGAGACGCCTAAGCTCCCTGTTTCCAGTAGTCCTGCTCCACCTAAATGGATATCTCCACCTCCCCATGAGACGACAGATAGTGTTCCTGCAACCACGAGCGATTCCGTGACCCGATCGGATAGACGAATCGTCGATGCAGCCAAAACAGTCATATCGCGCGCAACATCCAATCGGATTCCGTGGGTAGTAACCGTTGCATGAGGGTTGGTGATGAAGGACCAGGATTCCATACCAGTTACTGCATGACATGCCCCAGATCGAGCATTCGCTAAGACATCCATCCCAGCAATCAGATCGACACTTCCAAACGCGTTTTGTAATTGTCGGCCAATTTCGATATCAGCCATTGGATTCCAAACCACGAGATCTATCACACGGCCATTCAATGCCCCAAGAATAGGCGATGCTGCGATATTGCGCAGTTGAAAGTTTCCGTTTAAGTGGTCGGCTGAAATCGTCCCTCCGATAAAATTGTTCATCCAGTCCCCATCACTTAAAACTACCGAGGGGTTCGTGGACGCCCGAATTAGCTCAACGGCACCTATGGCAGACGAAAAATCGAAGTGAGCATTTCCATGAATTACAACAGCACAGACTCCTGCTCCCGTGTCCAATCCCGTCTGAGTGATCCTTTGTACGGATTCAAGCGTCAACCACTGGAGAAGAACCCCATCCAGCCGCGTTTCCGTATCTTGAGCAATTTCAGCATGTGTACCTAACAGGCCGATCGAACCGAAGGAAACAAAACCCATTTTGCCGATAGATATTCCCCCGGCCATGTCGTGAAGGAATCCAGCTCCTCCAACAATCAAACGGTCACCGGCATCGTCTGATAACTGAATTCTCGAGGCAACAACCCTGAATTCGTCATCGACCTGCAATTGGGCTGCAGTACTGTCGACTACCTCACCGAATGCGTACAATCGGAAATCATTTAGAATGCGCAGAACCTCCAGAACAAGATCGTCGCTCTCTCGAACGGATGCATCATAGGCATCAACGCGCATTCGATTGGAATCCCAACTGCCGCCTTGGCCAAGACCCACGTCGCCTGGCGTAGAAACGGCTGTAACACCAGCGATCCGCCACGAAGCATTCGCAGTGTCCGCTAAGGTGATGGCGATACCAGCTTGAAGCGAAGCGTTCCCACTTACGACTACCCTAGCAGCATCCGTATCGTTGATCGAATTCGCCCCCACCATTTGGCTGTTTCCGCCGATGGTCATCGTGCCATCGACACTAATCGAACCACCTGATGTCATCGAGAATTTATTCGCGATCGAATGATCACCCAACGTGACATCGTTCATGTCCGAAACCACTGCGTTGCTTGCCGCGATCAACAAACGATT
>Ga0114972_10001438_pt1 | contig 17956 bp, 14 predicted proteins | sample M_140807_EF_Meta_FD_87354 | JGI IMG/M metagenome (GOLD analysis project Ga0114972, IMG submission 87354) | Freshwater microbial communities from Lake Montjoie, Canada to study carbon cycling - M_140807_EF_MetaG | ecosystem: Environmental > Aquatic > Freshwater > Lake | place: Lake Montjoie... | reverse complement strand
TGCTGCGTTCACATACGTTCACGCAGCCCGCTCTAGCATGTGTTGGATCGCGCGATTCAGCGCCTTCGGCGATTCCGCCTCAACGCATCGCGCTCTAGAGCAGCCGCCGTTCTGATGGCTCACCGCGTGATCCAGCAGAACGGAGGCTGCTCGAGCTTTATCTGGCCCTCAATCGTCGAACGGAAACCATCGGTTTCCCAGCAACGCGGCTGGCGTCCGTGCCCGTTCGGACGATCGGTACGAGGCAAAGCCTCGTACCGGGAGGTCAGCCCGCCCAGGGCATGCTTTCACCTAGCCTAATCGACCAGCGCGAATCGCGTTGCGAAAAAATACGACACATCATATACGATTCACCATTGGTCTTTTTGGCTTCGGAGCCTGGGCTGCATGGGGGAATTGCTTCGTTTGTCCAAGGGTGGTGGAACCATCGCTGGCGGCTTCGCGCTGGGCATCGCCCTGATCGCAGGGGCGCTTTCGATGCTGCGGGCCGGGTTCAATTTCAATCGTAACAACAACGCGTTTCATATCCCCATTGTCTTGGAATTTGAGCAATACGCCCAGTTCAAAGCCGACGAATTTATTCATTCATTGAAAGGATTTGTTACGCCTATTTTCTATTTCATATCTTTAGTATGTAACGAAAATAATATACACGATATATTTTTTTATGGCACATTCCTGACTCATGTTTTGACAATTTTTTCTCTCTTATGTCTTGCAGCATCGGTTGGGATTAGAACATTTACCGACCAATTTCTTCTTGCTCTCATCATCGTTGCCGCGCGTACTTCCTATTGGGCATCGCCCGTGGGCGGAGACGGGATGTTGATCGATGCTTTTACGCATTCGGAAATCGCGCGGGTTTTCTTCCTGCTGTGTTGTGCAGCGCTGATCGCCGATAAAATCATCCTGGCGGGACTATTCGCGGGCCTGACCTTTGCCGTGAATATCGCCTTCGGCATTTGGATCCTGCTGATCGCTGCGGGTTTCCTGGCCCCCCAACTCTGGGCGCTGGGGACCACCGGGCGGCAGCGCGACGCGATCCGCGGGCTATTGGCGCCCGTGCTCGCCTTCGCCGCCCTCGCCCTGCCCGCCACGATCTGGATCCTGTCGCGGGCCGAGCTCGGCGTTGCGACGGATTTCGATTACGTCGAATTTCTCAGGGGTTACTATCCAAAGCACTTCTTCATCGGGCCTTCGCTCGGCTGGCCGCTGATCCAGGTTGTCGCGGCGACCGGCGCCGCACTCATCGCGTCCCGGCGCCTGGCGCGCGGGACAGAGAGCCGCCGGATTATCGGGCTCATCGCGGGCTTGTTCATCTTGGGTATCGTGATCGGCGAAACCTCGCGATCGCGCGAATTGTTGCAGCTTCATTTTCTCCGCCTCGATGGCAGCCTGATGCTCTTGGCCACGGCCCTCAGCGGGGCGGCGCTGCTCCGGGCCGGGCAAAGCGGCGGGGTCCTGGGTCTGGTCGGCGCGGGGCTGGGGGGGCTGGCGCTCATTCTTGGCATTTGGCCCCTCGTCCTCCTCGCCCTGCTACTGGCCGGCACCGTGGCCGGGGAGGCGATGCTGCGCCGTGCTTTGCCCGGAAAGCTCGTGGTCTGGGCCACTTCTCGCGTCCTGGTCGTGGCGGCAGGCCTCGGGTTCGCGGCGCTGTGCATCGGCACCAATGTCGCGGTTTATGTCCAGCGCACCACCCCGCCCCTGGGGATGCCGGACAACATCCATCTTGCCGGAAGCAGTGCCGTCGTGCCGGACTGGCTGGACGTGCAGCGATGGGCCCGCGCCCAAACGCCGGAAGCTGCCATTTTTCTCCTGCCCGCTTCGATTTCGGATGATTTTCGGGTCGGCGCGCGCCGCCGCATCTGGGTGGGGATGAAGGATGGCGCCACCGCGATGTGGGCGCCCCGCACCTATCGCCAATGGAAGCAGCGGGCGGATGAGGTCCGGGGCCTCGGCCAGGATTTGCCAGCCAGCCTCGCCTATGCGTGCGCGCATGGCATCGATTACGCCGTCATCGACCTGCGGCCGCACGGTGGCCGCGGCAGCGCGCTGGCCTCGGTCGTGCACCGCAATCGCTGGTTTGAGGTCCATCGCCCCCCCTGCGCCGGAATCTAAAGACCCAGGGCGAGGAACCGGCGATTCCCCTTGGCGCGCGGCCCGTGCCGCACCGGGAGTCGCGCCATCGCTCGTCCCCTGGTATCCCTCTGTTGCGAGGAGCCTTCCTGGACATGAGCGTGGCGAGCCAACCTTCTCATGCGGCATCACCCGCCCAGCCCGCCTCCGCCCTGCCGCTTTGCGTCGATATGGACGGCACGCTGCTCAAGATCGATACGCTGCACGAAGCCGCGCTCGATGTTCTCGGCACCGACCCTCGCGTGGCGCTGCGCCTGCCCGGCTGGCTCGCTGCGGGCAAGCAGGTGCTCAAGGCCGAACTCGCCGCCCGCTGGCCCTGCGCGGCCGAAGATTTGCCGGTCCATGAAGCCTTCCTGGAATTCCTCACCGCCCAGCGCGCGGGCGGCCGGCAGATTGTGCTCTGCACCGCTGCGAATGAACGGATCGCCACGGCCGTCGCCGCGCATTTTGGCCTGTTCGACGCGGTGATCGCCAGCGATGGCCAACGTAACCTGCGCGGCCCGGCCAAGGCGCAGGCGCTGGTCGAACGCTTTGGGGAGGGCGGCTTTGCCTATGCCGGGAACGATGCGACCGACCTGGCGGTCTGGCGGCAGGCCGGCGCGGCGGTGGTGGTCGGTGCCGCGCCCGCCTTGGTGCAGCAGGTGCGCGCCATGGTGCCGGTGGAGGGCGTCTTCGATCCGCCGCCGCCGCGCGGCGCGGCCTTGCTACGAGCGATCCGGCCCTATCAATGGGTCAAGAACGCGCTCTGTTTCGTGCCGCTGCTGGTCTCCGGCCATTGGCTCGACCTCGGCGCCTGGGCGGGTGCGTTGGTTGCGGCGATTGCCTTCTCGCTGGCGGCCTCGGCCATCTACCTGCTGAACGACATGACCGATATCGCCGCCGACCGGCGCCATCCGCGCAAGCGGCGCCGGCCCTTCGCCGCCGGGGATTTGCCGATCCTCTGGGGCCTTATCGCCGCGCCGGTGATGCTGCTGGCCGCGCTGGCGCTCGGCTTCGGCTGCGGCATGGGGGTGATCCTGGCCGGCTACATCCTCTGCTCGCTCGGCTATACCTTCGGGCTGAAGCAGCAGCCGCTGGCCGATGTCTTCCTGCTCGCAGCGCTTTATTGCCTGCGGATCCTGGGCGGCGGAGAGGCGAGCGGGCAGCCGGTCACGCTCTGGCTGCTCGGCTTCGCCAGCTTCTTCTTTCTCTCGCTCGCGCTCATCAAGCGGGTTTCGGAATTGCTGCGGGTGATCGAACAGGGTGGCAAGGCGGCGCCGCGCCGTGGCTATCGCGCGGCGGATGTGCCCAGCCTGCAGATGTTCGGAATCGGCGCGGTCTTCGCCGCGACGATCCTGCTCTCGCTCTATCTGCAGTCCAGCGCAGCGCTGCGCATCTACCGCAGCCCCGGGCTGCTCTGGGCGGCGGTGCCGCTGCTGCTGTTCTGGCAATGCCGGCTTTGGCTATCGACCAATCGCGGCTGGATGCACGACGACCCCATCCTGTTCGCCGCGCGCGACTGGGTCTCCTGGCTCACCTTCGCCCTGTTGGGCCTGGCGGTGCTGGCGGCGCGGGCGATCAACGCCTGATCCCGGCGGTCGCATCCTTTCACCGCCGGGATTGGCTTTTTCCGGCCATCAATCGCCGGGCGAACACCTCCGGTGTCCTGGGCTGCGCGGCATTCGCCGCGGCGCCCCTTTGGGGGCTCCGCATACGGCAAAGCCCCTTGCCGCTGGTATGATATGAACCGGTTGCCCTATTTCGGCAGCTCGATCCGTTGCAGCAGCCGCGCCTTCTCGGCCGTGTCGCGCGCGATGCGCGCGGTGAAGGGGCCGGGGCCGGCCAGATATTCGGTCGGCTGGAAGCCCCGTCGCGCCGCTTCGGCATAGGCCGGCTCGCCCCCGGCGGCGAGGCAGGCGGCCGCCAGGCGGTCGCGCTCGGCCAGCGGAAGCCCGGCCGGGGCGAACAGCCCGCCGAAGCTCGCCGGCGCCATGTCGAAGCCCTGCTCCTTCGCGGTCGCCACATCGGCCAATAGCGGGTGGCGCGCGGGGGCGAAGATCGCCAAGGCGCGCAGCTCCGGCCGGCCGTTCATCGAACCGGCGACCAACGCCGCCGCCTCAATCCGCCCGGCCAGCAGCTCCGTCGCCACCGCCGGCTCACCGCGATAGGGCACGTCCTGCCATTGTATGGCGGCGCGATCGGCGAACTCCAAGGCGGCCAGATGCGGGATGCTGGCGATGCCCTGATGCCCGTAGCGGATGCCGCCCGGGGCCGCCTTGGCGGCGGCGACAAGATCGCCAAGGCCGTGCCAGGGGCTATCGGCGCGCACTGCCAGGACCATGGCGTTCTCGAAGGTCTGGCACAGCGGGATCAGGCTCTCGGCGCCATAGCCGCCATTCGGGCGCACCGTCGGCAGGACGGTGAGCACATAGGCCGGGGCGAAGAGCAGCGTCGTGCCGTCCGGTGCGGCGCGAGCGACGCTGGCCGTGCCGATGCCCCCCGCCGCGCCGTCGCGGTTCACCACCACCACCGGCGCGCCGAGGCGCTGCTGCATCCCCGGCGCCAGGGCGCGGGCGAGCAGGTCGGTGGTGCTGCCTGCGGCATAGGGGTTGACGATCTGCACCCCCTCCGCCGCCGCCGGGCCAGCCAGCAGAAAGGCGAAATACGAAAGCCTGAACCGCATGGCGGGACGGGTCCTTACAAACCATGTCGCGCCGCCAGGATCGGGTGGCCGGGGCGGGCTGTCCAGCCGCAGGTGCGGGATCGAAGCGTGTACCAATAATAAGAATTCTGAGAAAATCAGGTAATCTCTCAGGTGTAGATCACGCAAAAAAGATTGTGTCTGATGATCCATCGGGTAATTTGAAGCCGTAGGACGCGAAAGGCACGGAACTCTATCCGCGCGTTACCCGGGGAAGCCAGATGTCCACCACAACGGGGATGACATTGAGTCTGCGGCCCTTTTCGCCCGGTCGCCTTCCCAAGGGTCTGCTGATCGCCGCCCTGCTCAGCCTCGCCGCAGTGGAAGTCGTGGCGTTTTATCACCTCTGGCCTAGCGATGACGGCGTCTCTATTTTTGAGACTGAAGTCACGCATCTGCCTGGCGCCCTGATCCACGAGCCGGAGACGATCACCGCCCGTGGCGAGAGCCTGCTACCGGCGCCCGTCACGCTGAGCCTGCTGGGTGGCGGCATGATCGGCTTCGGCCTGTATCGCCGCCACGCGGCGGCCTGACCCGCGGCGCGGACATCGCCATAGCCGTTGTCCGCGCCACCGCCGCCGCCCTAGACTCGGTCCGTGAAAAGGGAGCGGCAGCATGGCGATCCAGGCGCTCGGCTATATCGGAATCGAAGCCACCTCGGTGGAGGATTGGGACGGTTTCGCCACCGGATTGCTCGGGCTGCAACGTGTCGAACAGGCGGGCGCCCAGCGCAGCTACCGCATGGATGACCGCAAGCAGCGGATCTTCATCGAGCCCGCCAGCCAGAACGGTGCCCGCTGCTTCGGCTGGGAAGTGCCCGATGCCGCGGCGATGGAGGCCATGGCCGCGCGGCTGGAAGCGGCGGGCCACCCGGTCGTGCGCGGCGATGCCGCGCTGGCCGCGCAACGCCGCGTCGCCGGGCTGATCCTCGCCGCCGACCCGCTGGGCAACCGGATTGAAATCGTCCACGGCGCCGAGAGCACGGCGGAACCCTTCCGCCCCGGCCGGGCCATTTCCGGCTTTCGCACCGGTGCGCTGGGCATGGGCCACGCCGTGCTGAACCTGACCTTGGCGCAGATGGACCCGACGCTCGCCTTCTACCGCGAGGTGCTGGGCTTCAAGCTTTCGGACTACATCACCACGCCGTTCCGCGCCTATTTCCTGCACGTCAATGCGCGCCACCATTCGCTGGCGCTGATTGAGGCGGCGCAGCCGCGCCTACACCATCTGATGGTTGAGACCTTCATGATGGATGATGTGGGTCAGGCCTATGACCTCGCTTTGGGCGAGGAGGGGCGGATCGCCACCACGCTGGGGCGGCATGTGAACGACCTGGTCACCAGCTTCTACGCCCGCAGCCCTGGCGGCTTCCTGTTCGAATATGGCTGGGGCGGGCGGGCGGTGGATGACGCCACCTGGGTGCCGCATGAATGCACCTCTGGCCCAAGCCTGTGGGGGCATGACCGCAACGCGGTGCCGGCCGAGATCCAGGCCAAGGCGCGGGAGATGAAACTGGCGGCGGCGGCGCGCGGCGAACGCGCGCCAGTGCAGGTGGTGGAGGGGAACTTCCAGCCCGTCCGCGGCGAATGCGCCTGGTGGGACGGGCTGCGCGGCGCCGCCGAATAGCGGCAAGGCGGCCCGGCGGGAGCATTTGTCCGCAATGTCGCGGCGCCTTGGTCCGGGCCCGCTTTGCCACCGCCCGGCGGCGCGCCATGCTGGCACCTCCCCTGCCGCCAGGAAGGCTCCGCCATGTTCGATGCCGCCCGCTTTCTCAAGGACCTGAACGATCTGCGACAGATCGGTGCCTATAAGACCGGCGTTCACCGCCCCACCTATTCGCCGCAGGATATGGCAAGCCGCCGCTGGCTGATGGACCGCATGGCCGAAGTGGGCCTCGTCCCCAGCATCGATGGCATCGGCAATGTCTATGGCCGGCACCCAGGCCCCGGTCCGCATGTGCTGGCCGGCAGCCATATCGAAACCCAGAACCAGGCCGGCTGGCTGGATGGCGCGCTCGGCGTCGTCGCCGGACTTGCCTTGGCCCGGGCCGGGCTACCGGTCGATGTCGCCGCCTTCGCCGATGAGGAAGGCCATTTCGAAGGCGGCTTCCTCGGCAGCAAATCCATCATCGGCGCGCTGTCGGAGGAGGAGATCGACCGCAGCCGCAGCCGCAATGACGGCACCCCGCTGCGCGACGCGTTGGCCGCTGCCGGGCTCGCGGGCCTGCCGCGCATGCAGCTGGAAGCCGGGCGGCACAAAGCCTTCTTCGAGATGCACATCGAACAGGGGACCCAGTTGGAAAACGCCGGGCTGCGCTGCGGCGTGGTCACCGGCATTGTCGCAATCTGGCAGTACCGCGTCGTCATCGAAGGCATGCAGGACCATGCCGGCGGCACCACCATGGCCGAACGCCGCGATGCCGGGCTTTCGGCGGTGCGGCTGCTGGCGATGCTCGACCAGGAATTCCCCCGCATCTGCGGCGCCCGCAGCACCTGGACCGCCGGGCGCATCGCGGTGGAGCCGGGCGCGCCCAGCATCATCCCCGGCCGCGCCGAGATCCTCTTTCAGTTCCGCGATGTCGAGGTGCCGGTGCTGGAGCGTATGGAACGCTGCCTGCTGGCCGCGGTGCAGGAAAGCAACCGCCGGGAACGCTGCGCCGCCACGCTGCACATCGTCAGCAAGGCGACGCCCGCGCTGTGTGATGCCGCGACCATGGCGGCGCTGGATGCGGCAGCCGAGGCGCGGGCGCCCGGCCTCTGGCAACGCATGCCCAGCGGCGCCGGGCACGACGCGCAATACATCGCGCGGCTGATGCCCGTCTCCATGCTCTTTACGCCCTCGATCAAGGGCATCAGCCACCATTGGGCCGAGGATACCAAGGAGGAGGACCTCGCGCTCTGCGGCGAGATTCTTTGCGATGGCGTGGGGCGGTACCTGGGCGCGGGCGGCTAGAGCATGCTGCGTTCACACGCGTTCACGCACCCTGCTCTAACTTTTCTATGGTCGGGGGATTCAGCGCCTTTGGCGATCCCGCCCCAACGCATCCCGCTCTAAGCCGCGGTGAACCCGCCATCCACCACCAGCCCGGCGCCGTTCATATAGGCGGCATCGTCGGAGGCCAGGAACAGAATGCCCTTGGCGATGTCATCGGGCACACCGAGCCGGCCCCAGGGGATGGAGCTGGTCACCAGATCGCGCGCCGGGCCAAGGTCATTGCTGCCGGTCCGCCGGGCGCGGGCGACGAAGGTCTGCTCGCCCATCTCGGTCTGGATGACGCCGGGATGGATCGAGTTGACGCGGATGCGATAGCCCTTCCGCCCGAACTCGATCGCCGTCGATTTGGTGAACAGCGTCACGCCGCCCTTGGTCATGGAATAGAGCGGATCGAGCGCCGAGCCGACTAGGCCGGCGATGGAGGCGAGGTTGACGATGGCGCTGCCATGCGGGCTGCCCTTCGCCGCCTCGCGCAGCGCCGGGGCGCAAAGCTTGGTGCCGAGGAAAACGCCGGTCATATTCACAGCCACCAGCTTCTGCCAATCGGCCAGCGTCGCTTCCTCGATGGAAAGCCCGGTGAAGACGCCGGCATTGTTCACGAGGATATCGAGCTTGCCGAAGTGCCCGGTGGCCCGTGCGATGGCGGCCTGCCAATCGGGCTCGCTGGTGACATCGAGGTGGATATATTCCGCCTGCCCGCCGGCCTTGCGGATCTCGGCAACCGTCGCTTCGCCCTCGGCATCGAGCAGATCGCCGATCACCACGCTGGCGCCGGCGGCGGCCATCAATTTTGCCGTCTCACCACCAATGCCCCGCGCCGCACCCGAGAGCAGCGCCACCTTGCCATCCAGCCTGTTCATGCCCGTCTTCCCCGCTTGGTTGCGGCAAGGCTAAACCGGGGCGTGGCGGCTGGCTACTTGCGGGCGGCGGCGAAGCGCACCGCTTCCTCGGCGGCGCGGAAAAGGGCGCGCGCCTTCTGCCGCGTCTCCTCGTATTCGGCGACCGGGTCGCTGTCGGCGACCACGCCGGCGCCGGCCTGGACGTGCATGACCCCATCCTTCACCAGCGCCATGCGCAGACCGATGCAGGTATCCATGCCGCCATCGGCCCCGAAATAGCCGAAGCCGCCGGCATAGACGCCGCGCCGGACGGGCTCCAGCTCCTCGATGATCTCCATGGCGCGCACCTTGGGCGCGCCGGTCAGCGTGCCCGCGGGGAAGCCGCCGGCCAGCGCGTCCAGCGCGGTCAGCCCCGGGCGCAGCCGGCCGCGGACCTCGGAGCCGATATGCATCACCTGGCTGTAGCGCTCGATCTGGAATTGAGAGGTGACGCGCACGGTCCCCATGGCGCTGACGCGGCCCACATCGTTGCGCCCCAGGTCGAGCAGCATCAGGTGCTCGGCTCGCTCCTTCGGGTCGGCGAGCAGCTCCGCTTCCAGCGCCTTGTCCTCCTCGGGCGTCGCGCCGCGGCGGCGGGTGCCGGCCAGCGGGCGGATCGTCACCTCGCCATCGCGCAGGCGCACCAGGATCTCCGGCGATGCGCCCACGGCGGCGAAGCCCGCGAACTCGAAATAGATCAGGAAGGGCGCCGGGTTGATCCGCCGCAGCGCGCGATACAGGGCGAAGGGCGGCAGCGCGAAGGGGGCGGAGAAGCGCTGGCTGGGCACGATCTGGAAGCAATCGCCGGCGCGGATGTATTCCTTCGCCCGCTCGACTGCGGCGATGAAGCTGTCCTGGGTGAAGTTGCTGCTGGGCTCGCCGGGGTTCGGCAGCGCGACAGGCGCGGCCGGGCGGGGCAGAGGGCGCTCCAGCGCCGCCTCAGCCTCATTCAGCCGGGCCTGCGCGGCGTCCCAGGCGGCCTGGGGATCGAGACCGGGTATGGCCCAAATGGGGGTGAACAGCGTCAGCGCGTCGCGCACATGATCGAACACGGCGATCAGCGTCGGGCGCATCAGGATGGCATCGGGCAGGCCGATGACATCGGCGTTCTTGACCGGCAGGCGCTCGATCAGCCGCACCATGTCGTAGCCAAGGTAGCCGAACAGCCCGGCGGCTAACGGTGGCAGGCCGGCAGGCATCGGCAGCTGGCATTCGGCGATCAGCGCGCGCAGCGCCTCGAGCGGCGGCGCCGCCTCGGCCGCGAAGGCGTGCGGGGCGGCCAGGGCGTGGCGGTTCAGCTCCGCCCGGCCGTCGCGGCAGCGCCAGATCAGGTCCGGCTCCAGCCCGATGGCGGAATAGCGGCCGCGCGCCGCGCCGCCTTCAATGCTTTCCAGCAGGAAGGCATTGGGCTTGCCTTGCGCGAGCTTGAGGAAGGCACCGACCGGCGTGTCGAGATCGGCCACTCGCTCCCGCCACAGCACCTGGCCCTGCTCCGCGGCAAGACCGGCGCTGAAGGTGGCGAAATCGGGCGAGGGCATGGGCGGGTCTCCTCAGGGCTGCGCGAGGGCGTCGAGCATGCGTGGGTAGAGCTGCACCTCGGACCGCGCCCGCAGCGCCAGCCCGTATTGCTGTTCGATATCCCGAAGCAGGGCTTGGCTGGCTTCCGCCTTGATGCGAGCCAGCAGATCGGCCTCGGGCGGCTCGGCCGGGCTGATCTCGAGCAGTTGGGCCACGGCGAAGCCATCCTCGGTGCGGGCCATGGTGGCCTGCTTCGGTTTCAGCTCGAAGATCGGCTCCAGCAGGGCGCGGGGGATCGGCGCCGCCTCGCCCAGCGCGCGGGTCAGGGCGCCGACCTCCCGCACGCCGAGGCCGGCTTCGGCGGCGGCGGCGCTGATGGGGATGCCGGTATTGACCGCTTGCAGCAGCTTGGCGGCGCGCGCTTCCTGCAAGCGCAGCCGCGCTTCGCCGAGGAAGCCGGCCAACACTTCTTCTTTCACCTCGGCGAAGGGGCGAAGCGCGGGCGGTACGATGGCCCGCAGGTCGACCGCGACGAACCCTGCCTCGGTCTCCTTCAGGCGCGGCGCGGCGCCGCTTTCGGCGGCGAAGACGGCCTTGATCAGCGGCGCGCGGACCGTCTCGGGGACCGGCAGGGGCACCGCTTGGCGCCGGGCATCCAGACCTTCGGCGTCCATGCGGAAGCTGGCGGTCGCCAGGTTGAAGCGCGTGGCTACCTCGGCGAGCGAGGCGCCCCCGGCCAGCGCGTCCTCGATCATCTTCTCCCGCTCGAAGGCAAGGTCGGCGGCGCGTTCCTGGGCGATTTCCCCGCTCAGCGTTGCGCGTACCTCATCGAGGGTACTGGCCCGGCCGGGGGTGATGCCCTGCACGCGGAAGACGTGCCAGCCGAAGGGGCTCTGCACCGGCGCGCTGACCGCGCCATCGGCCAGGGCGAAGACGACCTCGGCCAGTTCGGGCACCGGCAGGATGGTGCGATCGATGCTGCCCAGATCGATCAGCGTGCCGCCCGCCGCCTCGGCCTTGGTGGCGAGCGCCGCCGGGTCCGAGGTCTCGCGCCAGGCATTGGCGAGCGCCTGGGCCTTGGCCGGGTCATCGACCAGCACCTGCACCACGCCGCGCGTCTCCGGCGTGTCGAACTGCGCGCGCCGGGCGTCATAGGCGGTGAGCAGATCGGCCTCGCTCACCTCGACCTCGCGTGAGAGCAGGGCGGCGTTCATGACCGCCAGGGTTCCCTCGCGGTATTCCGGGGCGGAGAAACGCTCCGGGTTGTTCTCGTGGAAGCGGGCCAACTGCGCCGCCTCGGGCGCGGGTGGCTCGGGCGCCTCGGCGGCGGGCAGGAGCACGAGGGCGATGGCCCGCTGTTCCAGCAGCGCCGCGACCAGCGGCTGGGTCAGCGCGGCGGGGGCGGAGGCGCCGCTATTGACCGCGAGGGCGAGCTGCTGGCGACCGAGATCGCTGCGCACCAGGGCCAGCAGCGCCGGTTCCGACAGGCCGTTCTGCCGCAGGAAATTCTCGAACAGCACGCGGGAGAAGCGGCCATCGGCGCCGCGGAAGGCGGCGATGCCGAACACGAAGTCCCGCAGCATGGCATCCGGCACCGCCACGCCCAGCCGGCGCTGCTCGGCCCGCAGCGCGCGGTCGAGCACGAGCTGGTCCACCGTCTGTTCCGCCAGGGCGCGGCGGAGCTGGGGGTTCGCCTCGAAATTCGTGCCCAGCTGCCGCTGCAGCCGATCCAGCTCGCGGCGCAATTGGGTTTGCCCTTCCTCCAGCGGGATCTTTTCCCCGGCGACCTTGGCGAGCGAGGTGTCCGGGGCAAACAGCCCTTTCACCATGTCGCCAACGCCCCAGACGGCGAAGGAGAGGACCAGCAGGACGAAGAAGGCCCTGGCGATCCAGGTATCGGCAAGTTTACGAAGCGCGCGGAGCATCTCAGACCGTGTGGTTTCCGCGGATTCCCATAGCCCCGTTGCCGCCCGGTTGCCAGAAGCCCGCACCGCTTCTATCGCTGGGCGGGAGCGAGGGAGAATTCGATGACCCCGGGGGTGCAGCCGCTGATCGCGGGGAATTGGAAAATGCACGGCACGCTGGCCGAAGCCAAGGCGCTGGCCGGCGCGGTGGCGGCGGGGGCCGGGGCCGGCGCCGGCGCCGGCGCCGGGCTGCTGGTCGCGCCGCCCTTTCCCTTCCTGCCGGCGGTGGCGGCCGCCTTGGCGGGCAGCCCAGTGGCGCTGGGCGCGCAGGATTGCCACGCCGCGCCCAAGGGCGCGCATACCGGGGATGTCGCCGCGGCGATGCTGCGCGAGGTCGGCGCCACGCATGTGATCCTCGGCCATTCGGAGCGCCGCGCCGATCATGGCGAGACGGATGCGGTGGTGCAGGCCAAGGCCGCGGCGGCGATGGCCGCGGGGCTGATCCCCATTGTCTGTGTTGGCGAAAGCGAGGCCCAGCGTTTGGCAGGCGAGGCCGAGGCGGTGGTGCGTGGGCAGTTGGCCGGCAGCCTGCCGCCGGCCTTCGCCGCCGCTAGCGGCATCATCGCCTATGAGCCGGTCTGGGCGATCGGCACCGGCCGGACCCCGACCGAGGCCGATATCGCAGCCATCCATGCGGCGCTCCGCGCCGTGGCGGGACCGGCGACGCGGCTGCTCTATGGTGGCTCGGTCAAGCCTGGAAATGCTAAGGAAATCCTGGCTTTGCCGAATGTGGACGGCGCCCTGGTCGGCGGCGCCAGCCTGGTGGCGGCGGATTTCCTGGCGATCGCCGCCGCCGTCCGGCCGGGCGGCTAGAGCAATATCCGTTCAGACGGAATCGTCTGAACGGAGGCTGCTCTAATCCGGCCCGGCCCAGCGGAAGCGCTGCAGGTCGAGCGCGCAAAGCCCGCTGAGGCCGTGCTGCTGGGCATAGGCGCGCACCGCCGCCGTATAGGCCGGGGTCCCGGCGACGCCATCCGGCCAGCCCGGCGGGTTGAAGCTGGAAATGCCGTTCAGCGTCGGCAGGCCGATCACCTCGGCCACCAGCATGGCTTCGGTATTATGGTTGTAGGGGTCGGCCACGGCTTCGCCGAAGCGGCTTTCGGTGCGGGCGGCGCTGACCCAGAACACCCGGCAGCCCGGCGGTGGCGGCGGCACCGCCCGCAGCCGGCCGAGTTCCAGCGGCCGGTCGAGGAAGCGCGGCGCATAGGCATTGCCCTGTTCCAGCACCAGCAGCCCGGCGGCCAGCGCCAGCACCGCGCGCGGCCAGCGGCGGCTGGCGAGGAAGGCCATGGCGAGCGCCACCACCGGCAGAGCGAGGAACAATTGATAGCGCGCGATCACCCGCGTCGCCCGCGCCCCTGGCAGATAGGCGAAGGCGAGCCGCCAGGCGGTGTGCTCGCCGAATTGCAGCGTCAGCAGCCAGGTCAGGACGGTGGCCAGGGCCAGCGCCCGCCAGACGGCCCGGGCGCCGGGATCGGCCGGGCCGCCCCGCAGCAGCCAGAGGCAGGCGGCGAGGAAGCCGCCCAGCAGCAGCGGCGGGAAGCCGGTCATGCGTTCGGACCAGAAGGGGAAGTCCGGGCGGAACAGCGCCTTCAGCCCGCGCACCAGCCAGCCCCAGAGCCAGTTGCGCTCCCCCACATGGATCACGTCCAGCAGGCTGGCCTGGGTGACTTCCGCCCAGGGATGCATGCCCGTCTCCGCCGCCTTGGGCAGATAAAGCGCGAGGAAGGGCAGCAGCGCGACCAGCGTGAGGGCGCCGAGGGCCAGCAGCGGCCAGGCCGCGCCGCGCCCGGCCCGCGCCAGCCCACGCGCGGCCCCGGCCGGCGCCACTAGGACCCAGCAGCCCAGCCAGGCCGCCCCCAGCAGCGCCGCGAAATAGGCCATGTAAAAGCCGGTCATCAGACACAGCGCGAACCACAGGACGAAGCCCGCCCCCCAGCCGAACAGCGCGGCGCGCCGCCCGGCCTGCAGCGCCGCCAGCGCCTGCCCGCCGAGGACCGCGAGCCAGGGGATCGCGCCGAGGACGAAAAGCTGGGCATGGCTGGCGCGGATGAAGAGGCCGTTGCTGATGGTGAACAGCACCGCGCCGAGCAGCGCCGCGCCGAAGGGCAGCCGCAGCACCCGGCCCAGCAGCACCAGCATGCCGGCGAAGCCGAGTGCCCGAAGCAGCAGGTTCACCACCTCCCCGGCCAGGAAGGGATCGAGGCCGAGGCCGCGCAGCGGCGCATAGAGCAGGCCGAACAGCAAATAGCCGTCATTATAGCCGAGCGTGCCGGGCGCCGGATGGAAATAGGCGGTGCGATCCCAGGGCGCGAGGCCACGGAACACATTCGCCCAATGCTCCATGATCGCCAGGGCGATCACCCCATCATGCCGGTCACCAAACAGCAGCACGAAGCCGTCGGCGACCTGACCGCGGAAGAAGAACAGCAGGGCGAGCGCGCCGGCCAGCAGCGCCAGCGAGCAACGGGCAGGCAGCGACATGGGCAGACCATGCCCGGCGCTTGCGGCAGCACCAAGGCGCCCTTGTCGCGCCACGGGTAGGATTGCCCGCCCGGCTGCTGCTATGAAGCGGGCATGACAACGACCCCTCCGCCCGATGCGGTGGTCCGCCTCGGCGCGCTCAGCATCGGCAACGCCCTGCCGATGACGCTGATCGCCGGCCCCTGCCAGCTCGAAAGCCGCGCGCATGCGCTGGAGACTGCCGCCGCGCTCAAGGAGATCGCCGGTCGGCTCGGGATCGGTCTCGTCTACAAGACCTCCTTCGACAAGGCGAACCGCACCAGCCTCGGTGGCCAGCGCGGGGCGGGGCTGGCGGCCTCGCTCGCGGTTTTCGCGGAAATCCGGGACAGCCTGGGCCTGCCGGTGCTGACTGATGTGCACGAAGCCGGGCAATGCGCGGCGCTGGCCGAAGCGGTCGATATCCTGCAGATCCCGGCCTTCCTCTGCCGCCAGACCGACCTGCTGATCGCTGCCGCCAGCACCGGGCGCGTGGTGAACGTGAAGAAGGGCCAGTTCCTGGCGCCGTGGGACATGGCCCATGTCATCGCCAAGGTGACCGGCAGCGGCAATACCAGGGTGCTCGCCACCGAACGCGGCGTCAGCTTCGGCTACAACACGCTGGTCACGGATATGCGCGCCTTGCCGATCATGGCGGCGATGGGCGCGCCGGTGATCTTTGATGCGACCCATTCGGTGCAGCAGCCAGGCGGCCTGGGCGGCGCTTCCGGCGGGCAGCGGGAATTCGTGCCCGTGCTGGCCCGCGCGGCGGTGGCGATCGGCGTCGCCGGCGTCTTCATTGAAACCCATCCCGACCCCGACAAGGCGCCGTCCGACGGACCGAACATGGTCCCGCTGCGGGAGATGGAGGCGCTGGTCGCGCGGCTGATGGCCTTCGACCGGCTGGCCAAGGCGACATGAACCCGATCGTCCTGATCCCCGCGCGCCTGGCCTCCACCCGCCTGCCGGCCAAGGCGCTGGCCGATATTCACGGCCTGCCGATGATCGTCCATGTGCTGCGCCGGGCCGAGGAGGCCGATATCGGCGCCGTCGTCGTCGCCACCGATACGCCGGCCATCGCCGAGGCGGTGCAGGCCGCGGGCGGGCGGGCAGTGATGACGGGGGACCACCACCAATCCGGCTCCGACCGCATCGCCGAGGCGTTGGCGCGGCTCGACCCTGAAGGCCGGCACGATGTCATCGTCAATGTCCAGGGCGACCTGCCAAGCATCGCCCCGCGGGCGATCCGCGCCTCGCTTGCGCCGATGGTCGATCCCGCCGTCGCGCTGGCGACGCTGGTGGCAGAGATTAAGGAAGACGCCGATCGGACCGCCAGCCAGGTGGTCAAGATGATCGGCAGCGAGATCGCCCCGGGGCGCTTCCGCTGCCTTTATTTCACGCGCGCCACTGCGCCCTGGGGGGAGGGGCCGCTCTGGCACCATATCGGCCTTTATGCCTGGCGGCGGGACGCACTCTCCCGTTTCGTCGCACTGCCGCCCTCGGCGCTGGAGCAGCGGGAGAAGCTGGAACAGCTGCGGGCGCTGGAAGCGGGCATGCGGATCGACGCCATGGTGGTCGATGATGTGCCGCTCGGCGTCGATACGCTGTCTGATCTGGACAAGGCGCGGCGGCTCCTGGCGGGCCCGGCGGCATGAGCCGCGATGCCGCGCTGCGGACGCTGGAGATCGAGGCGGCGGGTCTGGCGGAGCTGCGCGCCGCCCTTGAAGGGCCGCTAGGGGCGGCCTTTGAGCAGGCGGTGGAGGCGATCTTCCGCGCCGAGGGACGGATCATCGTCACCGGCATGGGCAAGTCCGGCCATATCGCCCGCAAGATCGCCGCGACCATGGCTTCGACCGGCACGCCCTCGCTCTATCTCCACCCGGCCGAGGCAAGCCACGGCGATCTGGGCATGGTTACCGCCAAGGACGTGATCCTCGCCCTGTCCTGGTCGGGGGAGACGGGCGAGCTGCGCGACATCATCAACTATTCGCGCCGCTATCGGGTGCCGCTGATCGGCCTGACCGCCGGCGCCGACAGCGCGCTGGGCCAGGCCGCCGATATCGCGCTGATCCTGCCGCGCGTCGCCGAGGCCTGTCCGCTGCAATTGGCGCCGACCAGCTCGACGCTGATCCAGATGGCGCTGGGCGATGCCATCGCCATGGCGCTGCTGGATCGCCGCGGCTTTTCGCCGGCTGATTTCCAGCAATTCCATCCGGGCGGCAAACTCGGCGCGCAATTGGCGACGGTGGGCGACCTGATGGCCAAGGGCGCCGACCTGCCCCTGGTGCGGGCAGAGGCCGACATGGCCAGCGTCATCCTGGTGATGACGCAAGGCAGCCTGGGCTGCGCCGTGGTGGTTGATGCCCAAGGTGAGGTTGCCGGCATCGTCACCGATGGCGATCTGCGCCGGCACATGGGCCCGGACCTCATGGTTCGTCCGGTGCGGGAGGTGATGACGGCCAATCCGCGCGGCATCCGCCCCGATGTCCTCGCCAGCGCCGCGCTGGCCGAAATGAACGCCCGGCGCATTTCCGTCCTTGTGGTGCAGGATGGCCGCTGGCCGGTCGGCGTGCTGCATATGCACGCGCTGCTCACCGCTGGCGTCGCCTGACAAGGCGCCCTCAGCAAGTCGCCTGACAAGGCGCCCTCTTCAAGTCGCCTGACCCCGCCGCCTCAGCAATCCGTGCTGCGGCCGCTGGCGATGCAGGCGTGATGATGCGCGAAGCGCAGCGCGGACGGGAATAGCAGATAGCCCGCGACGCTGAGCGCCAGGATCAGCGCGAGGGCGAGGGGGGCGAGGAGATCCGGGCGGCGGGGCGGCATGCCGCGCAGGATAGCCCGGCCCGCCCGGCCCGCCAGCAGGGCCGCGCCGCGCCGTCTGGCGTGCGGCCGGCGCGATGCTACCCTGGCCGCTACACGCACGGGGAAACGTCATGCCGGATACCGCCCAGGGCAGCAATGCGACCGTTGCCCTTCGTCTTGCCGAAGCCTTCCGCCGGCATGGCGTGACGCTCACCTTCGGGCAGAGCCTGCCATCGGCCTTCCATCTCGCCTGCCCGCATGTCGGCATCGACCAGAAGGTCTATCGGCAGGAGAATGCCGGCGGCGCCATGGCCGATGGCTATGCCCGCATCTCCCGCAAGGTCGGCGTGGTTACCGCGCAGAATGGCCCGGCCGCGACGCTCCTCATCGCCCCCTTGGCCGAGGCATTGAAGGCCAGCGTGCCGATCGTCGCCCTGGTCCAGGAAGTGACCCGCGACGCGATGGACCGCAACGCCTTCCAGGAC
>Ga0114972_10001436_pt1 | contig 17970 bp, 7 predicted proteins | sample M_140807_EF_Meta_FD_87354 | JGI IMG/M metagenome (GOLD analysis project Ga0114972, IMG submission 87354) | Freshwater microbial communities from Lake Montjoie, Canada to study carbon cycling - M_140807_EF_MetaG | ecosystem: Environmental > Aquatic > Freshwater > Lake | place: Lake Montjoie... | reverse complement strand
TCGGCCTCCTCGGCACGGTGGTGGGAGTCATGATCACCTTCGCCATCATTGCCAAATCGGGCGAGGTGGACGTCAACTCCATCGCTCCCGGCATCGCCAGCGCGCTGCTCGCCACCACGGTGGGCCTGCTGGTGGCCATTCCGGCATTGTTCATGTTCAGTTTCCTCAACAACCGGATCAAGGAAGTGATGTCGTCGATGCATATGTTCATCGACGAATTCGTGACCAAAGTCGCCGAGGCTTACCCGCCGCCCGGCGAGGCGCCGCCCCCGCGCTTTGCCTCTCCTGGCCCGGCCGGCGCCAGCGAGCCTGTCGGCCAGGTGGCCTGAACGAACCAACGACCATGGACGCCGGAGACGACAAATCCTACGACGACATCAACGTCACGCCGATGGTGGACCTCTACCTCGTGTTGCTGCTGATTTTCATCATCATGACCACGGCTGGGGTGCAGGGGGTGAAGGTCGATCTGCCAAAGTCCTCGAGCAAACCGGCCGAACTGAGCGGGCCGAAAAGCCGGGCGATCACGGTCAACAACCAGGGCAAAATCGCACTCGACACCGTCCCCGTGACGCTGGCCGAACTCGAAGCCAAGCTCAAGGAACACCAAGCCAAGCACAAGGAGTTTCCCGTGGTCATCCGCGGCGACCGCCAGACGCAATATGACGGCATCATGAGCGTGCTCGACGTGTGCGGACGCCTCGGGCTGACGCAAGTCGGCCTGGCCACCGTCGGACCGGAGAATTGAAACATGAAGCCTCCGCTGCGATACCGCCGCTCCGTCGGCGCCAGTTCCCCGAAGCTGCTTCTGGTGCTCGGGGGGATCGTCCTCGCGGTCCTTGTGGCCGGGACGATTTTTTTCATGGGTGGGAAAAGCACCAAAAGCAAGCCCGCGCCGAAGGCCAACATCATACCTATTCTCCCTCCCCCGCCGCCGCCTCCCCCCCCAACACCCCCACCACCGCCGCCGCCGGAGCAGGCTCCGCCGCCGCCGGACGCACCCGAATTTGTCGAAGAAAAGGCACCCGACTCGCCTCCAGAACCGGAACCGGAAGCCCCCCCGCCGATGGGCTCCAACATCCAGAGCGATGGGGCGGCGGACGGATTCGGCCTGGTCGGCAAGGGCGGCGGCGGACTCATCGGGGGACGCGGCAAAGGCGGTGGAGGAGGCTCGCAGTTCGGTTGGTATGCCGGCCGCGTACAGAGCGCGGTGAGTTCGGCCCTCCGCACGCACCGCGCCACCAAATCATCCAGCATGTCGGTGAAAGCGAGAATCTGGGTCGACTCGGGTGGCCGCGTGACAAGGGCGTCGTTGGAGGGGTCAAGCGGTGACCGGGCCGTTGACGAGGCGCTAAAGAGGGAGGTTCTGGTCGGAATCAAGTTGCCGGACGCGCCGCCCGAGGGAATGCCGATGCCCATCGTCATGAGAATCAACGCCACCCGCCCGTGAAACTCCGCTGCTGCATTCTGTCTTTGGTTGCGGCCCTTCCGGGCACGGGCGCTACGCTGTCGGCGCAAACAGCCGTCCCTGACGCGGCTCCCAAGGCCGACACGGTCGGCAGCCTGATTAGCGCGGGCCAAAAGGCGCTGGACACGCTCGCAGGAGGTGGCGACTACCGCGGCGCTTTGCGCGAGTTGGAAGATCGCGTGAACGAGGCCGCCGCGAGCGAAGGCGGGCTTCTGGTCAAAGCGGATGCGCCGCAGGTCAAAGAAGAATCCGCTTCGGGCAGCATGGCGACCGCAGGCGGCGGGAAGGCGGACCCTTTGCCGGCGCAGGCTACGCCCAGCCCGACACCCGGAGAAGCGGCAGTCGCCAGAAGTGCCCCCAAGCCCTCCCCTCCACCGACGTCGGCGCCCGCACCGTCACCCACGGCCGATCCCCTCGGTGCCCCCGGGGTGGACCCGGGTAAGGATTACGACCGGATCACGCAGGGTCTCTCCCCAGCGGCCGAGGAAAACCAAGCCGACACGGCGCCCGCCGCAGAGGCACGCTCTGCCGCGACCTCGACCCCGACGGGGAACGTTGTCATCAACCTCATCGGTAAATTGGTGGACAAAGGCATCCTGACCGCGGGCGACGCCGAGAACATGATTGTCCAGGCCCAGGCCGAGGCCGAAGCGCAGAAGGTTCAGAGCGAGTCTGACATGTTCGCCATCGCGCAGGTCGCTGCGGTGCAGACCATGACAGACCAAGCCCTGGCCGAACAAAAGGCAGTCAGCCCCCTTGAAGCCTCGCGCGAGGCCATGCGCGTGAGCTACATCCCGGCGCCGGTGCGCGAGCAAATAACGGAGGATATCAGGCGCAAGCTGGCTGCCGAAGGCCTCGGTTCCGGTGGCAGCCAGATTCCCGCCGGCCTGCTCGAAACACTGGCACGCCTCAAGCCCGAGGGCGAAATCCGCATGCGGGTCGAAGCCGACCTCTATCCAGAGGGCAACGACAACACCGGGGCCTTCCCCAATTTCAATGCGATCAACACCGGCGCCCCCTTCGACGTAACAGGCACGGAATTCGCCCCGCAGTGGAACGTGGACCAGAACCGCACCCGCGCCCGGTTGCTGGCCAGGTTCGGTCTGGGAATCGAGTTGGGCGACAACTTCAGCGCCGGTCTCCGTTTGGCAACGGGTGACAGCACTTCGCCGGTATCGGCCAACCAGAGCCTGGGTCTGGCCAACGGAGGACAGGGCGGCGGATTTTCCGACTACGCCGCGTGGCTGGACCGCGCCTATATCCGCTACGATCTGGGCGGAGGCGAGGACAGCGGCGCACTCACTTTCTGGGCGGGGCGCTTCGACAACCCCTTCTTTACCACCCCGCTTATCTTCGACGAAGATCTCGGCTTCGACGGTGCCGCCGTGCGGCTAGCCTACAACTACCGCAACACCATTATGCCCTCCTTGGTGGCAGGCGCTTTCCCGGTCTTCAACACCGACCTCAATTTCTCTTCCAACCAGCCGGAAAAGTTCCCCAGCTATGACAAATATCTGTTCGGGGTCCAGGCCGGAACGCAGATCAACTTCTCGCGGCATTGGAATGCCAAGGTGGCCGCGGCCTACTTCAATTTCTACAACGTCGAAGGCCAACTCTCCTCGCCGTTCGTCCCGCTCACGCCCGACGACGCGGGCGACACGGACAACAGCCGCCCGTCCTTCGCGCAGAAAGGCAATACCTACATGGCGCTGCGCAACATCCTGCCCGACGCGAGCAACGATTTCGGAGCGAGCAACCAGTGGCAATACTTCGGCTTGGCCACGCCTTTCGAGAATTTCGTCCTGACCGGCGAACTCAACTACGACGGCTTCGAGCCGGTGCGTGTTTCCGTGGTGGGAGAGTTTGTGCAGAACCTCGCTTTCAACAGTGCGGATATCGATGCCATCGCGGTGAACAACCGCGGCGAAATCACGCCGGACGATACCGACATCGACACCTCCTCCTACGGGGCCTTCGAAGGCGAGGGTTACGCGTGGCTCCTCGATCTCGTCGTTGGAAACGCCAAACTCGACAAGCTGGGGGCTTGGCAGATGTCTCTCGGCTACCGTTACATCGGTTCCGATGCCGTAGTTGACGGTTTCAACGACTCCGATTTCGGTCTGGGCGGCACCAACATGAAAGGCTTCACCGCGTCGGCGCGCATGGCACTGAATCCCCATGTTTACCTCGGTCTCCGCTGGTTCGGGGCGGAGAGCATCGCCGGGCCGCAATTCGACATGAACATCTTCCAGTTTGACCTCGGCGCGAAATTCTGACCATGCACCACGTCGCCCTTCTCGTTTGTCTGTCTCTGCTTTTCTCCGTCCTTCCGGCCACGGCTCAGGAAGAGGATCCCACGGCGAAATTCCGCGAGGCACTGCGCAACACCATGCTGCAGTTGCGCGAGGCCCAGAGCAAGACGGCCGAGATGGAGGCGACCGCGGTGCGCAGCCAGATGGAAGCGGACAAAGCGAAAAAGGAACTCGAAGCCCTGCAGGCCAAGACGCTGGAGGAGCGCAACGAAGCGGCCAACCAGGCGGCCGCGCTGCGCGGTGAGATCGGCGAACGCGACACCAAAATCCTCGGGCTCGAAGCGCAGGTGGCGAAATGGCAGAAAGATTTTGCCGAAGTTACAGCGCGCATGCGCAAGGCGGAGCACGCCACGTCAATGGCCAAGGCGCGCATCACCATTCTGGAGCGCGCCGTGGCGGAGCAGCAGGTCAAACACGTCGAGATGCGCGCGGTGGCCGACGAAATCCTCGACCGCTACCGGCGGCACAGCCTCGGCACGACCATTCTCGCCCGCGAACCCTTCATCAGCGTCAACCGCGCCAAGCTGCAGACCATCACGCAGGATCTCGAGACCCGTATCCGAGCGGCCGGGCTCCGCGCCGAACTCGGCGCAGGTGCGGCTGCACCGATCACTCCAACTAGCAACACCAACCGATGAACACAAGCAAAGCCCACATGAACTTTTACCCGACCTTATTTCTGGCCTTTTTCGGCCTTTTCTCTGGCGCCGGGGCCGATGACACCGTGGTGGCTAAAGTCGGGGACCGGCAGGTCACCGCCGCCGAGATCCGGCCTTACCTCGAACCGATCCCCGCGGCGGAGCGCACCGCGCTGGCCGGCAACAAGGAGGCCCTGACCTCGTTCGTACGTTCGGTTCTCGTCCGGCAAGCCGTTTTGCAGGAAGCCGTCGGGGCAGGCTGGGACAAAAAAACGCAGACCATTGCGGACATCGAACGACTGCGCGACCAATACGTCGTGGAAAGTTATCTTGCCGAGGTCGGCAAAGTCCCGGAAGGGTTTCCCTCCGATGAAGACCTGAAGAAAGCTTACGAGGCGGAGAAGGGGCGCCTGCAGATGCCGCAACGCTACCGGCTTGCGCAGATTTTTATCGCCAGCGGGGACGACGAGGAGGCGGCGCGCCGTAAAGCGTCCGACCTGGCCGGAACACTCAAGGACAACCCGGGCGAATTTGCCGCGCTGGCCAAGCGCAACAGCGACGATGCACCTTCCGCGGCCCGCGGGGGCGACCTCGGTTGGATGGCCGCCGACGAGATCACGCCGGAAATCCGCGCGGCGCTCAAGGGTCTGGCCAAGGGTCAAATCACGCCTCCAGTCGAAGGCCGGGCCGGCTTCCACCTCCTGCAGGTCGGGGACGTGCGCCCAGCTGGGCCAGCGTCGTTCGAAGAAGTGAGAGACCAACTAACTGCCGCTCTGCGCAACCAGCGCGCCGCGCTCAACCGCGAAGCTTACGTGGCCTCGCTGCTGCAAAAAAATCCCGTCTCGGTCAACGAACTAGCCTTGGACACTTTAAAGTAGAGGGCCCGGTTCCAGTCGGCGCGATCGAGGCTTCATGCGGTCGATGCCGTCACCGTGATCGAGACAACCCTGCTCATCATCCGGCTCGAGCAGGCGGCAACGGATAAACTCCCGCGGGGTGATGGCGCGGGAGACAGCACAAGCTCTGTCTTCGGAGCCGCTTGCAGCGCCCTGGGACGCGGGTTGTTGCTTCGAGGACCCCTACAGCTGCTTTGTTGCCGACCCGGCGTTTGCGCCTTACCGCGACCATGCTGCCGTAAATGCCGTAGGTCGGTGAAGTGCTTGTAACGATTTTGTCACACAAGTTCGCTGGCGGCGCCTCCCCTTGTGATTATTTTTGCCAAGTTGAGGCCTGCCTCTCGCGCAGCCCACACCGATTATGCTGACTCCATTTACGCGTTCGCCGCGAGTCCGCGTGGCGGTCATCCTGTGCTGGACGGTGTCTGCATTTGCGGGCTCGGTCGGCTCCATCATGGCAGGAGACATTCTGCGTGGCGGCGCCATCCGCGCCAGCGATGCAGCGCGCGTCCGCAATCTCTCGACAATCGGCCAGGCAAAGGCCCTGAAACTGCGCGCCAACACGCAAGATCGCTTGGCCCGCACGACCCGGGCTCTGCAGCAGATGCAGGCCGCGCAGGGCGCAGCGCGCAGCGCGGCCACCACGGCCAACCACCTCGGCATGAATCCCCTGACCGGCGCGCCGCTCCCCGATGTGCCAGACGGCCTGGGTCTTGGCGCCCTCGATCTCGACCGCGTCGTCTACGGTGCGAACAATCCCCTGCAATCTGGCAACAATGTCACGGTCAAGCAGAACGATTCCCAAGCCCTGCTGCATTGGAAAACCTTCAATGTCGGACGCAACACCACCTTGAATTTCGACCAGAGCGCCGGCGGTGCCGATGCCGGCAAATGGATTGCCTTGAACAAAGTCACCGGCGCCGACGCCGCCCCGTCGCAAATCCTCGGCAGCATCAACGCGCAGGGTCAGGTCTACGTGCTCAACCAGAACGGCATCATTTTCGGTGGTGCCAGCCAGATCAACACTCGCACCCTGGTCGCCTCCTCCCTGCCGATCAACGACAACCTCGTCCGTCAAGGCCTGCTCAACAACCGCGATTCACAGTTCATCTTCTCCACGATCGAAGTGCCCGGCGGCGCCGATGGGACGCCGCCTTTCGTCCCGCCCGCCCCGCCTCCGGGAGGCCGCTACGGGGATGTTACAGTGCAACGCGGCGCGCAAATCCGCACCAGCGTTTCTCCCGAGGGCGGGGGCGGCCGCGTCATGTTGGTCGGGCCGAATGTCAACAATGAGGGCACGATCGAAACCCCGGCCGGACAAACGATTCTCGCCGCGGGCAACCAAGTCGGTGTCGCTCCTCACTCCAGCGACGATCTAAGCCTGCGCGGCCTCGATGTTTGGGTGGGGCGCGTCGAGACCGGTGCCGGGAGCGTCGTGAACAGCGGAATCATCCGGTCGCTGACCGGCAGCATTACCATGGCCGGCAAGCGGGTCACGCAAGCGGGCGCCCTGGAAAGTTCGACATCCGTGGCCCTCAATGGCCGCATCGATCTCCTGGCCAGTTATGGCGCGGTGGCCAACCCGAATTTCGACAACAGCGGCACGCCGGGTTTTCTCGCCCCGGTGTTCTTCAACCAGTTTACCGGCGTGGCCAAATTCCTACCGGGTAGCGTCACGCGGATTATCCCCCAAGTCGACGGCAAGCGCATCCCGGGGACGAGTCTTCCGGAGCGCTCACAGGTCAATCTGGAGGGCCTCGCTGTCCACTTCGGACCCGGCTCCATTCTCATGGCCCCGAGCGGTGCGGTGAATATTCGCGCCGGCACTTGGCCCTACCGCGATCTTGGCGACAACGGCACTATTTTCGACGCCGGCGGCGCGGCCGAAGTTGGATTGGACAAATATTACGAGGGGGGGCGGCAAAAATTCTTCCATGACCGGGGCCAAGTCTACTTCGATCGCGGGTCGCTCATCGACGTCAGTGGTTCGACCACGGCATTTGTTCCTTTGTCGCAAAGTGTCGTCGAAGTGACGCTGCGCGGCAACGAGCTGGCCGATTCGCCTTTGCTCCGAAAATCGAGTATCCGAGGAATCGATCTCACGGTCGACTTGCAAAAATCCGGTGATTACTTCGGGCGCTACTGGATCGGGACGCCGCTCGGCGATTTGACCGGCATCCTCAACGTCATCGAACGCGATGTCACCCAACTGACCGCTGCGGGCGGTGACATCAGGGTGCGGGCCGGGGAATCCATCGTCCTGCGGGGCGATGCCGTCCTCGATGTCTCGGGCGGTGTCTTGCAACACGAAGGCGGGTTCGTTCAGACCACCCGCTTGATGGACGAGCGGCGCCTGTTCGACATGAGCGATGCCACCCCGGACCGCCTTTATGACAATATCTACACGGGACGCTCGAGCGCAGTGTCGTCGAAGTGGAGCGTGGCCAAAACTTACGCCCTATCGCTCGCCCCGCTCGGCGGCGGTCAACGCGCGCCTTATTTCTCCGGGGCCCCGGGCGGCAATCTCAGCTTGACCGCCGGCAGCCTAGCGTTGGAGGGCGAGTTGCTCGGGCGCACAGTGCAAGGGCCCGCCCAGTTGGACAACGCCGAGCGCGGTTCCCGACTGGCCCTGAATCTGCTCGCGGAGAAGCGCCTCGACCTGAACGCTTCAACGTTTTCCTTTATCGAGCATTCACCGACACCGGTCGCTATCCGCTTGCAGACCGGTCGGTCGGCCGTCGTCGGTCTTCCCGAGTTCGTATTGGCGCCCGACGGTTCTCCGCTGCCCCTTCCCGCTGCTTTGACAACCTCGATGATCCTCGGTTCGTCACTCTTCGACGAAGATGAGAGCGGTTTTTCCGGGCTCTCCATCGATAACCGGGAGGGCAGCGTCACGCTGGCTGCGCCGGGGGACATCGTTTTGCGTCCCTCCGGCTCCCTCGAGGTGAAAGCGGCCAACATCAATGTCGCCACCGGCCTTCGCGCCGCCGGCGGGACGGTTTCGCTTGTGGCCAACAATTACTCGCCCTTCCTTTTGCAAGAACAACGGTTCCTCGACCCCGATTTCAGCGCCAAACCTGCCCCGACTCCCCTGCCTGGTCGTGGTGTCGTTGTGGTGGACGCCGGGGCCCGCATCGACGTCTCGGGCCAATTGGTCGATCATCGCCGCATCGGATCTGCCACTCCCTTCGAGTATGCGTCGCTCGATGCCGGCGACGTCAAGTTGCAGGGTTATGCGGTTGATCTGCCCCGCGGTTCCTCGCTGGCCGCTTCGGGTGGCTTGAAGGCCGACGTATCTGGTGAGGTTTACGCCGGCTACCCCGGGAGCATTTCCATCCTGGCCGGCCGGGATCCTGTCCTCACAACAAGTATCGGCGGGGATCTTCTCCTGCAGGCGGACCTGGCGGCTTACGGGGCGAAGGAAGGTGGCTCGCTCACCATCCAAGCCAACCGCGTTCAGATCGGTGGAGTCGTTGCTCCGCAAGGCGGACTGCTGCTCACGCCCGACTTCTTCCAATGCGGGGGCTTCGGCCAATACAACATCAGCGGTATCGGTGGCCGTGACGCGGCCGATAACGCCATTCCCGCACTGCAGGTTGCACCGGGCACGGTCATTGAACCACGCGCCTTGAGCTTGGCCCCGCGCTTGTTCCCGCGGCTCGGTGCGGAGGAAGTGCTCCTGCCGGTCGGCCTGCGGCCTGCGGCGAGCCTCGCGCTCGAGGCCACCGGCGCGGACGATCCCTTTACCTTGGGCAAAATCGAGTCCGTTGCTTTGCTGACGCTCGGCGAGGGCTCGCGCATCCGGACGGATCCGCGCGGATCGGTAGCGCTGAAGGGCGACGTCGTTATCGCGCTCGGATCCATCGAGGCTCCGGCGGGCCGGATCTCGGTCAAGGGAGGTTCTTCTTTCCCTGTGCCTTCGGCTCTGGCTCCCGCCCAAACGCTTGCCGTGCCGACTGTCTATCTCGGACCCGGTGCCCGTCTGGACGCGGCGGGGGCAGCCGTGCTTTTACCGGACGCTTACGGGCGCCGTGCCGGCATTCTGTACCACGGCGGGAATATCACCGTGGAAGGGAACATTCTAGCCGAGGCGGGAGCGGTGCTGGACGTTTCCGGCGCCTCCGCCGCGCTGGATTTCCATCCCTCCCGTCTGGGACTTTCCACCCCCTATGCCACGGCCGGCCTGACCACGCAACCATGGGGTCGGCAGGCCGTCCGGCGAACGGTTTCCAGCGATGGCGGCCACATCGAAATGACCGGTTCGCAAATGCTCTACAACGATGCAGCACTGCGCGGGGCGGCGGGTGGTCCCGATTCGCTGGGAGGCACGCTCGCCGTGTCCTCCGGTTGGTTCTCCTTGGGTCCGCGGAAGAGTTCCGACATCAACCTTGTTGTCGAGCAACAGGGGCGTGCTTCTGTTTTCGGCAACACCGCGGTCTACGGCAATATGGCCAGTGCCGCGCGTCTCCTCGGCACCGGTCCCGAACTGGCTGCTTTGTTCGGGGGCGGCTCACCGAATCCCGGCATTGGTTATTTTTCGCTGTCCCAATTCTCCTCCGGTGGTTTCGGCTCGCTCGACCTGGGCTACGACTTCCGGGGCGGGAATTTTGCCTTTGGGGGCAATGTCCGCTTCCGCGGCGATGCGCGCATCACGGCACCGGGCACTGTCCGCGTGGCTGGCGGCGGCGTCATCGAAAGCGATGGCCAAATTGTCATAAACGCCCGGCATGTCGTCCTCGGCCGCGAGTTCGACGCGCCTCTGGCACCCGGGCAGCGCTTCCAGCCTTTCCAGCAGGAATTGGCTGGCGGCGGCGTCGGCGACTATTTTTTACCCCCGCTCGGCGGCACGGGGTCTTTGGATGTCTCGGCCCGGTTGATCGACACAGGCACGATCTCCTTGCAACGCATCGGGCGTGCATCGCTCGCGGCGGACGGCGGCGACATCCGCGGTAACGGGACGCTGAACATGGCCGGTAATTTGACCCTCCGGGCGGCCCAGATTTACCCCACCACTCTAGCCGCATTCGACATTTTCGCCTACGACCCGGCCGGTGGCGCGGGCTCGGTTACGATCAATGGTTCGGGAGGCGGGTCGGCACCCCTGTCAGCCGGCGGTTCGCTGCGCATCTTTGCTTCCAACATCCGCCAGAACGGCACTCTGCGCGCCCCGCTCGGTTCGATTGTTCTCGGTTGGGACGGCACGGACCTTGATCCGGCCACGCCCGCTCTCGACCGTCCGCAGGATGCGATCAGCGGCGGTGGAGGCACCGTGGCCCGCACTGTCTCCTTGGCGGCCGGTAGCATGACGTCCGTCTCGGCGGCCGGCTTGACCATTCCCTTCGGTCTGAGTCCGGATGGGCTTTCTTGGATCGATCCGCGTGGCGTCGATGTCACCCTCGCCGGCCTGCCGACGCGCGGGGTCACCTTGGCGGGTGAAGAAGTGCGCACCGCCTCCGGGTCTGTGGTCGATCTTCGCGGCGGCGGTGATCTCCTCGCTTACCGCTGGATCCCTGGCCTTGGCGGTTCGACAGATTTACTCGGGGCCGCGGGTTTTGAGTGGGGCGGGGGCGCGACTTATCAGGCCGGACAACTGGTGGCGCGGAACGGCCGCACCTACAGCGCTCGGGTCGGGATCGATCCGCGGGACTTTGTAACCCCCCCAAAACCCGGCGAAGACGGTCGCTATTGGACTTTGGTGCCGGAGTCATATGCGGTGGTTCCTGGGTTCGGTTCGCTCTTTGCCCCATACGCGCCGTTCAATGCCGATGCCACCCTGCTTGGCGGGGATCCGGGTTTTGTCGCGCCTTCTTTACGTTTGGGCGAACAGTTTGTTTCCGCCGGTGGTGGGGGATTGTCCGCCGGAACCTACACCTTGCTGCCCTCGCGTTTCGCCCTCCTGCCCGGGGCTTACCTTGTGCGTCCGGTCGATGGGACGCTCGCCTCGAGCGGCTTGGCGCTCTCCTCGGTCACGCCCTTCGGCCTGCCGGGTGAGCTTTCGTCCCAGGCCCGTGATGACGGGATTTCCCTCGTGGCGGGGAACACTCTCAACAGCCTGCACGCCTCCGCTGCGGTTGCTCCCGTGCGGCGGTTGTTCGCCGTGATGGCTCCGGATTTGGTGGCGCAGCAAGCCAGCTATGAACTTTACACGGCCGATTCCTTCATGGCGGCTGCGGCCGTGCGTCAGAATGCGCAAAGCCTCCAGCGTTTGCCACAGGATGCCGCACCGATGGTCCTGAGCGGCAACGCTTCGCTCTCTCTGGCTGGCACCGTGAGGGCCGCGGGATCGCGGAGCGGGCGCGCGGCGGATATCGATATTGCCAGCAGTTCGGACATTCGTCTGGTCGGTGCAGCGGGCATCTCCGCGCCCGGAGTCGTCAACCTCAATACCGACGTTCTCTCCGCTTGGGGCGCCGGTCGCCTGCTCGTTGGCGGCGTGCGGCGCACGTCCGGGGACGGGAGCACGGTGGTGGATGTGCGCACGCGCTCGGTCACGCTCGACAATCCGGGCCGCGCTTTGCGTGGTTCGGATATCGCCCTCGTCTCCCGCGAGAAGATCGAAATGACCGACGGATCCGGTCTTGCCGCTGAAGGCTCGGGGGTCGGTGGCTCTTACCAAGTCGTCGGCGATGGCGCGGCGTTGCGGGCTTCGTCCGGCAAAGGGGCATCGATCGTGCGTCAAGGCGCCGGCGGTTCGATCGCACCTTTGCTTTCCATCGGATCCGGCGCGTCGGTCTCGGGGCCAGAGGTTGTTCTCGACTCGACCTACGGCATGGACGTGGATGATTCGGCGGGGCTGGTCGCCGACCGTTTGAGTCTGGCCGCCGGGCAAGTCAGCCTCGTTCTCTCGCCCCAAGACACCTTGGCAGGCACCATTGTGTCTCCCCATCTGGTGCTGGAGGGCGGCTTGCTGGCGCGCGTGCAGAATGCCAAGTCGCTCAGCTTGGCCAGCTACCGCTCGATCGATGTCTATGGCACCGGCCAGTTCGGGCGCGCGGAGATGGAAAAGCTCGTGTTGTCTGCGGCTGGCCTCCGCGGCTACGGACGAAGCGGAACCGGGGCAACTCTCATGGCCCGCGATCTGTTCATTGGCAATCCGTCCGCAGCGGCTATGCCCGAATTACCAGTTCTTGGCGGTGATATTTCTTTGGTGGCCGGGCGGACGGTCACGCTCGGAGCCAACGACTTCGCCCTGCGCGGTTTCGCCGATGCATCTTTGGTCGCTCCCGGCGGGCTGATAGCTTCGGGCGCCGGTGCCCTGACTACCTCAGGTGGTCTGCGCGTCATGGCGCCGCTGATCACAGGTGCGGATCGGGCGGACCATCGTCTGGCTGCCACGGGCGATCTCACTTTGTCATCTGTCGCCGGATCGACGGCCGCGATCGCACCCGGTTTGGGGGCGCGGTTGACGCTCACCGGGCGGAGCGTGACGGCCGGCACACTTATCGACCTGCCGGGCGGCTCGGTCTCTCTGCGCGCGGCCGGCGGCGATGTCGGTGTCGACGGCATCATCAGGGTTGATGACCGCTCCGCGGTTTTTCACGAATTGAGACGTTTTGCCGGGGCGGGCCGGATCGATCTCCTGTCCGAAACCGGTGACGTGCGTCTCTCGGCCGGCAGCCGTCTCTCCGCCAACGGAGCCACAGGGGGCGGCGATGCCGGCATCATTTTGATCTCCGCCCCTCGTGGCGAAGCCCTCTTTTCCGGTCGGCTTGAGGCGCAGGCTGGGGGAACGGATGCGCGTGCCGGCAGCTTCGTCCTTGATGCGGGAACAGTGCCCTCCTACGGCGGCCTGCGGGACGTCTTGGCGGCGGGCGGATTCACGGAATCCCAGAGCCTCCGCTTCCGCAGCGGTTCGGTGCTCATTGATGGCGCCACGCGCGTGCGCGATTTCTCCCTCGCGGCGGACGGCGGCGACATCACCGTTACCGGCGCCATCGATGCCTCGGGCGCGACCGGCGGGCGCATTTCCCTTGCCACGGGCGGGAACCTCACGCTCCGCGATGGCTCCGTCCTGACCGTGGCGGCAAACAAATTCAGCAACGCCGGCAAAGGTGGCCACATTGCGCTCGAGGCGGGCAGCGCCATAAACGGGTTGGTTGATACAGCGGCACTGCTGAACCTCCAAACAGGCTCCCGCATCGATCTTTCGGTCGGCGAATACGTTGCCGGATCCTACAACGATCCCAACTCCAGCGCTTTCTACGGAAAATTCGAAGGTACCCTGCATCTGCGCGCCCCGCGCACGTCTGACGATGTACGTATCGCGGCGCTCGGCGCGACAATCAACGGTGGCTCCTCCGTGGTGGCCGAAGCTTTCCGCGTTTACCAGAGATCTTCCGGAGTGATGGATACCGCGCTGAGGAACCAGATTCATGCCGACAACAACGCTTTCTTCGGCACGGCCGGCACGGCGGGAGCCCGCGAGACAGCCATCCGGACGCGCCTACTCGCCGGCTCCTCGCTGGATCAGGCCCTCCTTGTTGTCGCTCCGGGTGTGGAAATTGCCAACCCGGCGGGTGATCTCGTTCTTGGTTTGGCGAACCCGACGGGTGCGACTTCAGCGGAAGCTGCCCGGGAGGCCTTCACCGCGGCTGACTGGGATCTTTCGGGCTGGCGTTACGGGTCCCGCTCGGTTCCCGGTCTTCTTAATCTTCGCGCCGCTGGTGACGTTGTTTTCAACAATGCGCTCAGCGATGGCTTCACGCCAGTCAGCGCCACGGCGGATCGTGGTTGGTCGAGACTTTGGCTGGCCACGCTCACCGCGATTAATGCCAACCTCCCGGTCAATACCCAGTCTTGGTCCTACCAGATCACGGCGGGAGCCGACATTGCCGCTGCCGGCCGCGCGGCGGTTTTGCCCGGCTCGCAACTTGCCCAAGGCAAAGGATCGGTGCTGGTCGGTGAGTTTTATCCCGCCATCATGAATCCACACACCTCGGGTTCGGCAGCGGGCGCAGGGTCGGCTGAGGGGCAGACGGCGGACAGCATTCGTATCGTCGATTCCGATTCCGATATCGAGCAGCGCGGAACCCGCTTCGAGGTGGTCCGGACCGGGACGGGCGAGATTGCCGTCAGTGCGGCCGCCGATATCCGGCTGCGCAACCCATTTTCCGCGATCTACTCGGCCGGCTCGGCCCTGCCTTCCTCCACACGTGTTTTCGTCGACAACGATTTCGTTGCGCCTGTGGTTAATCTTGCCGATTTTGCCCACCCTTCGCAGGGCGATTTGGGCGCTTTGCAACAACGCTATTCCGCCCGCTGGGGCATGGCTGGCGGCGATATCCGTCTCGCGGCTGGCGATTCCATCCGACGCGTCGCCCAGATGCCCGACGGCACAGAGGTGCCCGATTCCTCGCGCCAACTGCCTTCAAACTGGCTCTACCGTCGCGGCTTCGTCGATCCGGTCACCGGGGAGTTCTCCGCCAACGGCGGCGTGGACGGAAGTGCAACCGTGCTGGATGCAGCGACATCGACGGCTTGGTGGGTCGATTTCAGCAACTTCTTCCAGGGACTTGGGGCGCTCGGCGGCGGGGATGTTTCGGCCGAGGCGGGCGGCGACATCGTCAATATCGATGCCGTGGTTCCGACTACTGCGCGCATGGCGGGCAGGGACCCCGCCACAGGTCGGAATCTGCGCCCGACGCGTCCAAGCTCCGGGAGTTGGGTGGCGGGGATCTCCGTGTCCGTGCGGGCGGTAACATCAGCGGGGGCGTTTATCAGGTCGAACGCGGTCGCGGCGAACTCTTCGCCGGTGGCGAGATCAATTCCAACCCAGCGCGATCGCCGTCGCTTTACCTCCTCGGATCCACACCCGCCGACCCTGCGGTGGTGGCCAGCCAGAGCCCCGCGGTTTTCGACAGCCTTTCGTGGTTGCCAACCACGTTTTTTGCCGGCCGCTCCGCGATCCGCATCACTGCGCGCGGTGACGTGCTCCTCGGCCCTGTGGTCAATGCCTCCCTGCTGCCGCAAGGCTTGAACAACAAATTCTGGTACAAAACATTTTTCCAGACCTACTCGCCGGAGTCTTCGGTGGATGTGCTATCGGTCGGCGGCAGTGTCACGCATCGCACCGTAGCGGCGGGGCCGTCTGGCGGCGTGGAAACGGTATTGGCCATGTGGATGCGCAGCCAGAACGTCGATGGCGGCAGCGGTGACAGTGCCGCCTATTTCCGGCCGTGGCTTCGCTCGGCCGAGCGTGATCCCTCGCAATTCTCCACGGCCTTCACTTTGATGCCTCCCGTTTTGCGCAGCACGGCCATGGCTGGAGACATCAATCTGGCCGGAGACATCAATCTGTTCCCTGCCGCCTCTGGAACGCTCGAGTTCGCCGCTTCCGGCGCGATCAACGGACTCCGCCCGGTCGGCCGCGCCCTCACGCCGGCCGCGGTCAAGCTTCCCGCTATCCCGGCCACCGTTTGGGCATCCGCCTCGGTCAACTTGTCCGATGCGCCGCCTCTGTCGCTTCCGGGTGCGCTCTCGCCCTTCGCTTACCAGGCACTCGCCGAAGTCGGCCGCGACCCCAACGCTGCCGCAGCCAGCGCTTTTCGTGCGCTTGCCGGAATCGATGCCTCTTTTGCCGAAACCGGTTCCTATGCCGGCCGCGCCGGTTCGGTGCAAGTGCAGCGTTCCCTACATGATGCGTCGCTCCTGCACCGCGACGATGACGCGCCCCTGCGTGCTTATGCCGGCGGCGGAAGCATTTCGGGGCTGACTCTCTTTTCTGCCAAGCAGGCCCGCATTCTTGCCGCGCAGGACATCACCGATGTCGCCTTCTACCTGCAGAACAATCGTTCTGGGGACACCTCCGTGGTTGCGGCGGGCCGGGACATTGTCGCCAACAATGCGGCCGCGCCACTGCGCTCCGCGGCCAACGACATCTTGCTCGCCAACTACGTCGATCCCGCCGCTTCGGTTTCGCTTGTCGACGGCTCGCGCGGCAACGCTTTGTCTGGGGACATCCAGATCTCCGGGCCGGGAACCCTGCAGGTTCTCGCCGGCCGCAATATCGATCTCGGCACGGCAGCCAACCGCATCGACGGCACCGGCATCGGCTTCACCAGCATTGGCAACCTCCGCAACCCCTTCCTACCCCAGACCGGCGCCGGCCTGGTTCTGCTGACCGGTGCGCGCGCGCCGGGCGGCGGCCCGCCACTCGGGCTGGCCGGAAGCACCCTCGACTTGGCTGGCTTCACTCCTTCCGGCCTGCCGGCGGGCACCTCCCCGGATTCGGCCGCCTTGGCTGCCTTGGACGCCTTTCATGCCAAACTCAAGGAGGTCGGGCAGGGCTATGCATCGACGGGCAGCTACGCCGAAGGTTATGCCGCCATCGACGAGGTCTTCGGGTCTGCTGCTGCCACCGGGCAGCTCTTCACCCGCTCGCGCGACATCCGCACCGTGCGGGGCGGCGACATCCGGGTGGCCGTGCCCGGCGGCGGAATCACCATGGCATCTTCCATCACCGGCAACCCGCTGGCCCCGCCCGGCATCGTGACCGAATACGGGGGAGCACTGTCGTTGTTCACCGACGGCAGTGTGGATATCGGCCGCGCCCGTATTTTCACCCTGCGCGGCGGCGACATCACCATCTGGTCGTCGAACGGCGACATCGCGGCCGGCAGCGCGCCGAAGACAGTGGTCACCGCCCCGCCGACCCGCGTGCTGATCGATACCACCAGCGCCGATGTGCTGACCGACCTCGGCGGTCTGGCCACCGGCGGCGGCATCGGATCCTTGCGATTGCGCGAAACCGATGCACCGAGCGACGTTGTCCTCATCGCGCCGCGCGGCACGGTCGATGCGGGCGATGCCGGTATCCGCGCCACGGGCAACATTGCCGTGGCCGCCGCCCAAGTCCTCAACGCCGACAACATATCCGCCGGGGGCACCTCGACCGGCGTGCCGGTTGCCGCGCCGGTGGCCGCGCCCAATATCGCCGGGCTAAGTTCCGCCTCGAGCGGCACGGCTGCCACCAGTTCGGCGGCGCAGGATTTGGCCCGCCCATCGGAGTCGAAGCAAACCGCCGCCGAGCGGTCTCCTTCGGTCATTACCGTCGAGGTGCTCGGTTACGGCGGGAGCGGCGGAGGGCCGGACGATGAGCAGGAGGATGAGCAGCGCGGGGCATGAGGAGATGTCCTTCGATTGTAACGGAAATGTTGCATCATTTCCTTTGTCCGGGCGCGGACCGGTAAATAGATTCTATCAGCGAATCATGCTTTCGCATTTATGAAAACCCTCAGTCGCTCCCGCATCCCTCGTTCCGTCTTGCTCTGCATCGCGCTGCTCTTTGTCGGCACTCCGCTGCGCGCGCAAAACACCAACTACGCCAACGGAGACCTCGTGTTGTTTTTCCAAAATCCGGGCGGGACCACCGGCTCGACCAACCAGTTTTTCGCCAACCTCGGCATCACCGCCACTGTCTTCCGCCAATCTTACGTCGCCCAAACAAACTTGGTCAATTTCACAAACATCGGGACGCAACTCACCGCGGCTTTCGGTTCGAATTGGGCCAACATCACCACGCTGTGGGGCGGAGCTGGCGGCGTGAGAAGCGCCAGCGAGTTTTCCACCAGCCTGTTCAATGGCGATCCCGCGCGAACTGTTTATTCCACCGCGCGCCGTCTCGGCATCGGCACGGTGGGCGCTTTGAACAGCGAGGC
>Ga0114972_10001435_pt1 | contig 17976 bp, 20 predicted proteins | sample M_140807_EF_Meta_FD_87354 | JGI IMG/M metagenome (GOLD analysis project Ga0114972, IMG submission 87354) | Freshwater microbial communities from Lake Montjoie, Canada to study carbon cycling - M_140807_EF_MetaG | ecosystem: Environmental > Aquatic > Freshwater > Lake | place: Lake Montjoie... | reverse complement strand
TTAAAATTAAATTTTTATTTACATTGTTAACTCCATCCGAACGAGCGAGGTTTATAAATCAATATATTATTATATATGAATAAAAAATTGAATCATAATAATATTTGCATAAAATATATAAAAATATAATATTTGTATTATAAAGATGAATCCTCAATTATCAAATATATCAGAAGATGGTGATGTTTATACATTTACATTAAGTGGTTTAAATGTAAGTTTAGCTAATGCTATACGTAGAACTATTTTATCTGATATTAAAACATTAGCTTTTTATACAGAAAATTATAAAGATAATCAATGTACTATTGATATCAATACGACGCGTCTTCATAATGAAATTTTAAAACACCGTTTAAGTTGTATTCCTATTCATGAACCAGATCTAAGTGTTTTACCAGGAAATTATGTTTTAGAATTGGATATACAAAATGAAACTGAAAATATGATGATAGTTACTACTGAACATTTCAAAATACGTAATAAAACAAATAGTAATTATTTGACAGAAACAGAACAACATCGTATTTTCCCACCAAATCCTATTACTAATCAATATATTGATTTTGTAAGACTTCGACCAAAAATTAGCGATTCGATACCAGGTGAATATATCAAACTAACAGCTGATTTTTCCGTTCATACTGCTCGTGAAAATAGTACATTTAATGTTGTTTCTAAATGCGCATATGGTAATACAATTGATGTTGCAAAAGCAAATGGTGTATGGGATGATCATAAACAAAAATTAATTGAAGATGGCATGACCAAGGAAGAAATAGAAATGCAAGAAAGTAATTTCAGGGTTCTCGATATGCAGAGACATTTTGTTACAGATAGTTTTGATTTTGTAGTTCAAACTATCGGTGTTTTTGAAAATAAAGATATCGTAAAAAAAGCATGTATTGTTTTACAAAATAAATTAGTAGATCTTGTTAAAAATATTGATTCGGATACTATTCCAATTTTGAATAGTGAAACTACCATCGATTTCTGTTTTGATATTATTTTAGAAAATGAAGATTATACTATTGGTAAGGTTTTGGAATATATATTGTATGAAAAATATTACGTCAATGAAAAATTATTTACTTTTTGTGGATTCAAAAAGTTCCATCCTCATAATGACGATAGTACATTGAGGGTAGCGTATGAAAAAAATGCTGACAAAAGAATGGTTGCTCAACATTTGAGAATTGCTTGTATTGAAGCCAGTCAAGTTTTTGAAAAAATATATAAGATGTTTTAGAATTGTTTTTGAATAATTATCAAATATAAACAAGTTGATAATTATATTTTTTTATTAAAGATTTTCAAAAAAACTATTATAATATTGTTCTCCTTGAAAAGGATTTTTGAATCCTTTCTTGAAATTTTCTTTTAAGTTTTCTTTGAATTTTTCTTTTCCTTCATCATCTAAAGTTGCCAGATATGTTTTGATTTTCTCGATTTTTTCATATCTTTCTTGTAGCATGATTCTATCTGACTCTGATCTAATTGCAATTTCTTCGCGTATATTTATGTTGTTTTGTGCGACGATTTCTTCTAATTCTCTTTTTCTTAATTTTTCTACACATCTAATGCGTTGTCCAATTCTATGAAAGTGGAAATTGATTGCCCCTATCATATCAAGTTTAGTGAATTTTTCAGACATTTTGATTTATATAATATGACGCCTATTTTTTAAATTATTTTTTATAATATATCTAATAATATTATAAAAAATGACTAATATACCAGAAAATTATACATTCAAAAATGGCGTATTGAGACCAGACTTTATATTTTCATATTGGATATTTGTTTGGGTTTTGATCTATTTTATTTCAAATATATTATTAAATAAAAACATTATTCCTTCTCCATTATTAGCAATATATATTGGATTCTTTGTAAGTTTGTATGGACTTTCTTATTTAGTATCTACAATTTCTAATAATTCAATATTAATGAAGTTTCTTCTAATGTTGATTTTAATAAAAACTATTCCATTATTGATAACTATTTATTTGAGTGGCACTTATAAAATCAACTGGAATTATGATTTGAAAAAAATATTGATATTATTGCTTTTTTATTTTGTTTATTTAGTTTGTTGGAATGTAAATGTGTTCGATGTTTATAATTATGAAGGTATATCGATTATCAATAATGATAACAAAACACCATTTTTTTATATATTGTCAAAGATATACCCAGTGGTTTAGTTATTATAAAAAATTGAAAACGATATTTGAACATCATTTAATACAATACTGTTTATACGATGGCAACTGACACATTAAACGCATTTCAAAATTGGCAACAATATTTACAACAAGCAGATTTTGAATATCTAATTCAATATATAGAAAACATAAAAAACGGAATACCAAATCATGAAATGATAATTTTACTTGGACCAGGTTGTAATGGTAAATCAACTCTTATTGAAGAGATCCAAACACACTTGGGTGATCAATTATTTGAATTTCATGATGTTCGTGAATTGATTTATGAAGAAAATATTAAACCCTTGATATTCTTGCAAGAAGGAATTCTCCTCAATACAAACCGAAATTATAGAAGAATCAAGAATTTTCCTAATGCAGTTATTAATTTTATTAATTATGGTGTTTCATTTATTATTGAAGCAAATCATTTAGATACAATAAATACAAAAATCCTCGAACATTCCAGAATTATTGAGATGACCCATATATTTACGCCAAATGCTCAATATATACACTAGCAACCACAAAAATACCAATATAGTTTAGAATAAAAAATTGAATAATGAAAATATTTATTTTTTTTGTTTTATTCAATAAGATGTTTGCTTTGAATTTCATAAAACAAAAAGTATGTGCATGTGGTCGTTTCAAAAAATGTTTTTCACCATCTGAAAAGGCATGTTTTACAGATAAAAAAATACAGAAACAAATTGACGCCAATTATGATTACCTAAAAGACATCGAATACAAAGATACGATTGGGTTTGTTCCACCTATATTAGTAGGAAAGGTTATCAAAGTATATGATGGCGACACAATTACGATAGCATCGAAATTACTTAATACTGATAATCCGATTTATAGATTCTCTGTTCGTTTAAATGGTATCGATTCTGCAGAAATAAAAGGGAAAACTGCGAATGAAAAACGACTGGCATTTGAAGCCCGTGATAGACTACATGAACTTATTTATGGTAAAATGATCCATTTAAAAAATATTTCTACTGAAAAATATGGACGTATTTTAGCAGATGTATATTTGGATGATTTACACGTGAATCAATGGATGTTAGATAACGGTCTAGCAGCCCCTTATGACGGTGGAACTAAAAATAGACCGGTTGAATGGGACACAAATTAGTGTGTTTATATCATTTCCAAATAATATTCAAAAAAATTGAAATAAATATTATTTTTTAATTCATGCAAGACAAGATGGAAAAACGTATCAATAAAAAGATCGAGACTTATGTAACCGCACTCAAAGAATCGGTACATAAAAAAATAACAGAACTCTCTTTCACTGAAAAAGATAAAACCAGTGAATTGATAGAATATATATATGAATACCAACGTTTGACTATACAAAAAGAAGATCTTATCAAAAGAAAACGCATTAAAAATTCTATACCCAATCTGAATCGCTGTATTGCAAAACGTGCAAATGATGAACAATGTACACGTCGTAGAAAAGAAGGTTGTGAATATTGCGGAACTCATGTAAAAGGTACTCCTCATGGTGTTATTAATTCCAATGCCACAAATGAAATAGTATCTCATAAAGTAGAAGTATTTGCAGAAGAAATATTTGGAATTGTCTATTATATTGACAAGCAAAACAATGTTTATAAAACAGAGGATATTTTAGAGGGAAAAGAAAATCCAAAAATAATAGCAAAATGTTTGAAACAAAATGGAATATTAACTATACCCGAATTAGGTTTAGTGTGATTACTTTTCTTTGGTAATTTTACGAACAATTGTTTCGTGTACGACTTCTTCTCTATTATCTCTAATAAATTCATTTAATTCTGATGCTTTCAACATATCACCTTTGAAATAATCTGATAAAACATTCATCAATATTTTCTGTGTAATTGGTTTTTTTATATTTTTTTTAGCATAGCATATTTGGCCATCATTGATATCAAAAACATCGATCTCATTTTTTTTCATTATTTCCATTAAAACTTTCGAAATATTTTTTTTATCATCTTTTCTTTGTTTTTCCTCTTTTTGTAATTTACGAATATCATTATCTAACCGAACCCATTCTTTTATAGTTTTTATTAAATATTCTTTAGTATCCATCTTTTAATATATAAATATATATTTTTATGTTTTTATTTAAATAATAAATTTAGGATTTATTTATTAGTATATATTAATATGCAATTTGTTAATAGCAGACCTAACCATAATTATAATAATAATACACTTATAATGCCTTATACAGTTTATTATAAAAAACCAGTACAAAATAATGTTCAGAATGTTAGTAAAACTACTTCAGATTCGTCTGGATTTAACAATGAAAAGAAAATGAAATGGGGTGAACCAACGTGGTTTTTATTTCATACACTAGCAGAAAAAGTAAAAGAAGAACACTTTCATTCTATTCGATATGAATTATTAAATACTATCGTTATTATTTGTAAAAATCTTCCATGCCCTGATTGTGCAAATCATGCATCTGAATATATAAAAAAAATAGATTTTAATTCTATTAAAACAAAAGAAGATTTAAAACTATTGTTGTTTCAATTTCATAATATTATAAATAAAAAAAAAAAATATCCATTATTTTCTATTGATGAATTAGATTTGAAATATTCTAATGCTAATCTTATTAATATTATACAATTATTTATGTTTCATTTTCAAGATAAACATCATAGTATACGTATGTTAGCTAATGATTTATATCGCTCTAGGATTGCAGATCAATTGAAAATATGGTTTAATAATTATATACAATATTTTAATATATAACATATATAAATTTAAAACAACGAATAAAGCGAATCCATAAGGCGGATTTAATTCTTTGTTGGTAAATTATTATAAAAAATGTGCGAAGGTTTATTAACATTTCCTTAATTGAGGAATTAATTATTCAACAGTTCAAATAAATTATTGCTCGATTTATAATAATATTGTCTATAAAAATATTATTATATATCATTACGGAAGTACATTTATAGTATTCCCATTGGAAGTTTTACATTTAAAATATTGTTTAGTTGGTTTACTACATACTTCATTATTTTTAGGACCAACTAAATATTGTATTGAAGGATTTGTTTTATAAATTAAATATCCCCATCCCAATCCTATTCCGCCGCCTAATATTAATGATGCTAATAAATGTTGTAATTTGTAACAAGTATTCTGTATATTCCATGCAATATCAAATAATATTAATATTGGAAAAAATACAAGAGTTGGAATATTTTGTTTAGCAAGATGTTGTTCTTTTATTGGAACTAATAAATAAAATAATGTGAAACTGAATACTGTTTGACTTAAAGGTAATTTTGAAAAATCACCTTGTTGATTTATAGTCAATAAATTACATATTTCTGGTCTTTCATCTGGTGAATAATTATATAAATTTAAAATATTACCAAACAATATCGTAATAAAACATGCAACTATTAATCCAGCCAAATATACAAGCCCTTTGAAATCTTGATTCAAAAGTGATGATAATGAGAAAAAACATACCAATACAAATGGCGCTAAACGTAAAAATAAATATGTTATACTTATAATATTCAAATCCATCTAAATTATATTTATATTATAATTAGACAATACTTTTTATACAAAAGCATAATCAAAAACTTCTTGTATATTTGATACTTCGTAAAATTCAATATCGTTATATAGCGTTTTATATTTATTTTTCCAGTCGTTAAAATCTCGCGTATTTGCTTTTGGATATAAAAATGTTTTTACCCCTGCTCTAATACCTCCAATAATTTTTATATCTAAACCTCCTATAGCAGTAATTTCACCACTTAAACTTATTTCTCCAGTTATTGCAATATCATTTTTGATTTGTATCTCATTAAATAAACTGTATATAGCAGTTGTTATTGCAGCGCCTGCTGATGGACCATCTTTTGATATTGCCCCTTCTGGACAATGAACATGTAATCCTTGGCATTTGGTTTCTTCAAAATGTTTTAATAATTTTTTCTTTGTTTCATTATTTGTTAAATTCCATGCTAAAGTTTTTGCTACATTCATACTTTCTTTCATTACATCGCCTTGCAATCCTGTCAATTGTAAATTCAAAAATGTAGCTGATGGATAAAATAATGTTTGAATAGGGATAATACCACCACGGCCTAAAGAGTTTGCCCATAAACCATTTATTATTCCTATTTTTGATTTATTATGTACTTTTATATATTGAATTATTTGATATTTTGATAAATATTTTGCTTCTAATTTTTCTCTTGTTATTTCAATAGGTAATTTTATAGTTTCATTTTTATTTTTTAATAATTCTAAATTTATTTCACCATATAAATCAAATAAAATTTCTTTTAATTTTCTAACTCCAGGTTCAATCGTATAAGCGTCTATTATATATTCAATTATATCATCTGATATAAATACTATATTTTCAAATCCCATTTTCTTATTTATTTCAGGTAATATAAATTTCTTTACTATCTCTAATTTATCCTTTAAAGTAAGATTTTCAAATTTGATTCTATGTATTCTATCCAATAAAATTCGATCTATTTGTTCTGGATCGTTATATGAAAATATAAACAGCGCTTTTGATAAATCTATATCAATTCCACTGAAATATTTATCTTGATATACGTCATTCTGTGTTGAATCTATTAAATGTGTAAAAATACTTATTATTTCTCTACCATGTTCTGTCTTACTCACTTTATCTAATTCATCTATATAAATAATAGGATTCATGCATTTTGTTTCCATCAATATGTCTACTATTTTTCCCCATGATGAATTGATATACGTATAACCATGTCCTTCTAATGTAGAGCCATTTGATGAACCACCTAATGCAATAAATGCAAATGGTCTTGATAATCCATTTTCATCTGTTAAACAATTAGATAATCCTTTTTTTGCTAATGATGTTTTACCAATACCTGGAGAACCTTCAAACCCAAAACAATAACCGGTTTGTTCTCCATTTATCCATTGTGCAATTATTTTCATTATCTGATTTTTAGCATGTAAATGACTATATATCGAATAATCTAATATTTCACTTATTTTTTCCATTGATTTTTCCATTTCATTTATATCTGTTTTAATTTTATTGATTTCATTGATTGATTTTGATAATGAATATTTATAATTTGGGTTTGTTTTATCAAAAATTTCTATTAAATTCGAGAACATTGTATTTCGATTGTCATTTACATAACAAATGATGTTGTTTATAATTGTTGATTTTTTTTGATTCGCGGTGGGTATTTTTGTTTGACCATTATTCTTTTTAATTATGTTTATATACTGCACTATATTCATAATCTCACGATTTGTTAAATTTTCCAAATTATTTTCGATCGTTTTTTGAATATTGGTTTTTATATATGTTTCAAGACTACGAATAAATTCTAATATTTCTATTATCGTATATTTTTCTTTGTTTATTAGCAAAATATCCGGAAAAAAATAACTTACTAACGGGTTTATTTTTAAAAACGTTGCATTAATATTTTTTATCTTTTTTAATATTGGTTCTTCTTTATATATTCCAAATGGTATTTTTATAAGACCTTCTAAGTATTGTTTTGCCTTTGCACCACCTTCATTCGTATTTCCTTTTATCTCCTTTAATTTTGTCATTGCCTTGTCTTTCACAGTATCATTTACTTTCAATAAATATATTTGTTGTTCTAATGATATCTTATTTACATCATATTTTTGCATTATATCATTTGTGTATTTTATAGTGTATTTTACTACGTCTTTGAAATACTCTTTTATTTTCCATGGCAAACTATTATAAATATAAATCTGTTCATTTTTCTCATTACTATCTATTGAATTTGCTGTTATTAAATCATATAATAAATAACACACATATAATATTTCATCATCATTAGATAATAATAAATTAATTAACATATCTCTTTTGTAATAATTATCCAAATCCATAAATTTTTTAACTGTTAGATCTATTTTCGATTGTTTTACTGAATTAACCTCTGTTATTACCGAAATAACTTTCTTTTGAATATCATTATTTCCATATATTAAAATATCTTTTAATGATAGTGTTTCAATTATTCTGTTTATTATTTTTTTTTCATTTTCTTGGTGTGTATTTGCGATTTGTTTTAGTTCTGATATTCTATAGTCTATGTATAAATTTGAAAAACATTCTATATCTATATCTTCTATTATTCCATTTATAACTAATGTTTTTTTTTGTTTTTCATTTTGAATTATAACGCGTATTCCGTGTATTTTTTGATAAAAATTATTATTTGTTTTTTCTAAGTCAAAACATTCAAACATATTCGCATCTTCTAATTTTACTATTTCATCTGTTATTTTGTTACAGCATATTTCATCATTTTGTGAATTTATTTTTAATTGTTTCCAATTTATTACTTTGTATCCAGTTGGTTGAACATATTCGCATATTAATTCAAATTTCGATTGTATTTTTGGATCTGTGATTTTTATATTTTTAAATTCTGAACCAAAACTTATAAATAATAAATCTTCTATTTTTTTTGTACCGAACCCACATATTAACATTGATAATTTATCTATTATTTTTTGTAATGAATCTATTGTTTTATCTGAATCCTTGTTTATTGACTTCATAATATCTTTTGATTTTGCATATATTTCGTTCAATACAGATATTGATAAATTTATATCATTATTACTAAATATTTCATAATATGTGATTTTTTTAATAGAAATTATTGTATTTTTTATTATTTCTTTAATTTATTTTGTTTTTTCTTCTATAAAATTATGTAATTCTAATTCATTATTAATTGATTTATTATTCATCATTTATAAAATAATTAGGTATTAATATAGAAAAAAAATTTTATAATAATCGCAAATGATATAAATACAATTTGCGTTATTGTATTAGACTTGTACTCAGATGGGAATTCCTAGTTATTTTTCTTATATTATTAAAAATTATCCTAATATTATAAGAAATTTGAATTATTTTAAAGATAACACTATTCAACACTTGTATATGGACTGTAATTCAATAATATACGACGCCGTTTATTCTATTGATAAACAATTATTCGATGAATTAAGTAATGTAGATGTTGAGAACCATATTATTAATCAAGTTATTAATAATATAAAAATGTATATCGATATTATTCGCCCTACAACCACTATTTTTATTGCGTTTGATGGCGTAGCACCTTTTGCAAAAATGGATCAACAAAGAACACGTAGATATAAATCTCTTTTTATGTCCAATAATTCTTTTGTTAAAAATGAAGAAAATAAAAAAACTTGGAATACATCCGCTATTACCCCTGGTACTGAATTTATGGAAAAGTTATCAAAAATGATCGATTATGAATTTAAATTTACTGAAAAAAAATATAATTGTAATTCTATTATTGTTTCTTGTTCTAACGAAGTCGGTGAAGGCGAACATAAATTATTTAATCATTTGCGTAGTAATCAATTCCAAAATGATAATGTTGCAGTTTATGGATTAGATGCTGATCTAATAATGTTATCCATTTTTAATTTGAAATATAGTAAAAATATATACGTATTTCGCGAAGCGCCTGAATTTTTGAAAAGTTCGATTCCTATTGATATTCTAGGTAAAGATACTGAACCTTATTTTTTAGATATTGAACATTTATCATCTTGTATTTTGAATGAAATGTTATGTAAATATCCAGACGATCGTAGAATATATGATTATGTATTTTTATGTTTTTTCCTGGGAAATGATTTTTTACCGCATTTTCCTGCTATGAACATAAGAACTCATGGTATTCAAGGTCTCTTGGATGTATATAGAAATTGTATTGGTAATTATCCAGAACGGTTTTTAATTAATAATAACAAAATACAGTGGAGAAATGTAAGTATTTTTGTTAATGAAGTTGCGAAATCTGAACATGAATTATTATTAAACGAATATTTTGTTAGAGATAAATTTGATAAACGTCATTTATTAGAAACTACTCCACAAGAAAAAGATGATATTATTAATAGTGTTCCTATTATTTATAGACAAAAAGAAAAATATATTTGTCCACAAGAACCAGAATGGGAAAAAAGATATTATAAATCATTGTTTCATTTTGAAAAAAATAATGAAAATATAAAAAATATTTGTAATAATTATTTGGAAGGTTTAGAATGGGTTTATAAATATTATAGCCATGATTGCCCCGATTGGCGTTGGAAATATAATTATCATTATCCACCACTTTTTAGCGATCTTTGTAAATACATTCCTCATTTTGAAACAGATTTTATTGTTTCTGATAAAAATTCAAAAAAACCTTTTTCAAAAATGGCACAATTATCTTATGTTATGCCATCATCTAATTTAGAATTATTACCAAATAATATTTGTATGTTTTTGAAAAATAATTATTCTGAATTTTATCCAGAAAAATATGATTTCGAATGGGCGTTTTGTAGATATTTTTGGGAAGCACATCCATTATTACCTGATATTCCATTGTCGTTATTAGAACAATGGGAAATAGAGTTTGATTTATCCAATAAGAAATAAAAAATTGAATATTGTTTTTATTTATAATTTAAAAACAATATAATACAATGTCGATGTTTTTTCAAAAGTTTAAATTTTTATATGAATTATGTGGTATTTATATTATTTGGATATTTTTACATTATATTTCAGCACATTTGTATGTTTATTTGTGCAATCCACTATCAATCATCGGTTTTATTACTTCTCCATTTTTAGTTCCTGCTTTACATTGTCAAGCATTACGATGGATTATTGCAAATGGCGCCATTAATATCAGTGCAATGTGGATGACTCTTGGAACATGGATCGTAACAAAATTAGTTATAAAATAAAAATTTATTATGCAATTAGTAACTGGTATTATTACAATAATTTTTATTATACATGCATTTAATAGTATAAAAACAAAAATTTATTTATTTATATTTGTAAATTTTTTATTTGAAATAATCATTTATAAAAAATTGAAAACATTATTTAATATAAAAATTATATTAAATTTAATCTAAAAATGTCAAATATTATAAAATCTATTAAATTATTTGAAAATAAATGTGTTGGACAGAGAGATAATGAGGTAGAACCAAAAGGTTTTCCTGCATCACTCTCATTTACAGATATATTAAAAATAGCTATAGATAATAAGTGTAATGTAATGGTAAGATGCGGTCAAGGAAAATGGTATTTAAAAAAAAAAAATTACAAAGAAAATAAAATGAAACTTATAAATAATGAATGGTATAATAGAAAATATCACAACACATATCTTATAAAATATAAAAAAAATAATGAAAAAATATAATGATATATTAACAATTTTATGGTATTATTATATTGTAATTTTTTTACATAACGTTTCTTTTATAATATAATTGGGTTCTCAATGAAATCAAAAATAAATATGAAAGAATGTATAGATGATGAGAACCAATTTATTTATGTCTTTGAAAGATTACAATAATTCTATTCTTTAGAAAATAAAATAAATATTCGTGCAAAATATTATTTTATATTTATGTATTATATATGGAAAACCACGAATTAGCAAAATTTCAAAGACAAAATTCATCTACTATAACGAATCAAGGTACTGAAGAAACTTGTTACGCACATGCGTGTAGTCGCGTTATTTTGAATTTTATTAGAAGGATAATACCGGATGAATTTTATCCATTAAAAGAACAAGATGGATGTGGAAATATAGAAATTAATACTGGGGATTTAAAAGCAGAAAAATATATTAAAAAAGTTTTTAATTTTTCAATGAATTGTAGTGAAAACAATAAAAAAAATATTTTGTTGTTTGCTTATATTTTTACTGTTATAAAAAATTTTTTTGGTTGTGATGGTAGTAAAAGTTTGTTTGTTTTACGTTGGTTCAGAAAATCATTTGAAAATCCTCTAAAAATGATTTAGCAAAAGGAAATTTTTTTGATACGTCTACAAACAAGAAATTTTTCAATAATTTTCTGGATTTTAATGACGAAAAATACGAAATTATTGAAGAATTATTAGAAAAATTCAAAACAGAAATGAAATTAAAAGAATTAAGTATAAGTGATGATGATAGTAAAATATTAGAAAATAAAAATGATGCAGGTTTAATAAAATTTTTATTAAGTGAACAATTATATTTTGTTTTAAGCGGCAATAACCATGCTGTAACCGCAATTGGTTATGAAGAAAAAAATGAAGATTTTTTTATTATTTTAAAAAATTCATGGGGAAATGTAGAAGAAAATAATGAATTCGGAGTGCCGCATGTAAATGGTAATGTAAGAATCAAAATAGATGATCTTATCAAAACAGGATATATAAAAATCAGTTTCCTACTTCCTCAAAATAACAATATTCCTCGTAGTGAAGTTTTAGATGAAAAAGATAAAGAATATAGAACAAAAGCAAAAGCAAAACTTACTAATTGCGAGACGAATGAAGATTGTAAATTCTTTGGTAAAAATGGAATTTGTAACTTATACGAAAAACGCTGTTATTTTGATAGTAAAAAAGGTGGTAAAAAGAAAAAGACCAAGAAAAGAAAGGAGAGTAAGAACAAACGAAAGGCTAAGAAAAATTCCAAATCGCAAAAAAATTTCAAGAGAAAAAATGTATGAAATTAAACACATAACATTCATAACTACCCGCAATGTGGACATTTTGAATGTGCAAAGGTGTAATAAAACTATTCAAAAATTATAAAAATGATTTAATTAGTTATAATAAGGCATTTTCTATTATCTTAAATTTAATTAATTCAATAATAATAATATCAATTAGATACAGATATTATTTACGAGAAAAACAAATAGAAAATGTTATTTTAACAGCATTATGGCATTATTATATTGTAAATGTTTTATATAATGTTTCATATTGTATGTTTATTGAAACAAATAATAACCATGATAACCTATAGATGCAAATGCTAACATTAATAATAATTCAAAATATAATCTATTTGTTTTTTCTTTTTTAAATCCAATATATATCAATAACGGTCCTACTAAAAAAAAGTGTATATAATTCACCCATGGATTTTTTCCATCGATTATTTTCTTATATATTTTGTATCCATGATATAATATTATTACTATTCCTAATATTAACAATACCAAATACATAAAATTTGGCATTGATGATTTTATTATTCCTATATACAAAAATAATCCACCAACGATCAATATATGAAATAAATGAATATATAATGATTCCATATATATATATATATATATTAATATTTTTAGCTATATATTATATTTATTTTTTTATAAATATAATATATAATGCCAAAGAATAAATCAAAAAAAATAATTATACCAAAAGATGAGGTAGCTGTGTTGGCTATTACTACACATGGTGATATACAGGTATATAAAAATAAAGAAACTAAGACATATGAACCTAATGTAATGAATCGTATTAATGATATGGAAATAATATCATTAAACGTAGTAACCCCTGGTGTACCTAATCTTTCTCCACCAGAAGAAGTAGAAGGAAACATAAAAATTATAAAAGATGAAACAAAAAAATTTAATAATTCTACAAATAAAAATACAATGATAGAAATAGTTGAAAATATAAAACGACGTTTAATAGCGAGCGATGATCAACCACAAATAGTAGAAACGGAAACTAGAAAAAAAAACCCGAATTTTACAGGAGATGAAGAAATTGTTGCCTACAGATTACATGATGATGCTATGTATTCAATTCATGATTACTCTAGTGAAATGCCTTTAAATAAAGAATTTTTTAGAGCAAACGCTGATATTTTAAATAAACCACCTAATGAAAGATATGATTGGAGAATTACTTTATTATCAGACGATAATGAGCCGGATTTAATAAACGAATTGAATCAAACCATTTCATCATTAAGAAATGCTGATGCAAAACCAGGCAACAGTGTTACATACTTAAACAATATAATACATTATTTAAGATCGAGGAATAAAAAAAAAATTATTATTATAGATTTTTCTTGTAGCGTAATTCGGCGTAAAGAATTTGGACTTGAACCTAATGAGGAACGGTATGCTAGGTTAGCTGCACTTAGAAATGTATTAGGAGGTAAAAATAATATAACTAGAAATAAAAAAAAACCAATAAAAAAAACAAGAAAAAATAGAAATTAATAATGTTTTTTAATTATTTATAGTTTATATATTCACCATTAAAACATGATGTTTCAAATTCTTTAGGTGACTTATTAGTATTAATACAACAATCAATAACATCATCTAATTCATTATAAATTATCATATCCGCACCTATAGTTTTTGCTATTTCTTTATTATTTTTATTATTTGCTATTAATTCATCCGCGGTTGGTATATTTATGCCGTATATGTTAGGAAATTTAACTGGTGGCGCTGCACTTGAAAAATATATTTTTTTTGCTCCTGCATTTTTAGCTAATTGTATCAATTGAATTGATGTTGTGCCTCTAACTATCGAATCATCTACTATTAATATATTTTTATCTTCAAATATAGATCTTATTGTATTTATTTTCATTCTAACCGTTTTTTTTCTTATTTCTTGTCCTGGTAATATAAACGTTCTTGCTATATAACGATTTTTTATAAACCCTTCTTTGTATGGTATTTTTAATATATTTGCTATTTCTAGTGCTGATATTCTGGATGTTTCTGGGATCGGTATAACAACATCAATATCTACTTCTTTATTATTTTTTTCAAATTCTTTTATTATATTTTTTGCTAATTTTTCTCCCATTTTTATTCTTGTTTCATATACTGATAGACCGTCTATTATAGAATCTGGTCTTGCAAAATAAATATATTCAAATAAACATGGCTTTAATATTGATTTTTCTGAAACAACTTGTGCAGTTAATTCACAATTTGTGTTTATAAATATACATTCACCTGGTGATACGTCTCTTAATAACCTGAAACGATGATCTAATGCATCTATTGCTACACTTTCTGATGCTATTGCATAATCACATTCATCGTTTTTTCCGAAACATAATGGTCTTATTCCATATGGATCTCGAAACGCTATTAATCCAACGCGATTGATTAATAATATAACTGAAAAACCGCCTTTACATCTACGCATTAAAGCTCGTACAGAATCAAATATGTCAAAAGCTGTTATATTTGATATTCTTTTTCTGGATAATTCATCTGCAAATACATTTAATAGTAATTCGCTATCAGAATTTGTATTGATATGTATATTACTTTTTATCATATCTTTCATTATTTCGTCTGTATTTGTAATATTGCCATTATGTACTAAAGAAATTCCATATGGAACATTTGTATATAATGGTTGCGCTTCAAATATGTCAGCAGTTTCTAATGTAGAATATCTTACATGTCCTAATCCAACATTACCTTTTAATTCTGTTATATTCTCTTGATTGAATACTTCGGATACAATTCCTTTGTTTTTATAAATATGAAATCTATTTTTATAAATAGTTGATATACCTGCTGCATCTTGACCTCGGTGTTGTAATACTGTCAATCCATCTACTAATGCTTGATTTACAAATTTGTTTTTATCTACATTTATTAATCCTATTATTCCACACATAATATATAAACAATACTTATTTTATATATTATTTTAATTATAATAATTCATTAAATTCTTTTCCATAAATGGTATTTTTTTCTAATAGTTCATCTATTATAATATCCATATTTTCACGATTTTCACTTAAAATACGTTTTGCTTCATCATATGCATTTCTAACTAGTTCTAATGATTCAGTATCCATTATTTCTTTTGTTTTTTCTGAATATTTATCTCCACTTCCTAAGCTTCTACCTAGAAATGGATTACGTTCACTATCTATATTTTCGTTATAAAATGGTTCTAATAATTTTCCCATTCCATAATTTCCTATCATTCTTTGAGCTATAGAATTTGCTTGTTTTAAATCTTGATTAGCTCCAACTGATACATATTCTTCACCATAAAATATATTTTCTGCTGCCTTTCCTCCCATTGCAATTATTAATCGTTTTTTTAATAGATTTTTTGTATATAACCCACTTTCTGTTATGTTTTGGTATTCGTTGAATAATGTATATCCACCTGCACCATTGTATGTACTTTGAATTGTAACCTTTTTTAATTCAAAATAATCATTGAAATAATTACATAATAATGCATGACCCGTTTCATGAATAGCTATTCTACGTCTTGAATCTTCACTACGTGTATCTATTTTTCTAATTAATCCTACTACTAATTTATCGAGTGCTTCTAATATATTAGTTTCAGTTATTATTGAATTTCCACTTCTTGCTGCATTAATTGCCGCTTCGTTTAATAAATTTTTTATTTGTGCTCCTGAAAACCCACCAGTCATTTCAGCTATAAGTTCCAAATTTATATTTGAATCTAAATTTTTATTTTTTGAATGTACTTTTAAAATGTCTTTACGAGAATTCTTATCTGGAAGTGCAACTGTTATAATTCGATCAAACCTACCCGGTCTTAATAACGCTGCATCTAATACGTCTTTACGATTTGTTGCCGCTATAACCAATACACCATCATTACTTTCAAAACCATCCATTTCTGCTAATAATTGATTCAATGTTTGTTCACGTTCATCATTTGCCATGTTTATTCCTGCACCACGTTGTCTACCTACTGAATCAATTTCATCAATAAATATAATACATGGTTTATTTTGTCTTGCTTGTTGAAATAATGTGCGAATCTTTGATGCACCAACTCCTACAAAAACTTCTACAAATTCACTTGCTGAAATAGATACGAAATTTGCATCCGCTTCACTTGCAATTGCTTTTGCTAATAGTGTTTTACCAGTACCAGGAGGACCTTCTAGTAAAATACCTTTTGGAATTTCTGCTCCTGCATTTTTATATAAGGTGGCATTTTTTAAATAAGATACGACTTCTGTACATTCTTCGAAAATTTCTGGACTTCCTGCAAAACTATTTATAGTAATATTTGCATTTTTCATATTTTCTTTATCTTTTTTTATGTCTAATTTCAAGTTTGGAAGTCCACTTATACCACCTCTATTAGAATTTGCCATTTGAACGTTTCGTATGAATGATAAAAACACTGATATAAACACAAATGGAACGAAATAATTATTAATAAATATCAAGGATTCACCAAAGAATTGTTGAATTTGGGATGGTGGCTCTACTTGTGTAAATACTGTGTCTATATTATTTTTTACTGATGTATCTACTAAGTTGTTCGTTACAAATGGAGATATTGGTGTATATGTATAATCTATCAAAGGATTTCCAACTTTGTTGGCATCTTCTGAAAATACATTATCATTTTTGTTAGAAAAATATATTTTTGAAACCTCGTGTTTTTCTATTTTTTTTATTAATTTGTTATATGGAAGTTCAGTTAAAAAATATTTGTTTCTCATTGCTGTATTCAGATCATTATTTACCATTCGTATACTACTATATGCCAATACCTTTGACGGTATTAGGAAAAAAGTAATTAATAATTTTTTATAGAACATTATATAATATAATTTCTATCTTTTATATTGTTTCATAATTATAAAATTGAAAAATAGAATTATTATTTTATATAATAAAAACAAATATGGAAAATTTTCCTTTAGAAATTGTAAAACATATTATTTCTTATGATAAAAGATTTATAATAAGACACGGAAAAATAATACAAATAAATCATATCAATAAAAATGATAAAAGATATAATTTATTAAAATCAATAAATATAAAGAAT
>Ga0114972_10001433_pt1 | contig 17980 bp, 11 predicted proteins | sample M_140807_EF_Meta_FD_87354 | JGI IMG/M metagenome (GOLD analysis project Ga0114972, IMG submission 87354) | Freshwater microbial communities from Lake Montjoie, Canada to study carbon cycling - M_140807_EF_MetaG | ecosystem: Environmental > Aquatic > Freshwater > Lake | place: Lake Montjoie... | reverse complement strand
GCCACGAAAAACCGCAAGATAAAGCAAAAAAACTGCTGCCAGTGCCATCCAGGATGCCCGGGTTGTGTCAGACTGGGAAGCTTCCATTTCATCGCATTCAAGCGCCGGAAGTCCTGTCAAACCGATAGAAAGGCCAGGGAACTCGTGTCGCACCTGTTCCACAAGGTGGCGTGCGTCTCGGACCGCCGGGAAATACGGATTCATTAAATGGTTAGGGTCACCTTTGGGCCGGACCGACATGAACCCCAAGGATTTGTCCGGATTAAAAAAGTAGGTCGGTTGGTCGAGTGAGATTTGGGTGTCGAATCCTTTGGGACGAAGATTGCTCCATGGGGAAAAGTAGGAACTTGGGGAGGCAAGTGTGACCGAAGCGGATTCCAGGATATTGGCGAACCCTTCAAGGAATTGGCGATCCCCCGGCCCAATTTGTTTTCCCAGAGCGATTTTGCGCATTCTGGTTTTTGCCTCAACCGAGAGGCTTTGAAGGGTAAATAAATTCCAACCGAACGGAAGGTCAAACAGGGGCCGCATTTCCTTTAGGGATTGTTCAATGATGATCAATTTTTCGGCGGGTAAAAGCTGAAGTGCCTTGGAACGGAAGGGGGCTGGATCTACCCGATCCAAAACACGATCAAAAATTTGAGGGCGGGCCCGGAATTCCTGTGCCAGCCGGTCAATCGCCTTCTCTATTTGTTCTGGAGGTCCCCCATCGACTACCGCAACAAGGTCATCATCAGGGCCATTGAGGGCCAAATATTGTTTCCAAGCCACCTGAATTGGGTGATCGTCGCGAATCATGTCATCGCGATGGACTCGAAACTTCAGGAATTGTGTTGCCAGGAGGATCGAGCATAAGGCAAGCACCACATAAATTCCCATAATCGTATAGGGATATTTGGCGCATTGGGTGGCGAGCCTGGTAATGGCTCGACCCAGAGTCGAAGTGGCGGCATCCATGCCGAAAAGTCTCCTGAGGTCAATCAGGTCGAGACAATAGCACGGATACCCGGTTCAGGGCAATGCAGGGTAAAAATGGCCGATTCACCATCAGCTTCCAATGTATAGCTTTGGGCTATTAGATATAGAAATTTGGGCTAGGAAGATTTGCCCCCAAATCCCTAAGCTTGCAATTTTAGCGTTCGACGATTGCCCCTGATTGAATTTTCCCCACATAAGGCGCCAAAGCTGGATTTACCTCTGCAGCGATGAAGTCTTCTACTTGTTCGGCCGACCGTCCAGCAAGGTAACTTCCCGATTGGATGGCCGAAAAATCTACACCGTCAAAAGCCCTTTCATTATGAAGGCGTTCCAAAAGATCATTTTTGGGCGCTCCCGATTTCAAGGCGGATGTCACCGCATGGCTATGAACGCGAATAATTTCATGAAGTTCCTGGCGGTCGCCCCCTCTTGCAACGGCGGCCATCATTATGTTTTCCGTCAGCATGTAAGGCATGATTTTGCGAACTTCCCTTTCAATCACTTCGGGATTTGGTTTCATTCCCTTGGCGATATTGAGGGCCAATTTCAAAATGGAATCCACTGTCAAAAAGGCTTGGGGAATACTGAGTCGGCGATTCACGCTATCGTCGAGCGTACGCTCCAGCCATTGGACGGCGGCAGTATCGGCTGCGTTACCCGGAAGGTTCATGCCGTAACGGGCCAATCCACACATTCTCTCGGAGCGCATGGGATTGCGTTTGTAAGGCATGGCCGAGGAACCAATTTGGCTATCTTCAAACGGCTCGTCCAACTCCTGCCTGTGGCTCAGTAAGCGCAAATCGGTTCCAAATCGGTGTGCGGATTGGCAAACTCCTGAGAGTGCATCCAGAATCATGGAGTCCATTTTGCGTGGATAGGTTTGTCCTGTTACGGGCCAGACCTGGCTAAATCCCATTTTCTTCGAGATGAGCTTGTCCAGGGCCACAACTTTTTCATGATTTCCCTGAAAAAGAGCCATGAAGGAGGCTTGGGTTCCCGTAGTTCCCTTGATCCCCCGAAAACGGAGAGATTGGAGGCGGTGTTCAACCTCCCCCAGATCCATCAGGAAATCTTGAGCCCAAAGGGTGGCGCGCTTACCCATTGTGGTGAGTTGGGCCGGTTGGAAATGGGTAAAACCCAAACAGGTGAGGTGTTTGTGGGTAACCGCAAAATCCGCCAATGCCTTGATCACAGACGCCAGTTTGCAAGCGACCATCTCAAGCCCATCGCGCATGAGGATCACTTCGGCGTTGTCCGTGACCGTGCAGCTTGTGGCCCCAAGATGGATGATATCGCGGGCTGAGGGTACGATGTCGCCAAAGGCATGGATGTGAGCCATGACATCATGGCGGAACTTGCGTTCGTATTGGTCCGCCAAAGCAAAGTCGATTTCATCGACTTTGTCTCTCAAGGCTGCGATTTGTTCGGGCCGAATTCTGGGGGTCACGCCATCGTCCGCATATAGCCCAAGTTCCATTTGGGCCTCGGCGAGAGCGACCCAAATGCGCCGCCAAATCCCGATGCGTTTTTGAGGGCTCCACAGTTGCGCCATTTCCTTGCTGGAATAACGGCTACTAAGAGGGTCTTCGTAAAACTTGAAAGAATCCATGGTTCATTTTTCCATTCAGGCCCTAGGGGCCCTCAATTTTGGTACTGCCGCCAACACTCAATTCTTCCTTAGCCCCGTTAATCCCGAAGGGGAAAATTGGACTGGAAAGGCCTTGATTGCCATCATGCCCAACTTTTGGGAGTTAGACTACCCGAAGGATGATCCCGGTCCATTTGACAAGGAGGTGCATTGTGGGGGCTCGTCTATTTGGTTGGGCATTGGTTCTTGCGGCTTTGACCGCTTGTACGGGGCAGTCATCGGCCCAAGGCCCGGCAGCGGCCGTTGGTGCTGATCCCAACCTTCCAAGAATGTTTTATTACCCGTACTACTACTTTCCTCACAACTATTGGCCTGCTTATGGGCCCAAGTGGCCAGAACGTCCAGGCCAGCCATACATGAGGCCTCCTGCCTACATGGCCAGGCCTCCCTACAAGGCACCAAATTGGCGCTACGAGGAAATGGAATCCCAAAAGCACCACAGCGGTTTCCATTTCTGGTTGGACCAGTTCTAATTGATTCCGCAAATTTGAATAAAAGTCTAGGATAACCCCATTCCCTCTAATCAGGGTGTGGGGTTGTTTTTTTTGGAGCCATTTCCATGAGCAAGGACCCGGTTCAGGCTGCCAAGGATGTTCGACTTGCCGCCTCCAAAGTCATCGCAAATCTTGAAAAAGTGATTCTCGGAAAGCGAAATCAGTTAAATTTGGTGTTAATTGCGTATTTGGCGGAAGGGCACATACTTCTTGAGGATGTTCCGGGTGTAGCCAAAACCATGCTTGCCAGGGCGTTGGCCCGTAGTATAAGTGCCAGTTTTAAACGGATCCAATGTACGCCCGATCTTATGCCTGGGGATATCACCGGGGTAAATGTATTTAATCAGAAAACGGTTGAGTTTGAATTTCGGCCAGGTCCCATTTTTTGTCAAACATTTCTGGCGGATGAAATCAACCGTGCCACACCCAGGGCACAAGCGGCCCTTTTGGAAGCCATGGCAGAACGGAAAGTTTCGGTCGATGGGCAGACCTACAGCCTAAAACCTCCTTTTTTGGTGATCGCCACACAGAATCCTGTGGATCAGGAAGGTACCTTTCCCCTTCCGGAAGCCCAGTTGGACAGGTTTTTAATCAAGCTGGGCTTGGGTTATCCGTCCCCGGAGGAAGAAATCAAGCTTTTGGGGAGACTACAAAAATTGCACCCTATCGATGAAATCGTTCCCGTGATCTCAGCCCAGGACTGGATTGCCTGCCAGGAGGCGGTCAAGGAAATTCACGTCGATCCCAAGATTCGGAAATATATCGTGGAAATTGTCAATGGCACCAGGGAACATGAGGATGTCGCTTTGGGCGGCAGTCCCCGGGCGTCCCTTGCACTAATGAAAACCGCCCAGGCGGTAGCGGCGATGGAAGGCCGTCCTTTTGTAACTCCCGATGATGTCAAGAAAATGGTGTTGCCGGTTCTTGGCCACCGAATTATTCTTCGTCCGGAAAGCAGGATGCGAAAGGTTTCCGTGGCTGCCCTTGTAAAGGATGTGGTATCAGAGGTGAAGGTGCCGATTCTGGAGGAGACACGGGGCAAGGATCATTTTGCAAATTAAAATAGTGTTTTAGTATTTTTATTGGCTGCATTTGGGAGTGGACACGATTGCGTTGGTGGTTTGCGGCATTGATGCTTTTGGGGCTCGCCCTATTGCTGCGGTCATCACCGCTTGCTTTGGCGACTTATGTTCTCTTTTTGAGTTTGGGTATCAGCCGAATCATGGCGACCAACTCGACGGGTAGGCTGAAAGGGAAACGCAATTGGACTTATCAGACCTGCGAGATTGGTACCACAATTGAAACAAAATTAACCCTGAGGAATTCGGGGCGCAGTTTTGTCCCTTGGGTCCTTGTTGAGGAACTTTTACCCGAAGGTTGGTCCAATCCGGCTGGACCCACATTTCGCATCAAAGGCCGGCGGTTGCGTCTTGCAATGATTGGTCCTCGAGGATCGATCAAGCTTCAATACACCATTGAGACAAGACGAAGGGGATTTTTTCAAATCGGTCCATTGGTGGTTGAAACCGGTGATCTCTTTGGATTTTTTCGAAGGTTTCAGGTTGAAACCAATCCAGGTTTTTTGATTGTTCTACCCAAGGCAATTCCATTGATGGGTTTTGAGGTTGCTTCAAGGCGGCCGGTGGGTGAAATAAAACTTGCCCACCGACTCTTCGAGGACCCGACTCGGATTGCTGGGGTGCGAGAATACCAGCCTGGGGACTCTTTCAGTCGAATTCATTGGAAAGCAAGTGCAAGGGGCCTTGGACTAATGACGAAGGTGGTGGAGCCTTCTGTTTTGGCGGGCGCCACCATTGTAATGGAATTTCACAAAAGCCGTTTTCCTGAACAGTCAGAACCCATGTTGAGCGACCTGGCAGTAACCTGTGCCGCTTCCATGGCGCTTGCCGTATGCCAAATTCGGCAGCAAGTAGGCTTGCTTGCCAATGCTGTGCATGGGGCCGAGAGGGTCAAGCATGAAGGGTATGAGCTTCAGGCGACATCATTTTCCCAAATTGTTCGTGAACAGGGGCAGGGGCCGGTTGAAGGTTTGGATTTTGTCCGGGTTCCAACGCAAAGAGGCGATGAGCAATTTGGGCGCATTCGCGAAAATCTCGCATGTTTGGAGATGACTGAAGGGAGTTATTTGGAAGAATTTCTGGCAGAAAATTCGTGGATGATTCCCAACGATAGTACCTTGATTGCCATAACCCCAGTTGTGACAAAGGGGCTAGCCCAGGTTTTGGGAGATTTCAAGCGCAAAGGAAGAGCGGTTTCTGTTATTTTGGTGGTTGTGGATGGTGCCCAAAAGGAGCGTTCCCTAACCAACCTGATTGGTGCCCGGATTATGGATTTTAAAATAGTCGCTTCGGAAGCGGATATTCCCCGCATGTGCATGAGTGAGGTTGATCGTTCGGCCCCCTATTTCCTCCAGGGTTGGTAAAATGGAGTTTTTAAGGCTGAAAAGGACGAGGGGATAATGGCCCGATTCAGGCAAGGACCAATAGACTGGTTTGTCATCGCGCTTTCTCCGGCGCTTGTGATTGGCCTTATTGTCAGCTTTCTTTTTTTTCTGACCGGCGTGCTTTATGGCGAAGGCGGGGCGGATACTCCATGGAATTACTATCTGTTTTGGTATATTTTTGGAATGGTGCTTACAGCGAGAATTTCACTTACCCAGGAAATTGCCAATCGTGCCAGCCTTTACAGTTTGATTCTCGCGGGTGCGGTTTGGATGTTTTTGGCTGGCCTTGTCAAGGTTCCGGGATTGTTGGAAATCCATGTTTCCCAAGAGTTCATGACTTTGTGGGTGGCTAGGGCAATTGCGGCAATATTGTTGGGTTTGGGATGGTTTCTTAGTTGGAAAATTACGATTGATGTGACCGACATCGAAGAGAATACGCGCGTGAAATCGGGAGGGCACTTTGATCCTGCACCCGAAGTTCAATCGCAGAATGCTCCACTTGAAAGATATGATGATTCTGCTCAAAAAATGCGGAAACTCAAGAAAGATTCCCGCATCCCAAAGGTCCCAGTTGTCGATATTGGCTCTGAAGCCAAAAGCCGCTCACCAGGAACCTGGGTTATCGGTTTCGTTTTGATTTGCCTCCCGATCTTTGCCGGTGGGCAATTTCTTGTTCCTTCCAGTGATCCTGAACGAAGGGTTTATGGTCTGGTTTTAGCAGGCATTTTTTTCGGTTGCGCCCTTGGTCTATTGATGACTACCCATTTTTTGGCGCTAAGGCTGTATTTGGGTCGAAGGGGAATTCCCATGCCTCTGGGTATGGCACTAGCCTGGTTGGGGCTTGGTGGTTTTTTTATTGTTGGTGTGATTCTTGCATCCATGGTGCTTCCAGGGCCTGATACCCCGGCTCTTTATTCAAAAATAACGGCTTCCAATCAGGCTTATCAAGCCGGGTCGAAGTTGGCACAAAAACAGGGCGCTGAAGGCAAAGGCGATGAAAAAGTCGCGGCAAAACAGGAAGTTGACCAAAAAGAGGGTAAAAAGACCGTAGAAGGTAAAAAAGGAGCGGATAACAACAAAAAAGGCGATCAGAAAGGCGGTGAAAAAAAAGGTAATCAAAAAAGCGATGAACGCAATTCTGGTAAAGAAAAGAAAAATAAGGATAGCCAGGAAGGAAATAAACAAAAAGAAAATTTAAAGGAAGATAAAGGTAAGCCTTCAGAAAAAAAAGGCGAAGAACCCCTAAAGGAAGGAAAAAACAAGGAATCCAATTCTCCACAGGACTCATCAGCCTTACAGAAGACTCTTGGAGCGATTACCAGGATTATTGGCTTCCTGGTGCTTATTCCCCTTGCGGTAATTGTTTTGGTGATCTTCCTGAAAGTTATGGGAATTCGGCAAGGAGGATGGTTTGATTGGCTGAATTGGCTTTTCGCCTGGTTTGATCCAAAAGCAAAATCCTCCACCGAAAATAAGGGTTCAGCAGAGGAGTCTACCGAATCCAGGAGGGTTACAAGGCGCTTTGGTGAATTGGAAAACCCGTTCGAAACCGGAGAGGCCGCCAACATGGTGGATAATGTTTTAGTGTTGGCAACAACTGAGGCAGTATTAGCTTGGGCGGATGACTTGAATCCCCCTTTGAATCAAGGGGAAACATTTCGTGAGGTTGTCAGGCGGCTGGTGAAAAAGGAGGGCTTGGGCCAAGAGTTGGAGGATCTGGTTTCCTATCAGCAAAGCCAGCAGTACTATCATCTTTCCGGCAAAACCGAAGCTTGTTCCACAACTTGTTCAAAGGTTTGGAAGTTGTTAAAAAAAGCACAGTAAAAATAAGCAATATTTTGTGTGTATTTAAAGTTAGTATTTTCAATGAAATGTATTGTATTGGTGATATTTTTAATCACCTTCCTCCTCTTCCGAACGGGGTGTGGCGGGATTGCCCGCTTCGATACGCTGGACCTGTCGTTTGTAGTAGGGCTTTTGCGGGTTAAGTTTGACAGCCTGGGCGATTGATGCCTTTGCTCCCGAATTCTTCCCCGACTGAAATTGGGCTTCTGCCAATGTGTCCCAATAGCCAGCCTTATCGGGCTCAAGTTGGGTGGCTTTGGTCGCATGCTCAATCGCTTCCTCAAGGTCCTTTTGACAACAAGCCATTAGCCAGGCCGCACTGTTTCGAAGCCAGCCGCTTTCGGGGTAAGACTTGATTAATAAACGGTGCTGATCACGGCTTTTTTTGTAAAAGCTTGTTTCCAGGGCTTTGGTTTCAACTACTTTTGCATTTTCATGGATGGCGATTGGAAGATCCACATCAAAAGGTAGATACTGGGAAATGATATCTGCCTCCCTGCGAGCCATTCCCGAGTCATTTTTGGCAAGAGCTTCTTCAAGCCTAAGGCGGTGGTAACTAACCGGCGAGGCAAGGTATGCCCCTACAGATACAAAGTAGACCGATGGATCCGAGGCGCGGAGCATCGATTGAAGTTGGGACTTGGCCGCTTGGTCAAATTGTTTTTGTCGGCTTTGAAGCCTGGATAGGTGTCGAAATATCCGACCACTTTCAAAAGATCCGGGCAGTGTTGATTGCAGAAGGATGGAGCACCAGGTTATGGATTGGCTTGGATTTTCGCCTTCTTCCATTTCACCAAGGTTTTCCAGGAGAATTCGGGAATCTCCCGCGCCGACCAACATTGCGGCCATAAGTGACTGTTTGGCTTCAACCGTTTTCCCGGTTTGCCCTTGTGCCAGGGACAAAAGGTTCCAGCTTCTGGGTATACCGGGTGTGGCCTCGTGGAATTTCTCCATAAAGGAGATCGCTTTTTCAAATTGCTTGGCCTCTATGAGACAGGCGGAATAATCGAGTGCCATTTCGGGTTCGGAATGGGGTGGGGCCAAAAGCTCCAATTGGATCTCGGGCAACTTGTAGTGAAGGGCCAATCGGGCAAGCTGCTGGCATAATTTCCCAGACTTGAATGGTGGTTGGGCTTTGGGAATTGGCCGGCTGATCATTCCACGCAAGTTGGAAATTTTCTCCTTCGCTTCTTCCTGGTCGGCTTTTCCAAGCAAGAAAAAGAGCCATGCCTTGCGGGTATTTTTGTCCGGGGTTTCGGATAAAAGAATGTTGACAAGTCGACAGATCTCTCCAAACTTTTCAGCGTCATTTGCGGTAGCTTTGGCTATAATTTTCGTCCGTAAATCGTCGGATTTGAGGGGATCAATCCACAAAAGAGCACTTTCGATGGCGAAATCCGACATTCCCTGGGATAGTGCCGTTTCAAGGATAGTTTCCGCCAAGGGAAGTGCTTCGGCAGGCTGAATTTTCGGGCGAAGGGTCGTTAACGCTTGCAAAGCCTCCTTTTTTTTGCCGAGGATTGCCTGGATTTTTGCAGCTTGAATCACAAGGTCAGGTGGGGCTTTTTCAGGCTCTTTTCCTTTGGCCAATTGGATCGCTTCCTCCATTTCCATCCGGGCGGAGAGGACCTGGAAATAACTTTGCCCTGGAGGAAATTCCTTTAGTTTTGCGATCGCTTTGATGGGACGATCGCAGAGAAACAGGATCTTCAAATTCGCCGGAAGTTTCTCTGGCCCGGTAATCGTGGTTGAATCACGATGATTGGCATATTTTTCGTAGTATTTCTCGAATTCCTGTGTGTTCCCCGCAAGGTGCTCATACATGCAAGCAAGGGAAAGAAATTCCGGATCACCTTCATCAAGTGGGCTATTTTTTAGTGCAAGGAGGGCTTCAGGCCAAAGACCGGATTCCACCATAAAACCGGAACGCAATTCATCCCGATTTTTTATCCCCGCGGCATTTTTTCCGGCGTCGGCAAATTTCCCCTGGGCCCTCAAAGCAAAGGTCGAGGAGAGGGGTTTTTCCTTGTTGATTGCCAAAAGGGGCGTTTTTGGAAAAAGGGCATCCCATACACCCAAATATTTAAAGACTTCGTCGGGTAAGATCTCCTCATCCCGGCTCGCAAAGGCCTCTAAAAATCTGCGCACCTCCTGGGTTGAGCCCTGTTTCCATAGAGTTCCGATAATTGAAGGAAGATCTTTTGAAATAGCCTCCAATAGTTGTTTGGATTCGTCATTATTACGGGAAAGCCGGACCAGGCGTTCCAGGCTTTTGATTCCTCTGTCGCCTCCCTGAATCAACTTTCTTATTTCATTGCGTCTTCCATCCTCGGTGGATTGACGGCGAAGTTCCATCATGGCCGCCCGAAGAGCAGGGGGGGTATCCGGCAGGATTCCAAAGCGGAAGCTTTCCAGGATTTCGCCCGCACGATGACGAATTTCCGGATCGGGACTATTTTTTGCCTGTTCCAAAACAGGAATCGCGATCTCCCCCAATCGACTCAGTTCAAGGCCCGCTGCTTCCCGGACAGCGAAATCTGGATCACCAAGCTTTTCAATTAGAGCTGTCGGGGGATCGGTTTGGGGGTTAGCCAACAAAAATACATGGCTAAGGCAAAGGCCCAGGATTAGTGTTCCCAAAACGAATTTCAAACCAACGGCAGAATGGCACACGCGAAATCCCCCGGCGGTCCTTCTGGGTGGAGATGGCTGGGCGAGAAGCGCCCTACATTCCATGATAACAAAATAACAAAATCGTTCGGCAAAATTGCAAAGGAATGTTTTAATGAACCGCTTATTCGCCATTTTTTTGGTGTCGGTATGGTCCACGCTGCTCTGGGATGGGGGAGATGCGAAATCCCAAACCAACGAATCTCTTATTCATGCCGGTTTCGCCCAAGTAGACATCACACCAGATACCAAGGCCTCCAAAGTTTACATTGCAGGTTTTGGCGATAACCGGGTTGCGACTGGCGTTCATGATCCGCTTTTTGCACGTGCAATTTATCTTGAACAGCCGGGGGGAAAGAAAATTGCGATCGTTTCCGTCGATCTTGTTGGTCTTTTTCGCGATTTTGTCGTCGATACCAGGGCCCTGGTTCCCGAGGTTGACCATTTGGTGATTTGCTCAACACACAATCATAACGGGCCAGATACGCTTGGGCTTTGGGGACCGGGCTTGGGTCGATCGGGCGTTAACAAGTCTTACATGAAGTCGATGCAGAATCAAATTCCGGTTTTAGTCCGCAAAGCGATTTCCAACTCAAAGCCGTGCAAGATGTTTGCCGCGAAAGCGGCTGCCCCAGAACTGATGCGGGATGGAAGGCTCCCCAACATCCTTCATGATGACTTGGTAATTCTTCGATTTGATTCGGTAAAAACGGGAAAGCCCCATGGATTCTTACTGCAATGGAACAACCATCCGGAAACTGTGGATTCGGACGGGACCTTGATTACGGCGGATTTTACATCGCCCGCATTGGCGACGGTTTCCAAATCGCTTGGCTGTAATGGGATTTATTTAACGGGAACTGTTGGTGGCCTGATGACCACAATCGGGGTCAAGGTAAAGGACAAATCCGGCGCTGAAATGCCCCTGAAAAAGTTTGAAACCATGGAGAGATTGGGAGAGCTTTTGGGGGATAAAGCACTTTTGGCACAGCAAAAGGCTCAACCGGTCAAATTTTCCAATCTGGAGTATAAGGGGAAAGTCATCTACCTGCCTGTGGAGAACAGGGGGTATCAGGCTTTTTTCAAGCTTGGCGCATTCAACCGAAAGGCTTTTGTGGAAACTTCCCCGGGCAATTATGAATCGATCAAACCCTCTGAAGCAGGAGACCGCAAATTTTGGATGCAATCGGAAATAGGTTGGGTAGGATTGGGCGACGCGGAGCTCTTTTTGGTCCCCGGCGAAATATACCCTGAATTGGTTCTGGGAAAATTCCAGGAGCCTGTTGAACCCGGCGCGGATTATCCCGAGGCCCCTCTTGAACCATCCTTGTTTTCAATGAGTGGCGCGAAGTGGAAAATGACAGTCGGCTTGGCCAATGATGAGGTTGGCTACATCATTCCAAAGCGCCAATGGGATGATAAAGAACCGTTTTGCTACGGCCGGGAAAAAAGCCAATATGGTGAGATCAACAGCCTTGGAAATGAAACTGCCCCACGATTAAGTGGGGCATTCAAGGAGCTTTTGGCCAAATAAAAGGGGATGTCCAAACTAGTCAATGGAAGGCGAAAGCTTGGTTGGCCGTGCCTCCATTGGCTGTGCCTGGGGTACGGTCCTGGACGGGGCAGGTGTTGGGGCCCCTGGGATTGCAGGTGTTGGTGTCAATGCTCCGGATGAACCAGGAGCGCAAGGCAGCGAGGAACCAGGTAGGACGGTACCTGTGGAACAGGAACTACAAGGGGATCCCCCCATGCCGCCCATTAGGCTTGGGCCTTCCATGTACATAGCCGAGCCGGTGTATTGGCTGTAATCTTGCTGGGGAAGGCATGTTGCTGCAGGTTTGGGTTCTTCATGATGCTTCTTGCCACAGAGCAGCCCCCCAAACAAACCGTGCCGCTGGGTGCTTGAAGTGAGGGTGCCTTGGTTTCCAGTTTGGCAGCCGACCACGAATGGAAGGCCCACAAACAAAGCTGCAAAGGTAAATCGTCGGGCGTTCATGGTCTGCGTCTCCTTTAATTTGGCTTTAGAGCTCCCGCTTTATCGCTTCCCATGATCGCTTTTGTGACCAGCAATTTCAAAAGCTGTTTAACAAAAAAAAGGATCGGAGGGATTTGTCCCCCCGATCCTTCGGCATTTTGTGAACACAAGGATTTTTCGATCAATCCTTCGTATTTTCGCTCTTGGCGCCGGGAATTTCGGCTATTTTCATTTGACTTTTCAAATACTTGAGGGCGGCATCGAGCTGCTTATCCTCAAATTTTGGTTTTTCGGTGGTTCCGTTGGGTTTCACCTTCGGTTGGATGATCTCAGTATCCCGGAGGTGTTCCTGAAGGTCTTCACGATCTTTGCGGGTCAAAGGAATCGCCTCATTTGGGATTACACCCCAATCTTCATCATCTTTTCCCTTTGTGCTCGACTTGTTGAGGTTCTTCCCATTTGGCCGCCAGAAAGTGGCTGTGGTTAATTTGATTTCCCCTTCACCGAATGGTTGGATATTTTGAACCGAGCCCTTGCCGTAGCTGCGCTCACCAAGGACAAATGCGCGTCCATGGTCCTGGAGTGCCGCCGCAACAATTTCCGATCCTGAAGCGCTTCCACCATTGACCAGAATAGCAATTGGGAAGTCGGTCACACTGTTGGGAGTTCGGCCGGTAATTACCGTCGAATCCTTAAGGCGGGGGCGAATGGTCACGATCAGACCATCATCAATGAAGTAGTCGGAGATGGCAACCGCCGCATCAAGGAGGCCACCAGGGTTAAATCGCATATCAAAGATCAAACCATTAAGGCCCTTTTTGCGGAGACCTTCTACGGCTTTAATCAAATCGCGAGCAGAAAACCGGGCGAAATTGGTCAGCCTGAGGTAACCGATCTTGGACTTGGGATCGATATAAAAATCCCAGTCATCATTGGCGTCACGCTTGAATCCCAGGACACTTTCCACCTCTACCTGACCGCGTTGGAGGGTCACGGGACGAGGCTTGGCTTCCCCTTCTCGTTGAATGTGGATTGTTACCTTGGTGCCCCGTTTGCCGAGGATTTTTTTGACGGCATCCTGGGTGCTCATTCCGACAGTGGAGATTTCTTCAGGGGTTTCCAGCTCGTTTCCTTCGCTGTCAACTTCCCGAATGATCTTGGTGATCAAATCGCCTGCCTGGACTCCGGCCTTGTAGGCAGGGCTTCCCTTGATCGGGGTTACCACGAGCAGCATATCGGTGGCGCTATCCTTGCGAATTTGAACGCCAATACCTGTAAAGTTCCCCTGGACTTCCTTGTCGAAGGCTGCCTTGGTTTCCGGGTCAATGTAGTTGGTGTAAGGGTCAAGATTGGACATCATCCGTTGAAGGGTGATGTCGATGTCTTTGTGTTTTTCAAGGTCTTCCCGTTTGCCCAACCCAATACGGGCTTCCACGAGAAGCTTGGTGAGTTTTTCCTCGTCTGCGGATGTAAGATTGTTGAGTTGTTCCTCAATCTTGGTAGGGACTTTTTCCTCAATTTGCTTGAAAAGGCCTGTAATTGCCCATTTGATCATTTCGGGTTGCTTGATTGCCTTAACATAATTGTCCCGAATCACCCGGGTTGCCTTGATGACCTGTTGGGCAAACTCACCGGCTTCAGCTTCGTCAAGTTTCGTGCTTTCAAGGATTTCATTTCGGGTTGTTTCAAATGCTTCAAGGTCGACCTTGCCATCGATCAATTCCTGGTAATCCTTGCGAAGCTTTCGCTGGGCTTCCAGTTTCGGCATCCGATCCAAAAGGGCTTTGCCCTCATCATTGAACTTTGCCGGGATTTTCTTTTCGGCAACCAGCTTGGCAAATGCTTCCGAGCGGGCTTTGGATTTCGCCAAAGCGGGGGGATTGCTTGTTAAAATGTAATGGCTCCTCAACCCTCCCAAAACGATAGGCATCTGCTCTTTTTCCGTTTTGGTTTTACCTTCCTTGCGGCAGATTTCGGGTAAGGTTTTACGGAGGTAATCGGTCATCTCATCGATGTCAACCACGCCATCCGGCTCATATCCTTCGCGGTCGGCCTTGCCATCAAGTCCCTCCGCAATCACCTTTCCAAAAACTCCATGATCCGCGAGGTCCAGCGAAGTGGAAAGTCCCAAGTTTGAAAGGAACACTACACGGCCAGTGGCTGGGCCGTGCTCGTCGGTGCCATCATCGCCAAGAAATTCCTTGTAAGGATTTTGGCCCAATGTCGCTTCGGCAACTCCGCGCCCCTTTGCGGTAAATCCATTGAAATTCACATCAACAAAAGAAACAAAGCGGTCAGCCTTGCAGTTTTTTAGAATTTCGCCAACTTCGGTCGCCGATATGGCGTTTTCATTACGACCGGCGAAAGTTGAATCACTCGCAAAGTATCCTCTGCGATCGCCTGTGTCACCCAGAGGCCCGCCTGAACCAATCATTACCAAGAACACAAGGTCTTGGGGACCGGCTGCTTTGGCAAGCCAATTCAGTTCTTTGACAATATTGGTTTTGGTTGCTTCAATCGCACCTGGAACCTTTGCCGAATTGCTAATCACAAGACGCAAATTTTCCTTTGCAATGCCAAGGTGGCCATGGTCGGAAAGCACCTTGGAAATGGCTACCGCATCTTTTTCGGCGTTTGGACGCGACTTGATTTGGCTATCTTGGTAGGCCCCCACCCCTACCAAAAGGCCAAATGCCTTACCTTTGGCAGGTGTTTCTTGTCCTTGGAGGGGACCGGCCAAAGCCAGGGCACCCACCACCAAAAAGCCCAACATGCGCATCATCTGCAGGATCCTTTACTTAGGGGGCGGCACCCGTGAGCACACACCTTCAATTTTAGGGGACAATAAAGTCCTATCGCATTGTTAACCTGAAGCGCCATTCGGGGCAACTGGAGATGGGGCGAACTTGGGATATTAAATAGCGCCCCATGCTGTGTATATTTCCTAGTGTTGCGAAAATTAATATTTTCTCTTTGAACACCAGGGCGCTGGGTGTTTTTCTTTGCTTAAACCGGGGGGGGGAGCTTCGCTATTTCGAGGAGAATTCTGGAGCCTTTTTCCAGCGTTTCCTGGGATGCGGCATAACTTACCCGGAAATGTGTGTCTTTCTCGCCGAAAACATTTCCCGGGATAATTAGAAGTTCCCTGCGGATTGCCTCTGCGACAAAAGATGTGCCGGTCCACCCTATTGGCACAGGCAGGAATAGGTAAAATGCCCCTTCGGGTTTTTGGTGAGGAAAGGCAACCTGAAGCCGGTCAGAAATGTAATCCCTTTTTGCTTTGTAAGTTTCAATCAAAGGAGTGATATCGCAATCGAGCGCCGTTGGGATAGCGTGCTGTGCTGGTGTCGGAGTGCATACATAAATAAACTGTTGTAGTTTGATCATCTGTTGGATCAGATCCTTTGGCCCGTGGGCAAACCCTACCCGCCACCCTGTAAAGCCATAACTTTTCCCCAGACCGGATACGACAAGTGTGTCTGAATTGAAACGGAAAGGAGAAACAAACTCTTTTTCATAGGTGAAAGCTGAGTAAATCTCGTCACTAATGACCAGAATGCCCTTTTCTTTGGCAAGCTCGCAAAGAGCCTTGATCTGGTCTATCGGATATACTCGGCCTGATGGGTTGCCGGGGCTGTTGAGGAGGATTGCTTTTGTTTTGGTGGTAATTTTTTCCCGGATTCGATTCACAGGCAGGTCAAAATCTGGATAGGTACAGACAGGAACAGGGGTTCCGCCTGCCAGGCGAATCATATTGGGATAGAGGGCAAACCATGGGTCAAGGATAATTACTTCATCACCGGGATTGACGGTCGCCAAAAGAGCAAGCACCAGCCCCCCACTCGTTCCCGAGGTCAGGATCAATTCCCTTTCCGGGGTATTTTGGATCCCTTCGCGAACCTTGAGTGCATTCCTTGCCGAATCTATACCCTGGGTTACGGTGTACCCGTTGAAGTGATTTTGAATGGATTCCACTGCTTTTTGCCGGATGGCTTCCGGCACCTGGAAATCAGGCTGTCCAATGCTTAGGTTGATGGGGTTTTTGAGGTCTTTTGCCAAATCAAAAACCTTGCGGATTCCGCTAGGATCCAGGTATGTGAGGCGGTCAGCGTGCCAATTTTGGGTGCTCATATCGAATGAAAATTCCTTAAGGGTTTGTGGATGAGGTGTAGGTGAAGGAGATCCATCGCTTGAGCGCGGCCCGAAGTCTATCCCTGGAGGGCTCAGGCGAATTTAGAATATATTTTTCGCCTACCTTTTGAACCATTTCTGGTGGAGTTCCCATTGGGCATTCGTGCAGCGTAGGAACAAAAATTTTTCTTTCCGCATCGGCAATGTCCGATCCCAGGCGGGTAAATACACCCAAGTCACTGTCTAGTGTTTGGAGATACAGGTTTTTTGATAGCTTCAGGCCATATTGCTCGAGCTTGCCACGGTAGGCGGTATAGGAACGCCAGCTCCAGCCTCCAAGAGCCATGGCAACGGTCCATTTGAAAAGTGCATACACCCCGACCGCAAAAAAGGCGCTAGTCATCAGGTGTGGACGCATCTGATAAAGCAGAAGTCCCAAACCAGCAATCAGTGGGTAATAGATTAGCGCCCTATCCAGGAGGGTAATCCGGACCCTTCCTCCAGGCAGGATCATTTCCAAGTCCTTGACAGGGACATCCCGAAAGAGTCGGAGAAAGACGCTATCGGTATCAAGATCAAGGTCGGGAAACCGATCCGGGTTGGGTTTGACCATGAGAATGACGCGGTTGTGTACCTCGAATTTGTATTCACTTTTGCGCCAAAAATTCCACCAGGGGCGATGGTACCTTGTCCTCTCACCCTTTCCCCGCCCCAAAACAAGCATTGCCTGGTATCGGGATGGGTCAACATGAAGGTTGATTCCATGAGGGGTGGAAGTTTGAGAGGCGTCATGAAGATCCGCCCAAGAAAGTCGTCCAAAGCCGGCGCATTCAAAGAAAGGCAGGGCATTTTCAAAAAGCAGGTTTAATTGGTCTAATGATGGGTGGGTGTGTGTGTCGCTGGTTGTTTGCTCAGGGTCAAACCCATGATATAGCCGGGCCAATTGGGCGACCTGGTTTGCGGCGTCAAAAGCCACCCAGGCTTCGAGGTCTGCAATACAATCGGAGATTTTCGTGCTACGCAAAGTTCCATGATTTGTGGCTGAAATATTGCCCTCGTTCACAGAACTTGTTTGTTTTTCAGAATGACTGGAAAAAGACATACTCAAAGAGAGGTCCCGTGGTTCTTAAACAGCGTCCATATTTTCGAGTGTATCCTCGGGCCCGTATGGAAGTGCTTCCCGAATTTGTTCCAATTCGTTAAGGATTTCTCCAAATCTTTCCGGACGGCCACCGGGTAAAAAACTCATACAGGAATGAATCAGATTTGCTAAATTCTCCGGGAGTGCTGGCTTGAGTTCGCGAGCGGGCTTAAGCTGGTTTTGCCACAACTTTACATCGAGTAACCCACCGGTTTCGGGATTTCCGATAACTGTTGGTGGGACTTTCCAGGTAAACATGCGATACATGGTCGCACCAAAGTTAAAAATATCCGTTCGTTCATTTACGACTTTTTGCTTGACCGTTTCTGGCGCAATGAACTCGGGAGTCCCCTGAACTCTTCCTTTTTCCGTTCCTTTTATGTGGGCCAATCCAAAATCAATGACCTTAAGAACCCCTCCAGGTGCAAGCATAATGTTGTTTGGTTTGAGATCGGCATGGAAGACGCCTCGACGGTGCATGTGTACCATCGCCGCCGCAACCTTTTGAAAAACCTCAACGGTCCGCGGGATGTTAAGTCCCTTCGCATTATCCAAAGGTTGGCCCGGAACATAATCCAGGAGTAAATGCAATTTTTTTACTCTGAAAAACCAATCCTTGATTACCTCAAGGGTG
>Ga0114972_10001431_pt1 | contig 17985 bp, 24 predicted proteins | sample M_140807_EF_Meta_FD_87354 | JGI IMG/M metagenome (GOLD analysis project Ga0114972, IMG submission 87354) | Freshwater microbial communities from Lake Montjoie, Canada to study carbon cycling - M_140807_EF_MetaG | ecosystem: Environmental > Aquatic > Freshwater > Lake | place: Lake Montjoie... | reverse complement strand
GCCGTCTATCAGTTTTCTGTCGAATGCCTCGCGGACTGCCTTGAACTGGTCAGCGATGGTCGTGGCCGGTTTGAGGATGTTCGCGTCCACGCCGAGCGCCTGCAGCTGCCGCTCGCGATCCTGAGCCTTCGCCTCCTTGGTCGCCGCCTCGGCAAGCCTAAGACGCTCGCGAGCACCTGCTATAGCCTTTGAATCGGCGCTGCGTTTGGCGGCCGCCAGTGCATCCTCTGCAGCCTTCAGTTCCATACTGATTGCCAGCAGATCTTTGTTGAGCTGCAGCCTGCTCTTCTCGGCGTCGCTGAGTCCTGCATTTGCCAGATCGACAACTCGCTGCCGTGACTCTTGCGCTGCCTTCCTGGCTGCGTCAGCAGCTGCCTCAGCCGCTGCTGCGTCGGCCCGGCGGGCGTCCGCCTGCTTCGTCAGACTGTCCGTGAACGACCGGGCCGCAACCTCAAGCCTACGCATGTCGATCTTTTGATAGCTCGTCTCGACGTTGGCCTGGCGGGCCAGATCGCGAAGATTCTCAAACTGCTTCAGTACGTCGGCCGGCACTTGGCCGATGCTGCCGAGCTCTTGCGCCAGCTTCTTGATGGCGGCCTCAGCCTGGCCGAGCGACTCCTGCGCAAACTCCACGACGTTCAAGTCTGGAATCTTTAGCGCGTCCTTCGCCTTCTGGCCAAACTGTTCGGTGCTGGCCGTCGCGGCGGCGAGCTGCTGCCTGTACTTTTCAAGTGCCTGCTTCGGGTCATCCAGGCTGACCTTCACATCAGCAGCCGCCAACTTGCTTGCGAGAGCCCATTCAATCGCCGCCCCGGCAAGCAGGCCAAGGCCGACAACCAGCACTCCGATGCCAGTGCTGGCGAGCGCAGCCCTGATTGACGCCCCGAGGGCAGCAGTGGCTGTTGCCGCAGTTGAAGCCCCTGTCGCGTAAGCGTAGGCAGCAACTGCCGCCGAAGAAAAGAAAGACCCGAGGCTCGCGATTCCGGTCGTCAGCACTTGGCGATTGATGAATGCCAGGTAGCCACCGATCGCTGGCAGAATGTTCCCAGCAAGCGGCAGGGCGGCATTCGCAACCAACTGGAACACGCCAGCCAGCGTTGAGATCGCAGACGTGGCGGCGGACGCCACGGCCCGCACGTCGATCGCAGCGATGAAGGTAGCGGCATTCTCCGTGGCCGTGATCAGCGCTGGCGCGAGTTCTGCCAACACCCGAGCAGAGAATGCCTGCAGGGTTAGCTGCGTCTTCTGCAGCGAATCGTCAAGCGCCGCAATTCCTGCTGTCTGCTGCGGTTGCAGGACAATCCCGAGACGCTTCGCCTCGGCAGTCATCTGCTGGAGATAGGTAGCCCCTTCCTGAAAGATCGGCACAAGTTCAATCCCACTCTTGCCGAACAATCCGACAGCAGCCGCTGCCTGCTGTGCTGGATTGGGGAGCTTTGAAATGGCCGACACGACAGCCTCAAAAGCCTGCTCTGGCCGCAGCGTCGATAGTTCTGCAACAGACAGGCCGAGATCCGCGAACGACTTCACGGCAGAAGCATTGCCAGTTTGGGCTTCGCCGAGGTTGATCGTCAGTCGCTGCACCGACTTTCCGAACGTCTCAACCGACACGCCTGACTGGTTGGCCGCCAGTGCGTAGCCTTGGATTACGTCAGCGGCCAATCCTGTCCGCTTTGAAAGGTCATCGATGCTGGCGACGGCCCCGGCTGTGCCGCCGATGAACTGCTGGAATGCGCTAGCCGCCGTGCGAACAGTGGAGATGAACGCCCGCGACAGCTCGATGGTCTTCAGCGTCGAAACGTCTTGCTGCGTCTTCTTGGCGGCATAGCCCAGCTTCTGCAACTCAACGACGCCGGCGTTGATGCCGGACGCCATCTGCGTTGCAGATGCCGAGAGCTGGAATCCAAGGCCAATTGTCGCCATTAGTCACGCTGCTTCAGGTCTTCCGCCATGCGGCGGATGGTGTCGCGGATTTGTGTCGGGTGCTTCGGGGCCTTGTCTTCGATCGGGATGAACTTGTCTGGGTCTGGCGTTTGCTTGGAGTACGGAGCCAGCACCGCAGAGACCATCATTCCTGTCTGCTGCCACGGGTTATCAAGCGGACGGAACCACCGCGTATAGGCAATCCACTGCGAGAACTCCCGCGAGTCCATCGCGTCGATCTCGGCAACTGTTTTCTTGAGGTGCGACGCCAGGGCGAACTTGAATTGCAAGGTCGGCCTGGCGTTCATTCCCCCGCGAGTTTCTTTATCTCCTCTTCGGTGAGTGCGTTGTGCCTGAGTGCCGCATGCCACAGCCTGTGCATCACGTCGGCGCTGCGTGCCTTGATTGCCGCAACGCCTTCGCTGCCCGGATAGAGCAGATCGCCCTTGTCGTCGCAGAGGGTCCGACTGAGCAACTCGCTGCGAAAGTCTGGGATCGCCTTGCCGTCTGCCTCGAGCAGCTTGATCTCGTACGAGTCCCTGTCGCCAACGGACATTAGGCGGATGCAGACCTTGCCGTCGCCGCCCAGCTCTGGCACGTCAACCGTGATGATCTTGGCGTCTGTCGCTGCGTCGATTTGACTACGTGAAAGTGGCATGGCTACTGGAGAACCTGAAATGTGGATGAATAGCGCGTCACTCCGTTGAGTTCCGCCGTTGCACTGACAGACGTGCAGCATGCAGTGCAGGTCAAGCCCATGCCGCCGCCTGCTATCACAAGCGAGCCTCTGGTGCCGTACGCTGCAGTGCTCGGAGCGCCGAGCGTCTCGACAGTCACACTGCCGGCATCGTCTGTCCAGACGGCAGAGCGGCCCTTTGGCATCCCGCCGCCCCACGTCCACGATATGCCGACGATCTCACTGGCAGCGCCGCCGTTGAAGCTGACGGTGATGCCTTGGCTATAACTCGCCACGGGAATCCTCCCTGGCGGTTAGGCGACCTGGAACGACGCCGAGCCCTTGTTGGCATCGTTCGTTGCCAGCGTGATGCTGGACGACTTGCAGGTGGCGGCAACGCCAGACAGCGTGATGCCTCCCGTGATCGTCAGCGTGCCGGTGGCTCCCTGCGCGATCGGCGTTGCGCCAGCGTTTGTCAGGTAGTCGATCGTGACTTCCTTTCCGGTGTCGCCGGCCGAGCCCTTCAGTGGCCTCGACAGCGTCAGCACGGTTGATCCAGCGGTCTGGCCGAGGTGCGACACGTCGATGGAGTCGGTGGCGTTGTTGTCGGCGACCGTGTACGTGATGTTGGTGACAGTGTAGGTCGTCCCGGCGAATACAAACGTAGAACCTGCACCGTCGTGTGGCGTCGAGGGCATGCTTTGGCTCCTAGCTTTCTAACCAGAAAACGTCGTACTGTTGGGTGATCTGATAGGCCGGTGGCAGTTCCGAGCCAGCAAGCGTCACGAAGTCGTCAGACTCCTGCTCAAGTGACGTTTGCTTCACCTCTGTATTGTTCACGGTGCCGCCGTACCCATCCAGAACTGCCCGCATAGCGTCAGCCACCTCGCGGGCCTGCTCGTAGGTGCCACCGTAGATGCTGTATTCAAGGCTTGTGACCGGCATGCCCGTGGGACTGCCGAGCGTTTGCTGCCTGCGGATCGCCACCCGCCGCCATGTCACAAACGGCAGGCCAACCTTGTTGCCGGCGGCGTCGGTCTCTGGTGCCAGCACCGGGAAAACCTTTGCCCCGGCGAGCGCCGAGAATGTGGCGTTTGCCAAGAGAGCGGAACGCAGCACAGCTTCTGGGGATTTCATAGGCCGAAGTCTCCGTACTTGCGTTTCGTCTCACGCACGGCAGCCGACAGCGCCTTCCTCATCTCAACGTCCAAGACGCTCCGCATCTGAGGCAGCGAGCTGTCAAATGCCTTCTTGAGCGGGCGGCGTGCCGGCGAACCTGCAACGGTGCCAGTTGCGATGAAGTCCACTGGGTACAGCCCACGGCCCGTGAACGGCCCGCGTGTCTTGAATGACGAAAGAATTGGGCGGCCGACTGCCTGCTGTTTTTCTCGCTCCACGATCGTGCGGATTCGTCCGCCGAGGATCACCCGACTGCGTCGAGTGCGTCGGCTCTTGCCTGCCGTCCTCGGCTTTGTGCCGTACTCGACTAGGTGCGAGTGGTAGGCGCGGTTCGGGCCTTTAAGCACAGAGCCTCCAGGGAATGCTGGCGTGGCGGTCTTCTGGCTTTTTGCGTTCGTCGGACGCCTGAATCCTATGACGACTACGCTGACTGGGATCTGCTGCTTGTTGTTTGTGTACTTGCGGTCAACCTGCGAAACGCTTGCCAGCAGGTTTCCGGTGACTTGCCCGATGGCAGAGACCTGCGAGCGAAGTGCGGCAATTCCCGGCTGTGCCGCCTTTTTCAATGCCCGAGACTGATGCTTCACGGAGATGTCTCTTGGCAGCTGCTTGAGCGCTGCCACAACCTCATCCAGTGGCTTCAGTGCATAGGCTGCCTTGGCATACTTGCCTCGGCCCACAGCCAGCCTGATCAGTGGCTCGCCACTTGAGAACACACTAGCCATCCTTTGTCTCCTGGCAGATAGCCTCGTGCTCCGAGCGGCTGCCGTGCTCGAGCAGGCTGACGATCTCTAGCGTCCGAGAACGCCACGAGAATCGCATGCTCTGGGTTAGGCCAGGGAGGTAGCGCATCCGTACCTTGTGCGTTATCGTCACCTCTTGCTGCCCGGCAGTCAGAGCCTCTCTTGCGCTGACGCCATCGACGCTGGCCCAGACGGCCGTCGAGTTAGCCCACGTCAGCACGGTCTCGCCCAGGGCGTTGGTCGTGCCGCTGGCGACCTGCACCGTGACACGCTCGCGTAGTTTGCCAGCGTCGATCATCGGTAGGAGCCCCACTTCTGCGATGACAGCAGCGACTCCACCGCAAACTCCAGCTGCTTGGAGATACTGCCGACGAGCACGGTGCTGCGGTTCTCGTACCAGAAACAAACCAGCATTAGCATGGCGTGCCGGATCGCAGCTGGAACGCTCGTGCCGCTGGCCCCGTAACCGCCCCACCAGGTCACGCTGATGGCGTTGTCATCCTGCAGGTGCGGCGGCCACGTCTGCCCGTACAGAGTCTTCACGGTGCCCGGCACTCCGTTGCGGTCCACGCGGTAGCTGGCCGTCGAGTAGGTGGCCGTGGTGCCGTTCTCGTACGTGAACGTCAGGGCCACAGCCGTGGCCGTGCCGGCCGTCGCCATCGGTGGACGCGGCAGCTCGATGTCCATGGTGCCGTCTGGCGGGAACTTGTCGAAACGCATCACCCACTGGGTATGCACGAGCGAGCGGTCGAGGTACTGCTCGCACCACTCGCGGGCTGCCGAGATCAGCGTTGCGATGTAGGCGTCATCGTCCGTTGAATCGATCCGGCAGTGAGCCTTTGCCTCGGAAAGTGTGACAGGCTCAACGGCGGGCTGCGTCTGGCGGGTCAGACTTCGGTACTGCACGGCGTCCTCTCTTCTTGGTCGTCAGGTCGGCCGTCTCGGCTTCGTGCTCGACGGCTGCCGTCTCAATCAGTTCTGCCTGCTTGTCCTCGACAGCCACGCCTTGGGCCAGCAGCTGCGTGGCCCGCCCGCCGGGAATCTCCACGATCTGACCCTTCCGGTATGACCGCCACGCACGGGTAAATCTGATTTTCTTCATTCAGGCACGCTCCATGCAGTTTCAGGGCGTTTGCTTGTTGTCGTGAACTCTGTGGCCCACTGGAAAACGGGCTTGTTCAAATCACGGCCCGGCCACGTCACCACGTACTCGCCGTGCCCTAGTACGACGCGCGGCGTGACATAGACACGGTTGCCGCTCTCCCGCCAGTTCCGCCAGAACCAGATGTCGTCGTCCGTGCGGCCGTCGTTCCACGACTGATCAGGCCCTGGCTGAGACCAGAACCACGGCTTCCTGCACCGCTTCAGCGCGGCCGTAGAGATCACTGTGAGTCCGAAGTGGGCGCTGTCCACTTCCTGCACTGGCTCAGAAAACCACGACGCAGGCACGCTTGCGGTGCCGTCTTCTGGCGGATCATCCAGCGTGCCCTTGAGCGTCAGCATCGGGCGGCCGTCTTCGCGTTTGGTCTGCATCCCAGTCACGGCGTCGCACTGAAACGTCAGTGCCATGGCGAATAGATGCTCTACATCCTCGCGAGTGAAAAACGTGTCGTAGTCAATCGTCAGCAGATACTCGCACTTGTCTATGAACTGCTCGAAAATCCGCGTGTTCACTTGCGACCAAAACGCACCAGTTCCCATCGTCGGCCGAATGCCGAGCGGCATCAAAGCCTGAGCCCACGCAAAGTGATTGGCCGTGAACGACAGTCGTGGCATTGAGAGCACGGCCTCGACGCGAATGTCCACATCTGTCTGCCCAACCTTGACGATCATTGATGCCTCGCAAAATAGAGCGGGCGGCCCCTGTTGGAGCCGCCCGCCCAGCGTTGCATCAGTGTCAAGAGGCTTAGGCACCGACCAGGCCGATGATCGGGCCAGCGACCGTCGAGCTGCCGAGGTTCGGGTGGCTGATTGCCACGCGGGCGACGGCCCGAATCACGGTCTGGTCGCTGAGGAAGTTCACCTGGTCGCTGCTCGCAATCTCGATGCTATTCCGCACGCCGTAGTAGGAGCTGTTGGCCATGTTGCCGTACAGCGCCATGACCACGCCCGTCGAGTCCGTTCCGCTCGGGAGCCGGTCGGTGAGAACCACCGGGCTGCCGAGGAAGGTGAGACCCATGCCCTGCGACAGGCCGACCGAACCGCCCTGGTTCAGGTCGAGAGCCTGCATGCAGGTCGCGAAGAAGAACGGCGAGCAGAACCACTTGGCACCCTGACGCGAGTGCTGCGGCACGGCCGCCATCATCGCGAGCAGGTTGGCCTTGGTCACCTCGTCGGGGGTGTCACCGGCAGCCGTCACGAGCGACGCCGCGTAGGTGGCAGCAGACGCTGCCAGCAGGCCACCCGTGTAGCTGGTGACAAGACCGGCCACGGCAGGGGCGTTGCTCGGGTTACCGCTCCACGCAGCCGCCTCGACGGCGTTGGCGAGCGACAGGCCAAGCTCCGCGGCGATGAAGTCAGCGATCGACACGATGGAGTCCTGGAGCAGTTCGCTCGAGATAGCCACAGCGCCAGTCACCTTCTTAGCCGTCAGCGTGACCTGATTCATCGTCGGGTCGCTGGCAGTGATCGCCGTGTTCTCGTCGATCCAGTAGGCCGTCGTGCCGCCCGTCCGACGCGGGAACTGGAGCACGTCGCTCGGCATGGCCACGCTGGTGGCGTTCTGAGCGAAGGCCGAGTACTGATCGACGAGCCGGATGACCGTCGAGGAGAGCACGTCTGGCACGGTGTAAGAACCAGAACCAGACGCACCGCCAAGAGCACGGGCCTCGACGCCGTGATCTTGGCACCACCGCTTCGCGTCGGCGTCGCCGGCCTTGGCCTTGAACCACATGCCGACCGAGTAGGCATCCTTGGCGTTCTCAAACGCACGCAGGCGGCCCGAGAACGGGACGGCCTCAATGCGGACCTTCTCGCTCCGCTCTTCAGTCGCCTCGGGGGCGGGCGAGCAACGATCGACCACCGACCGCAGGTTCTTGGCCGACTCGACGACCTTCTTCTCAAAGTCGATCCTGGCGGTGAGTTCGTCGGCGCGCTTGTTGAGGTCGATCAGTTCGACATCACGAGCGGTCGTGTCTTCGGCCTCGATCGCACGCACGGCGTCGATCCGGTTGGCGAGAGCAGCCGCCTCGTCCTGAAGCTTCTTGAGGTTGTCCATGTGTGTTCTCCAGCGGCGGTATTGCCGATGGAGTCCACGATGCCATTACGGGCGTGGTGCCTTGCAGAAACGCACAGCGGAAACTGTTGTTTTCACAAACGCCACCGCACGAGCCCCGCACCGTGGGCACCGCAGATACCGCTGCCGCTCGTCGCCGCATGGACGGCTGGAACGGCACCGGAGTTTTTCGCCGCAGGTGCAGCGTGTTTCAGACACGGCGAAGCCTCAGAGCCCACGCCGCTGCGGCGTCACGGACCAAGGAACGCTTCACGATCTCAGCGGCCACAGCCTCTGGCTCGGGCTGCGTCTGGGTTGCCAGCCAGGCTTCGTAAGAACGCATGGCAACGGATGCAGACGTGGAAGGGTATGCCGGGTTCAGCACCGGCCCCACGTCGTAGAGTCCCGATACCTCGCGGATCTGGCGGATGGCTTTGCCGTCCTCGCCAGTGCGGAATGATTCATTCTTCGGGTCCACCGTGAAGGCGAACGACGAGCCCCGCACGTCGCGACGCTGGATCAGCTCGAGCACGTCGGCCCGGCTCACGGGCGGCGTCACCACGTACTTGAGCCCCTTGTCGTCCGAGGACAGTTCCAGCGTGCCAGACGAGGACCGGCCGAGGACGATGTTGGAATCGTGGTTGAACAGCGCCACTACGTCGCCCTTGCCACGCTGGCGGTTCAGAATCTTGTCGAACGCGCCCGGCAGAATTTCTTCGCGGAACCCGCCGAGATCAAGGGAAAGCCGGTTGTACACGGCGGCATATCCGATGATCGCTGCCCGGCCATCGGCCCGGCTCTCCACGATCAGCTCGTTTTCTTCCTCAAAGGCGAAGTCGCGGCGTTCAATTTCCATCGGTGTAGTCCTCCTGTTCGGCCTGGTCCTCGGCGGCATCAGCCGGGCTGTCTTCTACTTCGGCGGGCGGCTCGGGCATCGGCTCCGGTGGCGGCGGCTGCTGGCCCATCTGATCCAGAGTGGTCATGTTCAGCTGCACGAAGTGCCGATCGCCGTCTGGCCCAATCGGGTTCAGGTTCTCGGCCTCTCGGATTTCGTTGATCGTCATCCAACCGTTTTGCAGGGCCGACACATAAAACGCCGCCCGGCTTGTGTGGTCGCCACGCAGCAGACCGTTCACGTTGTGCTCAGCGAAATACGTCTCATCGGCCACGATGAGGTCGCGGCTGATGGCGGCTTCCCATCGCTTCAGGTGCGGCAGCAGGCAGTGCTGCACGAACTCCGTGCCCTGCACCTCGATGTTGCTGTACGTGCTGCGGGTCAGGTCTTGGATCATGTGCGGGGGCACGCGGAAGGCACGGCAGATCTCAATGACCTGATACTGCCGCGTCTCCAGAAACTGTGCCGCCTCGTTGCTTCCGCTGAGTTCGTGAGCCTTCACGCCGTTCGGCAGCACGGCCGTGCGGAATGCCCGATCAGCGCCACGGTGCATCCGCTCCCACTGTTCACGCAGCCGCTCGGCAGCCTCTACGGGGATCGGGTTTTCTGACTCCAGCACGATTCCGGGCCGGGCACCGTTGCCGAAGTAGGTGGACCCGTGTGCCTCCAACGCCTGGGCCAGGCCGATAGCGTTCTGGAAAATCTTGTATGTCGGGATCGGCTTGATTCCGTCCTCGGTCGTGAACCGCAGGCAGAAGATCTGCTCTTGGCTGTAGATCGTCTGCCGGCCAGACGGCTCCCGGTACTTGTACCGCACCGTGCCGTCTTCAAGCCGCTCGCACTCCATGCGGCTGCTGTGCAGCGGCCACAGCTCCGACACTGCACCTCGAGCACCTGGGCGAATCTCGGCGTAGCTGGCACCGTAGTGCAGGTACATGCCGGTCATCCAATCCCGAAACTCTTGGGCCGTCTGCCACGGGTTCGGCTGCAGGTGCAGGAGCCGGTACACAGGGTGGCTTGTGGCCTTCTGTTTGCCTCCGTTGGCCAGGCGTTCGTAGACGTGGAGCGGCAGGGCAGATACCGCGTCTGAGATGACCCGGATGCAGGCCGTGTAGGCCGAGCACGCCATCGAGTTGTCAGCGTTCACGCGGATGCCAGAAGGCGTCCGGGACGGCGAAACCTCGGGCCAGTCGATACCACGCAGGTCGAACATCCTAAAGTCGGCGGCGGCGTGTTCGCTCATAGGCTGATGATGTCCCAGTTCTGCTCAGGTGCCGGGGCCGTCGCCGTAGCGTGGATGCCAAGTGCCATCGTTAACGCCACGATGCCGTCGATGCGTTCGGTACTCTTCGCCTTGCTGGGCTTGATGTTTCCGGCGTGGTCCTGCTGTATCGCCACGTTCGACGCCTGCCACGCCAAGACGGGATGCCCGCCGTGGAGCAACTTGCCGCCCACCACTAGGGCCTCAAGCTGCTTGGCGGGCGAACTCATCGAGCCGTAGCCCTGCCCAAAACCTAAGACATTTACGCCATCGCCTTGCAGTTGGGTGGCCAGCTGCGTGGCGTTCCAGCGGTCGATCGCCACCTGCCGCACGTTGTATTTCTTCGTGATTGCAAGAATGTCGGCACGCACTTTGTCAAAGTCCGTGACGTTCCCGTGCGTCAGGTGCAGCTTCCCCTCCTTCGCCCACTGGTCATACGGCACGCGGTCCCGCTTCACCCTGTCCCGCATATTCTCCTCGGGAATCCAGAAGTGTGGCTCAGCCCAGAACGTGCCATCGTCCAACTGAAACAACAGGCACAAGCAGGTCGTGTCGTACGTGGTCGCGAGATCAAGGCCAGCGAAACACTCGCGGCCGTCGAGCATCACGGGGCAAGGCTTGTCGCCCTGCGCCCAGTGCTCCATTCGCAGCCAGCGAGTGTCCTGCTCTGTCCACTGATTCAGGTGCAGGCGGCGAAAGGTGTTTTCTTCGGTCGGCATGTCCTGGGCACGCTGGCACCGCACCCGGAGGTCATCGAGCTTTACGCTCACGCCGAGGTTTGGATTCGCCTTCCGCCAGGTCGCCTCCTTCGTCCAGTCGTCCTCTGGATCGGCTGCGTAGATGGCAGGCAGGAACGTTTCATCCTTGATGGCCCCATCCCGGACAGCCAAGGCATACCGCCAGATTTCCCAGCAGATGCTCTTGCGGTCGAAGCCCGCCGTGGTGATCGCCACGCACAATGGCTGCCGCCTAGCCCCGGTGCTCGTGGTCATCACGTCCCAGAGCTCGCGGTCGGGCTGGGCGTGCAGCTCGTCAAAGATGATTCCGTGAGCGTTCAGGCCGTGCTTCGTAAACGCCTCGGCAGACAGAGCCTTGTACGTGCTGTGCGTGTCCTCCCGCACGATGGAGTTTCGAAACACACGCAGCCGGCTCCGCAGCTTCGGAGAGTTGTCCACGCAGACCTTCGCCATTTCAAAGACGAGGCGAGCCTGATCCCGGTCGGCGGCACACGAATAGATCTCGGCACCAGGCTCGCCGTCGAACATCAGTTTCAGAGCGATGCCGGCACACAGCGTGCTCTTTCCGTTCTTGCGTGGGATCGCCAGCAGGCTCGTGCGGTACTGCCGCACACCGCTATTCATCGTGCCGAACAGCTTGCCCACGTATTCCTTCTGCCACGGCTCAAGCAGGAACGCCTTGCCGCCGAGCTCGCCTTTTGCGTGCGTCAGGTTCTCCTCAAAGAACCGCACCGCGATGGCCGCAGCCTTCGCGTCAAGCGAACATGCGGGCGTCGTCTTCGTCTTCTTGCGGGCCTTGGTCAACGGCTGACACTCTCGCTAGGGCAGACGCTGTTAGTCCGAACTCGGCCGCAAACTTCAGCATCTGATTTCTCGCGTCACGCTTCCGGTTCCATGCCGGGTGATTACTCACCCTACCCTTATCGTCCATCAGCGTTGTGCCGTTGGTCTTCAGCTCCTGGTCGGCCTGCACCATATCGGCGAACGAGTCGCAGTAGGCGGCGAGCGTCTGCTGGTGTCGCGGGCTCATGACCTTGGACGCCTCGAGCATCGGCACGATCCGCTCCCACTCGGCGCGGGCAATGTCGGCCAGCCATGCCGGGGCAGGCGGAACGCCAGGCGGGGCGTCGATGCCGGTCTTGTGCGGGCCCCTAACGCGAGAGCCACGCAGGCTAAGGATCGACTTAGGCGTCGGCTTGCGGCCCTTACCCATCGAAACTCCCAATTTCGGCCATGCGTACGCTGAGGAATAACCGTGTGGTTTGTGTCAAAGCAGGCCCCGATGATCCAAACCGCCCCTCCCGCTGTTGCATTTTGCGGCGTTTTCCTTCGCCGTCTTCCTGCTATGGCAGCCGACGCACCTAGCCTCGCCATTCGCCACGTCATACCGTGCCCCGCCTTGGCTGATGGGCACGACGTGATCCGCGTGCATCTCTCGCCCGTGTGCCACCCGCCTACAGTCCACGCATTGCCAGTTGCACTTGTTAAGCACAGCCTGACGCCACAACCTGTGGGCCTTGTCGCAGTAGCCTCGAGCAGCTGCGTTGGGCCTTGCGCTTTCGTCTCGCTTTGAGCGGGATGAACGCAGACGCACGGGCCTGTGTGGCGGTATCCGATGCGGCATTACGGCGTCTCCAGCGTCTCCTCCACCCGCCGCGTCCGCTCCCTCGCCCCTGCGACCACGGCGTGTACCTCGGCGAAAACTCGCGGTGCCAGCGACGCACAGCGGAGAATGCAGTAGATGCCAATGGTGGAGCAGAGAAGGAATTCAATCGTATGTCGCACGTCAGATTCCATCTCGCGGAATGAATGTCGTGCCGTTTGGGTACCGGCAATTCGTAGTCACGATTACTTCGTCAATGTATCCAGAGAAGCAATAGTTTCCGTTTTCGTTTATCGCGCCAACGGTTAGCGGACCACTCGCTGTGCTGCGTGTGCCGCTTGCGCTAGAGAAGTTCGCGCTCGCACGCTGCACGCCGTCACGATATAGGCGGAGAACGCCAGAGTCTCGGACGGCCGCGACATGCACCCATTGATTGGTCGGCAATGCGGCAGAATCGCTGACGCTCAAAAACGTACCACTTGCAGTGTTGAAAATTGAAAACGACGCAACGTTCCCTTCTGCGCCAGACAATTTCAAAAACTGCCAATTCCGTCGATTGCTTTGATTGTCTCGGCAGACAATGCCCTGATACAGTCCATCCGCCAAGCTGTACACCCAGCACTCCACGGTGAAATCGGACGCGGTAATGTCCCACTGGCTACCGCTGCCGTAGTTCAACCTGTTCGTCGTGACGTTGTTATTTGTTGTCGCTGACCTAACTAGCAGGGACTGCGCGCCAGACTTTACCTGTGCGGTTGACAGAGACACTCCTCCCACGCCATCGTCGGCAATCAGCCCCTGAGCAAAATCCGTATAACCGGAGTCGAACGTGACGGCTAGTAATGCGTTGGGCAGCGTAATCGGCCAAGTGCCTGCTCGCCGCATGGATTCCGCTTCCATGAGTGACCATACGCCGCTCGCCGCAGAGTTGATCGCGGACGCCGCAGGCGTTGCGTTCACGCCGATGAATCCGCCTCGACCTCTCATGCCGCACCCCCGGCGGAAGCCGCCGCTCGAGCCGCACCGTAGGCCAGCATCACCGCCTCATACTCTGCCAGCGTCAGCGTGTGCCGCTCGCCGTTCATGTCTGTCACGACGCAGGGCTGGGTCACGCCCAACTGATTTGCCCTTGCCGCGAGGACGTAAAGCCCCGTCAGCAGTGCCACATCATCGGCCTGCCAACCGAGCCGCCAGCCGTAGGAGGTTTCGTAGCCAGCCGCAAACCCGTCCGGCGTCGGTGGTGGCGGCGGCGGCGGGATGTCGCCGTCGACAACAACCGACCGCGTCCAGCCGGTGGCCGCGAGAACGTCGGCGTCCTGGGACCACTGGCTCGGATCGGTGCGGGTGCTGCCGTCGGGCAGGCGAACTCGCCAGGGCAGCGAGTCGTGAGCGACCCCCGCAGCATCTCGCCAGCATGGATCACCTACGCTCATGTGATCTCCTCATAGTTGGCGGTGAACACGATGTACGAGCTCGCCGAGGCGAGCCCCGAGATCGACCAGCCCTCCTGGAGATAAGCGATGTTCTCCCTGCCGATCACGATCAGAGTCGCGTCGGCAGGCACCGTGATCGTGTTGGCGATCGCGTAGGATGTCGAGCCGTCCGAGATCGTGACAGTGATGTCGGCCGCGTTGCTGCCGTTGACGTTCGCGGCGACAAGAGAAACAACTCGCAAGCAAGCGTTGCTTGATGATCCGTTTGAGAGGATCGCGGAGGACGATGTCGTGGCGGCCAGCCGGGCGGTCTTACCCACCACTCGCGTCGGGCTGTTGAGGTTTGGTGCGGTCATATATCACTCCATGAGTACATAGGCTGCAGGATTTCGTCGCGGCGGAACATCGACGGGATGGCAGGATCGGTGTCGGCGTAGATGTCCAGGCCGCGACCGCTGTTGTAGAGCGATTGCACTTCCGAGGCTGTCAACGCCCGGTTCCATTTGCCGACTTCGTCGATCTGACCGTCGAGGTTTTCAAAATAGCCAGAGTACGAACGACGGCCGAGGTTAAAAGGCGTCGAGGTAGTTGCGAATGCAGTCGCACCGCGTGAGCCTGTCGCCGTCTGTGAATAGTTGAAGTAAACGGTGACTGTTCCTGAGTTATGCACGACCGCAAGATGATTCCACGCGCCAGTGAAAGTTGCCTTGTTGGTAAAGCCCGGGAACTGAATTGCCAGCTCTGAGCCGTTCGTGCGAAACACAGACGCTGTATATCCGCACGTCGTTCCTGTGCCGCTGATTTGCGCCCTCAGCCCAAATTCTCTCCCAGACGCAGCATCTTTTCCGATCACATGCTGATAGATCGCCGAGCTTCCAGCGTAGGTCGATGAGTTTGCTACCCACAGACTTAGGCTCCAGTTGCCGTCTCCAAACTGTAAGTCGCTGCTGCTTGTCGCAGACAGATATTGCGACGACGAAGAAACGAAATTCCGAGCCGCGCCGATTTTGCCATTCGCATAGATTGGCGATCCGCTGGCCGTCAGCGTGTTCCCTCTGCCGGTCGCGTCGGTGGCCGACACGTTGCCGCTGGTGGCGATCTCGTTCAACGGCCAATACGCGACCAGCCCCGCCCGCAGCGAAGCGTAGCGGCCGACCGCTCTGTAAAAGCCGATCTTTGCTGAGAGCATCAAAAGTTCTGTAACGCGGAGCCGTACCAGTAGGTGCCATCGCTGACGAAGACGAGGATGTCCTTCTTCGTGCTGGTCGCCGTGATCGTCGGCGCGGTGCCGCCGCTCCAGACAACGCTTGAGAACGTCGCCGTGTAGCTGCCGCCCTGCGTGAGGATCAGCGTCAGCGAGGCCCCGGCCGTCGCAGTCGGCATCGTGAACGTGCAGTTGGCAGACAGGCTCACAGTCTGGACGGACCCGGCCGACAGCGTGAGCGTCTTCGTGGCCCCCGAGCTTCCGACTGCGTCTACCTGCTCAAGGACGATTGGTAGTCGGGCGACCGCGACAGTGCCACTGGTGATGTCACCGGCAGAGTGGGTGTGGGCGGTCGGCGTCCGCGAGTCGGTGAGCCTAGAGTCTGACGAGCTGACATAGCTTCCGGACGCCTGTTTGCCGTCAAGGGCCGCCTGGAGGCCGGTCACGCCAGAGATCGCAACGGAGCCGGTCCATGCGGTGGTTTGCGTTCCGCCGCTGTTGAAACTTAGCGATGCAATGCCGAGGATCTGCTGATACGCGATAGACATTCCGCCGCCGCTGCCGGGGCCGTCATACATCGTTATGCCGGCAAACGAGACGTTGGCACTCTGCGTGGTCAGTTTTGCATCGACTGCCGATCCGAAATCACTGATCGCCGAGGCGGTGTGCGTGTGCGACGACGGCGCGAAGGTTGCGGGCTTGTCGGTGATTCCGTTCCATGAGGTCGTGCCAGCAGCCCCGGCTGGACCCTGCGGCCCAGTAGCACCAGCGGCTCCGGCTGCTCCTGCCGGGATCGTGAAGTTGAACACGGCCGCCGAACTAGAGCCGACGTTTGTTACCGAGGCCGACGAACCGGCTGCGCCGGTGGTCACGGTGCCAACGGCAACTGTCGCCGCCTGACCGGCAGCGCCAGAAGGGCCAGCAGCGCCAGCAGCACCCGTCGCACCGGCGGCTCCTGCGGGGATCGTGAAGTTGAGCACGGCCGCCGAACTAGATCCGACGTTCGTCACGCTGGCCGAAGAACCGGCAGCCCCGGTCGTGACCGTGCCGATACTCACCGTCGCCGATTGGCCTGCGGCCCCAGCCGGTCCAGCAGCACCCGTCGCACCGGCGGCTCCTGCGGGGATCGTGAAATTCAAAACGGCCGCAGCACTGGAACCTGCGTTGACCACCGACGCCGACGAGCCGGGAGCGCCCGTGGTGACGGTGCCAACGGCGACCGAAGCCGCCGCACCTGCGGTGCCGGTCGGCCCGACGCCACCGCTCACGGCCACGTCGATCTGCGTCTCGCCGACGCTCGCGGTGATCTGCTGCCCGCCGCTGACGTTTGCTTCGATTGGCATCAGAGCACCTCGGCGAAGCCGGTCAGGGCTGTACGTGTGGCGTTGTCCACCGTCCACGTCATCGACCACCCGTAGGTGCCGCGAGCCAGTGCGGCCGTCTGCGTGTCGCTGAGTGCGATGTTTACTTGGCCGTTTGCGGCACTGACGAATGTGGTCGTGAACGACTGGACAACGGCACCGTCCACGAGGCTCGTCATTGACGCGGAAGCCGTGTAGCCAGTCATGGCTATTGAGAAATCGACCAGGGCGGAAAAGTCATCCCCGCGACGAAACGACAGATTCAGCGTGCCTGGAGTCTGCTCAAACGATGGCATGGCTAATTCCTCGGCTCGTCATTGGGTTGCTCAATGCCAGCCGAGCGAGGCTGCAGGGCGTATAGCAGGCGGGTCTGCTCGCGGATCGCGGAACTTATTTCCTGCTGCGTCTCGCCCAGCTGCTGCACAAACTTCTGATGCGACTCTACCAATGGCAGCAACACGTCTTGGCGGAGCACCCAGCCAAACGCAATGGCCACGAGAGTCGGGAAGCCCCAACGCTCGATGATCGAGAAAATGGCGTCCTTGGCCTGCTCAGTCATCGTGCGGCTCCTGCTGCCACCGTAACAGTTGGTCGCGGTTGCTTTTAGACGCTGTCCACCACGCCCACAGGGCCTTCACGATCTCTGAGATCAGCGCCGACAGCACCAGCGTCAAGATGATCCCCATGCCGTACTGCTGCCGTTCTTCACGCTCGACGTTGTCGGCCATCTGCTCGAGCAGCCGAGCCCGACCCTGCATTGAGATCGACGCCATGATCTCGGACGGGAACCGCTCGGCGGCACGCTTTGCAATGCGGCGAACCACTCGCCGGCCGGCGATGTGCTTCGTGGCCGGAAGGCTGTGCCAGATGTAGTTGTCCAGTTCGTTTATCACTTGGGCTTCTTTCCGGTGCCCTTGCAAATTGGGCACTCCTTCACGATGCGGCCGTCTCCGATCTTTCCGGTGCCGTCGCAGTTGTCGCACTTGTCGCTGGCCGGCGTCGGTGCGATCTGGCCCTGCAGGCCAACAGCCATGACGGCCGTCTCGCACGCCAGGTCGGCGACGATGTCGGGCCGGTCAGGCAACCTTGCCGTTTTCGGGCAGCCCGGCATTCCGAGCAGGAACACGCCAGTCACCAGTGCGGCCGTCTTCATAGGATGCCTCCGGTCCAGTCGGGCAGGCGTCGAGGCGGGAATCCGGCGTAGCCGCTGATTGCAAACGAGTCTTCGCCTGCCAGCATCGCGGTGCAGACGCTGGCATCGACCCATCCGGCACAGCGTTGGAACTGCGGCGGCAGGTTTGGATCGACGCTGCCCTCGTAGCAGTCGCCCCACGAATTGACGCACAGCAGGGCCGGGCGAGGCTTCCAGCGCACTCCAGCAAACATCATGCAGTGAGCCCACTGGCCCATCGGCGTGAGATATCCATCACGCAGAGTCATGCTGAAGCCACGCATTGAGCAGACGGCCACCGGATACCCGTTCTGGATCGCCTTCGCGGCATCCTCAAACGTCTTCGTCAGGGCGACAGTGGAGACCTTGTGCTGGGCCGCGAATTTCTCCAGTGAGTCCGGCACGCCGTCGCGGCCCCATTCCTTCTCTCGCGTGCCGCTGTTGTCGTTGAACCGCTGCCCGCCATAGTCCTGCCCGTAGTGCAGGGTGCCGTACTTGGTTACGGCCTTGGCAGCAGCACCACCGTAGGAGCCGTCGCCGCCGAGGTTTCGCTGGCCACGAACTTCCACGCGGGAGAACCCGTAG
>Ga0114972_10001430_pt1 | contig 17986 bp, 16 predicted proteins | sample M_140807_EF_Meta_FD_87354 | JGI IMG/M metagenome (GOLD analysis project Ga0114972, IMG submission 87354) | Freshwater microbial communities from Lake Montjoie, Canada to study carbon cycling - M_140807_EF_MetaG | ecosystem: Environmental > Aquatic > Freshwater > Lake | place: Lake Montjoie... | reverse complement strand
TCTTCGCTCAGCGCAGCCCCACTGCGTACGCGGGGGTCCTCGGCGCGCTCTATCGCGGGCATGGGTACGTCCCGATGAACCCCGACTTTCCGGTCGACCGGCTGGCGAGCATGGTGCAGCGCGCCGAGGTCGACGCGGTCATCGTGGACGCGCAGGGGTTGCCCAAACTCGACGAGATCCTCCGACGGGTTGACCGCCCGCTGGTCGTCCTCGTCCCCGAGGCCGTCGACGGCCTGACGAGCGTCCCTGCGCCCCACACGCTCGTCACCGCGGACGCGCTCAACGACGCCGCGCAGGACCCTCTCCCGGCCCTCGCCTCCGACGCCATCGCGAACCTGCTCTTCACGTCGGGCAGCACCGGTCAGCCGAAGGGCGTGATGGTCTCGCAGGGCAACCTTGTCCGCTTCATCGAGCTCGTCCTCGCGCGCTATCCGTTGGGCCCCGAAGACCGCTTCTCGCAGCTCTTCGAACTCGTCTTCGACCTGTCGGGCTTCGACATGTTCGCGGCATGGTGGGTCGGTGCCTGTGTCTGTTGCCCGACGAAGGCGGAGATGCTCACGGTCGGCCAGTTCGTGCACGACGCGCGCCTGACCGTCTGGTTCTCTGTGCCCTCAACGGCCGTGCTCATGAAGCGCCTCGGTTTCCTGGAGCCCGGCGCCCTGCAGAACCTGCGCGTCAGCCTCTTCTGTGGCGAGGCTCTGCCGGCGGACGTCACGCGCGCCTGGGCCGAGGCGGCGTCGAACTCGGTCGTAGAGAACCTCTATGGCCCGACCGAGCTCACGCTCGCGTGCACCTGGTACACATGGGACGCGGAGCGCTCTCCCGCCGAGTGTGAGAATGGGCTCGTCCCGATTGGCGACCCATTTCCGGGGATGACCGCGCGAGTCGTGAACGCGGACTTGGCCGAGGTCGCGCCGGGGGAGCTGGGTGAGCTCTTGATGGCGGGCCCGCAGGTCACGCTCGGCTACTGGCGCGATGCAGAGAAGACCGCGGCCGCCTTCGTTGTGCCGCCCGGCTCGGACGCAGTGCACTACCGAACGGGCGACCTGGTGCGCCGCCCGGTCGACGGTGCCCCGATGACGTTTCAGGGGCGCGCGGACACGCAAATCAAGGTACGCGGCTATCGCATCGAGCTCGGCGAGGTCGAGGCGGCGATCCGCGCCGTCGCGGAGACAGACTTCGCGGTCGCGCTCGGGTGGCCAAAGAGTGACGCGGGCTATGACGGCATCGTCGGCTTCGTCGCGGGCGTGAACGCAAATCCGAAGGCTCTCAAGGCGGCTGTGGCGCGGCGCCTCCCGCCATACATCGGCCTGAGCCGCGTCCATGTGCTGCCGGAGTTCCCGCTGAATGTGAACGGCAAGGTCGACCGCAAGGCCCTCGGGCGCATGCTCGAAGAGGGCTTTCGTGGCTGAGCGCGCACCGCGCGAGGGCGTCGTCGTGCTCGCGTTGCCGCGGTCAGGGACGACGCTGCTCCAGCGCATCTTCGACGCGCACCCCGATGTGGCCTGCCCACCGGAGACGCACCTGCTCCGCGCGGGCGCCCGGTTCCTTGAGGACGAGGTCGTGGCCGAGGGCGTGCATGTCGGCGTGCGGAGCGGCCTGGCGTTCGCGGGCTTCGAGGCGGCCGACGTCGTCGCGCGGACCCGCGAGCTCGTCTTTGGCTTCATGCGAGAGCACGCGCAGCGCCGAGGGCGACGGGTCTGGGCCGAGAAGACACCCTTCAACGCCTTTCACCTCGACGCCATCGAGGACCTGTGTGGGGACGCTGTCCGTTATGTCGTGTTGCTCCGGCACCCTCTAGACGTCGTGGTCAGCATGCAGGAGCTCTTCGCGCGCAGCCAGCGCTTCCCCGACGAGGTCCACCGCTACATTCGCAACGAGCCCAACCTCGGCGTCGCCCTCGCGCAAGCTTGGGCGGACATCACGACCCGCCTCCTCGACTTCGCGGAGCGTCGTGCGGCGGACACCGTCGTGGTGCGCTACGAAGCGCTGGTCGCGCAGCCCGAGGTCGAGGCCGCCCGCCTCTTCGAAACCCTCGACCTCGCGCCGTCACCTGGTGCGGTCTCGGCGGCCGTCTCCGACCGCGCGCCGGTCGGCTTCGGCGATTGGAAGCTGCTTGAGCGGACGCAGGTGGACCAGCAGAGCGTGGGTCGCTACACGCAGCTCTCCCGACACACGATCTCTCGCCTCGGCGGTATCGTGAACGACGTCGCCGTGCGCGCGGGCTACCCCGCGCTCAAGCAGGTCAAGGAGCGCTCCGCGGAGGAGGCCCTTCGACAACTCGAGCTGGGTCAGATGCTGACGGCGAGCCGAGCCCGCGGGGACGCATGAGCGCGTTCCTGGACGGCGCCCTCCGCCCTCGACTGGGCGTTACTCTCGGGGTCATCGCCTTTGCTCTGGTCGAGATCGCCGCGCTCGGCCTGCTCGTGACGCCCGACGTCGTTGCGCACCTTGAGCCGGGAGTGCTCGCGCGCAACGTGGACGATGACGGCGCAGCGCTCACGCACGCGCTGGTGACGGCGCAGCGCGCGCCGGACCGCTCCGCCCACATCGCCCTTGTGGGGGCGTCGAGCATGCGCGAGGCGTTCTGGCACATCGACACACTTCGGGACGCGGTCGCGGGCGCGCTTGAGGTGCCAGACGCGTCGGCCTTGGGCGCTTTCGACTTGACCTCGGGGGGGCAGGCGCTCGCGGAGTCTCTCGCTGTTTTGCGCGCGCTGCCCGAGACCCCACACGGCGCTGTGGTCTTAGGGATCGGCCCCGGCACGCTGTACGCGGACCGAGCCGAGCTGCAGGCACGCTTCGAGCACCCCACGAGCGCGCTTGCGGTCGACGACATGAACGCGGTCGCGCGTGTGCTGGGCATGCCGGAGCGCGTTTCCACGGGAGTCTATTTTTTCGACCATCTCCAGTTCTTTGTGAGTCGGCCTCAGGTGCCTGTGCGGCTGGCGGTGGGCGCGGTGGCTCCGCGGCGGCATCGCTACCTCGGGCGTGTCCAGTGGACCGACGAACGCTGGGGCGAGCGCGTCGATGCCTTGCGCGTCGGCTTCGAGCGGCGCGCCCGAGACAATGCTTTGGTGAGCGCCCACCTGGTCGCTCTCGAGCAAACGCTCACGCATCTTCAACGACAGACGCAGTGGCGGCCGATTCTGCTCGAGCCGCCGCTGGCGCCCCGCGCTCTCCCCGCGCTCGCCGAGGCGCGGCGCGCTGCCCACGCGCTGGTCGCACCCCTTGCGGCGCGGCTCGGCGTTCCGCTTGTCGACCTCGACGCCGAGGCCGCCCTCGTCGATGAGGACTTTCACGACTACACTCACCTGCGCTCCGAGGAGGCCATGCGTCGATATGAGAAGCGGCTGGCCGCGCTGGTCGCTCGTCACCTGAGCGGGCCCAACCCGTCGGCGGTGCGCCCATGACTTCACCCCGCGTCGCGCGGGCCCTGGGCATCGCGCTGCAGATCATCGTCCTGGGGCAGCTCCTTGTCATCGCGCTGGGCGGGCTCTACGCCGCGAGCGCGGGGGCGCGCGTCTTTCGGTACGCGGGGTTCTGAGGCCATGGTCGGGAGCGCATGGTTCTGGCTCGCGCTCGGCGGCTTGGTCGCGCTCGGCGCTCTTCGGCCCGCATGGCGCGGCGCGCTGACACTCGTCGTTTCGCTTGCGCTCGTCGGGTCCTGGGACTGGCGCGCCGTGGCGGTCCTGCTGCCCGCCTGGGGCGCGTTGGTCCTGCTCGGGCCGTCGCTCGCGGCCCCCGGCCCTCGGGGGCGTTGGCTGACATGCGCGCTCGTGAGCGCGCTCGCGGCGCTGCTCGTCGGCTTTAAGCTCGCGTTCGAGGACTCGAGCGTCGCCGCGCCGCTGGGTCTGTCGTACTTCACATTCAAGCTGATTCACTACACGGTCGAGGTCGCGCGAGGTCGCTTCGCGCCTGCGCCGCCGGCGGAGTTGGCGCGCTGGCTCTGCCTGTTTCCCGTCTTCGTCGCCGGGCCTATCGAGCGCTGGGACTCATTCCGCGATGGGCACACCGAGCGCCTCTCACGCGCGGACGTCGAGGTCGGCCTGACCCGGATTGTGCACGGCCTGATCGCGAAGTTCGTCATCGCGGAGATGGTGGGTACGCGGCTCATGGCGCTCGTGCCCTTCGCCACACTCGACGACAGCCTGCCCGCGGTCCCGGCGTGGCGCTTATGGACGGCGCTCTTCGGGGTGGGGGTGTACGTCTACTTCGACTTCTCCGGATACTCGTCCATGAGCCTCGGCGCCTCGCGCCTTTTGGGCTGGCGCATCGCTGAGAACTTCGACCGGCCTTGGCTCGCGACGAACGTCGGCGAGTGGTGGCGGCGCTGGCACATCTCGCTCTCGGGGTGGTGCCGCGACTATGTCTACCTGCCTGTGCTCGGCCTCACGCGACGGCCGATCCTGTCGGGCTACGCGTCGATGGCGATCATGGCGTCTTGGCACCACCTGTCACTGAACTGGCTGCTCTGGGGCGCCTACCATGGGACCTGCCTAGGCGTCTTTCAGCTCTGGCAGCAGGTCAAGCGCCGCAAGAAGTGGCGACGCACCCCCGGGTTGGCCGAGCGCGTCGCGTTGCGGGTCGTCACGATGTTCGTCATCGTCGGGTCGTATGCCTTCACGATGACAAACGCGCTCGGCCCTGTGACGGGCCTCGAGACGCTGTGCGCCCTTGTCGGTCTGCGGTTTCGCTGAGCGTCGGACCCGGGCCGCGCGCGCGCTCACTTCGAGCCTTGCGCATCCGGCCTTGCCCTGCTAAAAGGCGCGCGCTTTGGGGAGACCTGCCATGGCCCTGACGTTGACGAAGAGTCGAGCCCTGCTTGCCCGCGCCGAGCACTTGCTGCCCGCCGGTGTGAACAGCCCGGTGCGCGCGTTTCGCTCCGTCGGCGGTGACCCGCCCTTCATCGCGAGCGGGCAGGGCGCGTGGCTGCAGGACGTCGATGGCAATCGGTATGTCGACTATGTGCTGAGCTGGGGTCCGGCGCTGCTCGGTCACGCCCACCCCGAGGTCGTTGAGGCCGTGCGGGACGCGGCGGGCCGCGGCATGAGCTTCGGCGCGCCCACCGGCGCCGAGGTCGAGATCGCCGAGGCGATGCAACGCTTCTTCCCGAGCCTCGAGATGATGCGGTTCGTCTCGAGCGGCACCGAGGCGTGCATGGCCGCGCTGCGGCTCGCGCGGGGCGCGACGGGACGCGACACCTTCGTGAAGTTCGAGGGCTGCTACCACGGCCACGCCGACTCTTTCCTCGTCAAGGCGGGCAGCGGCTTGGCGACGTTCGGCATTCCCGACAGCGCCGGCGTGCCCGCGGAGCTTGCGAAGCACACGCTCACGCTCCCTTACAACGACGCCGCGGGCTTGCACGCCCTGATGGCGCGCGAGGGGCACCGCATCGCCGCGGTCATCGTCGAGCCGGTCACGGGCAATATGGGCGTGGCGCTCCCGAGCGCCGAGTTCCGCGCGGCGCTCGACGCAGTCCGGCAGCACGGCGCGCTGCTGATCTTGGACGAGGTCATGACGGGCTTCCGCGTGTCGCGCGGCGGGGCCCAGCAGTACTACGGCATGACGCCCGACCTGACGTGTCTGGCCAAGGTTGCGGGCGGCGGTTTGCCCCTGGGCGTTTACGGCGGCCGGGCTGAGCTCATGCGCCACGTCGCGCCGCTCGGCCCCGTGTATCAGGCCGGTACGCTCAGTGGAAATCCGCTCGCGACCGCTGCGGGCCTGGCCACGTTGCGCCTGCTCGACGCGCCGGGCTTCTTCGATCGCGTGGACGCCGCGACCGAGGCGCTGTGCGTCGGTATCGAGGACCTCGCGCGCAAGGCGGGGGTTCAGGTCACGGTGCCCCGCGTCGGCTCGATGTTCACCGTCTTCTTCGGCGAGCACACGGTCACGAACTTCGAGGACGCCAAGCGCTGCGACATGGGGCGCTTCGGACGCTTTCATCGCGCGCTCCTCGACGCGGGCGTCTACTTCCCCGCGAGCGGCTACGAGGCGTGCTTCGTCTCCGGCGCGCACGGACCCGCAGAGATAGAGCACACCCTCAAGGCCATGGAGGTCGCGCTGACCCGGTGAACCGCGACATCGAAGACAAGACAAGGCGCGCGTACACCGCGGCGCGACACACAGGGCTCGGGATTGAGCTCGCGGTCTTCTTGGTCGCGGGCGTCTTGGGCGGTCAGTGGGTCGATGACCACTACGCCACGGCGCCTTGGGGGTTCTTCGGCGGCTTAGGCCTCGGCATCGCCGGGGCGGTTCGGACCATTCAGCGCACTCTTCGGGCCCTCAAGGCAGACCAGACACCATGACGGACGACACGACTCAGCACGAAGACGCGCGGACGCCCCAGGGCGCCGCTCCGTCGCCCGCCAGCGACCCGATGCTGGCGTTCGTGGTCAAGTGTGCCGCGGCGCTCTTGCTCGTGGGCGTCGTTGGGTCCGTTGTTGCTCAGCCGGACAACCCCGCGTTGCCCCTGAGCTTTGGCTTCGGTGCCGCGCTGGCGCTCATCAACTTCTGGCTCTCGCGGCGCATCGTGGCTCGCATGGTCTCGCAGCGAGACGGCGGCGGCAGCACGGCGGGCATGATGGTCGCGAAGATGCTCGGGTTCTTTGGTCTGGTCTACGCCGCCTTCAGGCTCCTGCCCGTCGATGAGATCGGGTTCACCGGGGGTCTCTTGGTCGTGGTACTCTCAATTGTTTTCGGCAACGCCTTCGGACCGAGGGCGCGCGTGGAGAGTCAGCATGGGTGAGCACGATATCTGGTTTGACTTGATCCCCGGGGTCAAGGACGCGAAGCACGCGCTTGCGCACGCCATGGGCACGACGTGGCTCAATGGCGAGGAAATTCACGAGCTCAACCACGTGGTGATGGCGCTCTTCATCGCCGTTGTTGTCATCCTCACGGGGGTCGCTTACCGGAAGCGCGTCGCCGCGAGCCCCGACCAGGGCGCAGTGCCCGAGGCCTCCTTCAACGCCCGCTCGATCATCGAGTCCGTGGCAGACGCCGTGCTCGGGGCACTGACGGGCGTCATGGGGGAGAAGGCGGCGCGACGCTACCTGCCGCTCATCGGCACGTTCGCGCTGTTCATCCTCTTCTCGAACCTCAGCGGCGCGATCCCGGGATTGCATCCGCCGACGTCGAACTTCAACACGACCGTGGCCTGCGCGCTCGTCATCTTCTTCACCGTGCACATCGAGGGCGTTCGCGCCAACGGGATCGCTTACTTCAAGCACTTCTTGGGCCCCGTGTGGTGGCTCGCGCCGCTGATGTTGCCCATCGAGCTGTTCAGCCACTTGCTGCGGCCCGTCAGCCTCGGCGTACGTCTGATGTGCAACATGTTCGCCGACCACACGCTGCTGGTGGTCTTCCTCGGGCTCGTGCCTCTCGTGTTGCCGCTGCCCGTCATGATCCTCGGCTTGCTCGTGTCCGTGGTGCAGACCGCGGTCTTCTGTTTGCTCTCGGCCGTGTACATTGGCATGGCCATCGAGCATCACGAGCACCACGATGACGGCCACGCGCCGGCTCACTGATTCGTCTCCATCGCGTACCGCGCCGCTCAGGCGTCTGAAGTCAGCGCGTCGGCCCCAAATGGGGTGGCGTAGGAGAGAGTAGAGGCGGGCAACCGCCGCGCTGGCCCAGATGATGAAAGCGACCGTGAGGCGCACAACCCACCCTGAAAGGGATTTGTCATGCAGATGTCCAAGGTCTTCTCGTTCCTCTTCATCACGCTCTTTGCCCTCCCCGCCTTCGCGAACGAGGGTGGCGGCAACCCGGTCGCGGCGCTCGCGGCCGGCCTCGCCATCGGTATCGGCGCGCTCGGTGGCGCGCTCGCTCAGGGTCGCGCGGCTGCGGCGGCCCTCGAGGGCATCGCCCGCAACCCGGGCGCGGCCGACAAGATCCAGACCCCGATGATCCTCGGCCTCGCCCTCATCGAGTCGCTCGTGCTGCTCGCGTTCGTGATCGCGTTCCAGCTCGTCGGCAAGGCCTGAATCAGGCCGCGCACCGCGCCAGCAGGGCCAAGAGCTCGCTGGTGAACCGATACGTGTCGACGTAGTACCTCGCAGACAGGTAGTTCGCGTCGAGCACAGTGAACCCGTAGTCGCCTCGACGCGGGTTCTCCCGTCGCAGGAGCCTCGGGCCGCGCTCAAACGCGCGCGGATCGCCCAGCGCTTCGACGACCTCGTCCTGCACCGTGCGCGCGTAGGTCCGGTAGTAGTCGGCGAGCCATGTACGCGTCAGGCGCCAGGCGGTGAGCTCTTGGCCGCGTGTCAGCGCGGTGGACCGTCGGCCCCGCAGCGAGGGCTCCCCGGTCATCGGGTGACGCGCCCGCGCGACCGCGAGCACACCGTGGCAGATGGCGGCGACCGGCTTGTTCGCGGCCATCTGCGCGCCGACCAAGGCGTGGACCTCGGGGGCGTCCAGATAGGACCGCATGCCGGGGCCATGGCCGCCCGTGAGCAGCACGGCGTCGCACTCTGCGCGCGGCAGGGCGCTGAACGGGAGCGGCGCGTTGAACGCGGGGTCAGTCAGGAGCGTGGCGCATCGCGCGCGCGCGTGCGGCCGGGCAGCGAGCCACGGTCGCAGCGGGCCGAAGCCGGCGCCCGTGAGTACGCGCAGATCGGGCCTCGACGGCGTGCCGTCGGGCGTCGCGAAGACCACGGTATGACCCGCCTCACGCAGCGCGCTCCAAGGCACGGCGGTCTCCGTGGGCTCGAAGTCGTGCGTGGGCAAGGGAACCATGACGCGGCGCGAGTATGCGGGGGACGACATGGCCCGAGTATATCCTGCCCTCGCACTGCGCGCCCCGCACGGCGAGCCTGAGGTACACTCCAGTCATGAAGCGAGACGCCCTTGAGGACCCGGCGACGCGGCTGGTCGCGGACCTCGCCCACGCCCTGCGCTACGCGCTGACAGGCGCACCCGACCACGAGGGGCGCTTTGAGGACGGTGCGTGGGAGAACTGGTCGCGGACCTATGCGGAGCGACCGGCGCAGGTGGTGGCGCCCGAAGACGAGGCCGCGTTGTGCATGGCGGTCGCGGACGCGCGCCGTCTGCGCGTCGTGGGCGGCGGACACTCTTTTAACGCGACGCCGCTCTGCGCCGACACGATGCTCACGCTCGACGCGATGGCGGGGCCGCCTTGCGTGGACGCGCGACGCGGCCGCGTGCGGGTCGGCGCCGGCGTGCGGGTCCGAGACCTCAACCGCGCGCTCTGGGCCCAGGGCTGGGCTTTGCCTGTCCTCGGCTCGACCGACGCCCAGTCCATCGGTGGCCTGATCGCGACCGATCTGCACGGCACTGGCCGCCGACACGGCTTCCTGTCGCAGCAGATCACGGCGCTGCGCGTGGTCGACGCGAGAGGCGCAGCGCGCGACTGTGTGCCCGGGGACGCCCTCTTTCACGCGGCGATCGGTGGGCTCGGCGCATGTGGTGTCGTCAGCGAGGTCGAGCTGGCGCTCATCCCCGCGTTCCACATGGTCAAGACGACCCAGATGGTCTCGGTGGACGCGCTGCCGGAGACGGTCGACGCCGCGCTCGATGCGCATGACCACGTGAGCTACTACTTCGTCGGCGGCGCCGAGGGGGGCGGAGCGGCGCGGCAGCACACCTGGGACCGCGTCGATGCGCCGCTGACGCCCGACTGGACGCGCGACCGCCTCATCGCCGAGCTCAAAGACTTCGCGATCAGCGCCGCGCTCCCAGACGCGGCGATGCTCCTCGCTGAGCTCGAGCCCGACTCGGTGCTGTCGCACGTGCTGGCGCCGCCCCACAGCGTGGTGATGCCCTCGTCGGACGCCTTTGGACGCAAGCTCTTCTACTTGCACGACGAGCTGGAGCACGGCGTCCCGCACGCGGCGTGGGTGCCCTGTCTCGACGCGGTGCTCGGCGTGCTGCGGGCCCGGGACTTCTTCTCGATCGTCGAGGTCCGCTTCACAGACGACCGCTCCGCGGGGTGGCTCGGACCCGGAGTCGGGCGACGCACGGCCTACATCGAGCTGGCGACGCCGTTGGCGCAGCCGCGGGATGAGGTCTACGCAGAGATCGAGCGCGTCTTGGTCGACTTCGGCGGGCAGCCCCATTTGGGCAAGTGGACGCGCCTGCGCGCGCGTGACCTGCGCCGCATGCATGGCGACCGGTTCGACCGCTTCGACGCGGTGCGCCGCGCGCAAGACCCCGACGGCAAGTTCATGAACGACGCCCTCAGCGCGCTCTTCGAGCTAGGCCTTGGCGGTGCGCGGTAGGCAGAGGACGAACCGGGCGCCGGGCTCGCCCGAGGGGGTCTCGAAGGTGAGCCGGCCGTGCGCCTCCTCGACGAGCCGCTGCGACACCGCGAGCCCTAGGCCCGTCCCGAGCGGCTTGGTCGTCTGAAACGGCTCAAAGAGGCGGTCACGCAAGGCCGCGGGCACGCCTGGCCCGTCATCGGCGACCTCAAGCCTCACGACACTGTCCGCGTCGACGAACGCGGACAGCCGGATCGTGCCGCGCCCGTCGAGCGCCTCGCCCGCGTTCAGCAACAGGTTCACGAGCACCTGGCCGAGTCGCTGCGGGTCCGCCATCACGGTCAGTGCGGGGTCGATCGGCGCGACCTCGAGGCGGACCGACCGGACCGAACGCTGGAATCGAACGAGCTCGACCGCGTCGCGCACGACATCGGCGACCGCAACCTCGCGCGGCGTCCCTGCGCTCGGGCGCGCGAAGTCCAAGAGCTGGCGGACCGTCGTCTGCATGCGCTCAAGCTCCCGCGCCATGCGCGTGAGCAATTCGCGCTGCGTCTCGGCGTCGGCGCCGCGCGGATCGCGCAAGAACTCCACGAAGCCCTGAACGGCAGAGAGGGGGTTGCCGATCTCATGGGCGACCCCCGCGGCGAGCCGACCGACCGTCGCGACCTTCTCGCTGCGGACCAAATCGTCGCGTGTCCTCTCCAGGGCGCTGAGCTGGGTCGTGAGCTCGACCTGCTGCGCGCGCAGGCGCGTGAGCATCTCGCCAAACGCGGTCGTCAAGCGTGCGAGCTCGATGGGTCCCTCGGGTGGGGGCAGCGCGGCCTCACCCGCAAAGCCACGGGCCGCCGTCGCCTGCACAGCGCGGGTGAGGCGCTCAAGCGGTGACACCAGCACGCGCCCTCCCAGGAAGATGCCGAACGCCAGCACGGCGACGAAGTCAAAGAGCAGGAGCAGGGCCACTGTGCGCTCGCGGTCCAGCACGGCCGCGCGCGCAGGCGTGAGGTCAAAGACGACGCGCAGGACGCTGCGCTGGCCGTCCGCGCGCTGCATGGGGACCGCGACGACGTGCGCGAGGGTGTCGTCGTCGCCGCGTGTCTCCGTCTGCATGCGGCGCACTTGAAACGCCGTGACGACGAGTGGGTCGCGCGAGGCGGCGGGGTCGGGCGGGCTCGACTCCGCCGTGAACTGCGGGTCGAGGCGCGAGAGCGCGATGATGTCCTCGCTCTGCGCGCGCAGCGTTTCCAGGTGCGCGACGCACTGCGGGCCCGGGCACTGCAGCTCGACTTGCGTGGCCAGCAGCTCCGCACGCAGGCGATGTTGTTCGGCGACCAGGCGCACGGCTTCGTCGCTCACCAAGCGGCTGACGACGACACCCGCGAAGCCGCCCGCAACGGCCAACAGACCGGCGAGCGCGAGCGCGAAGGTCGCGCGGACGCCGAGGCGCACGGCCTCAGCCGCCGACATTCAGGGCGCGGAGCAGCGGCGCGACCGCCGCGTCCACGCCGGCCCAGAAGGCCGATGTCCCGAACAGCAGCGCCTCTAGGCCGCCGAGCGCCAGAAAGGGGCCAAATGGGATCGCCGTGTGGTCGGGCAGGCCGGCGTGCTCGTCGACCTCGTCAAAGCGCGCGTCGAGCTCCGCCGTCGTGAGCGTGAGCGCGTTCTGCTTGCCAGTCACCCTCGTGTAGAGCTTGGCGAGCCCCGCGGCGAGCAAGCCTTGCGTGCACGCGGCCAGCACGACGAACGGCATGGCTTGCCAGCCCACCCACGCGCCGATCATGCCGGCGATGACCACGTCGCCCAAGCCGAGCGCCTCGCGCTTGAACAGGAGCCACGCGAGCCCATAGATGAAGCCAAAGAACAGCGCGCCGGCCGCGAGCCCCCAGACGTGCGACCACGGCTCAAGCGAGGGCAAGGCGAACGCGCCGATGAGGCCGAACGCGGTCGTCGGCAGCGTGATGGACCACGGCAGGAGCGTGTGCTCAAGGTCGATGAACGTGAGCGCGACGAGCGCGTAGACGAAGACCTGCCAGTATCCCCACAGCGCCAGGCCGGGCAGCAGCGCGTCTGGGTCTGTGGGGTCGACGAGGCCGCGAAAGAGGACGAGCGCGAGCACCCCGCACGCGGCCTCGACCAGCATGTAGCGCGGCGAGAAGCGCGCGCCGCAGTCCGCGCAGCGACCGCGCAGGGTCCAGTAGCTCACGATGGGGATGTTGTGCCACGGGCGGATCGCCGCGCCGCACGCACCACAACGAGAGCCGGGCGAGACCACGGACTCCTCGCGGGGGACACGGTGAATCACGACGTTCAAGAAGCTGCCCCAACAGGCGCCCCAGATGAACGCGATCCCCCACAGCGCGAGCATCATCGGACGTCCAATACGCCGAGCTTCGCGCGGTTCTCGTTGTCCTTGTCGCCGACCTTCACCGCGGCGCGGGTATCGCCGGAGTAGAGGCCCGCCCAGACCGTATAGCGGCCCGAGGCCTTATCCGACTTCACGTCTGTCGTGTAGACGTCGCGCACGATGTCGCCGGGGTTCCAGTTGGTTGGCGGGTAGAGGCCCTCGACGGGATCGTGGTCACCGTGAATGCGCGAGCCCGAGCCGTCGACATGCACGAAGATTTTCCAATTACGGGTCGGCTTCTTGAGCGCCTTCCAATAGAGCGAGATCTCAATGCGCGTGCCGGGCTTCGGGTTCGGCGGGTCGATGTACCAGCCGACGAGCTCGACCTGGTCGTCGAAGTTGAACTTCGCGGGGCGGACCTTCTCCTTGGGCAGCTCGGGCACGAGCGCGCGCTTGATCGGGTTCTGGTCGTCCTCGCCGTCCGCAAGCTGGTTGGAGATCAACAGGAAACGGAAGCTCGACGCGTCCAAGACGGGCAGGGTGGCGCCCTTGACGGCGGCGCGGAACTCGCCGTTGATGCTCGCGAGCTGCGCGCGGGGGATGATCGCGAAGAACCGCTCCGCGCCGACCGCGCGCTCCTTGAACTGTGCGGGGGTGAGCTCAGGCAAAGCGCGCGTGTAGAACGACGCGCCCTTGGCGTCGACGCGGTACTTGAACAGGGGCGCGTCCCCGTGGGCAAAGCGGTCGTAGGCCTGCACGATCTGCTTCTGGCTGAAGTTCTGCGCCAGCTCCACGCCGACGGCACCGCCCATGAAGAGCGACCACACGGCCAGGAGCGTCAGCAGACCGGCCGCGGCCCAGCGGGGCTGCTCCACGCGCCCGACCCAGCCCTCGAGGCGCTCGACGAAGGCAGGCTCTTGAGCGTCGCTCACGCGGTGAGCGCGCGCGCGAACGGCAAACCAGAGCGCGACGTAGGCAGCGACGACGAAGGGCGCCAGAACGACGAATTGACGTGCTTGAGGGTTGAGGGGCGCGAGCATGTTGGCCCCGGCCCAGCTCAAGAGCCAGTCCGGTCGCAGCGCCGCGACGACGGACGCCACGACGATGAGGGGCGTGAGGAGCCACCAGCTGAGCGGGCGGAGCGCGCTGCGCGGGAACGCGATAAAGCGCGCGACAGGGGTCACGAGCCGCCATACGCCGCCTTGGTAGAGAACGACGAGCGCGATGAGCACGGCGGCAAAAGCGCGTCGAGCGGGCCAGAAGGTGAGCTCCGAGGGGAACGTCTCGACGCGCGCCATCGTGAGTGCTTCGACGAGGGCCTTCGGGTCGTGCTTCAGGCCGTGGTCGAGGAGCATGAGCACGAGCGCAGCGCCGAGCGCGAGCAACGGCTCCGGGGGCCGACGGACCAGCCCCGCCAGGTAGACGCCGACGCTCGCGGCGACGACGAGCGCGCCGGAGAATAGGGCGCCGTCGCTCAGGGGGACGGGCAGCGCGACGCCCAAAAACGCAACGGAGAAGGCCGCAGCGAGTGCGATTTCGGCGTTGCGTTGACCCGCCGTTTCATCTGGTTCGGCGAGCTCGCCTGCGTCCTCTCGCGCCGACCACAGCGCGCGGCCGAGCGCAAACGGGACCAAGGCGGCGATGGGGAACAGCCCGTAGCCCAGCTGGTGGGTCACCCGGTCAAACGTCGGCCACGAGGCGGAGGCGGCGAGGCCGTCGTAGGGCTCGGTGAGCAGGAGCAGGGACAGCGCGCTCGAGGGGTCGGGCAGCGCGGCGACGGCGGCGCCCCAGCCCGCCAACAGCAGGACACCGGCGACCGCCATCGGCGCCTTGGCGAGTCGGCGCGTGTGCGCGCGCGCTTCGGTGTCGACCAGCGCCAGAGCGGTGGTGGCGGCCGCAACCGGGACCGCGAGCGCGACGAGCCCGCCACACAGCCCCGCAGCCGCGGTGAGCAACGGTGCGGCCCAGCGCCACCGGCCTGCGGGCGCAGAGGCGCAGACGAGGCGCAGCCAGGCCAGCGTCGAGGCCCCGACCAGCGCCATCTCGAGGCCCCCACCGAGGTTCTGGCGGCCATGAAAGAGCACGAGCGGTGCGCCGAGGGCGGCGATCACGGCCAGCCAACCCGCGAGGCGACCCCAGAGGCATCGGACGACGGCCATGACGATGACGAGCGCGCCGGTCGTCGCGAGCATATTCGGCAGGCGGAGTCCCAGCTCAGTGTCGCCCAGGAGCCACAGCGAGAGCCGGGTCGGCCAGCTCGCCCAGGGCAATGCGTAGCGCGGCGCCTCGGCGTTGTTGAGCTTTGGGAGCTCCGCGACGAGCGCATGCCCGCCCTCGCGCAGGGTCGCGGCGAAGGCGGCCTGCTGGGCCTCCCACGGCTCCCACACCCCCACGAAGGCGCTCAGCGCGCCCAAGAACAGCAGGCTCACGAGAGCCGTCATCATTAGGTCTGGATCGCGCTTCATGTCGTCGGTCAGCTCGTCTCAGCGGCAGCAGCGAAAGCCCAGTGTCGCGGAGCGGAGCTCCTCGGGCTTCAGGTCTTGGGTCTGGCCGCACGCCAGCCCCGCAGGGATGTTGCTCTCGTAGCCGCCGCCCCGCACGGGCCGCAGCCCGTCGACGAGGTCAGCGGTCCACTCTTTGAGGTTGCCGGAGAGGTCGAAGACGCCGGCCCGCGCGCACGACGCCAGCGAGCCGGTCGGTTGCGGGGCATCTTGGTCGCCGGCCTGACGCGGATCGGCGTCGAGCTCACCGCCGTTGCAGGCGTTCGGAAGGTAGCCGGCACCGTAGGGGTACGCCTGCGCTCCAGGGCCACCGCACGCGAGCGCCCACTCGGCGCCGGAGCACAGGCGCGCGTCGAGCGCGCGGCACGCAGCATCGGCCTCGGCCCAGGTCACATTGGCCCATGGGCGAACGCCCGCGCGACTGCACGCGCGCCCATCGACGAAGGACACCGCGGCGTCGTCGGGCGTCAGGTCACGCCCTTCGGCGTCTGCGGTGGCGCCGGGCCGGCTGGCTTCGAATGCAAAGACCTCGACGCCCCCGACGCGAACCCAGGCGTCCGCGAAGTCCTCGTCTGCGGTGCCGTCACAGTCGTCGTCCTCGCCGTCGCAGTCATCGTCGACGGCCGTCTCTGGCGCGCGCGCGACGGCCGTGCACTCTGTGCTCGTCGCGTCCGCGGTGCACACATACCGGCCCTCGGCGCGGCACGCGCCCTCGCCCGCGGCGCACACCCGCGCGCGCTGGCGGGCCGCGCCGTCCGCGAAGAGCGCGTCCACGAAGTCCTCGTCCGTGCGTCCGTCGCAGTCGTTGTCGAGGCCATCACAGGCGCCGACCTCGCCACCCACGCGGTGCTCCGGCGAGCGCGCGCAGCGATAGCCCGCGTCGGCGTCGCACTGCGGGGCATGGACCCGCTCGACGCAGCGACGCGTGGTCGTGGGCACGCCGGCGTCGAGCGTGACCACGCCGATGCAGGCGAGGCCCCGGTGGAACGCGTGGCAGTCGGCGTCCGTCGCGCAGCTCAAGTCAGGGGGCGCGCCTGCGCTCGGCACGCACACGTGGCCGGCGTTGCAGACCTCAGCGGGGCCGCAGTCGGCGTCGACGACGCACTCGTATGCGCACACGCCGTTCTGACCGCAGTAGTCCTCGCTGGGCGGCGCGAGGTCGGGGGCCTCGTCGACGCGCGTATCGCAGTCGTCATCGAGGCCATTGCAGAACTCGACGACCTCTGGGGTCGAGCGCGTCACGCAGGCGTACTCGCAGCCGTTGGACAAGACTGCGTCTACGTCGACATAGCCGGGGGCGCATGCGACGATCGTGCAGGCTCCCAAGACGCACTGCACATTGCCCTGCGATGCATCGGGGCAGGCGTTGTCACAGGCGCCGCAGTTCTCTCGATCGCTGTCGAGGGCCCAGCCCTCGTCAACGCTGCCGTCGCAGTCATTGTCGACGGTGTCGCAGCGCTCCGCGCCGCCCTCGCTGAGCACGCAGTCGCTCTCACATCCGTCCGAGACGTCTCCGTTATAGTCGCTGAAGCCGGGCGTGCATGCCGACACCACGCAGGCGCCTGCGCGGCAGTCGGCCTCGCCGTTTGGCGCGCTGCAGAGCTGGCCGCAAGCGCCGCAGTTCGCCGCGTCGTCGAAGGTCGCCGCGGCGATGTCGGGGTCCGCGTCGTCGATGAGGCCGTCGCAGTCGTCATCGAGGCCATTGCATCCTTCGGCGACGGGCTCACACGGACGCTCGTCCAGGGGCCGAAGGTCTGTCAGCGGTCGAAGGTCTGTGCCGACGCCCGCGTCCGTGTCGGGCAGCCGCTCGATGCGGCCGCTGTCCACACACGCCGTCGAGAAGAGGGCCAGCGTGGCGAACGCGCGCGCCCTGAGCGTCATGGCCGCGCCGCGCGCCGTGCGCTCTCTGGGCCCCCGGATGTGACACGACCTGTAACCTCGCGCGCCAGCGCCCGGTAAGCATGCGCGCCGCGCGACGTCGGCGCGTACTGAAAGATGCTCTTGCCCGCGGCCTGCGCCTGAGCGAGCGCGCTATTCACCGGGATGCTCGTCTCAAGCAGCAGCGCCCGATAGTTGTCGTCGAGCGCGCCCCCGATGGCGTCGTTGATTTGCTGCGTGCGGCCGTCCACGCGCGTGCGCAGGATGCCGAGCACCTCGAGGGGGTGTCGCAGGCGGTCGTTCACGACGCGCACCGTCCCGAGCAGGTCTGCGACGCCCTCGAACGCGAGGATGCTCATGTCGCAAGGGACCAACACGCGGTCAGCCGCCACCAGCGCGTTGAGGGTCAGGTTGCCCAAGTTCGGCGGGCAGTCGATCAGGACCCAATCGAATTCCGCGCGTGCGCGCGCCATCGCCGCCTGCAGGATGTACTCGCGCCCCACGCGCGTGGACAGTCGCGTATCCGTCTCGTTGAGCGCCTTGTCGGGCGGGGTGAGCGAGAGCCCGTCGATGTCGCTCTGCTGGACCGCGTCCATCAGGTCCCGTGGGGTCTGTGACAGCAAAACGTCGGACAAGCTCGTGCCCGCGATCCGCACGGCGTCCTTGAGCGAAGACGCCACGTGCCCCTGCGGGTCGATGTCGATGACCAGTACGCGCGCACCCGGCTGTTGCGCCAGCGCGCACGCGAGGTTCACGGTCGTCGTCGTCTTGCCGACGCCGCCCTTCTGCGCGGCGATGGCGATGATGTGCGCGCGGCGCCCCAGCGGCGGCGAAGTCGGGCGGGCGCCGCGGGCCACGCTCGAGTCCTCGCCGCGCAGCTTCTTGAGTCCAGCGGACAGGAGATTCTTCATCGCCTCGGGCGCTACCACGCGCGGCGCGCGCGCGTCAATGGCGACCCCGTCGCGCAGAGTGTGGCATGGTGGGGCGGCATGTCATCGAGTCCGAAGCTGAAGCGTCGTTTCGAGCGGATTCATCCGCTCGACCAG
>Ga0114972_10001428_pt1 | contig 17995 bp, 13 predicted proteins | sample M_140807_EF_Meta_FD_87354 | JGI IMG/M metagenome (GOLD analysis project Ga0114972, IMG submission 87354) | Freshwater microbial communities from Lake Montjoie, Canada to study carbon cycling - M_140807_EF_MetaG | ecosystem: Environmental > Aquatic > Freshwater > Lake | place: Lake Montjoie... | reverse complement strand
TCCGCCTTCTCTTCCAAAACCACTTTCCTTGTAACCGCCGAATGGTGAAGTAGGGTCAAATTTATTATAAGTGTTTGCCCAAATTACGCCTGCCCTTAATTTGGAAGTCATGTTGAATATTTTAGATCCTTTATCCGTCCATACGCCAGCAGATAAACCAAACGCAGTGTTGTTGGCCTTTTCAATGGCTTCATCAATGGTTCTGAAAGTTTGGATGGCTAACACTGGGCCGAAAATTTCTTCTTGTGCAATGCGATGCGATTGTGCCACGTTTGTAAAAATGGTTGGCTTACAATAAAATCCTTTTTTTGGCAAGACACATGAGGATTGAAAAATCTCCGATCCTTCTTTCTGACCAATTTTCAAATAATTATTGATGATGTCTAATTGTTGTCTGGAATTTATGGCACCAATATCTGTATTCTTATCCATAGGATCACCAACGATAAGTGTTTCGATTCTGTCTTTTAATTTTTGCAAAACCAACTTATACACCGATTCTTGTACAAACAATCTAGATCCTGCACAACACACATGACCTTGATTGAAGAAAATGCCATTTATAATTCCTTCAACAGCTTGATCAATTGGGGCATCTTCAAATATGATATTTGCTGCTTTTCCACCCAATTCGAGTGTGGCTTTTTTATTGGTTCCGGCAATAGATTTTTGAATGATTTTCCCAACTTCTGTTGAGCCCGTAAAAGCAATCTTGTTTATGCCAGGATGATTCACTAAATCAGCGCCTGTATTACCAGCACCTGTTATGATATTTACAACACCCGGCGGCAAATCTGCCTCCTGAAAAATCTCGGCTAATTTCAAAGCCGTTAAAGAAGTATTTTCTGCAGGCTTTAACACTACCGTATTCCCTGTGGCTAATGCTGGCGCAATTTTCCAAGCTGCCATCAAGAGTGGAAAATTCCAAGGAATGATTTGTCCGGCTACACCAAGTGGCTTTGGGTTTCTATTGGGAAAAGCATACTCTAATTTATCAGCCCATCCCGCGTTATAAAAAAAATGATTGGCCGCTGCAGGAATATCAAAATCACGGCTTTCTTTAATTGGCTTTCCGCCATCTAATGTTTCAATAACAGCCAATTCTCTGGCTTTTTCTTGAATGATTCTGGAAATCCGAAAAATATATTTTGCCCTTTCTTTTGCAGGTAATTTCTTCCATACTTTATCATAAGCATTTCTTGCTGCTACAACCGCTTTGTCCACATCTGCTTTATTGGCTAAAGCAATTGAAGACAACTTTTCTTCCGTAGCCGGATTTATGGTATCAAAATATTTTTTTGAGCTGGGCTTTTCAAACTTCCCATTTATGAACAACTCATAACGATCTGCAATCTTTGCAACAGCAGCACTTTCTGGAGCGGGATCAAGATTTCGAGCAGAATCGAATTTGAGTTTGATGGTGTTTTTTGTAGCCATATTTTTTAGTTGTTCAAAATGTTCAATAAGTTCAATGAGTTCAAAAGGTTGGAAGTATTTTCCATTAATTAGCAACTTTGTTTTTGTAAAGAAAACTTTGTGCCTTTGTGCCTTCGTGTCTTCGTGTCAAGAAAACGTTCAAAAGGTTTTTTCGAATCTATACCATATTAAACTTTTGACCTTTTAGTTCTGATTGTTTTAAATATTCTATTAATTTAAATAACAGATTGCTGATTTTTATACAATAATTGGTTATCAAATTAAATTCTTCGTTATTTATGTAGCCATCATCTAGTGCTCTATACATTTGAGACCTCAACTCTCCACAAGACCCTTTTGATATGTATAGAAACTGAATAAATTCTCTATTGCCCCCTCTTTCAAATCCCTCTGCAATATTATCCATAATTGATCCTGCCGAACGTTCAATTTGTGAAACCAAACTGAAATTACGCTGAAATCTTTTTTCCTTAATTAATCCCCTTACAATTCGATTCAGCGCTCTTGCCTCTTTCCAAGATAATATTTCTTCAAATCTTTTTATTGTTGACATAGGTTCTTTTTTCAAACCTATTTAACATCCCACAAAATACAAACATTTTTTACTTAATATTATTTAGTGCCGGTTGGAAATCCCAACCTTTTAAACGGGTTGAATATTTTCAACCCCTAATAATATCCCAACCTTTTGAACTCATTGAACTCATTGAACCTTTTAAACCTTCTCCTCCCAACCTTTTGAACTTATTGAACTCATTGAACCTCTCAAACCTCCTCCCTTAATCATTCGAAAAATAATCCCCCGATTGATACAGACCTGTTTTTTGTTTCATCAATTGCATTAAAATATCATTGGCTAAACTGCTGGCGCCAAATCTAAACCATTCATTGTTCATCCAATCTTCGCCCAACACTTCGTTTAACATGACGAGATAATGCAAGGCTAATTTTGCTTTGGAAATACCACCAGCTGGCTTCATGGCGATTTTTTTGCCGGTTTTGTAATAGAAGTCTCTAATGGCTTCCAGCATTACCAACGTTACGGGCATTGTAGCTGCTGGTTGAATTTTTCCGGTAGAGGTTTTGATAAAATCGGCGCCAGCATACATGGCAATATCACTGGCTCTGCGCACATAATCTAACGAACCTAGTTCGCCTGTTTCTAAAATAACTTTCAATCGTACATCGCCACACAACTCTTTAATGGCGGCTATTTCATCATAAACAAAGTTGTATTCGCCTTGATGAAATTTGCCTCTTGATATCACCATATCTACTTCATCTGCACCTTGAGCAATGGCAAATCTGGTATCTTCTTTTTTGACTTTTAATGTGGATTGTCCGCTAGGAAATGCAGTTGCTACTGAAGCCACTTTAATTCCTGAATCGCCTAATGCTTTTTTAGCTATACCTACCATAGATGGATACACACAAATTGCAGCAACGGTTGGCAGGCCTGGATATGCATCATGCAAATGCATGGCTTTGTAACAAAGTTGCTTTACTTTCCCTTCGGTATCTTTTCCTTCTAGTGTAGTTAAATCAATCATATTTAACGCAAGCATTAAACCATTTAATTTGGTATCGCCTTTTAAGCTTCTTTTGGTAAAACGAGAAGCACGTTCTTCTACCCCAACCTGATCTATTTTGGGTGTTGCTGTAAAATCTGGAAAAACATCAATCATAGTTTGTGGAAGTTAGGGAAATTTTTGAAGTTTTTGAGGTTTGATAGGTTTTTGAAGTTTGAGAAGTTGAAAACGTTCAAAAAGTTGAAAGCATTTTACATTTTAGCATTAACGTATATTTTTTAGTTTGTTGAAAAATTTGTGTGATTTTTTATGTTACCCCGCTGGAGTTAGTGTATGCTCATCATTTTGTGAATTTCAAAAAGCAAAAGGTTCAAGGATCCAAAATCGGAAATCACTTCCCAACCTCTTGAACTCATTGAACCTTTTGAACGTCTTAAACCTCAAAAACCTCTTCTTGTTTACCTCAAATCCACCACTTCCACACCAGGGTATTTTTTGGCATCAAATACAAATGATTGATCTGTTAAAGCAGCATCAGATTTCAAATTACTTACAGTATATGTATATCTTGATCCTGATTTTTCAAATATTTTGGTTGACCCAATCATGGATTTATCAATATACAACAACACCTTATGAAAGGTTTTGGATTTATCTATTGGCGTCAATTCAATTTCTTGCATGTTTTTTCCGCCTTCTTTTACCATTCCATTCAATTTGTATAAAAAGTCTTTATCGTAAAAATTGGTAAATAACTTTTGAGGTGTTAATGCATTTGATGTAGGATCTATTTTATTGATGGTTACTTCATTTGATGCTTTTTCATAGGTCCAAATCGTAACCCCATCCGAAAATATTTCTTGTCCGGATACATTTATTTTATAACGATTGCCTTTCATATAGACAGTACCCATTTTGTTTCCCAAACTTTTTCCAGTTGCATTTTCAATTTTCAATACAAAACTTGCTTGGAATGTTTTGAAAGATTTAAATTTCACACTTACCGCATCTAAAATCTTTTTTGCATTTGCATCATTTTTGCCCATTCCTTTGGGTGCCTGAGCCATTAAAACAAGATTACATATTAACAAAGAAAACAAGGTCATCAATATTCTTTTCATCAATTTTAAGTTTTTTGTGCGCCAAAGATAAGCCTTCAATTTATTTTATTCAACAATGATGTGTTTAATAGTTCTGTTAAAAATAAAGAGAATACATTTTTTATTCATATGTAAAAAAATAAAGTCAAAATTAAAAATTAAAAAAAGCAGGAATTCGTTTATCGTCTTTTTCACTTTTTACTTTTCACTTTTGACTTTTCATCACATTTCCAAGTCATCAAAAAAATCACAATGGCTTTTTCTGTAGAATTACATTTATGATATCCACTTAATCTTTAAATCAACTAAATTTGCGACATGGCAAAAGCAAGTGGCGAAACCCCTTTAATGCAACAACATAATGCCATCAAGGCGAAATATCCTGATGCGATTTTATTATTTAGGGTAGGAGATTTTTATGAAACATTTGGACAAGATGCTATAAATTCCTCCGCAGTTTTAGGCATTACCTTAACCAAAAGAAACAATGGAAATGCTTCTTCTTTAGAATTGGCAGGTTTCCCATATCATGCGCTCGATACTTATTTGCATAAATTGGTTAAAGCTGGTTATCGCGTGGCGATTTGCGATCAGCTCGAAGACCCAAAAACCGTAAAAGGCATTGTAAAAAGAGGTGTTACCGAATTGGTTACTCCGGGTGTTGCCGTAAATGACAAATTACTTGAACATAGTAGCAACAACTTTTTAGCCGCCTTACATTTTGAAGAAAATAAAATTGGTGTCGCATTTTTAGACATTTCCACCGGCGAGTTTTTTATTGCAGAAGGTGACAAAGAATACACCGATAAGCTTTTGCAATCCTTGCAACCTGCAGAGGTGATTTTCCAAAGAAACAAGCAAAAACATTTTGTTGAAACATTCGGCAATCAATTTTTTACATACACGTTAGATGAATGGATTTTTACCGAAGCTTATGCCACTGAAATTTTATTGAAACATTTTGGTACGCATAGTTTGAAAGGTTTTGGGGTAGAAGAACTTCCTTTAGGTATTTTAGCATCTGGTGCAATTCTACATTATCTAAAAGATACCGAACATCCCAATTTACAACACATCACTTCGTTGCAAAGAATAAACCGCGATGATCATTTGTGGATGGATCGTTTTACCATTAGAAACCTGGAACTCATTTCAAATAACGATCAAGCACAAACGCTGTTTAAAACCATCAACAATACTACGTCACCTATGGGTGCACGCTTGTTGAAAAGATGGATGCTGATGCCACTTAATAACATTATAAGCATCAACGAAAGATTAAATGCGGTTGAATTTTTAATTGCTAATACCGAAATCAGAAACCAAATCACACAACACATCAAACAAGCCGGTGATGTGGAAAGATTAGCTGCAAAAATTCCTTTAAAAAAAATTAATCCACGCGAAGTGTTGCAAGTGGCTAAAGGACTTTTACAAGCTCAACAAATCAAAACCATTTGCACTGACATTGATAACGATTTCTTTAAACGTTCGGGCGATGCTTTAAATCATTGTCCATATATTTTAGAAAAAATAACAAGAGAAATTGCGGAAAACCCGCCTGCCGTTTCTACCAAAGGTGGTTTAATTGCTGCTGGAATTCATACCGAATTAGATGAGCTTAGAGCCATATCTAGTGGAGGTAAAAACTACCTCATTGAGCTCCAACAAAAAGAAGCTCAAAGCACCGGCATCTCTTCGCTTAAAATTAGTTTCAATAACGTTTTTGGGTACTATCTTGAAGTTACAAACCTTCATAAAGCAAAAGTGCCCGAAACATGGATTAGAAAACAAACCCTTGCCAATGCTGAACGATACATTACCCCAGAGCTGAAAGTGTATGAGGAAAAAATTATGGGTGCAGAAGATAAAATCATTCAAATTGAACAAGAGATTTTTACTGGCTTATTAAATGAATTGCAAGATTACATCGCACCAATGCAAGTGAATGGCCACATTATGGCAGTGATGGATTGCTTGATAAATTTTGCCAACAATGCCATTCAATTTGGATACAAGAAACCTCAAATGCACGATGGCTCGAATCTGTTTTTAAAAGACAGCCGCCATCCTGTAATTGAAAGACATTTACCCATAGGAGAATCTTATATTACCAATGATATTTTACTAGATAATAACGAGCAACAAATCATTATTTTAACCGGACCAAACATGAGTGGTAAAAGTGCCATTCTTCGTCAAACTGCACTCATTACATTGATGGCACACATGGGGAGTTTTGTTTCGGCATCTGCTGCTGAAATCCCCATTACAGATAAAATTTTTACCCGCGTTGGCGCATCGGATAATTTAAGTGGCGGCGAAAGTACATTCATGGTAGAGATGAATGAAACCGCCAGCATCATCAATAACTTAACCCCAAGAAGTCTGATTTTATTGGATGAAATTGGGCGAGGTACTTCTACATATGATGGAATTTCAATCGCATGGAGTATTGCTGAATTCTTGCATCAATGTGTGCAAATGCCAAAGACACTTTTTGCTACACATTATCACGAACTCAATGAATTGGAGAACAAATTCAATCGCATAAAAAACTATCACATCACCAACAAAGAAGTTGGGAATAAAGTTATTTTTCTTAGAAAATTAGCCGCTGGTGGAAGCACGCATAGTTTTGGTATTCATGTTGCCCGAATGGCCGGAATGCCGCCCGAATTGATTAACCGTGCAAATGAAATTTTAAAGCAACTTGAAGAAAGCAGAGACGGAAATGAAAATAATTTTCAAAACAGCATTAAACAAATCAACAACACAAAAATGCAATTGAGTATTTTTGATGCTCATTCAATGACTTTTGAAGAGATTAGAAATTTATTGAATGAGGTTGATATCAACAGATTAACACCCGTTGAAGCACTTTTAAAATTGCAAGAAATTAAAAATAAAATCAATTAATGTTTTTATTTACTATTGACAAACATTTGATTTCAATTCACGATTTGACTTATCTTGTACTAACAATATGAAGCATTTATTAATCTGTTTTTTTTTCTTATCAACTGTTTTTGCTCAAAAGCTTAAAGCGCAGCCTTGTACCACATTAGGACAAAATCCTGAAACTGCTTTTCCTGTTTGTGAAAGCGATACTTTTCGCCAAGGTTCTGTAAATATTTGTGGAAATACAACGGTTGTATCTCGATGTACCGGACCTAATGCTTTGTTTACAGATAAAAATCCATATTGGTATAAATTTACTTGCTTTACATCTGGCACGCTTGGATTTGTAATTAGACCTGATAATCTTGGTGATGATTACGACTGGCAGTTATTTGATGTAACCAACAGAAACATTGCAAATGTATATTCTGACATTTCCATGTTTGTGGCTTGTAATTGGAGTGGTGAAGTGGGCATAACAGGTGCATCAGCAGCAGGAAATTCTTTAATTCGTTGCGAAGGCCCTGGTGTTCCTTTATTTAGCTCAATGCCATTCATCATTCAAGGGCATGAATATTTACTTTTAATCTCTCATTTTACAGATACGCAAATTGGATATTCATTATCGTTTGGTGGTGGCACAGGAAGTATTACCGACCCTACAGACCCACAAATGGTTTCGGCTAAAGCGGATTGCGATGGAACTGTTATCAGCATCAAGCTAAACAAGAAAATGAAATGTAAATCTATTACATCAAGCGGCTCCGAATTTAGCATATCTCCTCCAATTGCCAATGTAATTAGCGCTACAGCTATTGGATGTACGCAAGGCTTTGACACTGATTCTGTTTTGATTAGTTTATCTAGTGCATTGATTCCTGGCGATTATACCATCACGATTAACAATGGAACAGATGTTAATACAATCGTTGATAATTGTGGAGATAACATCCCTGTTGGCTCACAAATCCCACTTACGGTTCTTCCCATCTTGCCAACGCCGATGGATAGTTTAACTAAACCCAAATGCGCACCCAATCAATTGGAGTTGGTTTTCAGAAAATCCATTAAATGCAATTCAATTTCTCCTGATGGCAGTGACTTCAGTATTACAGGCACTTACCCGGTTTCGGTAGCTTCTGCCGCTGGCATTTGCATCAATGGAAGAACCACTAAAATTATCATTCAACTTTCTGCACCACTTCAAGTTGCAGGCAATTTTAGAATAACACTCAATAGAGGTAGAGACGGAAATACTTTACTTGATGAATGCACACAAGAAACCCCTGTTGGGCAATTCATTCCTTTTGAAATAAAAGACACCGTTAATGCCAATTTTAATTCTACGATATTTTTAGGCTGTAAAACGGATACCATAAAATTCAATCACAATGGCGCAAATGGCGTAAACTTCTGGAGTTGGAGTTTCGACAATCAACCAGGTTCTAATTTGCAGAATCCTATTGCTTACTATACCGTTTTTGGCGTCAAGCAAGTAAAGCTAATTGTTGGAAACGGGTGTTGTTTTGATACAAGCAATGCTAGCGTTAACTTAAACAATTTTTTAATGGCAGGTTTTTCAGGAGAGAAATTTGTTTGCCCTGGTGATGTGTTGCAATTTACAGACACCAGCATTGGCCAGATTATCAACTGGAATTGGGATTTCGGGAATGGCAATACATTTGCCGGACAAGTACCTCCGACTCAAACATATTTGCCGATTATATCTTCAAATTATAATGTGCTCATAAAACTAACAGTGAAAAACAACATCAACTGTTTAGATACCGCAACATTAAAAGCTACCATTGTTTGGAATTGTTATATAGATGTGCCAAACGCATTTACACCCAATGGTGATGGGCTTAACGATTATTTGTACCCATTAAATGCATATAAAGCGAAATCACTGAAATTCAGTGTGTACAATCGTTTTGGGCAACGCATATTTTATACCGAAGATTGGACAAAAAAATGGAATGGTATGTATAATGCCAAAAGAATGGACATTGGAACTTATGTTTGGATACTTCAGTATTATGATGAGAACAATGTTTTCAAGCAAAGAAGAGGAACTACAATACTACTCAGATAAAACTTACTCAATCGGTTTATCAACAAAATCAAATTACCTAAGTTTGTAAAAAAAATCAATGGAACAACAACCGGTATATTATGGCGAATATCTTCAGTTAGATAAAATTATCCGCGCTCAACATCCAGAAAGTTTTAAAGAAGGAAAAAAACCAGCACATGATGAAATGTTATTTATTATTATTCATCAGGCTTATGAACTATGGTTTAAACAAATCCTTTTTGAATTGGATTCGGTTAAAGAAATCATGATGAAGCCGGCGCTAAATGACAATACCGGTGATTTGCAAACTGTAGTACATCGGATGAAAAGAGTGGTAACCATTCTTCAAGTATTGGTGCACCAGATTGATATTTTGGAAACAATGACACCAATGGATTTTTTAGATTTTAGGGATATGCTTCGCCCTGCTTCTGGGTTTCAGAGTTGGCAGTTTAAAATCATTGAAGCCAAACTTGGTTTGAAATTCGAACAACGTCACGGACAAAATTATTATACCTCTCAACTGAGTGAGGAAGATATAAATACCATAAAATCGGCAGAAAAAGAACCATCTATTTTAATGTTGATTAATCAATGGCTTGAAAGAATGCCATTTTTAAATGATAATAGTAATTGGGCGAATATAGAAGTTGGTTCGAATCACGAATTTTGGAATGCATACGAAAACATTTATACAGAGAGTTTATCTGATGCAGAAAAAAACAACAGCACCATTTTTAAACAATTATTTTACGGAGCAGAAAATACATTCGAAAGAAATTTAACGCCTGAAGCTTGCCGTTCAGCCTTGTTCATCATGTTGTATCGAGGATTTCCATTATTGGAATTGCCTTTTCAATTGTTGGATGTGTTGTTGGAAATAGACAATCAATTGGGCAGTTGGAGATATCGCCACATCAACATGGTAAAACGTATGATTGGAAGTAGAGTTGGAACAGGTGGAAGTACTGGTGCAGGATATTTACAAGGCGCAATGGATAAGCATTACATTTTTAAAGAAATATCTCAATTAAATAGTTTTTTAATCGACAGAAGAAAACTACCGGTATTGCCTAATGCCTTAATTGAAAAGTTGGGATATCAATTTTAATTATAAAATTTCTTTGAGCTTTTGTATAACTAAATCAACTTCATCTTTGGTGTTATGCTTGCAAAAACTAAACCTAACGGTTATTTGATTGGGGTTGTTATTTACAGCCCTAATTACGTGGCTACCTGCTTCAGCGCCTGATGCACAAGCACTTCCACCACTGGCACAAATATTATTGATATCTAAATTAAACAACAACATTTCTGATTTTTCTGTTTTGGGAAAACTTACGCTTAACACAGTATATAAACTTTGTCCCCATACATCGCCATTAAAATCAACACCTTGTATGTTTTGAATTAATGCATCATGCATATATTTTTTGATCTCATTGATATGATTTCTATCTAATTCATAATTGTTTGAAGAAAGTTCCAAAGCTTTTGAAAATCCGACTATGCCATAAAGGTTTTCTGTGCCAGCGCGCATGTTTCTTTCTTGTCCACCACCAAAAATAAATGGATTGATGCGTACATTTTCATTGATGTATAAAATGCCTACACCTTTTGGACCATGGAATTTATGGGCAGCACCTGTGATAAAATGTACGGGTGTTTTTTTCAAATTAATGGGAAAATGTCCAACTGTTTGTACCGTATCGCTATGAAAAATAGCGTTGTATTTTTTACAAATATTTCCTACCGTATGCCAATCAAGCATATTGCCAATTTCATTATTAGCTTGCATTAAAGATACAAGTGCTTTCTCTTTGTTTTCAATAAGTAATTTTTCAAGATGCACAATATCGATATGCCCATTAGGCATTAAATTTACATAGCTGACCTTGATTTGAAACTGTTTTGCAAGTTGCTCTACCGTATGGGTAACCGCATGGTGTTCGATTTGAGAAGTTATGATGTGCTTACACCCCAAATCTCTAACCGATGTATTAATTGCAGTATTGTTGCTTTCTGTGCCACCACTGGTGAAAAATATTTCTGAAGGGTGTGCATTTAAAATTTTTGCTACATTTTTTCGAGCAGATTCTATAGCCATTTTTGTTTCTCTGCCATAAGAATAAATGGATGAAGGATTGCCAAATTTCTCTGTTAAAAAAGGCATCATAGCTTGCAATACTTCATTATCCAACGAAGTAGTAGCTGCATTGTCGAAATAAATGCGATTCATATAGATATTTTAAATTTTTACCAACCAAATTTACACCAATGACTCCTGAATGTCTCTCATCAAACGCATGGCAATATTATCAGCTGTGGTTTCAAAATTACTTTCCGCATAAATACGAATAATTGGTTCCGTATTGCTTGTTCGAAGATGAACCCAATCATTATCAAATTCTATTTTTAAACCATCTTCTGTATTCGAAGGATTGGATTTGTATTTTTTCTTAATCTTATCAAACACCAAGCCAACATCCACACCTTGATCGAGGGTTATTTTATTTTTACTCATAAAATAATCAGGATAAGTATTGCGCAATTGCTTTGTGCTTTTTTTACTTTTTACCAAATGTGTCAAAAATAAAGCGATTCCAATTAATGCATCGCGACCATAATGTAAATCGGGTAAAATAATTCCACCGTTTCCCTCACCGCCGATAACTGCGTTTTCGGCTTTCATTTTATTTACAACATTTACCTCTCCTACTGCACTAGCAAAATATGTACCGCCATGTTTTAAAGTTATGTCTTTTAGAGCCCTTGTAGACGATAAATTACTAACGGTGTTACCGGGTTTTTTACTCAATACGTAATCGGCTACAGCAACCAACGTATATTCTTCACCAAACATTGTTCCATCTTCACAAACAAAACAAAGTCTGTCTACATCAGGGTCTACAGCAATTCCAAGGTTTGCTTTATTTGAAATCACAGCCCTACTCAATTCGGTAAGATGCTCGGGCAATGGCTCAGGGTTATGGGCAAAATGACCATTGATTTCGGCATTGATAACCACTATATCTTCTACCCCTAATGCCTTTAATAAAGCAGGAACAGCTGTTGCACCTGTACTATTTACCGCATCAACCACAATTTTTAATCCTGCAGATTTAATGGCTTTTTTATCAACCAATTCATAGTTGGCCACTAAATCAATATGCGCTGCAAGCATTTCATCATTTGTTACAATTTTTCCTAAATGATCTACTTGTATAAATTCAAAAGATTCGTTTGAAGCAATATCTAAAATCATTTTACCTTCTTCTCCACTGATAAATTCGCCTTTGTTGTTTAATAATTTCAATGCATTCCACTCTTTTGGATTGTGACTAGCTGTTAAAATAATACCACCATCCGCTTTCAATAAGGTTACCGCCATTTCCACAGTAGGCGTTGTACTAAAATCTAAATCTATTACATCAATACCTAATCCAGTTAGTGTAGAGGCAACTAAATTTTTAACCATCAAGCCACTAATTCTTCCATCTCTACCTATTACAACTTTGGAAGCGGATTTTGATTTTTTCTTTGAAGAATTTTGTAATAACCAGGTTCCGTAAGCAGCAGTAAATTTCACTACATCCAAGGGTGTTAAATTATCTCCCGTTTTACCTCCAATAGTTCCTCTAATACCTGAAATACTTTTTATCAACGACATATTTACATCAAATTTTGGACGACAAATATAACAAAGAGTTGGCAGTAAAATTCATTGATGATTTTCATCATTTACTTTATGTCCTATATATTTTTATCTATTTCTAATACAAACGCTTATATTATCTTCGCAATATGCAAGAAGAATGGTTTAAAAATTGGTTTGATACTGCCTATTATCATGAACTATACAAAAACAGAGATAATACTGAAGCATCTTTGTTCATTGACAAGCTTGTGAAAAAGTTAAACCCTCCGAGTAATTCAAATATGTTGGATATTGGCTGTGGAAAGGGACGCCATGCCATCCAATTGGCTAATTTGGGATTTGATGTTACCGGAATTGACCTCAGCAAAGCAAGTATTGAAGAAGCTTTGAAGCAAGAAAAAGATAATCTGCATTTTTATCAACACGATATGCGTGATATCTTTTGGATCAATTATTTCGATTACGCTTTTAATTTATTTACCAGTTTTGGTTACTTTAATACAAAAAGAGAAAACAATAATGCCATACAGTCTATCGCACAATCTTTAAAACCTGGCGGAAAATTGGTGGTTGATTATCTTAACGTGCATTTTACTGAACAAAATATGGTGCATGAAAGTAAAGCATTGATAAATAACGTAGAATATACCATTACCCGTTGGCATGATGAACAAAAATTTTATAAAAAAATTCTGATTGAAGATCCTTCATTAACAGAAGCCATAGCTTTTACAGAAGTGGTTTCAAAGTTTACATTAGCTGATTTTGAAGCAATGCTTTTACCACATCAGCTAAAAATAAAAAATGTTTTTGGAGATTATCAATTAAATAGTTTCGATCCAACAAATTCACCAAGACTAATTTTTGTTGCGGAGAAAACTACATAATTATTTCTGTTGTTTGATTTAGGTTGTAGATTTTATTTTTTATTATGTTTAAAAAGCTAATTGATTTTGATAAATATTTATTTGGCTTAGTCAATCAAAAAGCGAGTAATCCTTTTTTCGATTTTATTATGCCTTTTATTCGTCAGCCACTTTTTTGGGTGCCTCTATATTTTTTCATCATTTTATTTGCAATCTATAATTTTCAAAAAAAAGCAGCTATTTGGATTGGATTTATGTTAATAACTGTAGGCATTACGGATAGTATAAGTAGCCGCGTATTCAAACCTCTTTTTGGAAGATTAAGACCATGCAACAATCCAGAACTTTCTGAAAGCATTCGTTTATTGGTTGACCATTGCGGACAAAATGGAAGCTTCACATCATCACATGCCACCAATCATTTTGGAATCGCGGTGTTTATTTTTATAACCTTGGAAAAGGTATGGGGTAAATTTAATTACTTGTTTATTTTATGGGCAACACTTATTTGCTTTGCACAAGTATACGTGGGTGTTCATTTTCCTTTTGATGTTTTTGGAGGGGCTATATTGGGAAATATTATAGGTTTTGCAACAGGAAAATATTTTAATAAAAAAATGGGTTGTATAGAAATCAATTAGACAAAATTTATGAATAAAAACCATTTGTTGATTATAGGCTCTTTATTGTTGGTATATTTTATAGGATTTGGTATAAATATCATGGATGTAGATGCTGCTCAATACGCATCTATGAGCAGGGAAATGTTGCGTAGCGGAAATTACTTACATGTTTATGATACAGGTGTTGAATATTTAGATAAGCCCCCTTTTCTTTTTTGGATAAGTGCTTTAAGTATGAAAATATTTGGCATCAACAACTTCGCATATCGCTTACCGTCATTTCTATTTGCTTTATTGGCTGTTTTATCAACCTTTAAACTGGCAAAAATATTTTACAACGAAAAGACGGCTTTGTTTTCCGCTTTGATTCTGGCTACATCACAAGGATTTTTTTTGATGAATCATGATGTAAGAACCGACACGATACTAATGGGATGTGTAGCTTTTAGTATCTGGCAGTTGGCGGCTTGGTATCAATCGAATAAAATGTTTCATTTCATTTTGGGCTCTATTGGCATTGGCTTGGGTATGATGACAAAAGGCCCAATAGCATTGCTCGTACCATGTTTTGGATTTTTTATTCATTTTTTATTACAAAGAAATTTCAAAGCATTTTTAAAATGGGAATATATTTTAGCCATATTGATTATTGGCATTTTACTTATACCCATGAGTTGGGGATTATATGACCAATTTGATTTGCATCCCAACAAGATTGTAAATGGAAAAACAGGCGTTTCGGGTTTGCGCTTTTTTTATTGGACCCAAAGTTTTGGACGCATTACAGGCGAATCGGTGTGGAATAACGGAGCGGGAATTAGTTTCCTATTACAAAACATGCTGTGGTCTTTTTTACCATGGATATTGTTTTTTATAGTAGCGCTAATTTGGCAAATAAAAAATATTGTTCAACAAAAATTCACCATCAGTAAAACTTCTGAAGCCATTTGCATCGGCGGATTTATACTCACCTACTTGTCATTGGGCATGAGTAAATATCAATTGCCTCATTACATATTTGTTGGGTTTCCATTTGCAGCCATCATAACCGCCGTTTATTTAAATCATTTATTTGATGGAAATCAAAATTCTACATTGCTGAAAGTTTTTACGAATGTACATGTAGTGATTTTTTCACTGCTTTGGGTAGCCATCATTTTATTATTGAAAATCCCATTTGAAACCATTCATGTTTTATATTTCATTTTAGCCATTGTATTATTTGCACTGATGATTTACTTTTTCGTCAAAATAAAGGAGCAAAAAAACAAGTTGATTTTCATTTGTCTTTTTACCATAATTGGTTTGAATTTATTTTTAAATGCAACTATTTATCCGTCATTGCTCGAATACCAAACGGGAAGCACTGTGGGTAAATACATCAAAAAAAATCACATTAACCCGAATAATGTATTTACTTATCAGTTTTCTGTAATGAGAAGCATTCATTTTTATTCGGATGGATTTGTGAGAGAAAAAAACAATTTGGATTCCATTAAATCTGGCGAATACATTATCACAACTGAAGAAAAGCTGAAAGATATTTCAAATGCAAAAAAAGAATTTTCAATAATCAAAACGGGAGAAGATTTTGGCATTACGCGTTTATCACTGATTTTTTTGAACCCCAAAACCCGAAAATCGGTGGTAACGAAATACGCAGTTATTAAAATAAACTAGTTTGAATACATCGAACATGTAGCTCAACCCTTATATTTGTAAGGATATTTTGGCTTTTGCCAATCAATTTATTGTTTCAATATGGAAATTTTTATATTACTCTTACTTATTTTTCTCAATGGGTTATTCGTTTTGGGTGAAATTGCATTAATCAGCGCCCGCAAATCAAGAATGGAAAGTTTGGCCAACAAAGGCGATCTAAAAGCAAAAGCAGCTTTAATGCTGATCGACCATCCTGAGCGTTTTTTAAGTACTGCACAAATTGGGATGACGGGAATTGCCATTTTAACGGGGGTTTACTCTGGTGAAAAATTTGGAGAAGATTTAAAGCCTTTTTTAGAAAATATCCCTGTTTTAAAACCTTATGCCGATTCTCTTTCCACAACAATTGTAGTAGTACTTGTAACATTTTTAACCATCATTTTTGGTGAACTCATACCCAAAAAACTAGGTTTAATGCAAGCCGAAAAAATTGCACGTATCGCTGCAGGACCAATGAATATCATCTCTAAAGTGGTGTACCCATTTGTGTGGTTGTTATCTAACTTTACCAACTTGATTTTCAAAATATTTGGCATAAAAAAACCTTCAGATAATGCCGTAACAGAAGAAGAAATTAAAATGATGATTACAGAGGGCAGTGAACATGGCTCTATTGAAGAAGATGAAAAAGAAATTATTGAAAGGGTTTTTCATTTGGGCGATAGAAACATCACTTCTTTGATGACGCATCGCACCGAAATCGTTTGGCTCGATATAAATGATACTGTTGCAGACGTAAAAAATAAACTGCCCGAAATTGTGTACAGCACTTACCCCGTTTGTGATGGTGTAGTGGATGAAATAAAAGGAATTGTGTACGTTAAAGATTTGCTTAAAGCTGCGCCAGAAACCAAACTTGAGCAACTCATAAAACCAACTTTATTTGTACCTGAAAACAACAAAGCATATCAATTACTGGAAAAAATAAAAACGTCAAGAATTCATGCATGCTTTATCGTTAGTGAATACGGCACACTTGAAGGGATGATTACACTAAATGACATTGTAGAAGCCATTGTGGGCGATGTACCACAGGTTGGTCAAGAAGAATACGAAATTACAAAGCGAGAGGATGGCACTTTTTTAGTAGATGCATTGATCCAATTTTATGATTTCTTGAGTTATTTCGAACGCGCCGAATGGATGAACGAAGGCGAACATGAGTTTGACACCTTAGCCGGTTTTGTACTCCACGAATTAGAACATATCCCTAAAACCGGTGAAAGCTTCAGTTGGAAAGATTTTCATTTCGAAATCATCGACATGGATGGTCAGCGCATAGATAAAATTCTAGTAAAGATTTCGGAAGAATTAAAAGATGAAATGGAGGAGGAATAAGGAAAGTCAAAATTAAAAAGTCAAAAGTTAAAAAACATACCAACAATTTTTAATTTTAAATTTTTACTTTTTACTTGGATGACTTAATAATTCAAACTAACCGAATTGTCCGGATTCACCAACTTCGTACTTTTTCTATTCCCATTAACTACTACATGAATAATGCTGATTTGCTCAGATTTGTATTCGTATAAAATGTCATCCTGAACATCTATTTTCTTTAAAGTTGCCACATCTTTAATTTCAAAAAAACTCTGTATGGCATCTTCATTTTGTTCATAGCCTAAAAATTCCATTGGTTTCAAATTACCATCTACTTTAATTTTAAGGTGTTGCTGGATGTATTGGTTGACCAAGGATTCCATTAAAGTTTTATCTGTTGGTTGTAAAAGATTGACTTTAGATTTTGTTTTAGTTTTTAAAATGGCTTCGAAATCGCTAGTGAAAATCTTACAACTTATTTCAAGCGTTTTATCTTTTGCATTGTGTTGAATTTCGGTAACGCTTACATAAATGGGATGCATTGTAGCACCTGTAAAAACAAATGTCATACAAATCATCAACAGGCGAATAACGATACTTCTTTTATTTTTGAACATCCTTTTTAATTTAACATATTTCCGTTAGCTTGTAATCAAAACTAGGTTTTTACTTTTAAGAAATACATCATTAATGGAAGATTTTGTTTTTTACTTTAAACTTGGCTGGCATCATATCATCAGTGTTGATGCTTTTGACCATTTG
>Ga0114972_10001427_pt1 | contig 18000 bp, 15 predicted proteins | sample M_140807_EF_Meta_FD_87354 | JGI IMG/M metagenome (GOLD analysis project Ga0114972, IMG submission 87354) | Freshwater microbial communities from Lake Montjoie, Canada to study carbon cycling - M_140807_EF_MetaG | ecosystem: Environmental > Aquatic > Freshwater > Lake | place: Lake Montjoie... | reverse complement strand
TTGGGGATCGGGCGGTAGCTCCCGATGCTCGCTTCGGGTGGCAGACCCCAGAAGTCTCGTACCCAAGCGTCCCAGTAGGTCAGGCCGTTCCGCGCGTTGACGTAAGGGTTCGCGAGCAGCGCCTCCTGCTCGTCGAAGATGTAGTTGGTCGCCGGATGGCGCGTGAACAAGAAGAGGCCAAGCAACAGAAACGGCGTGAACGCGGTGAGGGTTCGCGGGTCGTTGTCCTGCACGTGGCGGAGCGCAGCCTGGGCGAGCCGCCGCAGGCGTTCGCCAAGGCGCCCCAAGACTGGACGCGTCATCGGGACGCGTTCGGGCGGTTCCGTCGCGGGTCCTACGGGCGGCGTCACGTGGTCTCGAGAGGCTCTTCGTCGATTGGCCAGATGTCGCCCCAGAGCGCCTGTCCGCCATCCACCCGAAAGACGCTGCCGGTGACGAAGTCGTTGCGATCGCTTGCGAGAAACAGAATCACGCGTGCGACTTCATCGACCTGACCGAGTCGCTTTGCGGGCGTCGCCTTCCGCGCGAGCTCGAGCGGGCCTTCTCCGTATTGCGCGGTACCACTCGAGCGGATGTTGTTTCCCGGGGCAACGCAGTTGATTCGGAGGCCGTAGCGGGCCCACTCGACGGCTAGGGACATCGTCAGGTTCTCGACGCCCGCCCGCGCCGCGCCGGTGTGCGCCATGCCCGGGAACCCACGCACGACGGTCGCGGTGACCATGACCACGCGACCACGCTTCGCTGGGATCATCGCGCGCGTCGCGACCTCGCGCGTCACGTAGAACGTGCCGTTCAGGTTGTTGCGAACGACGGCCTCCCAGCCGCGGGGGGACATCACCTCGGCAGGGGAGGGGAACTGCCCCCCGGCGTTGTTGACGAGCACGTCGATCGTTCCAAAGCGCTCGAGCACCCGATCGACGAAGCGGCTCACCTGTTCCGGTTCGCGAATGTCGCACGGTGCCGCGAGGATGCCATCGACCGGGCCCGAAACCGCGGCGAGCTCGGCGGCGCCGGCGGCAAGCTTGCCCTCGTTGCGCCCGCAGATGGCGACGCGCGCGCCGAGCAGGCGCAACTCTTTGGCCGTCGCAAGGCCGATGCCACTGCCTCCACCTGTCACCACGACGACCTGCCCGGCGAACAGACCTGGCGCGAACATCGACTCGAGTTCCGACACGTCGAACCGCTTACAACATCGCGTTGCCGGCTGCACCGGGGACCCTCGCCGAGGCCTAGCGGATTCGGGGCCGAGGTTGCGAGTCGTCAAGCTGGACCGTCCTACGAAACCGAGCTAGACGACCCCAACGGAGGGGATCGTCGATGTTTTCAAAACCAAACCAGCCGTTGACGACGGGCGTTCCCTCGGTCGATTCGCTCCTTGCGCCCGGAGGTCAGGTCGAGCCACCGCCGAGCGAGAGCCTCGCGCACAAGCTGATCGAGCGATTTCAGTCCTCGGCGTACCAGCCGCCACTCATGGCGGACGTCGCGGCGCAGGTCGTCGAGCTCTCGCGGCGGCCGTTCAAGCCGACCGAGGCCCTCCGGCTGCTCGAGCGCGATGCGTTCTTCGCTGGGCGCGTGATGCAAGTCGCCCAGTCGCCGGTGCACAACGGAGGCGCTCCCGTCACCTCGCTCGCCGAGGCCGTGACCCGCCTCGGGCACGCGACGCTCGGCCCGATCTTCCTCGCTGCGAGCACGAAAATGCGGGTGTTTCGCAACCGCGCGTACCTCAAACCGATGGAGCAACTTCAGGCGCACTCCCTCGCGGTCGCGCACCTCGCAAAGCTCGTGAGCCGCCACACTTCCCTCGACCCGCAGGTCGCGTTCACCTGCGGCCTCCTGCACGACGTCGGCACGATCGCCGCGATGATGATCTACGGCGACACGGAGGGTACGGCGCCGGTCCCCGAGTGGAAGGAAGTGTGGCCCTCCATTCGCCCGGTGCACGAGCGCGCGACGCAATGGCTCTGCGGGAGGTGGAGGCTTCCGCCCGTGCTCGCCGAGGCCGTCGCAAACCACCACGGAGTGCGTCCCGCGACGAAGGCCTCGAGCCTCGCGGCGGTGGTGGCTCTCGCCGATGGTCTCGCGCCGGCCATCGGTTTCTCGGCCCTCGACGAGGGCGATGCGCAGCAAGTGCCTTCGGCGCTCGCAGCCCTCGGCCTCTCGCCAGCGCAGCATCAGGCCTTGCTTGCCGACGCGAGCGGGATCCAGGCGCACGTGATCTGCCGCTGACCGCGGCGGTCTCGAAGCCTGGCTCCGCCCGTGACGACGCGCTCCGCAGGCGGTATAGCTCCGGGATGACGATCGACGACTCCATCCGCGAGGCCATCGTGAAGGCGCTCCCGGGCGCACAGGTCGAGGTCGGCGGTGACGGCCGACATTTTCAACTCTCGGTCGTGTCCGACGCCTTCGAGGGAAAAAACACGCTCGAACGCCATCGCCTGGTGCTCGGCGCGCTGAAGGCGTTGATGGCCGGCGACGACGCTCCCGTGCACGCCATCGCTTCCATCGCCACTCGGACCACCTGACCATGCCCTGGGTGCGCGCCAAGGTTCGCGGAACGAACGTTTACGCCAGGGTGGACGAAGGCGGTCGACTCGCGGCCGACGGAGGTCGCGTCGAGATCCGTTACCAGCCGCGCGACGGGCGTCTCTACCGCGCGGTGGCGTCCAACGTCAGCATCGTCGATGCGACCCTCTTGCCCGAGGACACGTGCACCCCCGCCGAGGAAGTGAAGCGCGATGCGCCGAAGGCCAAAGCGGCGGCGCGCGGCACCCGCGGGAGTACGGCGACAGCGGCCGCGCCGTCGAGCACGCCCCCGACCGAGCCGGCTCCGAATGCGGCCCTCGCTTACAGCGACGGAGCGTGCTCGGGCAACCCAGGTCCCGCAGGCCTCGGCGTCGTCGTCGTCACCGAGGGAGAGCGCATCGAGCTCTCCGAGTACCTCGGTCAGGCGACCAACAACGTGGCCGAACTCACGGCGGTGCTGCGGGCCATCGAGGCCATCGCGCCGACCACTCCCCTGGTCGTCTACACCGACAGCCGCTACGCCATCGGCGTCATTCAGCAAGGGTGGAAGGCGAAGGCCAACACCGAGCTCGTCGCCGAGCTGCGGCAGCGCATCGTCGGGCGCAAGGTCGAGCTCCGCTACGTCCCGGGGCATGCAGGCGTCGAGCTGAACGAGCGCGCCGACGTGCTCGCACGGCAAGCCATCACGCGGCGCGCGTCCGACCGCCGCGTTGCCTCCCGGGCCAAAGCGGCACCGTCCGCGAGCGAGGGGTGAGCGCTCGCCCGTGCTAGGCTTCGCGGCGCAATGAGTCGCACTTCTCGGCGCCCGCTCGTCCTCGCGATCCTCGACGGGATCGGTGTCTCCGAGCCTGCGAACGGAAACGCCGTCAGCGCCGCGCACATGCCGCATTACGCGGCCCTTCGCGAACAGGGACACTCGACCAGCCTCGCGGCAAGTGGCGTTCATGTTGGACTGCCCGAAGGACACCGCGGCTCGGGCGAGGCGGGGCATCGAACCCTTGGCGCCGGGCGCGTGGTGCCGAGCGCGCTCGTCCGCATCGAAGAGGCGCGCGCGCAGAACAAGCTTTCCCGAAATCCCGCGCTCGACCAACTGATGCGCACCGCGGCCTACGACGGCGCGACGTTGCACCTCATCGGGCTCTTGTCCGACGCGAGCGTTCACAGCGCGCTCGACCATTGGTTTGCTCTCATCGATCTCGCGACCCATCACGGGCTTTCGCTCGTGGTTCACGCGATTCTCGATGGTGTCGACACGACGCCTCGAGCCGCGGCGGTGCTTCTCGACAAGCTCGACCTTCACCTCGAGGGCAAGAACGCCGTCGTTGGAACCCTTGCCGGTCGCCACTACGCGATGGATACGGTGGGTCGATGGGAGCGGACACACCTCGCCTTTCACGCGATCGTGCGCGACAACGTGCTTGGGCCGACCGCGCCGCATGCGCCGACGGTGTTCGATGCGCTCCGTCACGCCTACGCCCAGGGGCTTACCGATGCCTACGTCGAGCCCACCCGCATCGGAGATTACCGCGGGCTTCGCGGGGACTTCGTTTGCGACTTCAGCGGCTCACCGCCCGTGTGGGAATGGACCGGTGAAGACTGCGGACTCGTGGTCGGCCACCGCGGCGACGGCCTTCGGCAGCTGACGCAACTGCTCGCCCGCGAGGACGTGCCCGAGGAGGTGTCGAACGATCTTCTGATGGACCGTCATCACCCTGTTCGAGCGTTCCGTGAGCATTGCTTGCAGACCCTCGTTCCGATGTCGAGCGGGCTGTCGGTGCCCGTCGCCTTTCCCGGAGAATCGATCTCCGGCACCCTCGGCGAGGCGCTCTCCCGCGCGGGGCGTACGCAGCTTCGCGTGGCCGAGTCCGATCGGCAGGATCACATGACGACGTTCTTCGGCAGCGACCGCGACGTGCGCTTCCCCGGCGAATCCGTCGAGTTCATCCCGTCCCCGCGGCTTCTCGAGCGTTACGACGACAAGCCCGAGCTTCAGGTCGCGCGCGTCGCGGAGCGCGTCGCCAGGGCCGTCGAAGAGGCGCAGCACGATGTGATTTTTGTCAACCTTGGCAACGCCGAGCGCGTCGCAGGCACCGGAAACCTCGAAGCCACCCGGCTTGCGCTCGAGGCGCTCGATGCCGCTCTGGGGAAGATTGCGGCCGCGGTCGGCACGGTCGGCGGCACGCTCCTCCTCACGGCGGATCACGGCGGCTGCGAAGCGCTCTTGGATGCACGTGGTCACGCCCATGGCCCGCACTCCACCAACCCCGTCCCGTTCACCATCGTGGGACCCGACCTCGACGGGATGGGTCTTCGCAGCGGCGGCGGTTTGGCCGACGTCGCGCCGACCGTGCTCGCGCTGCTCGGAGTCGCGTGCCCTGCTGAGATGACGGGCAGCTCGCTGCTCGTCCGCCCGTGATGGAACTGGACGTCGTCGGCCCCTACCGTGTCCTCGAAACGGTGGCCTTCGATCGCCTCACGGTGACCGTCCGCGCGAGCCGAGGTCGTGAGCGGCCGGTGCTGCTCAAGCTCGCCAAACCTGGTCTTACCAACGTCGAGTCTGCGGCACGAGCACTCGAGCGAGAGGTCGAGCTCTTGAGTGTCCTTCGGCACCCTGCGTGGCCGACGTTGGTCGAGGTGCTTCGCGACGGCGCGGCGCCGACGCTCGTGCTCGTGGATCGAGCGGGTCATCGCCTCGATGCGGTGTTGGCCCGTTCCTCGCGCCTCGCGCCCGTTGCGGCGATGGCGATCGGGGTGCAGGTTGCCGGTGGTCTCGCTGCCCTTCATCGTGCGCGAGGGGCGCACGGCACGCTGCGACCCGGGATGGTGGAGCTCACGCCGCAAGGTGGCGTCTGCCTGCATGCACCGGTCGCGACGAGCGATCTGCCGAGCGCCTTCGACGCGCCCGAGCACCTTTCCCCCGAGCAAATCGTTGGCGAAGCGCCCGATGTGCGAAGCGACGTGTTTCTCTTCGGGGGACTGCTTTATCGCATGCTGACGGGGCGCGGGCCCTTCGATGGTGAGCGCGAAGGTGTCAGCCAGCGCATTCGCCACGCGGCGCCGGCGCCCCTCCCGCGCCGCGATGCCGGGATCAGCCGCGAACTTGCGGCGATCGTGCGGTCTTGTCTCGAGAAGCGGCGACACGATCGCTTTGGAGACCTGCCGACCATCGCCGCGCGGCTGACGCGCGAGTTGCGCCGAGCGACCTCCCTCCCCGAGGACATTCTGATCGCGCGGGCGTTGGCGGAGGCTGGACTCGGGGAGCCGCTTGCGGGTCCGCTCGCCGAGGACGCTGGCCGGGGAACGGCGTGGCGCGGACCTTCCAAACGCGGGCGTGTCGGCGCGCTGCTCGCGTTGGGCTTGGCCGCCGGGTCGGCGCTCGTCGTCCGCTACGGAAGCGAGGATGCGCCCGGAATCGGTCCGGGCGGCCCGCGCGGCATCGTCGATGAGCCGGGGCATCTCCGAGTGCTCGCGCGTCCTTGGGCCGAGGTTCACATCGACGGCAAGCGCATCGACGTGACGCCGGTGGGCTATCCGATCGACGTGACCCCCGGAACTCACGTGGTGATCTTTCGGCACCCCGCGGCGCCTGACGAGGTGCGAAAAGTGGAGCTGATTGCGGGTGAAACCGTCCTCGTCGACGTTGAGATGAGCGTTGTGTTTCCGCCGAAACCGGAGGGGTCTGCCGCAAGTCGACCCGCGGCAAGTGCGAACGCGTCCCCCGGTCGCCCTCGCTGAGCGGTGAGGTTTTCCGTTTCGCGTTCAGGCACCCTTTCGAGCGACCTCGACCGGGGTCACGGGTTTTGAGGCTTCGGCGTCAGGGGTGTCCACGACGACCTTCGGCTCGAGGCGTCGCAGCATCTTCGCGCCGAGTCCACGAACGCGCAGCAGATCGCGCAGGCTACGGAACGCGCCGACGCGCTCTCGCAACGCCACGATCGCGCGTGCCCGCTTTTCGCCGACGCCCGGGAGTTGCATGAGGTCCGCGACGCCGGCGCGATTGAGAACGACGCGCCCGTCGGGTAGGACTCCGCCTTCCGCGTGCGCCGTGTCCTTGCAAGGGGGCGATGGCGTTTCGGCAGGCAGGCGCGCGAGCACCGTCGCGGGCTCGGCTGTCGGTTGGGAGCTCGTCGCCGCAGCGACGACGACCGTCGCAGGGGCAACGACGCGAGGGGCTGCACGCGCACCGACCCATGCGAGCGAGCCGAGCGCCGCCGCCCACCCGAGAAACGTTCCGAAGCGCCGGGCGAACGCCGCAACGCGCGTGAGTGCTGGTCCGTCGTGGGTCTTCATGGTCCGCGGCAAAGCGAGCCCTGTGCCAAACCGCGAGGTCTCTCTTTGCCCCGCAAATGAGGGGAGTTTTCGCCGGCTCAACGTGCGCACCTTGCTCCATCGATGGCGCCCGCCGCCGGTCCGCCGCCGGTCCGCCGCCCTGCGGGTGCGAGGCAACCACCTTCTCGCAGGGCGCGCGCACCCGAGGTCGGGTATCGTCCTCGGCACCATGCTTCGTTTGCGCTCAGTTTGGTTCCAAGCGGCGCTCGCCGCGTCCGCGCTCCTGTTCGGAGGTTGCAGTGACGCCGACGTGCCAGAACAACAGGATGCCCTCGAGATCCCCGACGAGCCCGGTTGCGATCCGCTCGTTCCCGAGCACTGCGCGCTGCCGTTTCCGTCGAGCGCCTACCTCGCGAAGGACGAGAGCCGCGTCACCGGCTACACGCTCTCGTACGCGCCGACGACGCTCCCCGCGAACAAGTTCGGCGTTCACGTCGAGCCCGCGCCCTACCGTCGGCTCGACGGCTTCGGCGTAGGCCAGCCCGCCGTCGTGTACTTCCCGCGGCTCGACGCGGCGTCCATCCCGGACGAAACCCGGATCGCGGAGTCGCTCGAGGCGTCTTCGCCGCTCGGGCTTTTCGAGGTGAAGGCGGACGGCACGTTCGTGCGCGTGCCTTGTTGGGGCGAGCTCGACGGCTCCGATCCGGAGCCAGACCATCGCGCGCTCATCGTTCGTCCGGCGGTGCTGCTCGAAGAAGGGACGCGCTACGTCGTCGCGCTCTCGGGCCTCGTCGACAGCGACGGCAAGCGCATCTCCCCGAGCGACGCGTTCGTCGCCCTGCGCGATCACCGCAGCGCCGGTACGCCGGTCGAGGCACGCCAAGAGCGCTTCGACGAGATCTTCGCGGGGCTCGAGGCGGCGGGCGTCCCGAAGGCCGGGCTGACGCTCGCGTTCGACTGGGTGACGGCGTCGAGCGAGGCGATGCACGGGCCGTTGCTCCACATGCGCGATCAGGCGCTCGCGATGCTTGGCGACGCGCGGCCCGCGATCGAGGTGACGAAGGTCAAGGAGTTCGACCTGGGTGAGAGCCCCGACATCGCGTTCGAAGTCGAGGGCACCTTTGCCGTTCCCCACTACCTCACCGAGGTGAAGGTCGGCGCGCAGAAGGGCTACAACCTCGCGTTTGGACCCGACGGCCTTCCCACGCAGACCGGCACCTACCAGGCGGGCTTTCTCATGCGCGTGCCGCGGAGCGCTTTGCCGGTCGCTCCCGCCACGGTTGGCGCGCCGCATGGTGCCTTCCTTCACGGGCACGGCCTGAACGGCACGTACAACCAGGTTCGCGACGGGTGGATGAGCAAGCTCGCCAACCAGGAGAAGCTCATCGTGGTCGGTACGAACATGATCGGCATGAGCTCGGAGGACGTCGACACCATCCTTGCGATCTTAGGCGACATGTCCGGTTTTCCCGCGCTCTCGGACCGCCTGCACCAGGGCGCGCTGAACCACGTGTTCTTGGCGCGTGCGTTGAAACGAGGATTCGACACCATCCCCGAGCTCGCAAGTCGCGGGATAGCGATTGACGAAGGTCAAGTGTACTACAATGGCATCTCGCAGGGTGGCATCTTCGGCGCGACGCACATGGCGCTCAGCGTCGACCTCGAGCGCGGGCAGCTCGGGGTGCCTGGCAGCAACTACTCGACCCTGCTGCAGCGGTCGTCGGACTTTGGCGCCTTCTTCATCCTGCTGCGCGCCATTTACCCTGAGGCGCACGATCGTCAGGTGCTGCTCTCCGCAATCCAGGGCTTGTGGGATTCGGTCGATCCGGTCAGCCATTACCGTCACCTCAAGGCGCAGCCGTACCCGAAGACTCCCGCCCATGACGTCTTGCTCGCTTCCGCAAAGGGGGACTGGCAGGTCGCGCTTCTCACCAACGAGATCGTGGCCCGTTCCGGCATCGGCGTGGCGCTGCTGCCCGGCTACGGCAAGGACCTCGCGCTCGTCACGCCGAGCCCGTTCCCCCACAAGGGCTCGGGGCTCGTGAACTACGATTTCGGCAACCCGTGGCCCGCACCCGGAAACCAGCCGCCCAACGATGTGATTGGCGATCCGCACGGCAGTCCGCGCAACCTCGCCGAGCACAATCAGCAAATGGTGCACTTCTGGCGCACCGGTGAAATCATCGACGTGTGCGGCGGCGACGGCTGCACCCCCAACTGACCGCTCCCGCGTGCGAACGCCTCGTGGGAGTGTTTCGCGGCGCTTTGGTATGGTATGCTCGGGCGCGTGATTGTACCGAGGTTGTCGCGCGCCCTTTTGGCGCTGATGGTTTGCGCGGGGTGTGGTGACTCAAGCGCTGCGGCCACGCCGCCTTCCTCTGGGGGCGGAGGCTCGAAGCCGGGCGTGGTCGAGGTGGTCCTCTTTACGCACATCGAGGACCAATCCCCCTCCGGGACGCTCGGTACGGCGCCAAGCAAAGCGTCGTACGCGTCGCTGCGCGGTAAGCTCATCGAGGTTGCGACCCTTGCGAAAGCGCGCAACCTCGTGTGGGTGCTTCAGCCCGATTGGAAATTCCTCGAGGCGGCGCGGCTCTACGAGGATGCAGCCGTCACCGCGACGACCAACGGCAAGAACCTCCTGGTCTACCTTCGCGAGGATCTTGGTGTGCCCATCGACCCGCACTCCCACGAGAACGGCGGCTACAATTACACCGACGTCGCCCACCTGCTCGAGGAGCTCGGCGTCGGCGGCAGCACGGTGATCGGTGGCCACATCTGGGATCCCTCGCTTCCGCAGTTTCAGGGATGGGACCGGTTCCGCACGCCGGTCGCGGGCGAGAAGTATCCGACCGCGATGTGGCGTGGGGACCTCTTGATTGGCGCGGGCACGCCGAATCACGTCAACGATCCGGTCGTGAGCGGCGCGTGGCGGCCGCAGGATCGGGACCACTATTTTGAGGACGATCCCAGCGGCAACATCGTCACCTTCGGTGCGTGGCACAACGACGTCGCCGGCGTCGAGGAGCTGGTGGCGCTCTACGCGAACGGCACGGTACCGCCTACGACGATGCTGACCGCGTCGTGGAACATCGCGCCGGCCGCCTTCACGGGAGCGAACGCTCCGGCCGATGTCGATGCGAGCGTGTTCGCGCCGATGGCCTCGCTTCGCGACCAGGGGCTCGCGCACGCGACCGACTTCACGACGCTCGCAAAAACCTGGCAGGCCGACTTTGGTGGGGTTGCCGCGCTCTACATGCCTTAGGTGCTCGGCGTAGGCTCGTCGTTGTCGGGCTCGTCCTCGGTGCGGCCCGCGGAAGCGCTCTTCGACGAGGCGCGCCGGCCGTCACCCGGCCGCTGCCCTCGTCTCGTCGTGTTTCGAATTCGTCTTTTCGCTGTGATAGGCTCTTTCGCAATGGGGCCGAGCAAGGCGGGGCAGGGGACAGAGCGCGTCGCGCGGCGGGTGGCGCTGGCGTCCTGCGTGCTCCTGGGCGCCTGCAGCCAGGTGCTGAAGCTGCCGGACCGCGTCGCGCTTCCCAACGTAGCAAGCTGCACGCCCGAGGGCGGGTGCGCGTGTGCGCCCGGGTTTGAGGACTGCGATGGTGTTCTCGACAACGGCTGCGAGGTCGATCTCACGAGCGGCGCACGCTGCGAGTGCAAGCCGATCACGTGGCCGACGCCGCCACAAGGGGCGGACACGGGGGGCAACACGAACGAAGCGCCGATCGTGCTCGCGCTGCGCTCGATCGCCGTGAAAAAGGACAACAAGCCGGTCGGGTTCGATCTCGACAAGTACTGCTCCTGCCGGGACGCCGCGGATTCCCCCTGCCCGTGTGCAACCGTGTGCGACTGCGAACAGGTGCCGATCGCCGACTCCTGCAAGCCGGTCGGCGGTGCCGAGCCGGTGTGCGATGGCGGCGGGGGCGTCGACAACGCGCTCGAGCAGCTCCTCAGCGCGACGGCAGGTTTCACCGGGCTCGACGTCAAAAAGTTCGGCGATGCCGCCGCCGCCGGCGTCTGGTCCTTGCTCATCGTGGTGCGCGGCTATGACGGCACCGGCAACGATTCGGCGGTCGATGTGGCGCTCTACGGCGCGCTGCCGTTCGACCAGGACCCGTGCAATGCGCCTGGCGCGAAGCCGGCGTGGAACGGCGAAGACCGGTGGACGGTGCGGGCCGATGCTCTTGAGGGGGGCACGGAGCTCATTGCCAGCAATCCGATGGCGGCACCCAAGGCGTGCGGCGACACCCTCAAGCTCGACTTCGCCAAGCCGGTCCTGGCGGACGTCAACGCGTACGTGGCCGACGGCCAGCTCGTTGCACAGTGGCCCGCTGGCGTGTCCTTGTCCCTCTCAGGCACATCGGCGACCATTTCCTTCACGCTCGAACAAGCGGTGATGGCCGGCTCACTCCTCCAGGATGGCCCACCGCGCCCCGGTGGTTCCGATGCGACCTGGCGATTCCGCGATGTCACGTTCGGCGGTCGGTGGCCGGAGGAGGCCATGCTCTCGACGCTTGGAAACCTGTCGTTGGCTGGCGACACGCGTGTCTGCGACAACCCGGCCACACTCGCGGTCGCGCTGTCCTTCGCCTGTCCATTGCTCGACGTGCGCAACGGGCCGGGAGGCCCGACGTCTCCGTGCGACGCGCTGTCGTTCGGACTTGCGTTCGAGGCTGACGAGGCGCGCTTCGGCTCGGTTCGCGTGGCGTCGTCCATCGGCGATACCTGCGAGACGAAGAACGTGGATTTGCCCACGAGCTGTTCGAACTGAGCCATGGGAGCCTTCGCGGTTTCGGTTTTCGGTTCCCTACGCGCGCCTCTTGTTGCGGGCTGCGTCTTCACGCTCAGTTCCATGGCCTCCGCCGCACCCCCGGTGCCACCCGCGAAACCTGGGGCTCCGTGGGCTTCGAAGGCGGCCCCCTCGGCCAAGCCGACGGTCGCCTCCAAAAAGGGCGACGCCGTTGCGAAGTTCAACGCGACGAAGCTCTTGAACGAGGGCCTGCTGGCGCTGAAGCGAAATGAGTACGCCGACGCGCTCGAGAAGTTCCGCGCCGCTTATGCCCTGTTTCCGAGCGCCAAGCTCTTGCTCAACATCGGCACGTCGCAGCGCTACCTCGGCCGCCACGCCGAGGCTGCGACGACGTACGAGCGCTACCTCGCCGATCCGGAAGCGGCGCCCGAGCGCGTGCGTGAAGTCGAGAAAATTCTCGATACCGTGATGCGCGAGGTCGCCGTTCTCGTGATCGAGCCGAGCGCGCCTTCGGCGGCCGTCGCGATCGACGGAGAGCCGCTCGTCGCGACCAACGGTGTCTTGCGGGTGCGCCTCAATCCCGGGACTCATACGCTGACGGCCAAGGCGACGGGGAACTACCTCGACACCATCGAGAGCCTCACCGTCGCCGCGGGCGAGCGCCGAACGATCCCGTTCATGATGAAGCGCAAGCCGCCGCCGGTCGATGACTCGAAGCAGCGTGCCGTGGGGTACGCGGTCGGCGGTGTCGGTCTTGCGGCGTTGGGCGGAGGGGTGCTCCTCGGAGTGCTCGCGAACAAGAGCAACGCGGCCGCGGCGCCTCACTGCGTCACCGATATCCTGTGCGACGGGGAGGGCGCGCGACTCGGCGACCGCGCACACACTCAGGCTCTCGGCGCGACGATCGCGTTCGCCGCCGGTGGTGCGGCGCTCGCGACGGGCTTGGTCCTCGTGTTCACGGCACCCGGTCGCCCACCGGCCGACGCGGAAGCCCCGGCGGCCGCGCGCCGTCATGAACCCCCGTCCGCTTCCTGGCAGCTCGCCGTCGGCGCGAAAGGGGCCGATCTCCTCGTTCGGTGGTAGAGTCGCTGCGAACCTCTCCGGTTCGTCCGACATGGCAACGTGCCCCGTCTGCTTCATCGCTTACCCCGACGCTCAAGGGATGTGTCCAACGCATCGGGTGTCGTTGCTCCCCGATACGGCTGCGGCCGCGGTCGATCGCGACGTTGCGCCGGGTACGGTCGTCGGTGACTACCGAATCGAAGGAAAAATCGGTGAAGGCGGGTTCGGCGCGGTCTATCGAGCGACCCACACCCTGATAGGCAAGCGGCTTGCGCTAAAGGTTCTGAGCCGCGCGCTTTCCTCCGATCCCGAGATGCTCTCGCGCTTCATTGCCGAAGCGCGCGTCGTGAACGACATCCAGAGCCGGCACATCGTCGACATCTTCGGTTACGGCGCGCTCCCCGACGGTCGTCAGTACTACGTGATGGAGTTGTTGTCGGGACGGACGCTCGCGGAGTTTCTCGGCGAGCGCCAAACGCTGCCTCTCCACGAGGCGCTGCCGATTTTTGGCGGCATCGCGCGCGCCCTCGATGCCGCCCACGCGAAGGGCGTCGTGCATCGCGACCTCAAGCCCGAGAACGTGTTCCTGGTCGAGGACGCCGACGGCAGCGTGACGCCGAAGCTCCTCGATTTCGGGATCGCGAAGCTCCTTGTCAATCCGAGCGGCAGCCACAAGACCCGCACCGGCATGCCGATGGGGACGCCGCATTACATGTCGCCCGAGCAGTGCATGGGCGAGGGGGTCGATCAGCGCACCGACATCTACGCGTTCGGTGTTCTCGTTTACGAGGTTCTGACCGGTCGCTTGCCCTTCGAGGGCGATTCGATGATGGCGATCTTCGTAGGGCACACGAGCCGGGAGGCCGTGCCCCCGTCGAGTTATGGCCTCGGGCTCGCGCCTGGCATCGACGCCGCCATTCTCGCGATGCTCGCGAAGCGTCCAGAACTCCGCCCGGCTTCCTGCGGCGCCGCGTTCGCCTCGCTGGGTGGAACGGGGCAAGGGGGCTCGAGGACGAACCCTGGAATGTTCCGAGACACGGTGCTCGCGAGCGGTGCGATGGCCCAACGGCCGCCCCGTTCGCGCCGCCCGTTCTTCCTCGCTCTTGCCGCAGCGCTGGTGGTCGCGACCGGCGGCGTTGCGTGGCGCTTCGCGTGGCGGCCTTCGGACGGCGCTGCGACGGCAGGTCCGTCCGTCAACCCGGCGTCGAGCGCCCCCTCCGACGCGGCCGTCCCAACCTCCACCGGTTCGCCAACCGTCGCGGCGCTGCCGCCAACACCGACGCCGCCAACACCGACGGCGCCGAGCGTCGCGGTGCCCATGCCAAGCGCTCCATCGATGCCGACGCCGAATGGCGCGCCCTCGAGCCGCCCGTCGCCTTCCTCGCTCAGCAAGGGGCCGATCGAGTCGTCGCTTTAAACGTCGGCCGACGTTTCGGGCACGGGGCGCCGTTGCGGGCGAAACGGTTCGAGGGGACCGCGCATCTCAGCCGAGAAGCTGCTTGAGCTCGCCGGACTCGTTCAGCTTGAGCACGTCCTCGCCGCCGCCGACCAGCGTGCCCTTCACGAACACCATCGGAAACGTCGGCCAGCCGGTCCACATCTTCAGCGCGTTGCGGCGCCGCCACTCGCTGAAATAGGAGCCGTATTCCAAGTACGCATACGCAACGCCGGCCGCGTCGAGGGCCTTCTTGGCTTTCTTGACGACCGGGTTCTGCCGCATGCCGACGACCACCACGTCGTTGTTCGCGATGGCGGTTTGCACCTCGCCGACGATGTCTCGGTGGTGGTCCGCCACCTTCGAACGGATGGCGTGGTGCAGCTTGTCTTCGCTAAGGATCGTGCGTGGCATTCGACGAGTTTCGCTCCGCTCAGGTCTTCGGCTTCGGGGTCTTGTCGGTGCTCTTCGGCAGCTCGGGCGCCTTGGCGTAGTCGAGCGGGAGCTCGCCCGTGAGCGCTTTCAAGAACGTCACGATCGAGGCGATTTCCTTGTCCGTCAGCTCCTTGCCGAGCTGGTGGTGCCCCATCGTCTTGACCGCCTCTTCGAGGGTCGCGATCGAGCCGTTGTGGAAGTACGGCGCCGTCTTCTCGATGTTCCGAAGGCTCGGCACGCGGAACATCATCTTGTCGCCTTCTTCCTTGGTGACCTTGAAGCGGCCGAGATCCGACTGATCCGGGTACGGCTTGATGAGGCCGAGCTTCTGGAACGAGCCGCCTCCGACCGCGGGGCCGCTGTGGCAGCCGGGGCAGCCGGTCTTCGTGAAGAGCGCAAAGCCTGCCTTTTCTTCGGTGGTGAGCGCGTTGGTGTCGCCCTCGAGGAACTTATCCCAGCGTGACGGCGTCACGAGGCGGCGCTCGAAGGCACCGATCGCGTTGGCGAGGTTCGTGTAGGAGACGGCCTTCTTGTCTTTGGGGAACGCGTCCTTGAAGAGCTTTACGTACTCGGGGATCGACTCGACGACGGCAAGCACGGCCTTTTCGTCATGCATCGCCATTTCGCCCGGATTCAGGATCGGCCCTTTGGCCTGGTCCTCGAGCGTGGCGGCGCGACCGTCCCAGAATTGAGCGACGTGACCGCCCGCGTTGTACACGGTCGGCGAGTTTCGGTCGCCGCGGCTGCCCTTGTGACCGGGCGAGGTCTTCTCACCGTCGACGCCGAATTTCGTCACGTCGTGGCAGGAGTTGCACGAGATGTCTTGCGCAAGCGAGAGCCGCTTGTCGTGGAAGAGCATGCGACCGAGCTGGATCTTTGCATCCGTCACCGGGTTCAGCTCCGTCGCGAACTCCTTGGGCAGCGGCCTGAAGGGCCGCAGGTCGTCCGCGGAGATCGCGACCGCTTTCGCCTCGGCCGAGGCGCTCGCCGTTGCCGCGGCCTGTGCCTTGGCGCGCTCGGTGGCGGCTTTGCGCTGCTCGAGTTCCTCGAACGGACGGTTGTCGCAGCCGGCGGCTCCCGCCAGCGCGAGGGAGGACACCAACAAAAGTCCGGGGTGGCGCGTGAGGTTCATCATGGGCGATCTAGGAAGCGCTTAGCAGCGCCACCGACCTTCGACAAGGTCGCCTCACCGTCCTTTGCTTGGCGCCTCTAAATTCGTGTTGCCGCGCTGCGCGAGCGGGTGGACGCCCGCTCCGGGCGGAGTAGATTCAACGCCTTAGGTCTCCGTCGATGACGTCGCCCAGTTTTTCCCGTCGCTCCTTGCTCGGTGCCGCCGCGGCCGTCGCGGCGGGTGCATCCGACGCGGACGCTGCCGCAAAGCGCTGGGCGGCCAAGCCACCGGAAGGGTTCGAGCGCCTTTCCATCCCCGGCAAGGTCGTCAAGGCGACGCGCCCCGATTCGCGGCAGGCGAACGGCGCGTACCCCAAGCCCGAAGCGGCGCAGGAGCTCTTTGCGGCGGCGATGATGGGGCTGACGGGGAAGTCCTCGTTGCGCGAGGCGATGGCGACCCTGCTGCACAAAGACGACGTCGTGGCCATCAAGCCCAACGGCATCGCGGGGCGCAAGACGATGAAGATGGCCTCGAGCGTCGAGCTCGTCGCCGCGGTTTGCCGTGCCGTGATCGACGTGGGCGTGCCACCGGAGAAGATCACGATCTACGAGCAATACCGCGACTTTTTGTTCGCCACGCGCTGCATCACCGACAAGGAGACGCTCGCCCCCTCGCCCGAACTTCCCGCGGGCGTGCGTTTCGCCGTGCACCTCAACAAAGAGACCGAGATGCAGGACATCGTCGTCGGCGGCGTACCGACCAAGTTCTGCAAGCCGTTCACTTCGGCGACGGCGGTGATCAACGTTGGGCAAATGAAGGATCACTCGATCTGCGGTTTTACCGGGGCGATGAAGAACATCACCCACGGAAGCTGCCTCAATCCGCACGCGTTTCACGCCCACACCGCGAGCCCCCAGATAGCTCACCTCTACGCGCAGGAGGTCGTTCGAACCCGGGTGGCTTTGCACGTCATCGATGCGTTTCAGGTCATCTACGACGAAGGGCCGATCGACGTGAACCCGCGCCGCCGTGTCCCGCACGACTCCGTGTACGTCGCGACCGATCCCGTCGCGCTCGACGTCATTGGGTGGGAGCTCGTCGAGAAGCTGCGCAAGGACAACGGGCTTCCCACGCTGCAGCAGGCAGGTAGGGAACCCTCGTACATTCGGGTCGCCGGTGACCTCGGTCTCGGCGTGTTCGAACGTGCCTCGATTTCCCTCCGCGAGATCGGCGCCTAACTCCGCCCAGCGCGGTCCCGGCGGGAGAGATCCCCTCCGTGACCCGCCGCGCCCCGTGGTCTCTGCAAATCTCAGACCGACCAGGATCGCGCGTGATAGACTGAGCATTGGCGTCGACCCCGTCGGCGTCCGCCAAGAGAGGAACCACGATGGCCTTCGGGATGGAGATGAAGCTACAGGCCAAGCTGTCGCAGCAGCTTGTCATGACGCCTCAGCTCGTCCAGGCGATCCGCCTGTTGCAGCTGTCGCGTCTCGAACTCGTCGACGAGGTCCGAAAGGAGCTCGACGACAACCCGGTGCTCGCCGACGATCACGTCGAGCCCAAAGAGGGCGATGACTCCAGCCGTTCGAGCGACGGCGACGGTGGTCCGGACGAACCTCTTGCGCCCACCAAGGCCGAGGTCGAGGCGGCGCGCGAGCCTGACAAGAACGAAGAGATCGATTGGGCGAGCTACCTCGAGAACCAGCAGCTTCGGCAGCCGCTCGGCGCGTCGCGCTCCGGGTTCGAGGAGATGCCGCCCATCGAGCAGAACCTCACCAAGCCGTCGAGCCTGCGCGAGCACTTGCTCTGGCAGTTGCAGATGAGCGATTTCGTCGACACCGAGCGGCACTTCGCGCTCCTCGTCATCGGCAACCTCGACGACAAGGGCTACCTCGATCTCAAAGGTGGCGTGGGCCCGGACGGCGAGTCCATCCCCGACCTCACGATTGAGGATCTCGCGCGCGAGACCGAGCTCGAGCTCGACGACGCGGAGGAGGTCCTGAAGATGATCCAGCGTTTCGACCCCGTGGGGGTAGCGGCGCGTAGCCTTCAGGAATGCCTGCTCGTGCAAGCGGAGGTCCTCGGTTTCGACGAGATCGAGAAGACCATCATCAAAAACCACCTGCACGATGTCGAGCGGCGGAACCTCAACGCCGTCGCGAAGGCGCTCGAAATTCCCTTCGAGGACGTCGTCGATGCGGTGCAAGAAATCCAGAAGCTCGAGAGCGTGCCCGCGCGCAACTTCTCCGAGATCGACGAGCGCACCATCGCGATCACGCCCGACGTTTTCGTGGTGAAGGACGACGAGCGGTTCCTCGTGACCGACAACGACCGCGGGATGCAACGGCTCTACGTCAACGAGGACCTCGTCAAGCGGATGCTGAAGGATCCCAAGGCGAAGGACTTCATCAACGAGAA
>Ga0114972_10001425_pt1 | contig 18012 bp, 14 predicted proteins | sample M_140807_EF_Meta_FD_87354 | JGI IMG/M metagenome (GOLD analysis project Ga0114972, IMG submission 87354) | Freshwater microbial communities from Lake Montjoie, Canada to study carbon cycling - M_140807_EF_MetaG | ecosystem: Environmental > Aquatic > Freshwater > Lake | place: Lake Montjoie... | reverse complement strand
GCAAGGTCGGCTGGCCTCTGCGCGGCAAGCACGCAACAGAGACCTGCAACAGCTGCCACGACTGGCAGTCTTGGCGGCCGCGCTCGAGCGAGTGCGCGAGCTGCCACAAAGACAACCACCGCGGTCAGTTCGGCGCGACCTCGTGCGGCCGCTGCCACACGGAGACGTCGTTCGAGGACCGCTCCAAGTTCAACCACAACACGATGAGCCGCTTCCCGCTGCAGGGGCGTCACAAGCGGGTCGAGTGCGCTTCATGCCACCCGCAGGGGCGCTACAAGCCCGTGGACACGGCCTGCGCGAGCTGCCACGCTCAGGAAAGCCCCCACGGCGACACCTTCAAGGGCGCGCCGTGCGAGGGGTGTCACTCGCCCGAGGCGTGGTCTCAGACCCGCTTCGACCACGGCGTCACGGGCTTTCCGCTCCTGGCCCGCCACGCGGAGCAGCCCTGCTTTCGATGCCATCCGAACGGCACGGAGACGGACGATGACACGCAGCCCGTCTGTGCGTCGTGCCACGCGAACGTGCACGGGCCGCAGTTCGGGGACACGACCTGTGACGCGTGTCACACGGGCTTTGAACACTTCAAGATTCGCCCCGAGTTCGATCATGCGCGCGCGCGCTTCGCGCTCGCCGGCCGTCACGCCCAGGTCGAGTGCGCCGGGTGCCACAAGGGCGGCCACTACAAGCCCATCGACACGGCCTGCGCCAACTGCCACCAGAACTTTCACGTCGGCCAGTTCAGCCGGCCCTGCGACGAGTGTCACCAGCCCAAGGGGTGGGGCCGCGTCGAGGGCTTTGACCACGCTCGCCAGACGCAATGGCCGCTGTTCGGCAAGCACGTCGAGGTGCAGTGCAACAAGTGCCACATCGACAACGAGTACCGCCTGCCCACGAACTGCGGCGACTGTCATGTGGACGCCCACGGCGGCCGCCGCGGCCCCGAGTGCGCACAATGCCACTCCACCGAAGACTGGCGGGGCAACGCCGCTCAGAACCACGACTTTGGTCCGTTCCGGCTCGAGGGCGCGCACGACCGCGTGCCCTGTGAGACCTGCCACGGCCCCGACCGCCGCAAGCAGCTCGCGGGGACAGGGCCGGAGTGCGCGAGCTGCCACCGCGACCCACACTTCGGCAGCCTGGGGCCGTCGTGTCACGACTGCCACGGCCAAGAGGCGTTCCTGCCCGCGCGTTTCTTGCACAATGAGACCGGCTTTCGCCTCTCGGGCGCGCACCGGTTCGTCGAGTGTCGCGAGTGCCACCCGGGGCGCGTCTTCGGCGGCCTGCCGAATGACTGCGCGTTCTGCCACACCGACACCTTCAACAAGACGCGCGCGCCGAACCACCCGCAGTGTTGCCCCGGCGGCCTGACGAGCTGCGAGGACTGTCACACGACGCGCAGCTTCCTGCCCGCGCGGCCCGGCGCCGTATGCGGCGACGCGCGCGTACCCGCGTGCGCACCGCGATGAGGCGGCGCCTGCCCGCGCGCTCGGCGAGTCTGCTCGTCGCCCTCGCGCCTCTCGCGAGCGCGGCTGAGCACCCCGCCGCCCACGCCGCGCCGCGTGTGGACGGCGCGCTCCGCCTGCGGGGGCTCTACAGCGTCGACTCGGCGGGCGGCCCGGACGTCGGCCTGAGCTTTCTCGACGCGGACGTCCGCGCTCAGGACCTGACCTCGGGCGGCCTCTCGGCGTGGCTCGACGCGACGCTCACGCTCGACGTCACGGACGCCCGCGAGCGCCGCTTCGGTGAGGTGCCGCGCGTCGAGGCGGTGCGCGACTTCGCGCTGATGCAGCCGCTGGCGAATGAGCGCGTGCGGGTCGCGGTCGGCCGCCAGCTCTTGCACCAGGCGGGCAACGCGTGGGTCGACGGCGCTCGTGTCGAGGCCGATCTGGGTCCACAGTCCGCGGAGCGGGGCGCGCTGGCGGGGGTGTACGCGGGCGCCTCGCCTGACCCCTACGACGCGACCTTTCGCGCCGACAAGCGGGCCGTGGGCGCCTTCGGGGGCCTGCACCGGGCCGCGCTCGAGGCGGCGGTCGCGTGGAACGCCGTTCTGGAGGGCGGCGCGCTCGACCGCCACTTTGTGTTTGGGCGCACCCACTGGCGCGCCGCGGATGACCTCTTCTTTGCGACCTACCTCGTCGCTGATTTCGTGGACACGCCCACGGTGACGACGGCCCTCGTGACCGCCGATTATGCGCCGATCGAGGATGTGAAGCTCACCCTGAACCTGAGCCGCTACGCCATCGAGCAATACCGCGACGCCTCGGTGTATCGAAATGTCGTCGAGCCGAACCAGGCGCTGCTCATCGGGGACGAGGTGCTCGACCTGGTCTATGAGCGCGCGCGACTGACGGTCACGTTTCGCCTGCCCGACGACCTGCGCGAGTACCAGAGCCTTGAGTGGAAGCACCGCTCGCAGGACGGCCGCACCGCGTGGCTCTCGACGGTCGGCGTTCGACAGTCAGACGCGTTCGTCGTCGGGCTCGACGTGGACGCGCAGCTTCAATTCCATAATGGCTTCGAGTCGGACACGTGGCTTGCCGCGGTCACCGCCGACTACGACGTGACGGGCGCCGTCGCGGTCAACGGCCGCGCCACGTGGTTCAACGGCCGCACGGTGGGCCGCGAGACGGACCGCGGTCGCCTCTTCGACGAGTCACAGTCGGTCTGGCTCGTGGGCGGCGGGGCCGATTGGCGACCGAGCCGCGCGCACCGTGTAGGCGTCGATTATGACGCAGTCTTGGAGACCGAGCTGGTCGACGCGCGCAACGACGAGGCGCTGTGGATTCACACCCTCATGGGGCGCTACACCTATAGCTACTGAGCGACGGCGGTCTCAGACCTCCATCAGCTCCTTCTCTTTGGCGGCGAGCATCTCGTCCACCTTCTTGACGGCGGCGTCCGTCTCGTCCTGGACCTTCTTGAGCGCGCGCTCGCCCTCGTCCTCGGAGATCTTGCCGTCGTCCGTGATCTTCTTGACCGCCGCGTTGACGTCGCGCCGGTGGTTGCGCAGCGCGACCTTGCTGTCCTCGCCGAGCCGCTTGACCTGCTTGACGAGGTCCTTGCGGCGCTCCTCGGTGAGGGGCGGGATGGATAGGCGGATGATCTGGCCGTCGTTCGACGGCGTCAGGCCGAGGTCGGACTGCAGGATCGCGCGCTCGATCTCCTTGAGGATGCCCGGCTCCCACGGCTTGATCGTAATGAGGCGCGCCTCAGGCACCTGGACGTTCGCGACCTGCGACACCGGCGTCGGCTGGCCGTAGTAGTTCACGCGCACCACGTCGAGCAGGTTGGCACTCGCGCGGCCCGTGCGGACACGGGCGAGGTCCTTCTTGAGGGACTCGTAGGTCTTCTCGAAGCCGGACTTCAGCTCATTGATCTGGTCGTTCACCATGACGCCTGCAACTCCGTCTCACACACGTTTGATTGGCGCGTGGGACGATAGCACACACGCGGGCGAATCAAGAGATGCGCGTGCCGACCGGCTCGCCCAGAACGACGCGGGCGATGTTCCCGTACTTGTAGAGGTCGAAGACGATGATCGGCAGCTTGTGCTCTCGGCACAGGCTGACCGCCGTGGCGTCCATGACCTTGAGCTCGCGCGCGAGCACTTCGTTGTAGCCGATGGCGTCGAAGCGCGTCGCATGCGGGTTTTGGCGCGGGTCGTCGTCGTAGATGCCGTCGACCTTCGTCGCCTTCAGGATGCAGTCCGCGCCGATCTCCATCGCCCGGAGCGCTGCAGCCGTGTCCGTCGTGAAGTACGGGTTGCCGGTGCCCGCCGCGAACACAACGACGCGGTCCTTCTCGAGGTGCCGAATGGCCCGGCGCCGAATGAACGGCTCCGCGACCTTGGGCATCTCAAGCCCGCTGAGCACCCGCGTCTTCAGGCCCTGCTTCTCGAGCGCGTCCTGCATCGCGAGCGCGTTGATGGTCGTGGCGAGCATGCCCATGTAGTCCGCGCTCACGCGGTCCATGCCTCGGGCCGAGCCCGCCACGCCACGAAAGATATTGCCGCCCCCGATGACGAGGGCGAGCTGGCAGCCGGTCGCGTGCACCTCGCGGATTTCACCTGCGATGCGCTCGATGAAATCGGGCGAGATGCCGTACTGGCCGTCGCCCATGAGCGCCTCGCCAGAGATCTTGAGAAGGACTCGTGCGAGCGCGCTCATGGTTCTCTTTCAGCCGCCGACCGCCGCAGCGACCTCGGCCGCGAAGTCAGACGTCTTCTTCTCGAGGCCCTCGCCCATCTCGAAGCGGGCGAAGCGACGGATCTTGACGTTCTCCTTGATCGTGGCCGCGACGGTCTTGATCAGGTACTGGCTGACCGTGACCTCGGGGTCCTTGATGAAGGGCTGGTCGAGCAGGCACTGCTCGCGCTTCCACTTCGCGATCTTGCCGTCGACAATCTTGCCGCGGATCGCCTCAGGCTTCCCCGAGACGTCTGGCGTGGCCATGAAAATCTCGGTCTGCTTCGCGATCTCGTCGGCGGGGATCTCCGACTCCTCGATGTAGCGAGGGCGGGGGTCCGCGGCCGCGATGTGCATCGCGATGTCCTTCACGAGCGCCTTGAACTCGTCCATCCGAGAGACGAAGTCCGTCTCACAGTTGACCTCGACGAGCACGCCGATTCGGCCCGAGTGCACGTAGCTGCCCACGGCGCCCTCGGTCGCGACGCGCCCGGCGCGCTCAGCGGCCTTGACGATACCCTTCTTCATGAGGATCTCAGCGGCCTTGTCCTGGTCGCCGCCCGCCTCTTCGAGGGCCTTCTTGCAATCCGACATGCCCGCGTTCGTCTTGTCACGCAGGGCCTTCACGTCCGCAGCGGAAATCGCCATCGTTCGTTCTTCCTCTCAGCTCAGGGTTCTGAAGTCGAAGGGGCTCAGGCGTCCGCGTCCACCGGCTCGGTGGGCGAGGCCGACGCGTCCGGGGTGCCGAGGTCCATGCCGCGGGGCTTGAGCTCGATCTCGGGGCCGGCATCGCGGGCTTGGCCCATCATCGCCGCGCCCAAGTCGCCGATGTCGCCGCCGCCCGTGAAGCGCTCCTTGTTGCGCATCTTGCCCTCGATGACGGCGTCCGCGATCTTGCTCGTGAAGATCTCGATCGAGCGGAGCGCGTCGTCGTTGCCGGGGATCGGGAAGTCGATGCCCTCGGGGTCGCTGTTGGTGTCCACGACCGCGATGACCTTGATGCCGAGCTTGCGGGCCTCGGAGACCGCGATGTGCTCCTTGAGCGTGTCGATGATGAACACCGCGCCGGGCAGGTGGTCCATGCTCTTGAGACCGCCGAGGTTGATCTCGAGCTTGTCGCGCTCACGGCTGCGGGTCATGGCCTCCTTCTTCGTGATGCGGTCGAAGGTGCCGTCCGAGCTCATCTTCTCGAGGGCGCGGAGCTTGGCGACCGACTGCTTCACGGTCGAGAAGTTGGTCAGCGTGCCGCCGAGCCAGCGGTTCGTGACCGAGAACATGCCGCAGCGCTCGGCTTGGGCCTTGATCACGTCCTGCGCCTGCTTCTTGGTGCCCACGAAGAGCACCGACTCGCCGCGCGCCACGACGCTGCTGACGTAGTTGTAGGCGGCGTCGAACATCGGGACCGTCTTCTGCAGGTCCATGATGTAGATGCCGTTTCGGGCGCCGTAGATGTACGGCTTCATCCGGGGGTTCCAGCGGGTCGTCTGGTGGCCGAAGTGAACGCCCGCCTCAAGCAGCTCGCGCATCGAAAGAATCGCCATCTTCTCTATCTCCTGTCGCGTTGTGGCCTCCGTGCGGATCGTCGCGGTCGCCGGCTCACTCGCGGTGAGACGCCCCGGCGCCACTCCCCTGCACGTGTGGGGTGAAAAGGCGGCGGCCTTGTAGCAAACTCCAGCCTCGCCCGCAAGCGCCCATGCCTAGACCGGAGTCCCCATGAGCTCGCAGACCTTTGACGACGCCACGCCACTCTCCCACGAGGACGAGCTCGTCGCGTGGATGGCGGCTGGCGGAAGGCCCGCTGAGCGGTGGGTCTGTGGCACGGAGCACGAGAAGCTCGGCTGGTGGCCCGACCTCGCGCGGCACCCGACCTGGGAGGGGCCGCGCGGGATCGGCGCCTTGCTTGGGGCCCTCGCGCGGGACGCCGGCTGGGCGCCGACTTACGAGGGCGCCGACATCATCGCCCTCAAGCGCGACCGCGCCACCATCACGCTCGAGCCGGGGGGTCAGCTCGAGCTGTCGGGCGCCCCGCTGCGCACGCTCGCTGAGCTCGTGCGCGAGACGGACGCGCACTTCGAGGAGCTGCGGCGCTTCAGCGCGCCGCTGGGCCTGGAGTGGTACGGCCTGGGCATGGCGCCGACTGCGCGCGCCGAGGACATGCCGCGCATGCCCAAGGCCCGCTACGGCATCATGCGGCAGTACCTACCCACGGTGGGCACGACCGGCCTCGACATGATGCACCTGACCTGCACAGTGCAGGCGAATCTGGACTACGCGGACGCCAACGACGCCATGCGCAAGTTCCGCGTCGCGCTCATGCTGCAGCCGCTCGTCGTCGCCCTGTGGGCCGCGTCGACCGTGCGGCACGGCCTCGTGGTGCCGGAGCGGTCGTTTCGCATGCGGATATGGGACGACGTTGACCGCGCGCGCTGTGTGCTGCCCGACGCCTTGCTGACGCGCGGCGCGACCCTCGCGGACTACGTGACGTGGGCGCTCGACGCGCCGATGTTTTTCATTCACCGCGACGCCGGTTACATCCGCTGCGATGGCCTGCCGTTCCGGCGCTTCATGGCCGAGGGCTTCGGCGGTCATCGCCCGAACATGGGCGACTTCGCCCTGCATCTTTCGACGCTCTTCCCCGACGTGCGCCTCAAGCAGCACCTTGAGGTGCGGGCGGCGGATATGGGGGACCGCGACCACATCTTGGCGCTCTCGGCCTTGCATGTGGGCGCGCTGTACGACGCGCAGACGCTCGATGCGCTCTTCGAGCTCTTCGCCGACGTCGGGCCCGATGCGTGGCGCGCGGCCCGCGACCAGGTGGTCGTCGACGGCCTCAGCGCGACCCTCGCAGGCCGCAGCCTCGCAGACTGGTGGGCGCGCGTCCTGCCGCTCGTCGAGGGGGGCTTGGGGCGGTGGGAGCCCGGCGCAACGCCGCTGCTCGATGTCCTCTCGCGCGACCTGAGCGCGGGCGAGTGCCCCGCGGACCGAATGCGGCGCGCGTGGAACGGGGATGTCGGCGCGTTTCTGGCGCCTTACCGCGTCTGCTGACGCGGCGCCTCGCTCACTTGCGGAAGAGCTTCTTCACGCTCGTCAGCAGGCTGCTGTCTCGCTTCGGTGAAGGCGTCCCTTCGGGGTCGACCTCGGCGGGCTTGCGCTCCGCAGGGGGCGGGGCAGGGGGCGCGGCGAGGAGCGCGCGGTCGCGGTCCTCGTCGCTCGCGAAGTAGCGCCGGAGATCCGCCTCGACGGTCGCGTCCTCGTCGAGGGGGTTGTCCTCCTCGTCGACGATGTCGAAGTCGATCTGCGCGGGCCCGCCCGCGTCGGCGGCGGCCTCGATGTAGTCGTCGTCGACCTCCTGCTCGATGCCGTGCTCCGTGGCGACGCTCTCGTCCCGCATCGGGCTGAGGTCGGTGTCGAGCGGGACCGCAGGGACCGGCGTGGCCTCGAGCTCGGGCTCCGGTACAGGCGTAGGCTCGGGCACGGGCGTAGGCTCGGGCTCCGGCGCAGGCGTGGGCGCTTGCGCTCGCACCTGCTCATGCTCGGGCGGCGGCGCGCCGGTGAGCGCTGCGAGGGCCGCGTCCAAGTGACCCAAGCCTTGGGGGGCGCGTCGAAGGCGCTCGACCTGAGCGGCACCCACCTCACGGACGAGCGCCTCAAGCTGCGCGTCCAGGCTCACCTCAGTACTCCCAACCGGCGACGAGGCGCACGCCTTGGTAGACATCCTCGGCGGCGCGGCCAACGCGGCCACCGCGGCCTTCGCCGTCGAGGTCGAGCGTAAACATCTGCCAGTCGTAGAGCAGAGACGCGGACCAGCCGGGTGCGAAGCGTGAGGTCAGGCCCGCGGTGAACCCGAAGCCGATGACGTCTGCCTTTGCGGCGAGCTCGCGCGTCGACTCCGCCAGATCGGCCGTCGGCGCGTAGTTGAACTTCGCCTCCAGGATGGCCAGCGGCGTCGTCAGCGGCACGGCGCCGCCCACGCCCAAGACCCAGTAGCGATAGTTCGTGCCGCGATACTCGTCGTTCTGACCCAGCTCAAAGACACGCCAGCCCATGCCAACGTCTGCTGTGACCTCGGGCGACAGCTCATGCTCCTCGAAGCCGTAGCGGAAGCGCAGGCCCACTCGGGCCGCGCTCTGTCGGGTCTCGAGGCTCTGGGTGACAGTCGAGCCGTCTTCGTTCTTGACCTGCTGCTTCGTCTCTAAGAAGACCTTGTCGAAGCTGCCTGTGATGCCGAAGCCTGTGACCGGACCCTTGAGCGCGGCCGCCAGCGGGTAGGCCTCGGCGTCGACTGTGAAACCCGGCGAGAGCGTTGACTCGTACTTGATGCCCTCTTCGAGGAAGAGCTTCGACGCGGTCTCTGCGCGGTAGTTGAAGCTGCGGCTCTGTGCGCTCAGCCCTCCCCGCACCCGCACAATCGGCGGCAGCCGCTTGCGCCCGCGGGGCCGGACCTCGTCGTCCTCTTCATCGCTGGCGGCGTCGCCCGACTCCGCGCCGGCGACGACCGGCGCCACGACCACCGGCTCGGCCTCGGGCTCAAACGGCGCCGACCGAAACGAGCCCTGACGCAAGTAAGGCTCAATGGCCTTCGCCGCGGTCGTGTAGTGCTTGGGCGTGAACTTGCCCTTGGGGATAGCCAGCACGGCTTCGCCGAGCAGGCGCCCGCTGCCGCCATCGTAGACGGTCAGCGTGAGGGACTGGTCTTTGGTGCGCGCGCCGCTCTCCAGGTCACCCCGCACCACGCTGTCCACTTGGAGCGCACGCGCCACGCGCGCCATCGCGTCGGGATCAGACTCGACGCGGTCGTCCAACCGGCGGCGCTGGGCCTCGCCGATGAACCGGCTCGAGGGTTCGATGGACACCCCTCGGAGCTTGGCGAGCGCGCCCTCGAGGTTGCTGATGACCTGCGCTCCGCCGCCCTTGCCGCGCACCGCCACGATCGACACGTGGACCTCTTGCGCGACCGCGACGGTCGACCACAGCAAGCACAAAACGACCCAGAGAGCCCTCACGCGCCCTTGCCTCCCTCAAACTGGTCCCAGCGGCCGTCGCTCGTCGCGGTGACGCCCGACAAGCGCAGCAGAAAGTCGTCCTTGTTCGTGCAGTTCGCCAGCGCCTCGTCTCGCGAGATGAGGCCGCGCTGCAGCAGCCCCATGAGCGACTGGTCGAACGTCTGCATCCCGTAGCTCGTGTGACCTTGACTGATCGCCTCGCGCAGCTCGAGGGTCCGGCTCTCCTCGAGCAGGATCTCTCGAACGCGCGCGGTCACGACCATGATCTCCTGCGCGGCGATGCGGCCCTGGCCGTCAGCGCGCCGCAGGAGCCGCTGGCTGATCACCGCCCTCAAGTTGCCCGCGACGAGCATGCGGATCTGCTTGTGCTGGTGCGGCGGAAAAGCGCTGATGATCCGGTTGATCGTCTCGGGCGCGTCCACGGTATGCAGCGTGCTGAGCACCAAGTGGCCGGTCTCCGCGGCGGTGAGCGCCGTCTCGATCGTCTCCGGGTCGCGCATCTCGCCCACGAAGATGACGTCTGGGTCTTGGCGCAGCGAGGCCCGCAGCGCGCGCGCGAACGAAAGCGTGTCCGAGCCGATCTCCCGCTGGTTGATGATGCTGCGCTTGTCGCGGAACTGAAACTCGACGGGGTCTTCGATCGTGACAATGTGCGCGGTGCGGTGCGCATTGATGTGGTTGATGAGCGAGGCCAGCGTGGTGCTCTTGCCGCTGCCCGTCGCGCCGGTGACGAGCACCAGACCGCGCGGCTCGAGCGCGATCTTCTCGAGCACGGGCGGCAGGTTGAGCTCCTGAATGCTCTTGACCTCGGTCGGGATGACCCGGAGCACGAGCCCGACCTGCCCGCGCTGCATAAAGCAATTCACGCGGAAACGACCGAGCTGCGGGACCACGAAGGCACAGTCGAACTCGCGCTCCCGCGTGAAGCGGTCGCGGGCCTCGGCGGGCAGCACGTGCAGGGCGAGCGTCTCCATGTCCTGCGCGCTGAGCCGCTGGCCGTTGCGCAGCGGTACCATGCCGCCGTTCACGCGAAAGAGCGGCGGCAGGCCGACCTTGAGGTGAACGTCGGACGCGCCGCCTTGCACGGCAAAGCCAAGGATCGTGGGCAGGTCAATCACGCGCGGACTCTACCACAGGCCCGCGCGTGAGAAAGACTCCGCGCTTACTCGCTTGCGCCCGCGCCCGGCGCGGTCACGCGCTTGATGCCCGCGTTGTCGAGGACCTTGCTCTCGATGTCCGTGAGCATCTCGGCGTGCTCCTGCAAGAACTTCTTGGCGTTCTCGCGGCCCTGCCCGATGCGCTCCTTGTTGTAGCTGTACCAGGCGCCCGACTTCTCGACGATGTTGGCGTTCGAGGCGAGGTCGAGCACGTCGCCGGCGCGGCTGATGCCCTCGCCGTACATGATGTCGAACTCCGCCTCTTTGAACGGCGGCGCGACCTTGTTCTTGACGACCTTGGCGCGCGTGCGGTTGCCGACGACGTCCTCACCGTTCTTGATAGCGCCCGTGCGACGCACATCGATGCGCATCGACGCATAGAACTTGAGCGCGTTGCCGCCTGTCGTCGTCTCGGGGTTGCCGAACATCACGCCGATCTTCATGCGGATCTGGTTGATGAAGAAGACGCACGTCTGGCTCTTGTTGATCGAGCCGGTGAGCTTGCGGAGCGCCTGCGACATGAGGCGGGCCTGCAGGCCCACGTGGCTGTCGCCCATCTCGCCCTCGATCTCGGCCTTGGGCACGAGCGCAGCGACGGAGTCGACTACGAGGATGTCGATCGCGCCGGAGCGCACGAGCATGTCCGCGATCTCGAGCGCCTGCTCGCCGGTGTCGGGCTGCGAGATCAGCAGGTCGTCCGTGTTGACGCCCAGCTTGCGCGCGTAGCTCACGTCGAGCGCATGCTCGGCGTCGATGAAGGCCGCGACGCCGCCGAGCTTCTGGGCCTCGGCGACGGCGTGCAGCGTGAGGGTCGTCTTGCCGCTCGACTCCGGGCCGAAGACCTCGATGATGCGCCCTCGGGGATAGCCGCCGATGCCGAGCGCGATGTCGAGGCCGACGCTCCCCGTGGGGATGACGGCGGCCTCGCGCACGAGGGACTCGCCCTCGCCGAGGCGCATGATGGAGCCCTTGCCGAACTGCTTCTCGATCGCGCCGACCGCGAGGGTGATGGCCTTCTCGCGCTCTTTGTCACTCTGCCGTGGAGTCTGCATCGTCACTGCTCGCCTCGTCTGTGGTGTCTTCGGGTGAATCTTCGTCGATGTCCGCGACCTTGCGGCGCGCGGTCAGGCGCGGCGCATCGGCCGCGCTCGCCTTGGGAAGGGGAATGCTGCGTAGCCGGGCGTCAAGGGCCTCGACCACGGCACGCGCTTCAGCCGCCTCGGTGTCTTGCGCGTTCGGCGTGTCGTGCTTGAGGACGAGGCGCGCGCGCCGCGTGACGCCCTGCCCGCTCGAGGTGCATACGTCGAGCTGCGCCAGCTCAAACGGCTCGCTCTTCGTGAGCGCCAGCTCCGGGAGCGCGGTCGAGAGGTTCCGCACACGCGCAAGCGTCACGACCACAGGCGCCTCGTGGGGCTCGAAGCCGAGTGCGCGCAGGGCGTCGTGCAGCGTCCTCTGCGCGTTGTTCAGAGCGTCGTTGTCACAGACAACGTCGAGCTCAAGGGTCGCCTCGTCACCCTCGACACGCCAGCGGGGTGGGGCTAGGCGGGCACGCACAGGGCGCAGGTCGCGGGCGGCGCGCCGCAGGGCGACCTCGACGGCCTCCCACGCCGGCGCGTGGGGCAGTTCGACCGCCGCGAGCCATAGGGTCGTATGTGCGGGGTCGGCCCAGCGCACGACCTGCGCCGAGGCGGTCCAGCGAGAGTCGAGCACGCTACAGGCGCGCCGCAGGCGGGCGAGCTCGGCGTGCGCCGCGAGCGGCAGCTCCAGTGTGACCAGCGCGGCGAGCGTCATCGGGCGAGTCCTCGTCGAAGGGTGTCGAGCGCGCGCACCGCGGCCTGAGTGCGGACACGGTCGCGGTCGCCGCGCAGGTGAACTGTGGTCACGCGGTCGAGGCCAGCGCCCGACCACGCGATGCATACAGTGCCGACCGGCTTCTGGGGCGTGCCGCCGTCCGGGCCGGCGATGCCGGTGACCGCGATGCCGATGTCCGCGCCCAGCACGCGCGCCGCGCCTCGGGCCATCGCCTCGGCGCAGGCCTCACTCACGGCGCCCTCATTGTTGAGCACAGCCTCAGGGACGCCGAGCACGCGTGTTTTCACGTCGTTCGCGTACGCCACCACGCTGCCTCGGAAGACACGTGACGCGCCGGGGACGTCTGTGACGAGCGCGCCCACGAGCCCGCCGGTGCAGCTCTCCGCGAAGCCCAGCGTGAGTCCGCGGGCCGTGCACTGGGCGAGGACTGCCTCGATCAGGCCGGTCTCACCGGCGCCGACGAAGGCCTCTTCACCGCACTGCGCGACGGCCGTCGCTGCCGCGTCGAGCGCGGCATCGTCGAGCCCGCGAAGCCTGACCTCGAGCGCCAGGTCGTGTGCGCGGTAGGCGATCTGCAGCCCTGCCGGCAGGTCGAGGCGCTCGATGCGTGCGCCGAGCGCCGACTCGCCGATGCCGACGAAGTGCAGGCGCCGCGAGCGCATGATAGGCGCGTCGATGACGCGGGCCCGAAAGGCGGGCAGCACGTGCGCCTCAAGGTGCCACTGAAACTCACGCGGCACGCCGGGGAGCAAGTAGAAGGTGCAGCGACCCCAAGTAAACTCGATGGCGGGCGCGGTGCCGACGTCGGACATCAAGGCGCGGCCACCCGCAGGAATGCGTGTCTGCCGTCGGTTATTCTGGGTCGGCGCACGACCATCGTAGCGAGCCAAGATACGCGCCCAGACGTCCGCGTCCTCGACGAGCGCCGCGCCGCTGGCGAGTGCGAGGCCGTCGACCGTGAGGTCGTCCGTCGTCGGCCCGAGGCCGCCCGATGTAATGCACACGTCGGCCCGCGCGGCGATGTCTCTGAAGGCCTCGGCCACGTCTTCGAGGCGGTCGCGCACGGTGACGCGCCGGTCCGCGCGCAAGCCCAGTGGATCGAGCGCGCGGCCCACGCGCGCGGCGTTGCCGTCGACGGTGAGCCCATCGAGCAGTTCGTCACCGATCGTCAGCAGTTCGATGTGCATGTGTGGGCGCGCTCCCGGCCGGCTCGTCAATTACTGAAACACCTGAACATCTGTCAAGCGGACTCGCGGCGTTGCTCAAATGGGCACGGCTCCCTAACATCGGGGCGCGTCGGCGGACAAGGCCCGGGTCAGGGCAGCGCACGCCGTCAGGGGGGCACCATGGAGTTTCCGCAGCCTTTCGGGAAGTACACGCTTATCCGGCCGCTCGCCTCGGGGGGCATGGCCGAGCTCTTCTTGGCCCACCAAGCGGGGGCGGGCGGGTTCGAGAAAGAGGTCGTCGTCAAGCGCTTGCTCGCGAGCCACGCTGAGAACGTCGACTTCGTGAAGATGTTCCTCGACGAGGCCCGCATCGCGGCACGGTTGACGCACCCGAATATCGCGCAGATCTTCGAACTGGGCGAGTACGACGGGCAGCATTACATCGCGATGGAGTATGTCCCCGGCGTCGACCTGCGGCGGCTGTGCTCGCAGGGCATCGCCGCAGGAGACTTCCTGCCTCTGCAGCATGCGCTCCGGATTGTCGCCGAGGTCTGCGATGCGCTGGCCTATGCGCACGGACGCACCGACACGAATGGCGTGCCCTTGGGCATCGTGCATCGCGACATCTCGCCGACAAACGTGCTCGTCACGCTCGAGGGCGGTGTCAAGCTCGTCGATTTTGGCATCGCGAAGGCCAGCAATAACCTGGCCGTCACGCGGACTGGCCAGATCAAGGGCAAGTTCGGCTACATGTCGCCGGAGCAGGTCGCGGGCGGCGTCGTCGATGCGCGGTCTGATGTCTTCGCCGTGGGCATCAACTTGTACGAACTCACGCTCGGACGCCGCCTGTTCCGGGGTGAGTCCGAGGTCGAGACGCTCAACGACATCGAGAACGCTCGGGTCCCGCCGCCGTCGACCATCAGCCCCGACTATCCACCCGCCCTCGAGCGGGTCGTCATGAAGGCCTTGGCGCGCTCACCGGACGCGCGCTACGCGTCGGCCCGCGCGCTCCACGCCGCGCTCGAGGAGGTCATCGCTCAGCTCGGCCCGCGGTCGACGCGCGGGACGCTTGCCCACTATGTGCAGGGCCTGTTCCCGGCAGGCGTCCTCCCCGAGGTTCGGCCGTCGCCGCGTGGGGCGGCCGCAGGCGGCGTCGGCGTCTCGCTCACGCCGAACCTCACGATGGAGCCCTCGATCGACGAGCTGATCGCCGTCGAGGCTTCGGGCATCGCACCCGGGCCAGCGACGCCGCGCGCGCGACCGCCCGCGCTCCCCAGCGACTTCACGCCGTTCTCCCTGATGCCGAGCGATGTCCAGGCGACCCGCGGTATTCCGGCGCAGAGCTCGTCGATCTTGCTGCGGCCGGCGCCCCCGGACGCGCCGCTCAAGGTGAGCGAGGTCGACGAGGCGGAGATCATCGTTCGGCGCCCGTCCCGATACCGCAACTTGGCCCTGATCGGGCTGCTCTTGGTCGCGACGGTTTTTGGGCTGCGTGCGCTGTTCTCCGACGAGGCGAGCGACCCCAAGGCGCGCCTCGACTCGCCCATCTCGCTGGCGCGCTCGCTCCCGACCGCGCCGCCCACCGCGCCGCTCGCGGTCATCACCGCGCCACCGACCGAAGCGCCGCGCCTCGCGATCCTGCGCCTCGACACAGACCCACCCGGCGCCCGCGTCGTCGTCAACGGCAACATCCTGAACGCCACGACGCCCGCCTCTCTGCAGACGCTCGCAGACGCGCCCTCGACTGTGCGATTCCTGCTGGCCGGCTACAAGCCGTTCGAGACGCGGGTGACGCCGACCGCCGAGGGCGCAGATGTGCGCGCCACGCTCGTGCGCGGCAAGCCCGAGATTGCTGGGCTTCGTGTCGAGTCCTCGCCGCCCGGCGCGACCTTGTCGATGAACGGCGTCCCGGTCGGCGCGACGCCCGTTCACCTCGAGAAGGTTGCCGCAGGCGTCGGGTTGACGCTGCGGCTCGAGAAGCTGGGCTACGCGCCGCATGTCGTCCTGTTCACGCTCACGGCGGGGGAATCGCGGGAGATCGCGCTCGCGCTGCAGGCCGAGAGCGGGCCGCGGACCTCGTCCGTGCTGAACATCGAGTCGATCCCGCTCGGCGCCGACGTGCGCGACGTCCTCGTCGACGGCGGCAACACCTCGCTCGGTAAGACCGGGGCGAACCCCGTCAAGTACACCCGCCCGGTCGATGGCCACGCGCGATTGCGTGCCTCGCTGCCCGGCTACCCGGACGTCGAGGCGGACGTCGACCTGAAGCAGCCGTACTACACGCTGTACCTGCGCTTCCCTGCGAAGAAGGCGGCCTTTGGGCAGCTCTCGGTCGGCGGTGTCGCCGGCCTGACGGTCTACGTCGGCCCCGACGAGGTCGGCGTGACGCCGCTCAAGGCGCTCAAGCTCGAGGCGGGTGAGCACGACGTCGTGCTCATGGAGCCGGCGACGGGGGCCCGCGTCGAGGCGAAAGTACGCGTCGACGCGGACAAGGTGGTCACGCGCACCGCGGTGCGCGAGGGGCCGGCGACGCTGCGGCTGCAGTAGCCCGCGTCAGCGGCGGCCGGTCACTCGACGATCACGAACTCGACGCGGCGGTTGGCTTCCTTGCCCTCGTCCGTCGCGTTGTCCGCGATGGGCTTGTCGGGCCCGAAGCCGATGGCCTCGAGGCGGGCGTCCTCGACGCCCTTGGACGCCAAGTACTTCTTCACCGCGTCCGCGCGCTTCTGCGAGAGCTGGGTGTTCTTCTTGGCCTTGCCGACGTTGTCGGTGTGGCCTTCAACGCGGACCTTCTTGATGCGCGGCGTCGCGACCAGCACGGCCGAGACTTGGTCGAGCAGCGCGAAGCTCTTGGCGTCGATGGCGTCCTTGCCGGTCTTGAAGAAGACCTTCTCGAGGATCTCGATCTTGGCCTCGGTCAGCTTGATCTTGCCCTCGTCGGGGCAGCCATCGGTGTCGTCGACGCTGTTGATAATCTCCGCCTGGTCAGGGCACTTGTCCGTCGCGTCGAGGATGCCGTCCCGGTCGTTGTCCTTGTCGGGGCAGCCGTCCGTGTCCTCGAAGTTGTCCTTGTCCTCGGCGTCGGCGGGGCACTTGTCGGCGGCGTCGGCGATGCCGTCGGCGTCGTTGTCCTCGGGGCAGCCATCTTCGTCCTGGAAGCCGTCCTTGTCCTCGGCCTCGTTGACGCACTTGTCGACGTCGTTCTTGATGCCGTCGCCGTCGTCGTCGAGGTCGGGGCAGCCGTCGTCGTCGCGGTCGCCGTCCTTGTCCTCGGCCTCGTTGATGCACTTATCGGCCTGGTCGAGGACGCCGTCGGCGTCGTTGTCCGTCTCGGGGCAGCCGTCCTCGTCCTTGAACTGGTCCTTGTCCTCGGCCTGCGTAACGCACTGGTCGCCGCGGTTCGGGATGCCGTCCCCGTCGATGTCGTAGTTGCCGCCGAGCTGCAGGTCGAGGCCGACCGTGGCCGCGAAGTGGGCGTACTCGTCTGTGGCGGGCGCGTCCGGGCTGAACCAGCCGCGGAAGTCGAGGCGCACGCCCACCAAGTCGGTGATGAAGTACTTCGCGCCGACCCCGATGTTGTGCGCGAACTCGAGGTCATCGACCTTGACGAAGCCTGCGCCCGCCGTCAGGTAGGGCACGAGCGGGCCGTCCGCGAGGTGGACGACGGCGTTCAGGCCGAACTGGTGCGCGGTCTTGTCCTCTTCGGACTTCGCGGCGCCGGTCTGCGGGTTCGCGCGCGTCGTGAGCTGCGTGAGCACGAGGGTGTAGTTCGCCTCTACGCCGAAGACGCGGTTCACGTTGAAGCCGACGCCGCCGCCGAAGGTGGGGCCGTTGTCGAGGACGCCGTCGCCCTCCCAAAGGCCACCGTTCAGGTTGAGCTCGACGCTCGAGGGTCGAACCTGAGCGAACGCGGGCTGCGCCGCGCCCAGGACCAGGAGGGCTGCGAGTGGGGTCTTGCGAATCACGTGGCTCACTTTCTCTTGAACGACCGTGAAGAAGGTTCGGGTAGGGGTCGACCGCGCGGGCGCCCGACCTTGGCACGCTGCGACCTGCTAACAATGGGCATGCGGGGTGTCAAGGGCAGCGCGGCGCGAAGGGCGGCGGCGTTGACACGCGCGGGCGGCGCTCCTACGGTCAAAGGAGTCTCTCGCCCCGAGGTCTAGATGCGACGCACCCTTCCGCGCAGCGGCCCTGCCGCCCTCGCGCTGGCGCTGGCTCTGGGCGCGGTCGGCTGCGCGTCCGAAACGACGGATGCGCCCGCCCCTGCGCCGCCCACGCTGGCGTCGACCGTGCAAGTGACGCTCCAGAGCGCGCCTCTCGCGGGGCTCGAGGTGCCGCCCGGCGTCGTCGCGTTCGGCGGCACCGGGGGCGTGCGCGCGCTCCTCGAGGCGATCGCTCGCCTCGAAGGGCAGGGGGCCGCGAACGGGGCGCAGCGCGGGGCGGCGCTCGATGCTCAGCTCCAGGCCGCGCTGGGGTTACGGACCGCTGACCTGCTTGACTGGACCCGCCCCGCCCGGTTCGTCGCGGTCGACATCCCCGTTGCAGACGCTGTGGGCGGCGCGACGGTTGGGCTTGCGATCGTGCTGGGTGTGCGTGACGCCGAGGCCTTTGCGGCCGCGCTGCCGACCGACCACAGTGCCCGTGAAGGCGGCAACGCGCTGGCGTGGTCACCGCGCCCGGGCGCGCCCTT
>Ga0114972_10001423_pt1 | contig 18017 bp, 7 predicted proteins | sample M_140807_EF_Meta_FD_87354 | JGI IMG/M metagenome (GOLD analysis project Ga0114972, IMG submission 87354) | Freshwater microbial communities from Lake Montjoie, Canada to study carbon cycling - M_140807_EF_MetaG | ecosystem: Environmental > Aquatic > Freshwater > Lake | place: Lake Montjoie... | reverse complement strand
TCCTCATCAGCCTGAAGGCGGGCGGCTCGGGCCTCAATCTCACCGCCGCAAGTTACGTGGTCATCTTCGACCCTTGGTGGAATCCCGCCGTGGAAGCCCAGGCGATCGACCGCACCCACCGCATCGGCCAGAAACGAACGGTCATCGCCTACCGCCTGGTGGTGCAAAACAGCATCGAACAAAAAATCCGCGATCTCCAAAAACAAAAGTCAAGCCTGGCAAATGACATCCTGGGAGAGGAAAGTTTCGCCCGCTCCCTCACCCTCGATGATTTCAACTTCCTGCTCGGCAGCAACGACGACTGAGCAAACCACTGGTTTTCCGGGGCTTGCACTGAGGGGGCAACAGTGATGATGCGGGAAGTCCCGTCGATTTCACCCGCTCGGTGCTTGCCAATCAGGACCGTCTGATCGATCATCGTCGCATGGATCATGTCGGCGCGCTTCAAGAATTCTTGCTGCTCGATGAATGGCGGGATCGTTTCGACGAGGACAACCTGAGGCTCGGACAAAAACTGGCGCGGGAGCGGAAAATCAGCGAGCTTCACGCGGAAGAGATCGATGAGACGAACTTCACGATCACCGCCGCATGCCTGACGGCGCCGCAAGCACGCATGGAGATCAATTACTGGCTCAACAGGGGCCAATGGGACATGGACAGCTCGTGCTCCTGCCATGTCGCGCATTTCTGCGAACACGCGGCGGCGGCGATGTTTGTCCTGTCGATGAACAACAACTTGCGACGCCTGCTCGAAGGAAACGATCCTGCATCACGAACTGCCCCGGCCCTGGCCGCAGCCAGCAGTCTGCTGCCGGGTGATGATCCGGAGATCCCCGCATTGCTCTGCACCCCCACCTTCCGGCTCAGTGTCTGTCGCGAAACGGTCAAGGACCGCAACGCTTCTATCATATGCCAATATCTTGGCGAAAAAGAACCCGCCGAATGGGTTTTTGCACGCGCGGTGGCTTTGTATGGAGATCACGAACTGCCCTTGTTTTCCTCGCACCCGGAGCAACAACGGTTGATGAAGGATCGCAATGGGGCCGCCGTGATGGTGCGGCGAGACCGCGCTGCGGAAACGATCGCCGCACTGCAACTGCGCGACATCGGTCTCGGGGCCTTCGATGCCTCACCGATGTTGCGGTTTTTGCATGGAGCCAACAAAAAGGAACTGCCCGTCGACAGCCCCTGGTTGCCACCGCTGCCGCCCTCGACCTCCGCGCCCTACTGGCACCAGTTCCGGGCGATACATGTGCCGCGTTTGCTGCAACAGGGATGGGCGGTGAGCTTCACCGACAACGTGGGCCACCTCGTCCATGACACCGCGCCGGACGACTGGATGACCCAGCTTGAGGAGGATCCGGACCAACGCGGCTGGTTCAGTCTGTCCGTGGGATTCCAGGTTGACGGCAAACGCTATGATCTGATGCCGATCCTCGCCAATCTGCTGGAGGATGACTACCTGGAGGAAACACTCGACCGCCCGAACAACGGATTCGTGCTCGCGCCCCTGTCCGACGGCTCGGCGTTGAAAATTCCGTTAGGCCGGGTGCGGGCGATCCTCAAGCACCTGGCCGCGTTGATCGACCCGCAACATCCCTCTTCGGTGAGACTGCACGCGCTCGATGCCGCAGCGCTCACTGCGGTTGAGGAACTCGGGCTGGACACCCCGCCATCGCTCGTGGAATTGCGCGACAAGATCAATACCTTCGGAGGCATCGAGGAAATCCCCTCGCCGGCGCGATTGCAGGCGAGCATGCGCGACTATCAGATCACCGGATTCCGCTGGATGCAGTTTCTCGCCGCCCACGGACTGCACGGCATTCTCGCCGATGACATGGGGCTCGGAAAAACCATGCAGACCCTGGCGCATCTTCTAACGGAAAAAGAAAGCGGACGCAGCCGGGGACTGCCCAGCCTGGTTGTGGCGCCCACTTCCGTCGTGCCGAACTGGCGGGCCGAGGCGTTGAAGTTCGCCCCCTCGCTGCGCATCCTCGTACTAACAGGTTCGGATCGCGCCCGGTATTTCCGCAGCATCCCGCACGCCGATGTGGTGCTCACCTCTTTCGCCCTGCTGCAGCGCGACATCACAAAACTCGCCAAGCAGCCGTTTCATCTGGCGATACTTGATGAAGCGCAGTACATCAAAAACCCCCGCGCGCTGGTCGCCCAGGCGGCCTGCAAACTGCAAGCCCGCCATCGGCTCTGTCTGTCCGGCACTCCGGTGGAAAACCATCTCGGCGAACTGTGGAGCCTGATGCGTTTTCTCATGCCGGGTTTTCTCGGCAGCGAAAAATCCTTCAACTCCCGCTTCCGCAAGGCCATCGAGAAACAGGGCGACACCGCGCGTTTCGAAGCACTCAAACGCCGCGTGGCACCGCTGATCCTCCGTCGCACCAAGGACGAAGTCGCCAAGGAACTGCCTCCCAAAACAACGCTGGTGCATTTGATCGAACTGCACACTCCGCAGAAGGACGTCTATGAAACCATCCGCGCCACGATGGACAAACGGGTGCGCGACGCCATCGCCGCCCGCGGCATCGAACAGTCGCAGATCCTGTTCCTCGACGCCCTGCTCAAACTTCGCCAGCTCTGCTGCCATCCACGGCTGCTGCCCGATGAGTTTTCCAACAAGATCACCGTTTCGGCCAAGCTCGATTTTCTAACAGAACTTCTCGCGACCCTGCTGGAGGAGGGACGGCGGATATTGTTGTTCTCGCAATTCACCAGCATGCTGGCGATCATCGAGAAGCACTTGCTGCAGCAGAAAATCCCCTACCTCATCCTGACCGGCGCGAGCAAGGATCGGGGTGAATTGGTCAATCAATTCCAAACCGGCAAAGTCCCGCTGTTTTTGATTTCCCTCAAGGCAGGAGGCACCGGATTGAACCTCACCGCCGCCGACACCGTGATCCACTACGATCCCTGGTGGAACCCCGCCGCCGAGGCCCAGGCCACCGACCGCGCGTATCGCATCGGACAGGACAAACCAGTGTTCGTGCACAAACTGCTCTGCGAAAACACCGTCGAACAACGCATCCACCTGCTCCAGCAGGAAAAAGCCGAACTCGCGAACGCCCTGCTCAGTCAAGCTGGCGGCAGCGCCCGCCTCGACCACGCCACCCTGAGCCAATTGCTGGCTCCGCTGGAGAAATGAAGGCGCGGCAACCAATCCTCCCTCGCAGCCACATTTTCGAATTTGTCGCATTTGTGATCCCGGGTTTGCTTTTAGGCTAGACACGGCGAAGCTGCGGTGGTCTGCTGCGCCCGCGATTGTCGGTTACGGAATCGACTCCCGTTCTTCACAGCCGCTGCCATCGACAGTTACCAGCAACAACATTTATGAAATCTATCACCCATCGTACCAAACAATCGCTGCGATTGAAGAACGTGCTGCTTGCAGCGGTGTTCTCCTGTCTTGCCGCCACTGGTATCACCGCCTACGCCAAGGAAACGAAAGACCCCACAGATGTCACCGCTGCCGTGGCCGCGGCTGTCAAGGACGAGAGCCTCAGCATCAACGCAAGCAACGAACTGTTCGGCGACACCGCAAATGGCGTTTCCAAAAAGCTGACGATCGAATACCGTTTTGGCGACGAAAAGCATACCAGCGAGGCGAATGAGGGCGGAAAAATCCAAATCGCGGCACCCGCCGGCAAAAAGCTGGTCATCACCAAAGCCATCTATGGCCCGGCCGATGGCTCCAAGCCGGTCAATGCGGGCGCCATCACCGAAGATCCCGGCATGGTTCTCGATACCCTGCCAGGATTCAAGGTCGAACACCTGCTCCGCGCCAATGGTGCCAAAAACGGTTCGTGGATTTGCATGGCCAAGGACCCGAAAGGCCGTCTGCTTCTCGGTGGCCAGAGTGGCCAGCCGATCACCCGGGTGACGCTGAAAAACGGCGCGGTCGAGAAGGAGGAACTCCTGCACATTCCGGTCACCGAGACGATGGGCATGCTCTACGTGGGCAACGTTCTTTACATCAACGGCAACGGCAACAAGGGCTTCGCGCTCTATCGCTGCAAGGACACCAAGGGCGACGACAGCTATGACGATGTCGAATTCCTCCGCGAGTGGCCCGGCGGCTCCGGCGAACACGGAGCCCACGCGCTCGTGCTCGGTTCGGACAAGATGCTTTACGCGGTGTGCGGCAATTTCACCGACGCGCCGAAGGATGTTGCCGAAAGTTCTCCGCACCGCAACTACGCCGATGACCTCGCCATCAAGCGCATGGAAGATGGCAATGGCTTCGGTGCGGGCCGGTTGCCGCCAGGCGGATTTGTCTGCCGCATGGACCTCGATGGCAAGAATGCCGAACTGTTTTCCGCCGGCCAGCGCAACAACTACGACATCGCCTTCAACGCCGATGGCGAATTGTTCGGTTACGACAGCGACATGGAATGGGATTGGGGCAGCCCGTGGTATCGTCCGACCCGCGTGTTCCACTCGGTCCGCGGCGGCGACCAGGGTTTCCGCGAGGGCAGCGCGAAGTGGCCCGAGTACTACGCCGACGGTCTGCCGGCAACCTTGAACATCGGAGTAGGCTGCCCGACCGGCGTGGTCTTCGGCACCGGAGCGAAATTTCCCGCCAAATATCAAAAGGCGTTCTACATCTGCGATTGGACCTATGGCCGTTTGATCGCCGTACACATGAAACCGAATGGTGCCAGTTACAATGCCACACAGGAGAATTTCGTTGCTCCCAAATCACTGAAAGGCAAGTCCGGAAAAACGCCGCTCAACCTCACCGATGTGTTGATTGGCGACGACGGCGCGATGTATTTCACCGTCGGCGGTCGCGGTACCCAGGCGGACCTGTATCGGGTTACCTACACCGGCAGCGGCAATGCCGTGCTCACGGAAGCACAACTCAAGGACAAGGAAGGCAGCGAAGCGCGTGGCTTCCGTCACAAACTGGAAGCGATGAATGTCAAGGCGGATCCCAAGACTGTCGAAGTCGCCTGGTCGCAATTGCGCAGTCCCGACCGCTTCATCCGCTATGCCGCGCGCATGGCGATTGAGCGCAATCCCGTCAGCGAGTGGCAGGCCAAGGCCCTCGCGGAGAAACAACCCGATGCCGCATTCACCGCGTTGCTCGCATTGGCGCGGCTCGGCGGTGCGGATATCCAGCCTGCGATTCTGAAAGCGCTTGCTGCGTTTCCCTCCGCCAAGCTCACGGAAGAGCAACAGCTCAACAAAATCCGTGTCATCCAGGTTTCAATCGCCCGTCAGGGAGTCCCCACCGGAGCCGATGCCCAGTCGGTGATTGCCGATCTCGACCCGCTCTATCCTGCGAAGTCGGAAAGTCTCAATCGCGAACTCAGCCAAACCCTTCTCGCCCTCGAAGCACCATCGGCGGTCGCCAAGACGGTCGCCCTGCTCAAATCCGCCGCCACTCAGGAAGAACAGCTCATCTATGCCGTGGCACTGCGAAAAGCCAAAACCGGTTGGAGCGCGGAACTGCATAAGGATTATCTGGGATGGTTTGCCGACGGACGCCCGAAACAACATCCGGAATTTGTCACCCAGTGGTTCACGGATGTGGGCATTGGTTTCAACAACGGTTCGAGTTATGGCAATTTCATCAATAAACTGAAGCAGGAAGCCATGTCACTGCTGACTCCGGCGGAAGTCGCCGCGCTGGGTGATTTGAACAAACCCAAAGAGGAAACCAAGGCCCCGGTGGAAGTGCGCAAGCTGGTCAAGGATTGGAAAACCGCCGACCTGCAACCACTGCTCGACAAGGTTGGCAAGGGACGTGATTTCGCCCGCGGCAAGGCGGCTTTCGCAAGCGCGCAGTGCATTCTCTGCCATCGCTACGGCGATTCGGGCGGTGCGGTCGCTCCTGACCTGACGAACGTCGCCACACGCTTCAAACGCCAGGACCTTCTCGAGTCGATCACCGAACCATCGAAGGTTGTTTCCGAACAATACACCAACAGCATCCTCAAAATGGCCGATGGCAACATGGTGATGGGTCGCATCACGGGCGAAACCGCGGACAAGGTCACACTCGTGCCCAATCCCTTCGACCCGGCCACCGTGACAGTCAACAAAGCGGACATCAAATCGCGCGAAATGTCGAAGCTTTCGATCATGCCAGCGGGTCTGCTCAACACCCACACGGAGGAGGAGATCCTCGATCTGCTCGCCTACCTTGAATCGATGGGCGATCCGAAGCACCCGAATTTCAACAAGTAACGTTTGATTGACTTGTCGACCCGGACTTCATGGGAAAGTCCGCGGTCGGCCGGGCACGCTCGATTTTGAAAAAAATCACAGCGCAGCACTGGAAATTTTCCGGTTCTGTTTTACTTGTCCGTCAATGAACATTCCCGCCCCTCTCCTGCTTGTTTTATGCTCTGCTTTTCCGGCCTTTGCCGGATTTGCGGAACTCGTGAAATCAGGCGATGTGCACGATGCCCGCAGCGAATGCGATGCGGCTCTGCAATATTATCTTCCCGCCGAAAAAATCGATCCGGACAACGGCGCGTTGTTGGTGAAAATTTCCCGCCAATATGCCTTGCGGATGAACGACCTGCCGAACAAGGCGGACAAAGTCGCCTCCGGCAAGACCGCTCTTGCATATGCCGAACGCGCCGTAGCCGCCGCTCCCCGCGATTGTGATTCGCATCTCGCACTGGCCATCTGCCTCGGCAAACTGACTCCCTATATCGGCGCGAAGGAAAAAATCGAAGCCTCGCGCCGCATCAAAACCGCCGCGGACCAAGCGCTTGCACTCGATCCCAAAAACGACTACGCTTGGCACCTGCTCGGACGCTGGCATCAATCGCTCGCCAACATCGGCGGCGCCACCCGCATGCTCGCCGGGGCGATCTACGGCGGACTGCCTGCCGCCTCCAACGACGAGGCGGTGAGGTGTTTCAAAAAATCCATTTCACTCAACCCCAAACGCCTGATCCATGTGATCGAACTCGGCCGCACCTATGCGATGATGGGCCGCAAAGCCGAGGCAAAGCAGTATCTCGAACAGGGGCTGTCGATGCCCGAAAAGGAAAAAGATGATGCCGAAACAAAACAGCGCGGCAGGGAATCCCTGAAAGAGCTGTCCTGACACCCACAACACCCGTCGGCACCGAATCCCCACAGTCGGCGTCGCATTTTCGTTCAGCGGCGCGACTTGGCGAACAAACAACGAACCCGCCCTTTACGGAAGGTCGAATTGTGCTAGCCTGCTCACGCCCCTCACCCCATGACATGAATTTTCTGTCCCCCAGCAAACGACACGCGCTGTCAACCCGGTCGCGCCTTGGCGGACATTGTTTTCTCATCTCCACACTCACCATTGCGGGCCTGGCTGGCTGCGCAACGAAGCTAACTCGGCAAGACGGTCATTCCATGGACCCGCTTGCGATTCAGCCGACCCGCCGTGCACCGGTGAAGCCCGAGTTCATCGCCGACCCCTTCGAGCCCGTGAACCGCGGCGTTTGGGCGGTGAATCGCGGCATCCTCGTCGGTGTCTTGCAACCGACCGGACGATTCTACCGCGGCGTGGTTCCCAAACCCGCACGACAGTCGGTGCGCAATTTCACGACCAACATCACCTATCCGGGGAGATTGATCAACAACGTCCTGCAAGGCCGCTGGAGCGGCGCGGGCGACGAATCACTGCGCTTTCTCTGCAACACCACGGCGGGAGTCGGCGGACTGTTCGACGTCGCCAGCAAGTGGAAAATCCCCAAATCCGAGGCAAACTTCGGCCAGACTTTCAGTCGCTGGGGCTGGCAGCCGGGCACCTACGTGATGTTGCCGTTTCTGGGGCCCAGCGACGACAGCCACGCTCTTGGCACCGCCGGAGACGAACTAGCCAACCCGTTGAGTTATTCCTACCTGTATCTCTCGCTGACCGCGCGAAACAACGGGCTTTCGGAACAAACCGAGGATCGGATCAGCTACATCCGCTCCGAGCCGGATTCCTACTCGGCGACGAAGTATGTCTGGACCTACATGGGCAAAGAACACGAGCCCGACTGGTCGGTCACCGGCGCGCGGGACCCGGCCACGCTGCAAACATTGGGCGTGGCAATGGTCCACTGCAAGGACCCGGAGTTCGTGCAACATGGTCGTGAACTCAGCGTGTTCATGCCGCAAACGGGCCGCAGCATGATGTTCAATGTCTGGATGCAACCCGCGCCCGCCCCGCTGGTCTATATTGCACCGGGCCTCGGCTCGCACCGCTTGTCGCAGCGCACCCTCGCACTCGGCGAATTGCTCTATCACAACGGCTATTCGGTGGTGACGACCACCAGTTCGTTTCACCCCGAGTTCATGGAGCGGGCCTCGACCACGGCGCTGCCGGGATTTGCCGCCCGCGATTGCCAGGATGTGCTCGTCGAGATGAGCGCGATCGACCGTTTGTTAGAAAGAAAATATCCGGGTCGTTGCCGCGAGAGGGCATTGTTGGGATTTTCGATGGGCGGCTATGAGGCGCTGTATCTCGCAGCAACGGAAAAAGATTCCGTACCGGGATCGGTGAAATTCGATCGCTACGTTGCGATCGACATGCCCGTGGACCTCCAGCATGCCAACCGCGCGGTGGATGGCTTTTACAACGCCCCGCTCGCCTGGCCCTCCGCTCAGCGCCAGGCACGGCTGGAAAACACGCTTCATAAAGCGACGAAAATCATGGCCTTGCCACCGTCGCCGGGTGTAGCGCCGCCGTTTGACGGCATCGAATCGAAATTTCTCGTCGGACTGTCGTTTCGCATGACCCTGCGCGACACGATTTACAGCAGCCAACGCCGCAAAGACATGGGAGTCCTGCAAACCCCGCTTTCCCCATGGCGGCGCGAAGCGTGTTACGATGAGATCATGGCTTTCACCTTCCAGGATTACATCCGCAAATTCGCACTTCCCTACTACCGCTCCCAGGGTGTCAGCCTGAATGATTTCAACCGCGGATTGACCCTGCGATCATGGACCAGCCAACTCCGCAACCGCAAGGACATCCGCGTGTTGATCAACCGCAACGACTTCCTGTTGAATGAAGAGGATGTCGGCTGGCTGGAATCCACCATCGGCTCATCGCGATTGAAAGTGTTTCCCAGCGGCGGCCACCTGGGCAACCTCGCCGATCCATCGGTGCAAAAAGAGATCGTCAAATTACTGCAAGGGCTGCGCTAGAGGCTGACAGGCGCTTGCCTGGACAAATTTCGCAATCGCCGCTTCAGGCACCGCAATCGCGCCTGTTTGCTCAGCAATCACGTCTCACCCCCTTGCAAAACCGATTTTCGGTTCCCGCAATGGCTTCTTCCGGCCTTGAAATAACGCTTATCGCGCCCGCAATAGGTTTTGCGTCTCTTGCAATGGCATTTCATCCGCCCGCAAATTCCAGACTACTTATTGCAAACGCCCCTCACTTCATCGCAATTTGCTTTCACTACACTCAAATGAACACTCACCCTCCTGCAACAGCATCTCACCCTCCTGCAACAGCATCTCACCCTCCTGCAACAGCATCTCACCCTCCTGCAACAGCATCTCACCCTCCTGCAACAGCTTCTCACCTCCTTGCAACGGCATCTCACCCCCTTGCAACAGCATCTCACCCTGTTGCAACGGCCTCTCGCGCTCCTGTACAAAATCTCACACTTTTCGCATTGACATCCCGCGGTGGAGAAATATGAATTTTATCACTATGCAAAATCCCTATATCAACCGCCTCGACATGTGCCGCACCATCAGCACACTCCTCAATGACAGCAGCCTCCAACCTGTTTGGAAAAACAAAGCTCCTGTCATTTTCACCAACAAAGCCACTCTGTTGCTCGCTGCCATTGAGGACTTCGCCGCCACCTCCGCTGCTCAGGAAAAAATCATCACCGGCCACGCTGCCGACAAGGACCGTGAGGAAACGGAACTCGAAGACCTCTGCCACGAAATCGGCCAGGCCCTCGCCGATTATTACTACGATGCCGAGCAGGAACAAAACGCCCACAGCGTCGAGTTTTCAGCCTCTTCCTGGCGTCGCTTGCGCGATGAACAGCTCATCAACCGCAGCCGCATCCTCGCCGCCAAGCTCACTCAGGCCCTGACCGCCGATGCCGCTACTCTCGCCACGTACGGGCTCGATCAAGCCGATGCCGATAGCCTTTCTCAATCCATCGATGACTACGCCGCTGCCATCGCCACCCCCTCAAATGCCATCGCCGAACGCAAAGCTCTCACCGCATCCCTGCGCGGAAAGTATCAGAGCATCAGCAACCTGCTCGGCAGCATGGACAAGCTGATTTTGCGCTTCCGTGCCCAACCCCAAGGCCGGGAATTCGCCGCCCGGTGGCAGGCGTCCCGAGTCATCCGCGACCGCAGCCAAGCCGCGCATGCACCCACTCCCGCTGCGCCTCCCGCTCCGGGAAGTCCTGCTTGATATAAAGAGATTGCCTTTTTACTTGTCGCACCCGAGTGGGACAGAGTATTCCATGAATCACAAAACGGTTTTCTTCATGCTTACATCATAACTTCCCGAATTACTCTCCCTGCTCTCATGAAAGCGTTTTTTTCCGTCCTTGTCATTGTTTCAAGCACGCTCGCGGCGCAGGAGCCCACTGCTTCCAATCCCGGCACGCAGGAGGAGAGCGGGGAATTGCCGGTCTTTCAGGTGCGCAGCTCGGTCACGAAGCAGGTGATGCGGGAGGAACCTGCGCCATTGCCGGGCATGGTGCCGGTATGCAAAAGTGTGACTGAAACGGTGGAGGTGGTGGATGACCCCCAACTGCCTGTGAAGCCAGTGCCGGAACCTGGGGCAACCCGAGTGTTGAGCGAGGAGGAACGGGCACAGTTGCAGGCGACTCAGTGCGTTATTATTCCGATCATCATGACTGCCACGGTGTACGATCATCAGCGCACGCTGCTGCGTTGGTATCCGCACGGCAATCATGCGCCAAGCATGTCGGCATGGAGCACAATTGATTTCAATGTGATGAGCGTACGAACCCGCTTTGTTTTCGAAAATCAGGAATACCACCTGCTGCTGATGCCAGTGGAAAATGTGGACACGGAAAAGCGCCGACTCATGGCGCAGCGGCTGGGCCGGGAGTATCAAGCACCGCAGTATCCTGAGTTTCCGGAACCGGGAAATGCCGTTTTTGTAGTGACGCAGGGCGATGCGACGGATGCGGCTGCATTGAAACCAGTGAAGGCGTTGCATGCATTGTATCTCGCCGAAAGTGCCGAACTGCATGAGGAATATGCCGCACGCCTGACGGCACAGGCACAGCGGGAAGCGACTCTGCGAGCCAATCCGCCGGAACCGCAGGATGTGTTGATCCGGGTTTGGAAATCGGAGGTGCCTGCTGATGCTGTCTCCGATGTGCCCGCAAAAATCCTCGCGCCTTTGGTGGAAATGCCTGTGGAACCATGAGAAATTCCCCCTGGCTAGTAGTGAAATCCGCGCTGTGCTGCGTGGCGGGGCTGTCATGCGGCACTTTGATGGCCGATCCCGCCGCGCATCAGGCTCCAGGCATGGCACCGCAGCCGCTGCCTGCATTTTATGGCGGCGGGGTGAACAAACCTTCACTCATCGAGTGGCAGGGGGTGCCGCAGCGGACTTACTTGTTGCAATGGAGTGCCGATGCCGTGAATTGGAATTATTTTCCCCTGACCGAGGAAGGTGCCGGTGAGAAAAGTTTCGGCACGTTCTCGTCCACGCCGCGTTTGTTTACGCGGCTGCATTACTCGGATGAGACACCGGACATGGCGACAGATACGAATTGGCAGCCACCGCTGTTGCGGGTGGCGGGGATGTGGAAGGTGCAGTTGACACATGCCTCGGGCGACACTGCGGTGGGGGTGCCCTTGTCGTTTTATCGGTGGAACGTGGGGGAGGCCGCTCCGCAATCCACACCGATGTTGCTCACTTATTCGGGTGCGGATGGCAGTTACACGCTGAACCCGCAGGCATTCACACCGCCACTTGTAGCGGGTGATCGTGTGGAGGTGCGCCTCAGTGGCAGCCCGAACCAGCGGGTTTATTTGCCTTGGCAACCAGGTGAGGTTGTGGGGGACGCGAATATTTCACCGGGGGGCAATGGCCTCGCTGTGGCGGATGTGATTCCCGCTCCCGACCCGGCTGTCGGCACATCGCCCGATGCGGACAATGCTCCGCCGGAACAGATCGAAGAGCCTGTCTATCGGTTTGCTGATTTTTTGACGGCGCGCTCGAGTCTTACTACTGTTCAGCAGCTGCAATATCCTGATATCGCGCAGAAGCAATTGGTTTTGAAAATTACTACTACGTGGGGAGATTCGCCACCACAATCACGCAATAGCGCTGACGATGTAGAGGGATGGCACAGTTGGAATTGGTTTTGCTATCTCGGAAGTGCTTGGAAAAATGGGGTCTCTGGAGTTCCCGACTATTTCAGCGACTATGCGTTGGATCTGTCGCTGGCATTTGCTGACAGATCTTTGAAGCGTCCTGTTCAACGCAACGTCATGGTGATTCCTCAACGCTGGTGGGTGGGCGCACCAGAAAAAATCCCATTGATCTATCCCGTACAGGCGGGTGGCAATCCCCCATTTGAATTCAAGGACGGCGTACTTTGTCAATTGGGCTCGGCGCAATTTCCCTACTTCCCCTTGGATACGGATTTTGATGATGAGGAACATCAATATTCTAGGCACCTGGTTCTCGGCCCGGTGCCGATGCATGTTCCAAAATCCGTCATGGGCGGAAAACCGTTTTTCTTTAACAAGCTTTCCGATGTGAAGTTATGCGCGGAACTCCCGTTTTGGGGCCAATACGAATCGACAGTTGTTGATGAGTTTACCAACACGATCTTCACTTACCCCGTAAAGATCCTTTGGACGGCTACGATCGTGGGAACCAATGACCTATCGGTGACGATCAAGGATGGCCTGGCAACAAGCCCGCAAGGAACGACAAGCACTTTACCAAGCAATAACGAATTTCCGAAAGTATTGCTCGAATTCGCCAAAACCAACCCCGAAGCCCCTGAGTTCGATGAGGGTTTCTCCGTGATCGTCTCCGCCAAAGCGAGAGTCATAACCGCTCCGTGGTTTCTACAGCACACCGACTACGACCTTGGTTCTTTCACCACGGATTTTCAGTTCACCGATATCGAAAACAATTCCTCCTCTTCCTCTCAGCGTTTTGCCATCCGCCAGGCGGCGGAACTGCGCGGTTTGGGCGGCGCGAATCCCGAGGGCGATTCCCTGCTCGGCGGTCAGCGCAGCAAAACCCTGGAGCCGGAACGCAAGATCGGTGTGAATGGCCAGCCTGCACCGGGTGCAGCAACCTTTGTCGATGCCTTGACGGGGCGTTTTCATCACAGCGAAACGGATTTCGCCCTGCCGGTGCCGGGTTCGGATTTGGTTCTCGCGGTGTCACGCTCCAGCACCGATAGCATTTGGAGTGAGGCATTCGGCCTGCGCCCGGAGGAACATCCTTTGCTGCCTTTTGGCCCGGGCTGGGATAGCAATCTCTCCGCTTCGCTGCTGCGCGTGGTATCGCTCAACCCCGCTGGTGCGGAGTCCACCGCCCCTAACGAAGACCCCCGCCGACTTGTCAGCACCATCACAGTGCGCGACTACCAAGGCCGCGCTTATAACTTTTTTGAATACACCGACGGCGACGACCAAACAACGTTTCTCCCTGATCCCACGCTGTTGCCGGAACGCGCCACCACGGGCATCACTCTCAGCCGCGCGGTCAATGGTGAGTTCACCCTCACCCAACCGCTGCTTGGTATCACGCACATCTATGCCACAACCACCGCCAACTTCCGCGTTCCTAACAATCGCGATACCGCATTTGACGGCGCGAACCATCCCAGTGGCTTCACCAGCAATCATTACCATCGTCTCACGAAGGTGACGGATCGTTTCGGTGTCAGCCTGCTCTACGAATACTCGAACGGCCCCGCCAGCTTGCTGCCGCAGCAGATCAGCGTCGAGGGACGCACGGACTTGCGCCTGCGCTTCCGCCAGGAGGATGGCAGAATCCAGTCGTTCTGGGATCCCGCTGGCATCAAACACAGCTACCTTCACGAAATCCGCAATCTCGCTGCCAACGGCCAACCCGCTGCTCTTCACCCGGTTCTCGCCAGCCATCACATCGGCCCACGTCTCGATGCCAGCTACGGTTACCACTATGCCATCGAAGCCGACCCGCGCCCTGCGGAAATGCTCGCGCCGCTCACCAGCGGTAGCGGACTCTATCGCATCGCAACGCAGCACATTACCCCGCGAACGATCACTCGGGGAAATTCGGAAACTCTCACCATGCACTATCAAGCGTCCCAGGTCCGCTCGTGCTGGTCCTCGGCTGCCTCGGCCTACTACCATCCCGCAGGCGATCCGCTGCTGGTCGATGCCATCACTTTGCCGAATGCTACGGAGGTGGATTTCGATCCCGATCACACTCTGAAATTCGGACGCCCCGCCCGCGAGGCAACCGGCACCGAAGCCGCTGTGGAAGCAATTCCTTCCGATCTCACCATCACCACCGTGGTCACGGATTTTCATGGCAGCCACTGGACCTACGAGTTTGCCACCCCCACGAACTACCGCTGGGAATTGCCCGGCGCCGATGCCGCCCATCTCCCCAGCGCCTCTGCGTTGTTTTTCCCGTCGCTCACCCGACGCTGCGATGACGTGGCCGACAGTGCCATCACTTTCGATTACGATGCCCACGCTGGCTTTGCACTAACGGAAAGCACCGATGCCGCAGATCGCAGCACCCATGCCACCTTCGCGCTGCCCCACAGCCCCGCCAACACCCTTTACAGCAGACCGCTCGTTGCTGGTGCCATGCCCATGCACTCGTTTTATCCCCTGCCCAGCACCAGCACCAATCTGCTCGGCCAAACCACCACGTATCATTACAACTCCGCTGCCAACCCACTGCTGCAACTCCTTCCGGAAACCATCACGGATTCCCGCGACCGCCTCATTACCATCAGCCGTGATGCTCTCGCCCGCCAGGCTTCCCTCACTCTGCGCGATGTTGAAAATGCCCTGCTTTCCCAAATCGATTACGCCTACACCAACGCCACCTTTCCCGGTGCCCTCACCCGCGTGACCCGCAAGGCACTTTCCCAGCCGCAAGACCCCGCTTGGGTCAGTGATCTGGTCACCGATTTCCAGTTCGATGCGCTCGGCTTCTCCGCCCTTGTCGGCAACGATGCCGCCAATCTCCACCAGCAAGTCACGCGCAGTCCCTCCGGGCGCATCCTTGAAGAAACCACGCCCGCTGGCGGCACCCGCAGTTTTACTTACGACGACGCGGGTCTGCTCAGCAGCACGAGTCTTGCCGATGGCTCGACGTATCATTTCCAATACGACGATGCCGCCCGTCTGGTGATCTCCCGCGATCCCTTGGGAAACGCCACCGGCCTTGCCTACGATAGTCTCGGCCGCATCACCACCAGCGTTCGCGATATGAACGGTGATCTCAGTTACAGCACCGCCGCAGGCCTTACCGGCATCGAGCCTGCAACGGATATCGTCACCGCCACCGAGTATCTCGATGCCACCCGCGCGCTGCGCCTCACCGATCCACGCGGATTTGTATCCGAGCAACAATTCGATCCGTTAGGCCGGCTTGCCACTCTCATCCAGCCCGCCGCTGAACGCGCCCCCGGCACGATCCCCACCGTCGCCACCGACCGCGTCACCCGTTGGGATTACGACCTGCTCGCTTCACCCAGTCAGCCCACCAAAATCACCGACCCTCTCGGCTACGCCACCCATTTCCAGTTCGATGACTTTGCCCGCTTGGAAACCATCCTGCGCGAGTACGCCAGCGATGGCCCGACCAAACTTCACGCCAAATTGCAATACGCCTTCTCCCCCGTCACCGGGCTGCCCGAGAGTGTCACGACTTTCCGCAGTCCCTTCGATGAAAACAATGACGCGCTCGATTCTGCCGCCGCGCAACTCACCCAGGCCGTAATATATGATGCCCTTGATCGCCCGCAACAGCAGGTCTTCGCCGCTGGCAGCGACAAGGAACTCATCACGAAGCAAAGCTACACCAGCACCGGCATTCCATTCCTGAAAGAAATCCGCGAAAGCACCGAACCTCAGGACTCATGGAGTGCCTATCGCATCGAGTGCGATGCCCTCGGTCGCCCGACGAAACAAATCCTGCCCTCCGTTATCGATGCCCGCACCAACATCAGTGCCCACCCCAGCACGGAAATCCACTACGATGCTTACGGACGCATCAGCAGCACCAGCGATTCATACGGCGAACACACCGATTACGGCTACGACATTCTCGGTCGCCTTGCTTACGAAAAACTCCCCGCCGTCACCGATGCACTCTCCCAACAAATCAGCCGCCCCACCACCCTCTACCACTACGATCCCCGCGGCCTGCTCAGCAAACGCATCGACCCGCGCGGCTACGCCTGGCACTCGGACTACGATGCCGCCGGTCGCCTCGTAAACAGTACCGGCCCGGTGTTGCGCCCCGAGCTGCCCGACTCCCAGCGCCGCCCGCTTTGGCAGTATTTCTACGACACCTCCAGCAATCTCACCGAGACCATCGACCCACGTGGCCACAGCACCCACAGTTCCTATTTCCCTGACAACCGCCTCGACACCAGCACTCAGGATGTCACCTTCACCGATGCCAAAGGCACCCCGACGATTACTCCCGTCAGCCATCGCTATCAATACGATGCCCTCGGCCGCCTCACCCGCCTCAGCGACGGACTCAACCAAGTCACCACTTTTGGCTACGATGGACTAGGTCGCACCGTCAGCACCACCCGCGATGCCGACGATGCCGCCCGCCAAAAAACCGAAACGACGGAATACGATGCCCTGCTTTCCACCGCCCACATCGATGCCGCCAACCGCCGCAAGGAATTTTTCTACGACGATCAATTCCGTCTCGAACAGCTCCGCATCATCGGCCACAGCGAAGAAAACCTCAGCTTTGATTACGACCTGCGCGGTCGCCTCACCGGCATCCAGCCGATCACTCCGCCAGCCGATCTTTCCCTCGGCAACCCTGCCATCAGCCGCAGCTACGATCCGTTAGGTCGCCTCACCAGCGAGACCTCCAACACCGTCACCAGCCAATACGGATACGATCTGCTCAACCAGCTCACCCGGATCACCGACTCCGCCAGTGCCTCGACGACCCGCCACAGCTACGATCCCGCCGGACGCAGAACCTCCACGACCACTTCCCCACTGCTCACAGGTCAATCCGCACTCACCACTTCTTACGGCTACAACCTCGCGGGTCAGCTTGTCCACGAAAGCCTCCCCAACGGACTTGAACAAACCAACGCCCTCGACCCTGCCGGGAGGATCACCGCCCAGACCCTCCGCGCCAACGGATCAACCCAAAGCATCAGCCGCACCGAATACGAATACGACCTGCTCGCCAACGTCACCCTGCTGCGCGAAACCTTCGCCCCCGGCCTCAACATCCCCAACCGCACCCTCACAAACAGCTACGATCAACGCAGCCAACTCATCAGCGAGCAACAACAAGAAACCGGTGGTCCGCTGGGAACTACGACCCGCACCCGCAGCGAAACCCACCGCTACGATGCCGCCGAAAACCGCCTGTCCACCGTGCGCGAAATCAACGATCCGCAAAGCGGTGCGAGCACATTTCAGCGCAGCTTCACCTACGGAAATGCGACCAACGGCTACAACAGCAACCAGCTCTATCAACTCACCGAGACTCTCGATGCCGGTGCCCCGCTGACCAGCACCTTTGGCTACGACCCGAACGGCAACCGCAGCACCAAAGCAACCGCCTCCCTAACCGATACCTACACCTACGACAGCTTCAACCGCCTCACCGGCCTCGAACTCAACACCGCCGCCCCCTCCGAAAACGGCAACTACCAATACCGCTACGATCCCCTCACCCGCCGCATCGCCCGCAGCACTGGCGCAATACCCAGCGCCGCCAACACCTATCAATTCGCCTTCAGCGGCAGCAGCCCGGTGCATGAATGGGATGGCGACATCAGCAGCACCGGCTACCACCAACAGCGCACGGG
>Ga0114972_10001422_pt1 | contig 18018 bp, 21 predicted proteins | sample M_140807_EF_Meta_FD_87354 | JGI IMG/M metagenome (GOLD analysis project Ga0114972, IMG submission 87354) | Freshwater microbial communities from Lake Montjoie, Canada to study carbon cycling - M_140807_EF_MetaG | ecosystem: Environmental > Aquatic > Freshwater > Lake | place: Lake Montjoie... | reverse complement strand
TAATTTGCTCAAATTTCAGCTTGAATTCGTTAAATAGAGCTGGCTATTCGCCTCATTCAAGTTAAAATTTGAGCAAATTATCTCAATTTTCGCTTCGAAAAACTAATTGATGACACGCCCTAGTCTTTATAGTTATTTAATGGGGCTTACATACAGGACCTACGCAAAATCCCAAAATCTACATGGTATTTAGTTTTGTACCTTATATGATTAAAACATGTTTGATTTAACCAAATATTATACTACAATAAAGGTATATCACTAAATAATATGCGGTGCTTCATGAGTGCAGACAGACGTTTAGAACATGAACTCTCTAGAAATCTACGCGATGAAGAAGCGCTTATCGAACATCTAGAGGCTGACAGAGCACTACAGCTACAGCTTTTTCAAAATGCTCAAAGTCAAATTGAATTACAATCCCAATCACAAAACAGAGCTGATTTGTCTAAACATTATTTAGCACGCGATGATGCTTTTTTTAAGCAGCTTCATATTTTGCAACAACTCAGATCCGATGTGAAATATGTAACCGATTATCACCAACCCGTTGCAATGCCTAAGATGAAACAGAGTGATGTACGTATTTATTCATTACTAGAAAAACATAATGCAAAAGACAGCGAGTATTTAGCAGATTTTGAAGAGTTTCTCCGCGATAAAAAAGCCCATGAAAAAGAGATTGAACGAGTCAACAAATTAATCATTGATATCCATGCCGAAATTAGGGCCATCATCATTCCACAAATTTTATACTACTTATTAGAATGGCTGCCCCTTATTATTCAAATATATCGGTATTTTGCACCAGTGAATTCATTGGACACTGCCATCAAACAAGGACAAATACTTGAGAGAGAGCTGGCTGGCCTCGAACAAGACATTAAAAATGAAGACCATCGTTTCCATAAAAAATGGAAAGAAAAATATATAGAATATAGTGCTTTAAGTATGAATGAAAAAAAATTAGTTCAGCTTCGTACAGAAAAAACCCAGTTTGAGAAAAGTTTAGAAAGTCATAATAGATTAGAAGTATACATAAACAGCTGTCAACATGCTGGAATACAACAAGCCTATGAACTATTCAAAACCCAGCCCAGTTACGTTAATTTATTTCACGTATGCTCGGCTCTCTGTGAGCAAAAATTTATTGCCGGCAAACAAGCGTCTGAAATTAATCAAGTTCTGGATGCCATCAATGAATTATACCCTGAAGCACAGGCGGAATTGCAACAATTTGCACACACCACTCTGTTCAATCTCAATGCAGGGGCTATTTTTGATTTGTTAAAAGATAAATACCATCGGCTTATAGAAAGTAGTAAAAAGATCCTAAAAAAAGCAAAAGTAGCTATAGAAAAGACGGAGAATATCGCAGACCGTATATCAAAGCTTAATCCAATCCTAGATGGAGTAAAAATATATTACGATCAAGGAACAATGCAGGAACTGAATACTAATATAGAAAATGCGCGCAGAGAATTAATCAAGCGCCGCAAACTCATTGAACCTTTTAAGAATTTTTTAAATAACAGAACCGGATCAAACTTAAACGCACTCTACCTATTCATGTCTGATCCAGCTAATCAAAGAGAAAATGCTTCTTTTGCGGAATTATTAAAAAAACTATACCCGGCTGCATTAGAAACCATGGAAGCAGAGCAACACGGCATCATTTCAATCCGAACAAACGACATTGTCAATTTACAAGAAAAATATTTGAGACAAATCCTATTTATTGAGAAATCTGAAGATCGTGAGATGGCACCATTGAAAGAAGTAGCAAGGGCTCTGCACCGATTATTAAATACACCCAATTGGACATGGCAGCATTTTAATACCATAGAGCAAGCTATTCGAAGAAATCCTCAGTACGCACTTAACCCAACGTTAGCAGGACTTTTTAATCGGGCAACACAGATGGTTGCAGAGTCGAGACAATTCCAAGCCACCATCAGAACCCAACGCCCCGCACCTAGCACGCAACCGCTTGAAATTCTTCTAAATCAAAGTAATCCACTGCCTTCTTTTTTTCAACCTCCAAGTAGCGTGTCTTCGGTAGCAAATGCGCTGATAAAAAATATCATGGAAAAAATTAACGCACATAATATTCATACTATAGACCGAACCCTTGCAAGTGAAGAAAAACAAGAGACCATTGATTTCATTAGCGACAAAATGTTGCAATACATTGAAATGCTGTCCACTGACGATGCGACACAAACCATTAGTCCTCAGCATTTGGCATTGTTACGCGACCAAGCTAACTTTATTCGTCTCATGAAATCACCAGCACTGCCCAATCATTTGAACGAAGAAAATATAAACCATATCAATACACAGCTAGCGCAATTAGCTGCTGAACACCCCATTCGTAAAGGCGTAGAATTTCTGATCAATCTATTTAGAACTAAAAATGAGTATATAGCAATTGATACTCGCTACGCACAAGTTCAGCTCCGTAAAGATCTTAATGCAAAGTTGAAAGAATTCGAAGCAAGTGAGCAAAAAGAAAGTAAGAAAAAACATTCTGGTTCCGAAACATTTACCCCAGAAAATCGGATGGATTTACATTATTGGAGTATGGCTCTAAGTTTACAAAATATTTTAAAAACTTATGTTGCGAACCTCGAGAAATTCTCATCCCCCAGAAATGCCACTGAAAGTATCGAGCTAAAAGCAGTAACTTCCTTAGCTGAGCGGCTATATGACACGTTACGTTATAACTCTAGAAAATATGGGGAAATACCGCTCTTGTTGACGCAATTGGAACACCAAAACAATGCGTTAGGAGATCATCCTGCTCGTGAAGCCGTAACACACATAATACACGCATTAAAACAAACAAAAGACTTCGCCAAAGTCCCTGTAGGGGCGGCAGGAGAACTTGGTGTTAAAAAATAAACCTGTGTTAATACCTATATAATTTACACTTACCGCCGCGACCGTTAGAGACTGATGAAAAAGACAGACTGTAAAAAGTTCCCACTTCCCTCAGCTTGTCCGAGGGAAGTAAATTTTCTGAAAATGAATTGTCAATAAACTCTAAATTTCCAGTAAATCTTTTTCTTTATGCTCCAATACTGCATCCACTTCTGCGCTATATTTATCAGTAATTTTTTGAATCGCATCATTTCCTCGACGCTCATCATCTTCAGAAATAGTTTTCAATTCTTTGAGTTGGTTATTGGCATCACGACGAATATTACGAATAGTCACCTTGCCCTGCTCTGCTTCCGCACGGACGACCTTAATCAGCTCTTTGCGACGTTCCTCAGTCAGTGGCGGCATGGGCACACGTATGGCGTTTCCTGAAGTAGCAGGATTCAAGCCTAAATCTGAGGTTAATATTGCTTTTTCCACTGCAGCAATCATCGATTTTTCGAAAGGCGTTACCATTAAAGTTCGAGCATCAGAGTGCGACACCGTCGCCACTTGATTAATCGGGGTTAAATTACCATAATAATCAACTTGAACATGATCTAATATCCCGGCATTCGCCCGGCCTGTTCTAACTTTTGACATTTCATGTTGCAAAGATTCCACGGCCCGTTTCATCTTTCTTTCAGCATCAAGTTTGATATCATCTATCATCGCTATCTCCTACAATGGTACCCACTGGCTCACCCATCACCACTTTTTTTAACGCAGACGGCATAGACATATTAAAAACCTGTAAAGGCATATGCTGATCCTGACACAAGCAAATTGCTGTTAGATCCATCACTTCCAAGCCTTTGTTTAATACATCACGGTAGGTTAAAAAATCATATTTGACTGCATCTGGATTCAGAACTGGATCGCTAGAGTAAATTCCATCCACTTTGGTGGCTTTTAACACCACATCGGCTCCGACTTCAATAGCTCGCAAGCAAGCAGCGGTATCCGTAGTAAAAAACGGATTGCCAATACCTGCCGCAAAAATAACTACATGTCCATTTTTCAAATGCGTGATCGCTTTACGGCGGTGGAAAGGGTCAACCATCCCCATCATTGGGACGGCTGACATGATGCGAGCAGGTAAATCAATTCGCTCCAAAGCATCGCGTAGCGCCAAAGCATTCATCACCGTAGCCAACATCCCCATATGGTCCCCAGTCACACGACCAAGACCCACCGCAGATAAGGCTTTACCCCGAAACAGATTGCCACCGCCAATCACCAAACCAACTTCTACCCCCATCTGAATCACTTCTGAAACATCACGAGCCAAAGTATCTAGAACGGTAGGATCTATTCCGAATTGTAAACTCCCTAATAAAGCCTCACCACTACATTTCAGTAGGATGCGTTTATATTTCAGAGCACCAGCTGTTGTCATGATGACTCGCGAACTTGAGCCATTACTTCTTCCACAAAATTATCCACTTTCTTTTCAATGCCTTCACCAACTACGTAACAAACAAATGATGAAACTTCTGCTTGCTTTTGCTTGAGCAATTGAGAAACCTTCATATTAGGATCTTTGATAAAAGGTTGACCTGACAAACTAACCTCATCTAAAAACTTATTCATGCGACCTTCGACCATTTTATCAATAATCTCTTGAGGTTTACCGCTCTCGCGAACTTGAGCCATAAAGATCTCTCGCTCATGATCAAGTGTTTGCTGACTAATCTCTTCGCGATTAACAACCAAGGGACGACTCGCAGCAATGTGCATTGCCAAATCCCGAGCCAACTCATTGTCACCCCGTTTTAAAACAATCAATACACCGATACGAGTGCCATGCAAATAAAAACCGACTACATCGCCCTCAGCACATTGTATTTGTTCCAAACGCCGAATTTTAATGTTTTCGCCAATTTTAGCCACCAATTGTTGCCGAGCGTGCTCAACCGTGCCATCCTGCCCATGCAAAGTTTGTTGATTAAGCTCTTCGACTGTCTTAACTTGCGTTTGGAGGGCTGTTTCAGCAACAGATTGTGCGAAATTGCTGAAATTTTCATCACGTGCTACAAAATCTGTTTCGCTATTAATTTCTATCATCACCGCTCGTCGCAAATCTTTGCTACGGGCAACAACAATAACGCCCTCAGCTGCAATTCGGTCAGACTTTTTATCAGCTTTAGCTTGGCCGGCTTTACGCATTTCAGTAATAGCAAGCTCAATATCACCATTCGCGGCAACCAAAAATTTCTTACATTCCATCATCCCCGCACCTGTACGTTCGCGAAGACTCATTACCATTGCTGCACTTACTGACATTTATCCTTTCTCCCCAACTAAGCTTCGATGTATTCTGAATCTGTGGCGCGACCAGAAGCACCATTTGCATTCAATATCGCTTCTACAACACTATTAAGAAGAATGTCAATTGTACGCGCAGAGTCATCATTCGCAGGAATAACATAATCAATATTATCTGGATTGTTATTAGTATCTACAACCCCAATCACTGGAATTTTCAAACGACGGGCTTCTTCAACAGCAATATGTTCATAGCCAACATCAATCACAAATATTGCATCAGGCAATCCGCCCATTTCTTTAATACCGCCTAAACTGCGCTCTAGTTTTTCAAGCTCTCTGGTCAACATCAAAGCTTCTTTTTTAATCATGCCATGAAATAAACCCTCATCACGCATTTTCTCCAATTCTTTCAAACGGAAAATTGACTGACGAACGGTTTTGTAATTGGTTAACATGCCACCCAACCAACGATGATCAACATAAGGCATGCCACAACGTCGGGCGTGTTCTCGCACAGCACCTTGTGCAGCGCGTTTAGTACCGACAAACAAAATTTTTGCTTTATGCGATGCCAGTTTACTGACATAATTCAACGCATCCATCAATAATGGCATGGTTTTTTCAAGGTCAATGATGTGAATTTTGTTGCGAGAGCCAAAAATGTATTCGCCCATTTTTGGGTTCCAATAGCGCGTTTTATGCCCAAAATGAGCACCGGCTTCTAACAAGCCTTTCATACTTACTGTCATATCTATTCTCCGGGTTAGTCCTCCACAATCCCCATGCGGCACTTTAAACTACAGTATGAGACCTATTCTCAATCCCTTACATATAAAGACCCTGACGCATGTGACGGATCGTGTGTGTCATTAAAATCGGGTTATTTATACCATGTTTGCGGGTAAATCACAATGAAATTTTACCCAGGATACTGGGTAATCTAACAAGTATAAATTGCATTTTTTTTGAAACATGATTTTATGAGGTTGACTGAGGTCGAGATGGTTTTTTTATAGGGATATTTGACCGAATGAAATTAAGAACATTATTTCTCTTACTCTTAATTATAAGTACTTCTGGAATATCAGCACAAAATCAATCTGATTATGACTTGGATACAGAATTTAAGCAAGGTTGTGATACAGAAAGCACACCTCAAAAAATCCGACTTATCTATCCAAATTATCCAGCTCTTCTTTCAATACAGTTGTAGAGCAGTTCAAATCCAGGCGCATGCAATTTGGCTTACTTGCTGGTGGTTATCGTGGGACACAAGGAACCGGTCAACACGTGGCAATAAATGGTTTGGTTGGCGATTATTATTCAGAAGACTGGCGCACGAACAAATATGCACTCCTTGTGGCTTTAGCTGCACCTTCACCGGAGTCTCTCGCCAGACCTGGATTGGGTCCTATTTTCACCATAGATTTTGCTGGGATCCCTGCACCGATACAATCCATTGCAACAATAGAGTACTTTCCTTTTGGTAGAATTTCTGGATAGTCTAAATCATTACTGGTAGAATGTTAGAAGTGAATTTGTGTAAAAATGGAGAGGGAAGAAGACATGGCCGTCAAATTACTAGCATTATCCGCATTAACCTTTACACTCACTTTGATGCAAACCCCCGGTGTACTTGCTCATGGCGCAATGCAGCAAGAGGATTGCGTGCTCAATGCTGTTGAAAACCTTGATTTAAATGCCGAAAAAAAACTAAAAATTAGATTATTCGCTCACAAAGCCAAAATAGACATTACCCTAAAACAACATGAATTACACACAATTCAAAAACACATCTATGAGACTTTTCATTCTGGTAATATGAATATTGTTAAAATTGATGAATTCGCAAAGCAACAAGAACGAGTGTACGGCTCCATTGTTAAACTCCGATTGTATGAACGATATAAAATTTATCAAGCACTCAATGCAAAACAGCGAGAAAAAATGGACCTTATTTTTGGAGAATGTCTAGAAAACCACCCCCATAAGTAAACAACGTCCCTAGATCCACTCGTAATAGTTAATCTGCTTAGTATGACAAGACTGGCAACTGCTTCCGCAACTTTTCGAATTAGCTTTACGCACCACGCCCTTATTGACCCATATCTCTAACATAGGGCTCAACGCCTCTGCTGCAACACGAAACTCTCTACTTAATTGCTCAGAACTCACCACTCGGTGAACTTGAATAAAATTACGAATTGCCAAGAGCACGTTGTCCTCCCTGCTTTAGTAGATGTAAACCTGTCCACAAAACCAGGACCAACAGCAATCCCCCCCCTATACGATACATAATCATAGGCTGCATAGGAGCGACCCAAGTAGCTATTTGATAAAACAACACCGCAGTACCATAAGCAAGGCCCATAGACCAGACGATCGAAAACCACATCAGGCGTCGCGTTGCTTCTTGACGGATGGCAGCCATAGTCGAGACACAGGGAATATACAATAAGATAAATAACAAATAAGCGTAAGCAGCCATTGACGAACCAAAATGCTGACACAACTTCTCCGGCAAAGTACCTATTGCTGCGCCGTCTGCTTGTTGTACAGACCCACCAAACAGCGTTTGTAAATGCTCATAAATCGACAATACCGCTTGCTGACACATGAGCCAAAAATCAACCGGCATAACTGCTTGCCACCCCTGACTCACATTAGTCATCTGTGAATAGAGATTATCGAGTGTTCCGATAACGACTTCTTTGGCCAACATGCCCGTCATCAGGCTAATCACTGCTGGCCAATTATCAGCATGAATTCCCATAGGAGAAAAAATAGGCATAATCCACTGACCAATATAAGCAAACAGTGCCGAATATCTACTCGTTAGGTCGATAGAGAGAAGGCTCAATACCAAACATAAGGGTAAAATCACTTTTCCAGCTCGCACCAAAAAATAACGCAGCCGCAACCCAGCTTCTTTACTCAATCGTAGAAAAGTTGGACAGTGATAAGTAGGTAATTCCAAAATCAATGGACTGCTTTGCCCTGATAAAAAAGTCCGTCGAGCCAAATAACCCGTCAGAACTGCCATACCAATCCCGAGCAAATACAATGAAAAAATAATTTGATACCCTTTGTGTGGAAAAAATGCCGCGACAAATACTGCATAAATAGCCAAACGCGCCGAGCAAGACATATACGGATTCATCAAGACCGTCAAAAACCGCTCACGTTCCGTTTGTAGCGTGCGCGCCGCCAAAATCGCAGGAACATTGCAGCCAAACCCTATGATCATGGGTACGAACGCTTGCCCTGGCAACCCTAAGCTACGCATAACTCGGTCCATAATAAAGGCCACCCGCGCCATATACCCTGAAGCTTCTAAAAAAGCCAATAAGAAATACATGGTAGCTAATACAGGAATGAACGTAACCAGAGTATGACAGGCTTGTCCCACGCCAAAAGCACTTAATTGTATGAGCCATGAAGGAGCGTGCCATTGGATCATCAGCCATGCAGGTGCTTGCATAAATAAAGCTTGTGATACGATATCAAAGCCTGATTGAACTGCCCCACCTACCCCAATCGCTAAAAAAAAGACCACGTACATCAAGGCAAAAAAAAGCGGCAATCCCCAATAGCGATGCAAAAGAATACGATCCAGTTTCGCAGTAAACTGCTCCTTGGAATCATTGCATTTTGATAGAACATTCGCGACCCAGCTATGCACCATTTGATAACGGGCATCAGCCATAATCACATCCAAATCATGGATAGGCGCACCAGCGGAGGAATGATCAGGCGGAGAACTCTGCTCCATCCAACGATACGCATAATACAGAGTATTCGCACCGCATTTGGGATAATAGTTTGACATGTTCTGCTGCACTGTCTGCAAATACTGCAATACTTTACTTGGTAAATAAGTATTGATAGCCAATTCAGACGGAAGTGTCGCTTGTTTCCCACAAATATGCTGGTCTAAATGTTCTAAACCAATTTGGCGATGGGCTTGCAATGTCACGACAGGACAATTTAATCGTTGAGATAAGGATTGTGCATCAACCCGCACACCCGCTTGTGAAGCTAAATCCATCATATTTAAAGCCACCACAACGGGTTTCCCCAATTCTAATAATTGGCTCGTTAAATACAAATGGCGCTCCAAATGACAAGCATCCACCAAATTAATAATCAGATCGATGTCATCACTGGCAAGGATTTGCGCAGTAATTTGTGCGTCTTTAGCAGAGACTTGATCGGGCAATCCTAATGAGTAAACACCTGGCAAGTCAATAATTTCAATGGTTTTTCCAGATCTAGAATACCAACCTGCTTTTTTCTCAATCGTCACGCCAGGCCAATTCCCAACTTTCTGCCGACTCGCAGTCAAAGCGTTAAAAAGTGTCGTTTTGCCACAATTGGGATTACCTACCAGCAGCACACGTTTTATCATAGTTTCTTCCAATGGAGAGCTTGCAGATCTTCTCGGCGCAGCGCCAACATCGCCCCACGTAAATCAATCTGAATAGGATTACCAAATGGCGCAATACGTATGACACGTACCACCACACCCAGTGTCATGCCCATAGCCAACAAACGACCACGAAACGCTTGGTCAATAGCGCCATAATCTAATAAACAAAAACTAGCTCCTGGTCGCCAATCATCCAAATCACGCATAAATTCCCCAGCTCTGTGAAGCTATATTATACCACAAATCTAAGCGAGAATCATTCTCACATCAGTTTAGACAATAGCCATGAGGAAATGAGCATTTGGTGAGGAGATTAGCATGAGTTTTTAGATTTTTATGTTATCGCGCAATGCCTAGGGCGTGTCATCAATTAGTATTTTCGGCTGCAAACCGAGCTAATTTGCTCAAATTTCAGCTTGAATTCGTTAAATAGAGCTGGCTATTCGCATAATTCAAGCTGAAATTTGAGCAAATTATCTCAATTTTCGCTTCGAAAAACTACTTGATGACACGCCCTAGCCAAATACTCTTCTGATTGCATTTCTTCTAAACGACTTACAGTGCGTGAAAACGCAGTTAAAAAAGGTCCGAATTGGTACAATTCCTGCACAGATACAGCAGCAGAAATAATCAGGCGGATACCTCGGTCATATAAGACGTCCACTAGCTGCATCAATAAAACAACGCCCGTAGTAGCCTCAGAATCGCTTAATTTCGGAATATTTGACACAAAAATGGTGTGATAGCGTTCTGCTAACTCTATATAATCTAATTGGCAACGTGGCATGCCACAAATCGTTGCAAAATCGAACCAAACGACGGATTGACTCAGTTGTATCACCGTAATGAGCCGTGACTGCACCAAGATAAACTTCTCCGAACTGACAACCACCGCCAAAGTCTGGAATTGCTGGTCTAAAAGCCGCTGATTTTCAGGATCCAAAGGATACACATACGCGTGCAAATGCATAGGCTTACCCAACCGATAGTCGATTGAAGACTTTAAATTAATTTCCTCACAATACTGATGAAGCAAGGCAATCGCCGGTAAAAACCGCTCTCGATTCATACCATTCTGGTACAAATCATCTATTTTGGTATTCGAAGTCGCAATCAACACCACGCGCAAAGCGAATAAAGTTTGCAACAATTCGCCCAAAATCATGGCATGTGCCATATCCTGCACCATAAATTCATCGATACAGATAATTTGGTACTGTTTAGCCAGTTCCTTCGCTATCTCTCGCATCGGATCGCTTTGGCCCTGTAAAAACCTTAAATTTTGATCAATTTGCTGCATAAAATGCAAAAAATGCGCGCGTAGTTTACGTTTATTCGGTATATTTTGATAAAACAAATCCATCATATACGTTTTACCCACCCCGACCGGACCTGTAATGTACAAACCTTGGATGGTTTGTTTCGGGAATAATACACGATACCAAGCTTGCTGCGATTCCAATGCATTGGCCACTTGCTGCAAAGGACTCAACAACCGCCGCTGCTCATTGTCTTCTTGAATGTCTCCCCTGTGTAATGCTGCGACATATGCACCTGTCAGTGACATCATAAACCTGACCATTCACGAATATACCTTTGCAGGACTGCTTTTAAATCCAACAATTTTCCATGGAAAAAGTGGCCCGTATTGGGGAAGCATTCAAGTACGGGCTTCTGCTCATTGGTTTGGGCAAAATCAGTCACCAGATTGAGCGACACAAGCTCATCTTCTTCGCCGATCACAATCAGCCATGGGGTTTTAGGCTGCAATGGCAGAGAATAGTCATAATTATGCACAGAAGGGGCAATGGTAATCAATGCAGTAGCTCCTGAATACGTCGCTTGATATTGCGTCAACGCTTTGAAAGCCACATAGGATCCAAATGAAAATCCAGCAAAAAAAACCGTGACATCCGGAGCATGACATAAACTCAATAGATGCAGCATATCTTCGCTTTCTCCGATCCCCGCAGCATACTCCCCTGCCGAACGTCCCACACCTCGAAAATTAAAGCGGATGGAGGCAATCCCTAATTCGCGAAAGGCCCTAGCCATAGTGGTCACCACCTTATTCTGCATCGTACCGCCCTGCAAAGAATGAGGATGCCCTAACATCGCTAGATAACGGTGATCCTCATCGGGGGGCACTTCCATGATTACTTCCAAATCTCCCATAAGACCAGGAATAATTTCACTATGTATACCAGGAATACTGAGTTTATCGCTTAGCATGTCACTCACATTGATTAAAAATTTTTGCAATTTCCCAAGTATACGCCTCTTGCGAGATAAATTTAAGCCAAAGAATTGTCTCAAGACTACACATCGATTATGATCCTAGCAGCATCGACGCAGCAATGCGCGATGACCTTTACAAAAAAATACATTTACATTCATTGCTAGGAGGACTTGATCCATGCGACAGGTACCTAAGAACATTTTTAGACACGCTGATGATCTACCTCTTGCTCAATTGAGGAGATCCTAATGAAACTTCAAGATTTTGCCCGTAAAAAAAACACTGCTAAAATCACTGTATTAACCTGCTATGACTACCCTTCTGCGAAATTAATCGCCAGTAGTAATTTAGATTGTGTGTTAGTGGGTGATTCAGTTGCCATGGCTGTCCATGGGCACAGTAGTACAATCATGGCCGACATCCAGATGTTGGAAATGCACACTGCTGCTGTAGCACGCGGTATCGGACCTCAATTCCTAGTCGCAGACCTCCCCTTTTTATGTCACCGCAGCGGGCTTCAAGACACCATAAGCAACGTCAAACGTTTGGCGCAAGCAGGTGCGCACGCCATTAAAATCGAAGGCGGCGATATAGATACTTGTACAACCATCGAATATATTGTCATCGCAGGGGTACCCATCGTCGGTCACATTGGCCTCACACCTCAATCCGTTCTACAGTTGGGTGGCTATAAAATCCAAGGACGTTCGCAAGCACAAGCGGATAAGCTCATTGCACAAGCGCAACGCCTAGAAGCAGCTGGATGCATTGCCTTAGTATTGGAGTGTATTCCCAAAGAATTGGCCAAACGCATCACACAAACTCTATCAATTCCAACAATTGGTATTGGAGCAGGCCCCGACACAGATGGGCAAGTATTGGTTTGGCATGATTTTTTAGGTCTTTATAGTGATGTTAATTGTAGTTTTGTCAAACAATTTGCTCAAGGAAGTTCATTATTCGATACCGCCATCCAACACTACATCACAGAGGTTCAGCAGGGGCAGTTCCCGACTGTAGAACATTCTTTTTGATAGAGAGGAATAGCAACATGCAAATTATTAAGACCCTATCCGATTGGCAAGTTTTGAGACGTCAATTGGCACCTACTTTATCATTAGGATTTGTCCCAACAATGGGGAATCTTCATTTAGGACATCAATCTTTGATGCAAATCTGTCGTGATGAGAATGATCTCACTGTTGTCAGTATTTTTGTCAACCCTACTCAATTCCATCGCAGCGACGACTTTAAGCATTACCCCAAAACCTTGGAAGCGGATTTAGCCTTATTGCAAGATATAGGCGTCGATTATTGCATTATACCCGACACCCAATCACTGTATCCTGAAGGATTCCGTTATCGAATTGAAGAACATGCTAAAAGTTTGCATTTAGAAGGGGCAAAAAGACCAGGTCATTTTAGCGGTGTTTTAACAGTGGTTATGATGTTATTTCAACTCGTAAAGCCGCATCGAAGTTATTTTGGTGAGAAAGATTATCAGCAATATCAATTAGTGCGAGATATGGCCACATCATTCTTTTTGGATCTTGATATCATCGCTTGTCCGACTATTCGCGAAGCCAGTGGCTTGGCTTTTAGTTCGCGCAATAATCGACTGTCCCCATCCGAACGGGCTCTAGCAGAACAATTTGCCAAAATATTTCACCAAAATAAATCTTGCGCTGAAATCACACGCGAACTGACAGATTTAGGCATCAAAGTTGATTATATTGAAGACAATGGTCAACGACGTTTTGCCGCGGTTTATATTGGCGATATCCGATTAATCGACAACTACGCTCACTTAGACCCACTGCCATTAAGTTAAAGATTGACCTTCCACAGATGAGTTCTAGGATTTAATGCTAAAACTCATCCGTGAAAGATATCATTCAGGCCCGTTCCCAACTTAATAGCCTTCCCACCTGAACCTCAATGCAGATGAACCAATTGCGTATGAACTTCTATCGCAAAGTAACGATTAAACATTTGCATAGACGACCCACTTGGCCATTGAATCAATTGCGCTGCTTTTTTGATTAAATCTTGTCTCAAAAGCGGCCGGCAATAACGTTGCACCAATGGTTTTAAATCAGCTAATCTATCGAATTTTTTCACCAAAACAGACGCAGTTTGTGAAGTTTGTGACGAATTCAATGTTTGTAGAATATCTCTCACTTCAATCTGCTCATCATTAGTCGGCGGCAACCACTCTAAATCAACAACACGTGGCTTGACACAAACTAATTGGTGGCAATCATCAATAGATGACTCCATCAACACTGACTGCGCATGGACTTCAAATTTAAAGCAGCATAAAAAATCTAAAAAATCAGCTTTGATTTTAGCGGCTAAATTCTTCCCTAATAACCGTTCGGTTTCATGTCGAAACATAAATGGAGATAAACGCTCCAAATGTTCTAACAAAACCTCATCATCATCGCAGGCTGGTATCGTATAAGCGGTACAATCAGATTCTAAATCTTCCTCATAAGGACAATCAAAATCAGGTAATTGGTCCGCAACAAAAGAGGTGAAAAAAGAAGTAGGTTTCAAAATGATAATACAAGACTTAGATCGTGACATAATGCTCTCCTTAGCAAACTCGGTTGTGAGTACAGATGAAAAGCCTAAATCAAAATAAAAATGCTTGTGCAAGCAGCTTACTGCTAAATATTATTCTCTTCCACATGACTGGAATACATTTAGGTTATCACTTGTCCAATATGAATTGCAATATATCTGGTGAAAATAATTTTGAACTGGATCAACAAGAATAAAACTAGATCAATAATAATCAACCTGGATAAACAAGAATGAAACGGATCATAAAAATATTTACCGACTCGCTACTAAATTGGTATTGGGAGCACGGACGACAAAATTTACCCTGGCAAAATCCGTATGATGCCTATCGAGTTTGGGTTTCAGAAATCATGTTGCAACAGACTCAAGTGAAAACTGTCATCCCCTATTTTTTGAATTTTATGCAACGCTTTCCTGATATCCACACTCTAGCACAAGCCACTTTGGATGATGTTTTGGCAGCATGGTCTGGATTAGGCTATTATTCCCGCGCGCGAAATTTACACCGCACGGCACAAGAAGTGGTCAATCAATATCAAGGAATATTTCCTGAAGAGCTCTCACATTTACAAAATTTACCTGGTATTGGTCGCTCCACTGCAGCCGCCATTGCGTCTCTGGCATTCGAACATCCGACAGCCATTTTAGATGGTAATGTAAAGCGCGTATTAAGCCGCTATTTTAAGATAGCAGGCACCGACAGGACGTTTGAAACTCAGTTGTGGGAGTTAGCGCAAGCTTGTATGCCAGAAAAAGAATGTCGCGCCTACACACAAGCAATTATGGATCTAGGGGCTTTGTGCTGCACCACTCATCGGCCCAATTGTAGTCTGTGCCCATTGCGAACAGATTGCCGAGCATTGCATGCCAATGTAGTACAAGACTACCCGGAGAAAAAACCTAAAAAAACTCGACCGACTCGTCATGAGCAATTTATAGTCTTATACAGCACAGACCATCAAATTTATTTAGAACAACGACCGTTATCAGGGATTTGGGGCGGACTTTGGTGTCTACCTAGTATCAGCCAAGACATTGATATCAATAAACATCTGAATGCCACTTACACTGTGACAACAGACTGTGGTGCACCGTTCATGATCTACAAACATTCATTCACTCATTTTCATTTACACATCAAAGCGTATTCTATTCAAATAAGTCCGAATTCAACCCTCCCAGGCTCTTGGTATACCCCCTCAACAATAGATCAATTGGGCCTAGCAAAACCTGTGAAAGATATCATTCATAAATTTATTTCACTCTACTCCAACACGCCATGATTTTTCCCAAGAATCTTCATCGCATTTTGGGCATCTACATTCCCGTTTCTTGCCGCAGCCGTGATCCAATACCATGCCTTTTGCCTATTTTCGATCACACCTTGACCATAATAATACATATAACCAACCGCGTATTGCGCTTCTGGAGCCCCATTTTCCGCGGCAGGCCTTAAGCGAATAAACGCTTGCCGGTAATCTTGGATTTGGAAACTTTTAATACCTTCCTCTAAATTTAGTTTAGTAGTACACGCGAACAGTAAACTCACCACGATACAAATTAACACACTACGCATTTTAACATCCTCTTTTAAGCTATTCTGAATCCTGCATTTGCATCAATGGCTTAGGCAGTGGTTCAAAATTCAATTCATTTTTAGGTAAACTCAAACTCTCTAATTCACCCTCACGTTTTAACACCACGCCATCTGGGGTAATTTGTTTTATTTTTGCCCCACCCGGTATCAAATCACCCGTTGAAAAAGTCTGCGATTGGTTACCTGGAACAGAAATAATTGCCATAGATTTTTTAGAATCTGGAGAAAAAACAATCCCCACTAAAATCAAATCTAATCCTGATGGTTTCACATCTAAATCAACTAAAGCCTTAGGAATATATTGCCCAAAAATTGGAATATTCAAGGTTTTTTCAATCAAAGATTGCTTCTTTCCTGTGGATTTAGGTTGTGTCGAATGTAAATAAAATTTTTTCAATTCCACATTGATTCGATAATATCGGACTGCGCCCGACAACAATTCATAGCTTAATAAAACCGCCATCATCACAAAAAATATTTGAGCAGTCGAGGGACGCAATAACTTATCTTCTATGTCAGTCAACGAAAACATAATTGCCTCTTGTCACCTGCTTATGGTATATCATTAGGCTATATCATAAAGGGTTTTAAAGTTTTTTGACAGGAGCGATGATGGATAAAGGGCATTTTAACACGCGAGTGATTCATGCGGGATCACAAGAAGACAAAAGTACTGGCGCCGTGATAACCCCTATTTATGCCACCTCAACCTATCGACAATCAGGACCCGGCGTTCATCAAGACTATGAATACTCTCGCACGAAAAATCCCACCCGGACTGCCTTAGAATCCTGCATGGCCAATCTAGAGTCAGGCAAACATGCTTATGCCTTTGCTTCAGGCATGGCTGCCATTCATACCGTAATTGAATTGTTGGCCCCCGAAGATCATGTGATTGCAACAAGCAATCTGTACGGAGGCACGTTCCGCTTATTTGAAAAAGTGAAAAAACGGAATAGCAATTTGATGTTTTCTTATGTAGACGCCAGAGACGTCGCCAATATCGAAGCCGCCATCACCCCCAAAACCAAAATGATCTGGATAGAAACACCCTCCAACCCCATGTTACATCTTTCCGATCTGCAAAAAATAGCAGAATTAGGTAAACGGCATAATATCATTACGGTCGCAGACAATACTTTCGCTTCTCCATGGATTCAACGTCCAATAGAATTTGGATTTGATGTGGTTGTTCATTCTGCTACAAAGTACTTAAACGGTCATTCTGATGTGATTTCTGGGATCACTATAGTAGGAGACCGCGCTGACCTTGCTGAACAAATTGCTTTTCTCCAAAATTCTTGCGGCGCTATTGCAGGACCTTTTGATTCATTTTTAGTATTACGTGGGTTAAAAACATTGGCTTTACGGATGCAGCAACATTGCGAATCGGCAGCGTATCTTGCCGAATGGCTAGAACACCACCCTGCGGTCAAAACCATCATTTATCCTGGTTTGACTTCACACCCTCAGCATGCTTTGGCCCAAAAACAAATGCACGGTTTTGGAGGCATGATCACGATTGTACTCAAAGAAGGTTTAGAACAAGCCAAACGATGCTTGTCGCGATGTGAATTATTTACGTTAGCCGAAAGTTTGGGCGGAGTAGAAAGCTTAATTGAGCACCCTGCTTTGATGACCCATGCTTCTATCCCAATTGAAGATCGGATCAAATTAGGCATCGAAGATGGCTTGCTGCGTTTATCAGTAGGCATCGAACATGCAGAAGATCTAAAAGCTGATTTAGAGTATGCTTTAAAATAAGCATTGCTATCGTTCGAATTTATTTTTGATCAGTTAAAGATAAAGAGTTCCGCTTGCTGACGCGCGCAGCTCTGATAATTTTTCCCTCCGTACATGACAAAAAAATCTGTCATGCCCGCGCAGGCGGGCAACCATCTATCAAAATAATCCGATACCCAAATCAATCCACTGAGGATTGGTTTGCTCGATAAGGTTTATTTTCCATTG
>Ga0114972_10001420_pt1 | contig 18041 bp, 17 predicted proteins | sample M_140807_EF_Meta_FD_87354 | JGI IMG/M metagenome (GOLD analysis project Ga0114972, IMG submission 87354) | Freshwater microbial communities from Lake Montjoie, Canada to study carbon cycling - M_140807_EF_MetaG | ecosystem: Environmental > Aquatic > Freshwater > Lake | place: Lake Montjoie... | reverse complement strand
CGCCTTCCCAGTTGGTGTTCTTTTCACTGCGGAATTGCGTGGTGCCAGCATCAGGCCAGGTGTTGTAATGCACGCCGTTGTCGGTGGAATACTGGACGATGGTGTTGTCGGCGATGCCGAGGTCGTCAACCAGCTTCAGCAGTTCGCCCACGTGCATGTCGTGCTCGACCATGCCATCGCTGTATTCGTCCTGGCCGGAAATGCCACGGTGCTCTGCTTTCACATGGGTGCGGAAGTGCATGCGGGTGCCGTTCCACCAGCAGAAGAACGGTTTGCCCTCCTTGTTCATGCGGGTGATGAAGTCCTTCGCCGCGGCGATGGTTTCATCGTCAATGGTCTCCATGCGCTTCTTGGTGAGCGGGCCGGTGTTCTCGACGGTCTGGCCGCCTTTGCCATCGGCCTTGCACTTGAGCACGCCGCGGGGACCGAACTGCTCCCGAAAGGTTTTGCCATTCGGCATTTTCATGTCTTTCGGATAATCCAGGTTCTCCGGCTCTTCCTCGGCGTTGAGGTGATAGAGATTGCCGAGGAATTCGTCAAAGCCATGCATCGTGGGCAGGTGCTCGTCGCGGTCGCCCTGATGGTTTTTGCCGAATTGGCCGGTGCCGTAACCCTGGCTCTTGAGGACCGTGGCCATGGTTACGTCGGTCTTCTGCCAGCCTTCCGCTGCGCCGGGCAGGCCGACCTTCAACATGCCGTTCCGCAAGGGGACCGAGCCGCCAATAAAGGCCGCGCGACCCGCCGTGCAGCTTTGCTGGGCGTAGTAGTCGGTGAACGACACGCCCTCCTTGGCGATGCGGTCGATGTTCGGCGTTTGGTAGCCCATCATGCCCCGGCTGTTGAAGCTGATGTTCTGATTGCCGATGTCGTCACCCCAGATGACCAGGATGTTGGGTTTCTTTGCCTGCCCGTGGGCAGACCCGATAAGTGCCAGACCGAAGGCCAGCGCGAGTGCTTGTCGTATTGGTTTCATTGTTTTGTATTGGTGAGTTGTTTATTCTGTTGTCGGAAATGGTGGCTTCAGAGAAAAAAAACAGCGAGCCGCCCGATCGGACGGCCCGCGTGGTTCACGAGCAAAAGGCGGGCTTACTCTTTTTTGCCTTCCTGGAGTTTCTTCAACACTTCATCAAGCCCGAAAGTTCCGGCCTCCTGGCGGGGCGGGAATTCCTTGTAAGTGGCAAGATGCTGGCCCACAAAGCCCACAAACGGAAGGATGGCGTAGGCATGTTCGATGCGCCATTTGGAATAACCGATGGCCTGGTGGTCGGTCCGTTCAAACGGATCGGCGCGCAGGTCGAACAGCTTCGGCAAGCGCAGGGTCACCATGGGATCCTGCCACACGTCAAATCCTGTGGAGCGCTGCTCCTGGAAACAAATCTTCCAGCGATCATGGCGCACGCCCACGACGCTGCCTTCGTCGCTCCAGTAGAAGAACTCCTTGCGCGGCCATTCCGCCTTGCCCTGGAGCGCGGGCATCAGGTTGTATCCATCGAGATGCACCTTGAAGGTCTCGCCGCCGACCTTGAAGCCGGTTAGCAGCTTGGTCTTGATTTCCGGCTCGCCCGCAGCAGCCAGAAGCGTGGGCACAATGTCCTCATGCGAGGCGATGTCGTTGATCTGTGTGCCGGGTTTGATGACGCCGGGCCAGCGGATCAGGGTCGGGACGCGATAGCCGCCCTCCCAGTTCGAGTTTTTCTCGCTGCGGAACGGGGTCATGCCGCCGTCGGGCCAAGAGAAGACTTCGGCCCCGTTGTCGGTGGTGTAAATGACGATGGTGTTGTCTTCGAGTCCCAGATCCTTGAGCTTGTCGAGCACTTGACCGACCATGCCGTCGTGTTCGGTCATGCCATCGGCGCCGAGGCCGAGACCGGTTTTGCCCTTCGACTCCGGCTTCAGGTGCGTCCAGATGTGCATCCGGGTGGTGTTATACCAGCAAAGGAATGGTTTGCCGGCCTTCTTCGCGCGCTCCATGAAATCGAGCGTCTTGGCAGTGACTTCCTCGTCGATCGTCTCCATGCGTTTCTTGGTCAACGGGCCGGTGTCCTTGACGGTCTGTTTGCCGATCTTGCCGTTGCGACCATCTACGGTCGGATCGTCTTTTTCACTGGCGAAGGACTCGATGACGCCGCGCGGACCGAATTTCTTTTTGAATTCCGGGTCCTTCGGGTAGTCGGCATCCTCCGGTTCCTCTTCGGCATTCAAGTGGTAGAGGTTGCCGTAGAATTCATCGAACCCGTGCACCGTGGGCAGAAATTCGTTGAGGTCACCGAGATGGTTTTTACCGAACTGACCGGTCATGTAGCCGAGCGGCTTGAGCAATTCGGCCAGGGTCGGATCTTTCGCCGAGAGACCTTCCTTGCCTCCGGGCATGCCGATTTTCAACAGACCGGTGCGGAAGCCGCTCTGGCCCGTAATGAACGCGGCCCGTCCGGCGGTGCAGCTCTGCTGTCCATACCAGTCGGTGAACATCGCACCCTCCTTGGCGATGCGGTCAATGTTCGGCGTACGGTAGCCCATCATGCCCTGGTTGTAGGTGCTGAGGTTCCATAGGCCGATGTCGTCACCCATGATGACGAGAATGTTGGGCTTTTTGCCTGACCCGGCCTCAGCGGGTTTCGCAGCTTGCGCCGAAGCGGAGCCGCCCGACATCACCAGCCCGAGGACCAGTGAGAGCAGTGGTATGATGTTATTTTGTTTCATGGTTGTGTTGTACGTTATTTAAGGTTCCTGGGTTTTCTGTTTTGACCCGGGGCCTTGTATTTTGCTGTCGTTTTCATCGGGGGTGGATGATTTTTCTGTCACGCTTTTGACGCAGCGGAAGCCGATGTGGCTCATGCCGGTGTCGGGCGGTGTGCCGCGACGTGCGGCGGGGCGGTAACTTTCGCAATAATCCACATGGCAGAGAAACGAGCCGCCTTTGGTGACTCGCTCGGGCTGGTTGGGATGCTCGGGACTGTAGCTGGACTTCGGTCCCTGGGGATTCTTGCAAGACGATGGATCGAGCTTCAACCGCGCATGGGTGTCCACGCGATACCAGTCGCTGCACCAGTTCCAGACGTTGCCGCCCATGTCGTAGAGGCCATAGCCGTTGGCGGGGAAGGACTTCACCGGAGAACTGCGCTCGTAGCCGTCCTCTTTGTTGTTCTTGTAGGGGAATTCGCCGTCCCAGGTGTTGGCCATGAACTTGCCTCCGGGTTTGAATTCATCTCCCCAGCCGAAACGTTTTCCTCCAAGCCCGCCGCGGGCGGCGAACTCCCATTCGGCCTCGGTCGGCAAACGTTTGCCGATCCATTTTGCATAAGCCACGGCATCGTCCCATGATACCTGCACGACGGGATGGTCGTCGCGCCCGTCGATGTTGCTCTTCGGTCCCTCGGGATGCTGCCAGTTGGCGCCGATCGTCCAGGCCCACCAGGCGCCCATGTCGGCCAAGTCCACGGGTCCCTTGGTCGGCGTGAAAACCATGGAACCGGGCTGCAGCACTTCATCGGGCGGTTTCGGCGTGCCGGGTTCGAGCTGTTTTTTGATTTCCTCCCAATCCACCGGTCGTTCGGCCGTGGTTTTGTATCCTGTCGCCGTGACGAACTTGCGGAACTCCGCATTCGTCACATCGTGCTCGTCGATCCAGAATCCATCCACGCTGACCTTGACGATCGGGCGTTCGTTGAGTTTGCTGCCGGGCAGTTCACAACCCATGGAAAATTCGCCCCCGGCAATCCAGACCATGCCTTCGGGTGTTGCGGGCTTTTCCGCTTTTGTCGCCACCGGATGCAGTGCGGCCAAAATCGCGGCCCGTCCGGAGGGGGCGGCGCAGCAGGATCTTTCGGACTTTTCCTCACCGCTCGCCTGCCAGTCCGGGGCGGCGCAAAACATGGCTGCGATCAAGGTGATGGATCTCATAAGGGTGTGCAGAGAATGATCCGCGCAAAATCGCGCTGCAATGATTTGTAGCAGTCCGCTCTGATGATGCAAGCGACAAAATGGACAGCAATTCGCAGGGTTATCAAGCCAGGGAGATGCTCAAAGGCAGGGATCGCTGTCCCTAGCGATCCGGTGGGGGCAGGATGGTTGACGGGTCACCATCCTTCCTGACTCACTCGCTTTGTTGGCGAACGATAGCGTGGGGTGAAGGTAGATCAGGTGAGGGTGATTCGCGACCGCCCCCCACCGGAACGCATGGAGAGCGTTCCCAGCCTTTTGATTGCGACATTCCTTGTCAATCATTTCCCTAACTTGATCGCCGTACAGCAATTCGCGGTCGATGAAGCGGGCTGATCAAGAGATCACGCCGTCTTTGATCGTCAGTGTGCGATCACCCCTTTCGGCGAGCGATTTGTCGTGGGTCACGACAATCAGCGTCGCACCGGTCTCTTCGGCGAGGCCGAGCAGCAGATCCATGATTGAAGCGCTGTTGACCGAATCGAGATTGCCTGTCGGTTCGTCCGCAAAGAGGATCTGCGGTTCGTTGACGATCGCGCGGGCAATGGCGACGCGTTGTTGTTCACCGCCGGAGAGTTCGGTGGGCAGGTGATCGGCGCGCTCGGCGAGTCCGACACGCCCCAGCGCCGCGAGCGCCTTGGCGGATTGGTTTTTTCCGGCGATGGCACCGGGCACCATCACATTTTCCAGAGCGGTGAGTTCCGGGAGCAGGTAGTAGTTTTGAAAAATGTAGCCGATGCGCTGGTTGCGGAATCGCGACTGCGCACCGCGGTTCAGAGTGTAGATGTCCACATCATCGATGATCACCCTGCCTTGTTCCGGGGTCTCCAGACCGGCCAGGGTATAGAGCAGCGTGGTTTTCCCCGCGCCGCTTGGCCCGCAGAGGAAGATTTTTTCCCCGCGCTCGATTGTGAGATTGATGCCGCGCAGCACGGCCAGGTTTTTTTTCCCCAGACGATACGAGCGGGTGAGGTTGGTTGTTTGAATCATGGTAGGCATCGGTGGGTGAGTCTAACGGGAAATCAACCCCGGGTGAAGGAATTTGTTTGTCAGATGGCAGGTTTCGGTCCGGCTTGTTATTCCTCACCTTCCTTGATGATGATGGCGCGGGGAGGCGAGGTGGGAGTGATGTCGGTCAGCGCTTGCTCTTTCGGCGGTCCTTGACCGGTGATGTCAGCGGAGTTGCTGGCAACCGATGTCTTCTCCGCAATCGCATTCGCGCCACGGTTGGCCGCGGTGTTGTCACTCGCATTCTGATTTTTTTCGTCGGCACCCGGCCGGGCTTTCGACCGCGCTGCGTCCGCAGGTGTTTTGTCGCTGTCCGCGGCCTTTTCATTGGCCTCGAAATTCTCGATCAGCCGATAACCGCCATAGACGACTGCGGCTGCGATCAGAGTTCCCATAAACGACGGCACCCAGCGGGTTCCTCCCGGTCTGCGGGCTCGCTGCGAAGCACGGCGGACCTCGACTTCATCGATGATCGAAAGACCGTGGTAGTCGTGGGCAAATTCAGCCGGCTCAAAGGCATCCAGCCATGGCGAGGGATCGATTTCAAGATAACGGCTGTATTGGGAAAGGTAGCTGCGGGCGTAGGTGGAACTCGAGAAAACGGAGTAGTCGTCGTTTTCGAGGGCGCGGATGATTTTCACCGGGATGCGGGTTTGGTGGGCGGCATCCTCCACAGCGAGTTGGCGTTCCTCCCGCGTTGTGCGGAGAGTCTTGCCGATTTGTAGAAAATCTTCCATGCTGCATCAGGCGGGTACGGGAAGTAAGTATAGTTCGTGTGATGATTTATGCAAGATTCGCGATAGAAAGTTTTGACGCAGGCGGGGGATGGGGTGATAGTCGCTCCTGCGATGGCGTTGAAGAACCAAGGGCCGGGAAAAAATATTCTGTTCGTTTGCACGGGCAACACCTGCCGCAGTCCCATGGCGGAGGCGCTGTTCGGCAAGGCCGTCGAAGGACGGGCGGACTGGGTGGTCAATTCCGCCGGAGTGGCGGCCAGCGCGGGCGGCAAGGCCAGCAGGGAAACGATGCAGTGCCTGGAATCGCGGGGAATCCACATGAAAAACTTCCGCAGTCAACCGGTCTCCGCGCGGCTGTTGCGCGAGGCGGACGCGGTGTTTGCCATGACCGAAGGGCATCTCTTCGCGCTGGAGGACGATTTTCCGGATTTCGCCGACAAATACTACCTGGTCTGCGATTTCATTGATCCCGCTTTGGATTCGAGCCGTTGTGATGTGCCCGACCCCATTGGCATGGGCCAGGCTGCCTATGAGAAGGTGGCGAAAATGCTTGATGCCGCATTTCCCGGAATTTTGCGCTTTTTGGAGGCCGGAAAATAAGGCCGGGAAGTTTTTCCCCTCCGCGGCACAATTCTTGGTTGAAAATACCCGGATTGCAGTGCATGGGTGGGTCGCCCATAGTGGCATGAATCTGATGAGCGAAAAAAAAGTGCGCATAGCAATCGGTGCCGATCACGGCGGGGTGGAGATCAAGGATGCCGTGGTTGCGTCGCTGTCCGGCGGTGCGTTTGAGGTTCACGACTTCGGAACGCAGGGCAGGGACTCGGTGAATTACGCCGACTATGCGAATCTTGTCGCGCGTGCCGTGGCGGATGAAACCTACGACTTCGGAGTGCTTTGCTGCACCTCGGGAGTGGGCATGTCCATTGCCGCCAACCGCCACCGGGGCGTGCGTGCGGCCAATGTCCGCAGTGTCGGGGAATCAATCATCACCCGCGAACACAACGACGCCAATGTTCTTTGCCTCGGCGCCGCGAGCGTCGATGTCGACACCGCCGTGGCGATGGTCGGTGCTTTTCTAACAACGTCCTTCGGCGATGGTCGTCACACCTGTCGTGTCGCCGCCAGTTCCGGAAGCCGCATCGAGGTGACCGACCCCGCGGTGTTTCAGGCGATGCGTGCCGAAGAGCGCCGCCAGCGCAACAACATCGAGCTGATCGCATCGGAAAATTTCGCCTCGCCCGCCGTCATGGAGGCCCAGGGCTCGGTGCTGACCAACAAATACGCCGAGGGCTACCCCGGGCGACGCTGGTATGGCGGTTGCGAAAATGTCGATGTCATCGAGCAACTGGCGATCGACCGGCTCAAGGAGCTTTTCGGCGCGGAGCACGCCAATGTGCAGCCGCATTCGGGTTCGCAGGCCAACACGGCGGTGTATTTCTCGGTGCTCAAACCGGGCGACCGCATCCTGACGATGGACCTGGCGCATGGCGGTCACCTGACCCACGGACACAAGGCGAATTTTTCCGGCAGGTTTTATGATGTCGTACACTACGGTGTCAGCCAGAGCGACGAACGGATCGATTATGACTTGCTGGAAAAGATGGCGCATGAATCAAAACCCGCGCTGCTTACCTGCGGGGCGAGCGCTTATTCCCGCGTGATCGATTTCGAACGCATGGCCCGCATTGCCCGCGATGTCGGCGCCTACCTGTTTGTCGACATGGCCCATATCGCCGGTCTGGTCGCGGGCGGCGTCCACCCCAGCCCCGTGCCTTTTGCCGACTTCGTGACTTCGACCACCCACAAGTCGCTGCGCGGCCCCCGCGGCGGGGTGATCCTTTGCAAGGAGGAGTTCGCCAAAAAAATTGACGCTCAGGTTTTCCCCGGCATCCAGGGCGGACCGCTCATGCACGTGATCGCGGCCAAGGCCATCTGCTTCGGCGAGGCATTGCAGGATTCCTTCAAAACCTATCAACAACAGGTCGTAAAGAACGCCCGCGCCATGGCGGGTCGACTCACCGAACACGGCTTCCGCATCGTCTCCGGCGGCACCGACAACCACGTGATGCTGGTGGACCTGCGCGGCAAAAATCTCAACGGCACGCTGGTCTCCCATGCGCTCGACGAGGCGGGCATCACCGTCAACAAGAACTCCATTCCCTTCGATACCGGCACGCCGATGAAACCGAGCGGCATCCGCATCGGCACTCCCGCAGTGACCACCCGCGGCATGAAGGAAGCGGACATCATCCAGGTCGCTGATTTCATCCATGAAGCGCTGCAAAGCCCGGAAGATGAAGACAAGCTCCATGCCATCCGCGATCGCGTTTTCGCCTTCAACCGCGCGTTCCCGATGCCCTGGTAGGTCGCACGATGCGATTGTGTAAGCACCCCCAGGTCGCGCGACCTCTTCCCCCACTCAGGATACGTCGCTACGCAAGCAACTTCTTCACCTGCCATTCAGGGAAGACAGGCGTCCTCGCCTGCCTCGGAACGTTAGAGCGCTGGCACCAGCCAGCAATTGAAATGAGATTGAGTCATGAGATTGAAAAGCTTATGGCCGGTTGCTAGCCGCGACTTGTTCGCATTCGTGTTTTGTCTTCGTTGGTAGCCTACGATAAATGATAGGCATCTCCGAAACGATAGTGAGAAAGTATTTGGTCATTCGGAAATTCCTAGTCGCTTAGTCCACCGCTCGAAGCCCTCGTAACAGACTTGACAGCGCCAGACACTCGGGGTCAACCCTGAGTTACAACCATAATGGTATTGGATGCCAGCGTTTGGAAAGTGCTTGTAAGAAGTAGCTTCAGCTTTGTCCGGGTAATCCTGGGCATCTGCAGGTATCGGATTCCTACGAACCATTGAAACATTATGCTTTTCACAGATTGAGGCATCATAGAGGGTCTTCCCGTTCGAAATCACACGGCCTACCAGTCTTCCTCCACCCATCCATTTCTCTTCAATAACTTCCACGTCCGCTTGGTCAAGAAGAGGAGCACCTTCAGGCCAGTTTGCCTTCATATCGTACCAGGGCCAATTAGGACAGACGATCGTGGCGATGACGGAGTCCTTCGACTTCTGATACGTTAGCTTTCCGCTAGTCTTAGTGAGCACGGGGATTCTTTCCTCTTCGGACAGGTGTCGATTCCACAGTTTAACTTCGCTATCCCCCACACAGCAATTGAGTAGCAATGGAGCGAATATGGAAAAGCTTAGGATCAGTATGAGGGGTTTCATTCTTTCTGCGAACGATGAGCGCATGCACCACTAACAGCGGCGGCGCACGTCGATCACGGGGTTAGGATTGTAGTTACGGGAAATCATCGAAACAGGGCGGCTGGTAGTGGTTGTCATGACGCGGCTTGTTATCTCATTGGGTCTGTATCTACGGAGATAACCAGAGATTGCGCGATGACTGCGAGAGGGCGTGTAAATGGCAGCAGCTTTTGATGATTCTGGCGTGTCGGCGAAATGACATTGGCCATTCTTTGTTCTCGTGCGTGGACAAGTGCGTTCCTGAGGTTCCTAAGGGTGGAGATCAGCTTTTCTAAGCCTGAAGCCTTAAAACCCTCCAAATCCAGTGAGGCAGAAAAGCACGGTTTTACGCAGTAGCCACCGTCAAATTTTATTTCTTGTTCAAAGCACTTTCTTAAGGGTTCGATCTCCTTCCAAACTATTGCGGCATCAACGCAGTCTGTTACTACAGCAGATATCTTCGCCCCATCCTGCATCTTGTCCTCGGTGAGAACATCTTGAATACGCTGCCAAGCACCACGTGGGAATGATGGTGTTTCGGGCGACTTGAGAATTGACTCTACACGTCGCACAAGCTTGTCGCTAATGTAGTAAAATCCTGCATACTCCAAGATCTGATAATAATATAGGAATCTTCTATAAACATCACCGGCTTCTCTAGCACTTGCCATCTGGGCAAGCAAGTATGGGTCAAGCGTCTTCGCCTTAATATCCTCGGGAAAGGCATCCCATAGGTAACGTTCGCGCTCAGGTAATTTCTCAGACTCAATCCTCGATTCATGAATCTGTATTGATGGAGTCTTGCAGTCGAAATACAGCATGTAGAAGTTAAGGTGCTGCGCCAATCGAATCAGATCTTGCTCGCATTCCGCACATCCAACAATCCAAAACGAAACAGGTTTAAAGTGTCGCTTGAAGTCGTCTTCGGTTCCGTGCTTGTCCCTGAGCGAAAGAAATCGCCTGAATTGTCGAAGATTGCGGTAGTCAGTAGGAGTCGAAGGCCCCTGAGGCTCATTAGCGAGGGCAAGATCTAAAACTGTCTCTGATGGCTTATCAAAAAGACAACTATATTCGACTCCTTCAAATGAAAAGGTGAACTTCCTCCCATCAACTTCGCTTTGGCGATAGGGCGTAAAAATAAACTCCAGCGACTTACGTCGGCGGTGATAAATTGCGCTAAATGAAGGCATGAGAATAACCCCATTGAGTCGCTTTAACGCTGCTTCGTCGAGACGGGGCAGAACAATCGCAATAGAATCATCGCCCCAAGGCTCCATGATAGCCGGAACGGAGCTTGCCTCTTCATCATCCTTTAGCTTGTTGATCTTCGACCAAGGATTATTCTTCAAGAAGGTTTCGAGCTTCTTTCGATATTCTGTAAGGGTCATATTTTGAGATAACAGATTTTATTAGTAGAGCCCCGCAAGGTGATATCAGGCGGGGGGTGACTTCGATAGCAAAGGCCAAGATCGGCTTAACTACAAGGAATATATTCGGAATCGTGTGTATATCAAGTGCCCTGGACGGGCGATTCGCGGACTGGGGTTCGCTGGGTGATATACGCACTCTCGGGGCGGGTGGGGGGCGTTTTCGATGATACGGACAGTGGTGTTTTCGCTGGGCTTGGCGTTTGAAAAACTCAAGGATCATTTGTCGTACCTATTCAGGTAAAACCGAGGGAAGAAGAATGCAAATCTGCGGCCGTCCCTGAATCTGCGGGAAAACTTCTTCATGAGATAGGGGCAATGACCATTTGTCTGGGAAATGATCATTGGCGTGTCAAAACGGAAGGCAGGTGAAGAAACAGGCTGGAAGCCTGTTTGCCGAGACAGGCGAGGACGCCTGTCTTCCCCAATGTTTGGCGTGTCAAAACGGAAGGCAGGCGAAGAAACAGGCTGGAAGCCTGTTTGCCGAGACAGGCGAGGACGCCTGTCTTCCCAAGGTTTGGCGTGTCAAAACGGAAGGCAGGTGAAGAAACAGGCTGGAAGCCTGTTTGCCGGGACAGGCGAGGACGCCTGTCTTCCCCAATGTTTGGCGTGTCAAAACGGAAGGCAGGTGAAGAAACAGGCTGGAAGCCTGTTTGCCGAGACAGGCGAGGACGCCTGTCTTCCCAAAATGATCATTGATCTTTACACCGAGCCGGTTCATTCCACCACCAGCGCTGCGGCCTTTTGTGCGTCGAGTTCGATGCACTGCCAGGGCAGCCCGTGTGCGTTGAGGTCGGCCATGAAACTGTCGGGATCGTATTGTTCCATGTTCCAAACCCCCGGTTTGCGCCATTTGCCCTCGAGCATTTGCTTGGCTCCGATCATCGCGGGCACTCCAGTGGTGTAGGAAATCGCCTGCGAACCGACCTCGGCGAAGCACTGTTCGTGGTCGCAGATGTTGTAAATGTAGATCGCCTTGGCCACGCCGTCCTTGATTCCTGTTAGGATGTTGCCGATGCAGGTTTTTCCTTTGGTCGTCAACCCGAGGTCGCCGGGGTTGGGAAGCACCGCCTTGAGGAACTGCAGCGGGATGATGTCGGTGCCCTGGTATTTCACCGGGTCGATGCGGGTCATGCCGACATTTTGCAAAACTTCCAGGTGTTTCAGGTAGTTCGGGGAAAACGACATCCAGAATTGCGCGCGGCGGATCGTCGGGATGTGCTTCACCAGCGATTCCAATTCCTCGTGATACATCCGGTAGATTTCAAAAGTGCCCACGCCATCGGGGCAGGTGAACGATTGATGCCTCGACATCGGCGCGGTTTCGACGAATCCGCCGTCTTCGAACTGACGGCACGCGGCCGTGACCTCGCGGATGTTGATTTCCGGATTGAAATTGGTGGCAAATGCGTGGCCGTGGTTGCCGCCGTTTACATCGACGATATCCAGCGTGTGGATTTCATCGAAATGGTGTTTCAAGGCCCAGGCAGTGAACACATTGGTGACGCCGGGATCGAACCCGGAGCCGAGCAGCGCCGACAGCCCGGCTTTGGTGAAACGCTCCTGATAGGCCCACTGCCAGGAATACTCGAACTTGGCGACATCGGGTGGTTCGTAGTTCGCGGTATCGAGATAATCGACACCCGCGGCCAGGCAGGCATCCATCAGCGGAAGGTCCTGGTAGGGCAGGGCGACGTTGAGCACCAGGTCGGGTTTGATTTCCTGCAAATACGCCGTGGTCGCGGCCACGTTGTCGGCATCGATCGCCGCCGTGTGGATGACCACTCCGCAGCGCGCTTTCACCGATGCGGCGATGGCATCGCACTTCGCGACCGTCCGCGAGGCCAGGGTGATTTTGGAGAAAACCTCCGGGACCTGGGCGCATTTGTGGGCGACCACGCTGCCGACTCCGCCGGCACCGATGATGAGAACATGTGACATGCCGGAGTGATATGGGGCGGCGTGGGAATTTTCAAGTGCCAAGTTTCCACGGTTTTGTTGCAGAGCGGGGCGGATTCGCTTCACGGGAAATCGGACGATTTTTTCAAATTGTACTGACAAATCGGGGCGTCTCTGGTGTTACCTAAGTGCGGGGTGATCCCCCGGCAAGTATCCAAAACACAACATATGAAAATCAACTCCAGACAAAATGGAATCGGAAAGCGCTCAAGTGGATTCACCCTGCTTGAGATGGTTATCGTGCTTGGCATCATCGGGCTGATCATCGGCGGAGCGATCAGCGTGATGAAAGGTGTCGGCGAGGGAGCCGCGATCCAGCGGGTTCGCGGGGACTTCAGTGCTCTCGGCAGCGCCTTGAAAATGTATAAAATCAACAACGGTTTTTACCCCTCGCAGGCCCAGGGCTTGAAAGCCTTGGTGACCCGTCCGGGCGGTGCTCCCATTCCCAAGTCGTGGACCGCCCTGGCTGACAAGGTTCCGATGGACCCATGGCAAAACGAGTACATGTATAAATTCCCCGGCAGCAAGGTCGCGACCGAATGCGAACTGATCACCAAGGGCAAGGACGGTCAGCTCGGCACCGACGACGACATGTCCAGTCAGGACTAGTCTTACCCTATTTCTCATGAGCTCCGTTCCCGCAATCCGCAAAACCCGCAATCATGCGCGAGGTTTCACATTGCTGGAACTGGTGTTCGTGATGGTGGTGATCGCGCTGGTCACGGGAGGGGCGATAGGCATGTTCGTGATCAGTTCATCGGAGCGGCAACTGAAAACAGTCGCGGCGGACATGGAGTTGTTCAGCAAAAGGGCGCGGACCCTTGCACTGGTGCAACAAATCCCCTATGCGATCACCTTTTCCGAGCAAACCATGCGCCTGGGACCTTTGGTGGAAGCGGGGTATTCCGAAGACCAGCTCAAAGCGCGGCTTCAGCTCGAGAAGGATCGGGGAACGGGAGGCACCACGCCGAAGTTCACCCCGGTGCGCGAGACCAAGACATTTTCCGATTATGATATATCGGTCAAACGCTGGGGCGGGGTGAACTGGTATCCCACCAAGCGGGCCGACCCGCAGGTTTGGCGCTTTGATCCGAATGGCATCTGCGAACCGGTTTCGGTGCGGCTGGAGTACAAATCCGGCTGGGTGGAAATGGACTTCCATCCCTTGTCGGGCGGGGTCCGCGAACAGCGAATGGAGGCGCGAAAATGAGAACGAACACACCAAAAACAGCCCGCAAGGCAAAGGGCTTCCTGTTGCTTGAGGTGGTTCTGGCCCTCGGGGTTTTTTCCCTTGCCGCTGTCGGGTTCACAATGGCTCTGCATAAAGCTGCTGACGCGGCGGACATGACCGCGCGGGAGATCCAGGTCACCCGGATACTGGAAAGCGCGCTTGACGAGGCCATATCAGTTCCGGTGCTCGAGGAGGGCGAGGCCACCGTGGATATTGATGAGCGCAGCATGCAAGTGCTCACCCGTTATGAAAAAATGGAGGAGATGGAAAACCAGGACGGCCAGCTTCTTCAGGAAATGTGGCGCATTACCGTGACGGCGAGTTATGTGGAAGGCGGAAACCGGCTTGAGCGCAGTGCCATCACCTGGAGATACGGGAGGTTGTACCAGCCATGATCGTTTGCGCAAAACAACGACGCGGCTCGCGCGGTTTCACGCTCATTGAAGTGGTGATCGCGATGGGCATGCTGGCTGCCTTGATCATCCTTTGCTCGCGGCTGGCCGTGGCCAACATCCAGCTGGCCAATGGCATTACCGCAAAGCAGACGGAAAACAACCTGCGGGAAAGTTTTTTCGACATGATGAAATTGCAGCTTTCCTCGCTGCCGGGGAATACCCGAATGCAACTGCAGACCACCAAGGGAACCAAGCCGTACGAATACACGCTCACTTTGCAAAACGTGCCCCTCGCTTTTACCTGGGGCGGCGTGGAAAAGGTCGCCAAGGCCATTGAAATTTCCGGTGTCAAACGCCGCGACGGTTTTCTCAACGTGGTGATGCGCTATTATGAAAACGAAATTCTTTCCGATGCCGAAAACATCGCCAAAGCAAAAAAGGAGGAGCCATTTGCCGAAGTGGTGCTGATGGAAGATCTGCGCTTCATGGAATGGCAGGCGCTCGACGGTCGGACCATGCAATGGCAGAACGACTGGGATTTGCAGGGTCGCCTGCCGCTGCAAATGGAATTGGTGGTGGCCCAAGGAGCCTATGGGGATGAAATCCGCCAGGTTTTCTGGATTGTGCCCAAAGTCAGCCCGCAGACAGTGGTGCGTTCCCTCGGTCAGGGCCAACAGCAGGGGGGCGGACAGACTCCAGGAGGAGGCGGAGGAGGCGTGGTGGTCCCCGGCGGGGAACTACCGGGTGGAGGCGGCGGCGGTGGTCCGGGCGGCGGCGGTGGTCCGGGTGGTCCCCCGCCGGGCAAGTGAACATGGTGAAAAAATTCCGGGAATCATGAGAACGACAGCAAAAAAACAATTCGGCCAACACCGCGGTATCGCGTTGTTGGTGGCGTTGTGGTTGATCGCGGTGATTTCCTTTGCCTGCCTCACGGTGGTGATGCTGCTTTCCTTCGACCTCGATGTCGCCGATTCCAAAATCAACGGCTTCCGCGCCCGGCAGGCGGCGGAGATGGGCATCGCCGTGGGGGCGAATCCGGTGGTGAAGCGCGACGACCCGATTTTGCAGGCCAGCGGCGAGGACGGCGCTTCGTTCAATGTGCAACTTCGCTCGGAAGGCGAGCGGTTCAACATCAATCATTTGTTGCTGGTCAGCAATGACAAGAACCTCATCAAGGAGATCTTCATCCACTGGGGCATCGACGAGGATGTTGCCCAGGGGGTTGCCGATGCCTTGAAAGACTGGGTGGACAGCAATGACGAAACCGAGCTCAACGGCGCGGAAAAAGAGGACTATGAAAAAATGGGTCGCATCAACCAGCCGTTCAACCGGCCTTTTTATTCAATCGATGAAATGCGGCTGGCGCGCGGCATGGAGCTGATCGAGCAGGTGAAGCCGGATTGGCGGGATTGGTTCACGGTGTGGAGTGCGGGAGGATTGGATGTCAATGAAGCCGACTCCGAAAAAATATCCATCGCCGCCGAGTGCAACATCGAGGATGCCGATGCACTGGTGGAAGTGGTTCGGGGTGCGGATGGGGTGCGCGGCACCGAGGATGACGCTCCTTTTAAGAGTCTTGGGGGTGGACAAGGAGGCCAGAGTGTGCTTGATCTGCTGCGCGTGCCTGAATTTTACGCCCCGATTGTGAACCAGCGTCTTGCCGTGAACGACACCACCACCAGGATTGAAAGCATTGGCACGGCGGGGGAAACCCGGCGAAAAATCATTTTGGTCGTGCGCAACCGCACGGGCAAGCCAGCCATTTTACAGAAAACCGAGGAAATCATACCGTGAGCAACAAGGGAGACATCATCGCACTGGTGCCGGGCGCGTCCGGTTGGGAAATCTGGGAGGGGCCGCCGCCCTCCGGATTTACGCGCAAGGAAGTGACGCAGGCGGAACGGGCGGGAGAGCTGGACAATCCGGGTGCGGCCGACCTGGTGATGTTTTTTCCGGTCAAGGATGCCACAGTGATGCCGTTCAAGACGACCACGAGTGATGAAAGCCTTTTCGCCGAACTGGCCCAGATGCACAGCGAAAGAATGGGCATTCGTGCCGATCCCGGTGCGGGGCAGTTGATCGATGAATTCGTCATTGAAAAAGGGGAGGAAAGCGCCGTGCTCGCGACGGTCGTGTTGCGCTCGCCTGTGGAGGGTGATTTGCCGGTCCGCAGCCCGAAGGAGTTCGATTACTCTCCGCGTGCCTATTCCTTTTCCGGCGATGGCATTGCGGTTTGGAAGGAATTTTCCCACTGGGTATTCGCTTTCTATCAGGATGGAAAAATGCTGTATGCCCAGTCGACATCGAACGATCAGGAGCACCCGGATGAGGCCTTGCTGCGCGACATCAAATTGGCGATCGTTCAGTTGTCCTTTCAGGGGATTTCGTTTTCGCCGAAGGATGTCAGGGTCTGGCATCCGGCGGGCGAACTCGGCGAGGCCGGTGCCTTGGGACACGCGTTTGGCTTTCAGACTTCCGTCGGTCGCCGCCCCGACCCGGTGATGTCGAAAGTACCGAGCAAACTGCTGCCGGCGGATGTGCATGCGGAACGGCGCGCCGCGGCAAAACGCCGGCAAATCACCGGCGCGCTGGCCATAGCGGCCGCGCTGGTTTTGGGATTTCTTGGCTGGGGTGGCTGGACACTTTGGAGGGATATCCGGGCGACCAACGAATTGATTGCCGAGGCCGCGAAGGTGCAGCCCGAGGCGGATGCTTTCAATGCGCACAAGAGCCGATGGGCGGAACTCGGACCGCTTGTCGATGAGGAGCAGTGGCCGGTGGAAACGCTTTTCCGCATCACCCGCTGCATCGCCCCGGGCAGCCGGGTACGCCTGCGCGAGGCGCAAATCAGCAACAACGAACTCCGCATCAAGGGCCAATGCGATCAGGCGCCGCCCATCGGCGCGCTGAGCCTGGCCATCAACAAAAGCGACCAGTTGAGACGGTTCAAATTCAATGCGGCACCGCCCAGCAATACGGCCAAGGGTTGGGAATTCGCGATCGAGGGAACCGTGCCTCATCAACAACAATAAGGACATTACCGCGAAAATGTTAAAGATCGACAAACAGACTGAGCACGTGGCGGTTTTACTTTTTTGGGCAGCAGTGCCCGCCAATCCTTGACCCGATGTCCGAACGAGAACGTAAATTATTGCTATTTTTTGGTGCCGCCGGGGTCATCCTCCTTTGCTTTTGGGGTTACAAAAGTTACACGGGCAAGCGCATGGAGATTGAAATGAAACGGCAGCAGGCCCAGCAAACCCTGGATCAGGCGAAGTTGTTCATGAAATCGCGCGATGCCGTGGCCGATGAAATCGAATGGCTGGCCAAACACGAACCGCAGCCCGAAGCCGGTGAACAGGTTCCGTCGAAACTTCAGGCGCTTGCCGCCGCAGAAGGAACCCGTGCGGGACTGACGATGAAAAAGCAGGACATACTGGCTGCCACGCAGAAAGAAGGTCAGGAAAACATGCGCTATCGCCGCGCCCAGGTGAAATTCACGGTTACGGGAGAGGAAAAGAAAATCTATGCATGGTTCGACCGCATGCACTCTCCTGATGACTTCCGCGTGATATCGGAATTGGCTTTCGTCACCAACCGGGAAGATGACTCGCTGATCGATTGCGTGGTCACCTTTGACCAGTGGTATGTCCCTTTGCCCCCGGAAATTTGATCAACGAACCCAGCACACCATGAAAACGTCCTTTTTATCCCTGCTCATGCTCATGCCCTTGCCTCTGCTGGCGAGCGCCCCCAAGAAACCCGTGCAAAACAAGTATGCCGCGCTGTGGGTGAGTTCTCCGTTCACCACGCCGGCTCCTCCGCCTCCGACCGTGGAGGGACCCAAGGAAGATCCCCTGGCCGAGTGGTCACTGGGCGGCGTCACCAAGTTTCCCGAAGGATACTTTGTGATCCTGCTCAACAAGAAAAAGCCTGAGGAAAAAGTCACCATCCAACCCGGCATGCAGTCGGAATTCAAGGTGATGGAAGTGGTTGACGGCGGAATGGACTATACCTCCACAACGGTGAAACTCCAGCATGGCAGCACACAGGGAGTGGTTTCTTTTGATAAAAAAATGCTTGCGGT